>Ga0075365_10001757_pt1 | contig 10090 bp, 9 predicted proteins | sample EndMetdeltDD1765_FD_71387 | JGI IMG/M metagenome (GOLD analysis project Ga0075365, IMG submission 71387) | Populus endosphere microbial communities from Tennessee, USA - Endosphere MetaG P. deltoides DD176-5 | ecosystem: Host-associated > Plants > Roots > Endosphere | place: USA: Tennessee... | reverse complement strand
CCGCCATTTCGTGCCTATGGGAAGTGGGAAGCCGGCATGTCGCCATGAGGAATGGCGCATGGCTGGTCATGTCCGTGCCGACTAGCGCGGGCTGTGTCGGAAAGGGGCCGCTGTGGGCCCGGGCGGACGCCGATGCGTTCGTGGGAAATCGAGGGACGGAAGAGCTATGTATGACAGTCTCGAGGCGGTGATAGTCGAGCGGCGCGGCCACGTGTTGTGGGCGCGCATGGATAAGGAAAAGAAGCCGAATACCGATGTGGCGCAGCTTTTCCGCCTGGCGAATCTGGATCCCGAAGTGCGCGTCGTCGTCCTCACCGGCAATGCCGAGAAGGCGTTCTGCGTCGGCGCGGGCGGCGGCAATGCGCCCACCACCGAAATCGAGCGCAACGCCTATTGGTATCAGGGCATGGACCATGCGCGCGAGATGATCCTGGCGGCGCTGGACTGCGAAAAGCCGATCGTCGGGCGGATCAACGGTCACGCCGTGGGCAAGGGATGCTCGCTCGCGCTGTGCTGCGACATCACGATCATGGCCGATGAAGCCAAGATCGGCGACACGCACGTCAGGGTCGGCCTGGCGGCGGGCGATGGCGGCAGCCTGCTGTGGCCCTATCTTGTCGGGCCGATGCTGGCGAAGCGCTTCCTGCTGACCGGCGATCTGCTGACCGGGCAGGAAGCAGCCGCGATCGGCCTTGTCACCGAATCCTGCCCGCGCGCCGACATCGACGCCCGCACCGATTACTGGGTCGGTCGCCTGCTGGAAGGCTCGCCGCAATCGATGACCATGACCAAGCGTGCGATCAGCGCCCATATCCGCCGCGAAGCGGTGATGCACATGGACATGTCGCTGGGCCTGGAAACGCTGACCTTCATGACCGAGGACCAGCGCGAAGGCGGGGCCGCGCTGATGGAACGGCGCCAGCCCAACTTCAAGGGCCGTTGACGGGATAGCGCCGCCGTCGGTGATCCGGCGGCGGCGCCCCACGATTTCGTCCTGAAACAGGGCATGCGCCGCCCGGCGGCCATCGCGCTTTCCCGTTGAACGCGGGGGCGAAGTGGTGGATGGAACGGCATGGTCGAGACGGCGCCAGCGATACGAACCACTTCCGATCTGCGGCGCAGCGAAGTGCTGGAAGCCGCGGCCTATCTCTTCGCGACCAACGGTTTCCACGCAACCGGCATGCGCGAACTGGCCACCCGTCTGCAGATCAAGGCCGGCAGCCTCTATCATCACACGGCCTCGAAGGATCAGTTGCTGAACCGCGTCTGCGAGATTGGCATGGAGCAGCTTTTCCTCAGCCTGGACCGCGCAATCGATCCCAGGCAGGGTTTCGCCGCGACGATCAGGGCGATCATGCTGGGGCACGCGCAGCTCTTGCGGAACTATGGCAGCTTCCTGCGCTGCTACCAGAACGAGTACACCAACCTGTCGGGCGAGGTCAGCGAGCGGATGCGCGGCGAGCTGTCCGGCTTCCATCGCCGGCTCGAGCAAGTGTTCGAGCAGGCTATCGCGTCAGGGGAGGCTCGTCCGGGTCTGGACACGAGAGGCGCGCGGCAGGCGATCATCGCGCTGCTGTTCCAGCTGTCGCGATTGGAAAGTTCGGGCAGTCAGGCGGATCTCGATGAGATCGCCACCGGGATGAGCGATATTCTGGTGAATGGCCTGGCCGCGCGGTGAGCGCCGCGCTCAGCTGACCCGGGCGAGCGCGGGTGTTTCCTGCGTGGCGGTCTCGATGGAGGCGATGCCGCTCCAGCTTTCGCGCTGGCTCATTTCGACCAGGAAGTCGATGAACACCCGCACGCGCGCCGGCAGGAACTTCTTGCTGGGGTAAGCCAGGAAAATCCGGCTTCCCGAGGTCAGCGACACGTCGTGGCCGGGCAGAAGGGCGCGAAGCGCGCCGGCCCTTATCGGCGCCAGTGCGGACTTGCGAAGCACCAGCGCGATGCCGAGCCCCGCCAGCGCGGCATCGATCGCGCCGTCCTGGCCTTCGACGATGTTGAGGCTGTCGATCGGCTGGAACACACGCGGTTCCGGCGATGCCGTGGCCAGGGCGACCCTTTCCCTGATCGTCCAGGACGGCGTGGTCCCATCCTTCAGGCGAATGTTGACGAATTTCTGGCCGTCGAGATCGCCGGGGCCGGACGGAGTGCCGTGCATGGCAAGGTAGGCCGGAGAAGCGACGAGGACCATCGGCGGCGCGCATAGATAACGGCCGACATAGGATGTGTTGTCCGGTTCTCCCCGACACAGGGCCAGGTCGAATTTTTCCGCGATCAGGTCGGGCAGGTGATCGTTGAGGCTGAGTTCGAAAGAAACGCCGGGGCACTGGGCCACGAATTCGGGCAGGGCGGGGAGGATATAGTGGCGGCCGATCCCGGACAGCGCCGAGATCCGCAGCGGGCCGCCGGGCGATCCGTCGCGATCGCCGAACAGGTCGATCGCTTCGTAGATTTTGCTCAGCCCCTGTTCGGCGCGCTGGAGGAAAGCCAGGCCATCGGCGGTCAGCCGCAGCTGGCGGGTGGTTCTGGTCAGCAACCGGGTGCCGAGCAGGCTTTCGAGCTTCTGCACGCTCATGCTGACGGCGGAGGGCGTCAGCAGCAGATTCTTGGCCGCCTTGGAGAAACTCTGGCAGTTCGCGACCTCGGTAAAGATTTCGATATTGCGAAGCTCACGCACGCCATCCTCCCGATAGCGGCTTTTTCGCCGCCTTCCCTAACGAATGTTAGGTTATCGATAAGATGCATGCAAGGCCCCTAAACGGGCCTTGCACCGGGCATGCGCGCAGCTTGCAACGGCAGCTTACGCCGCGCGCCAGTGGCTGACGATGTCGTCCATCACCGGCCGGTCGCGTTCCGCCAGCTCCTCGGTGCCAGTGCCGATATAGACGTAGCCGGCGATGCGTTCGCCTTCGCCCAGGCCCAGCGCCTTGTCGACGATCTCGTCATAGGCGTACCATTCGGTGATCCAGTTGGCGCCGAAGCCGATCGCTGCGGCGGCGATCAGCATGTTCTGGCAGACCGCGCCGGCGGACAGGCGCTGTTCCCATTCGGGGATCGGCTTTTCCGTCTTGAGCGAGGAAACCACCGCGACCACCAGCGGGGCGCGCAGGAAGCGGTTGCGTTCGAACCGGCGCAGGCCTTCGCCCACGTCGGCGCGCTTGGCGACGAGCGCCTGTTCCAGGACCAGGCCGAATTCGGCCAGCGCTTCGCCTTCGAAGACGATGAACCGCCAAGGGAAGAGCTTGCCGTGATCGGGGACGCGGGCGGCCGCGGCGAGGATCTGCGAAAGCTGCTCCGCATTCGGGCCGGGAGCGCCCATGGCCTTGGCCGACGTGGAGCGGCGGCGCGCCAGAAGGTCGAGCGTCTCCGGCGAATTACCCTTGAACAGTTCAGTCATCCGTCTTGTTTCCCTATTATTCGATCGATCTCATGCCAGCCGTACAGGGCAGGGTCGAGACAGGGTCGCGGCCCGTCACGTCGGACATTATGGCATTTGACTGACACTTAACGCAGCCTCGGTTCGACTGTCAACGACCGGGCGAATTGTGATTGCAGCGCCCGTTAGCAATGACGGGCTCGGTTCCCTTTCCGCCCGCTCCCGCGCCGCCTATGTTGTCGGGGAGGCAAGAGAATTTCGGTGAGGAATGCGCGTGATAGATTTCGCCGATCAGGTCGTCGTCGTGACGGGCGCCGGACGCGGACTGGGACGCCTCTATGCGATGGAGATGGCGCGCCGGGGCGCGGCCGTCGTCGTCAACGATCTTGGCGGATCGAGCCGGGGAGAAGGGGCGGACGACAGCGTGGCCGCGCAAGTGGTGGCCGAGATCGAGGCGGCGGGCGGCACGGCCGTGACATCGACCGACAGCGTCGCCACGCCGGAGGGCGGCGAGGCCATCGTGCAGCTTGCGCTCGACCGCTTCGGCCGTGTCGACGCGGTGGTCAACAACGCCGGCATCTTCGAATTCACTCCGTTCGAGAATCTGACCGCGGCGGCATGGCGCAGGATGATGTCGATCCATGTCGACGGCAGCTTCCATGTCAGTCAGCCGGCCTTCCGCGCGATGAAGGCGCAGGGTTACGGCCGCTTCGTGTTCATATCTTCTTCCGCCGGCATGTTCGGCAATCCCGGCAACGCGCACTACGGGGCGGCGAAGGCGGCGCTGGTCGGCCTGTCCAACGTGCTGGCCATCGAAGGCGCGGCGCATGGCATCCAGGCCAACGCGATCCTGCCGACCGGCTTCTCGCGCATGGTCTCCGACAATGCCGAGGACCGGAGCTCTCCGTTCTACGACGCGATCGATCCCGATCTGGTCATGCCGCTGGTGGTCTATCTGGCCAGCCGCGACTGCACGCTGACCCATCACAACATCGCGTCTTGCGCGGGGCGTTATTCGCGGGTCTTCATCGGGCTGGCCGACGGCTGGATGGCGGAGGCGCGGACGAAGCCGGCAGTGGAGGACATCGCCGCGAACCTCGCCAGGATCGTCGCGAGCGACCCTTATGTCATCCCCTCGGCGCTGGTCGACGAAATCGCCCAGACCTGCCGGATGCGCGGCTTCGCGCTGGGGCCGACGAACCAGTAGCCCCAAACGAAACGAGCCGGCATCGCTGCCGGCTCGTCATCGCTCCGAAATCGTTCTCGCACCTTACATGCGGTCGAAAGTCGGCCGTTCGTATTTCATCTTCGGCGTGGGGGCGATCACCTTGCGCAGGGTGCGGGTCGGGCCGTTCAGCTCGACATAGCCGCGCGCGTGCTGGACCGCGAGGTTGTCGATCACCAGAAGATCGCCGTTCCGCCATTCGTGTTCGTAGACGTGGTCGGGCGAGTAGAGCTCGTCGAACAGCGTCTGCAGCACCGCTTCGCCTTCCTCGCCGGGGATCTCGACGATTTCGCGGGTGTTCTGCTGGCTGACGTAGAGGATCGGCTTGCCGGTGCGTGCGTGGGGGTGAAGCACCGAGGTCACGCGCGAACGCTCCTGGTCGCGCTTCGGCGCGATCAGATCGTCGCCGCCGCGATTGTAGGCCTGGCCGCTGGCCTGCACGACATGCAGTTCCTCCACCTTCTCGCGCAGGTCCTGGGGCAAGTGCTCCGAGGCGTAGACGCCGTTGGCGATCGACGTGGTGGCCGAACCCGGCTCGACGTTCATCGCGTAGAGCGACAGCACTTCCAGCGGCTCTTCCGCCCACATCATGTCGGCGTGGAACAGCAGTCTGCCGTAAGGCGCGGCGCCGTTCTCTTCCTTGTTGGACACGAAGAACTTGTCCTTGCGCTCGCCGACGAGCGGGCCGTCGTCGCCGATCAGCATGCGGCACAGCTTGTCCTGGAAGTCGTAGTCGATCTCCAGGCCGCGAATGACCAGCGCGCCATGTTCGAAAAAGGCGTCCTTGAGAACCTTGCGGGTCTCGTCGTCGAAGTCCTTGGTGGGATCGAGGCCGATCACTTCGGCGCCGACCCCCTGGGTGATCTTACGGATTTGCGGTGTCATCCGCCACTCTCCTGTCGGTTGTTATCTACCTTACTGCTCGTCAAGCCTCGGGCGTCCAGGCAAGATCGCCGACGGTGTCGGTGATCTTTTCGGGCACGGCCCGCACGCGCATGCCGCGATGGGCTTCCCGGTCGGTAATCAGCCGGCCGGGGATGTAGATGTCCGCCTGTTCGTCGAGCCGGACGAGCGCCAGCGTGTAGGGCAGGTAGGGCATCATATCGGGCGTGGTCGAGCGATGGACCACGATCCAGCTGAAAATCTCGCCGGTGCCCTTCACTTGCTCGAACGCCATGTTCTCGCCGTGGCAGCCCGAGCAGAGCGGGCGCGGCGGCCAGGTCCACTTGCCGCAATCCTGGCAATGCTGGACTTCGAGATGGCCGTTCGCCAGCGCCCCCCAATAAGGAACGGTGTCGCGGCTGGGGACGGGAATGACCTTGCGCTGCGACATCATGCACCCCTCAGGATGGTGGCGGACGAATAGCCGCTGACATAGCCGAGCTGGCCCGTGACCAGCGCGACGTCGTGCTTCTTCACCTGCCGGCTCCCGGCGTCGCCGCGGATCTGCTGCACCGCTTCGTAAACATGGTTCATGCCGTGGATATAGCCTTCCGACAGAAGCCCGCCGTGGGTGTTGAACGGCAGCGATCCGGTCGCCCGGTCGAACGCGCCGTCCTTCAGCATGTCGGGAACGCCGCCCGCTTCCGCGAAGCCGTAGCCTTCGATCTGCGAGAGCACCGGATAAGTGAAGCAGTCATAGAATTCGGCGAAGTCGATGTCCTTTGGACCCATCCCCGCCGAACTGTAGAGCCGTTCGGCGATCGGCCTGGCGGGTGAAACAGCGAGATCGTCGAAGCCGTTGTTGGCCAGCGTGATGCCGCCCCCCCAGGCCGCGCCCTGGATCAGCACCGGGCGATGCGGCAGGTCCTTCGCCCGTTCGGCGGAAACCACGACGATCGCCACCGCGCCGTCGGTTTCAAGGCAGCAGTCGAGCTTGTGGAACGGATCGGCGATCCATTCGCTGGCCATGTAATCGTCGAGCGTGATCGGCTTGCGCATCATCGCCCGCTCGTTGTCGAGCGCGTTGGTGCGGCTGAGGACGGCGATCCGGCCGAAATCCTCGTGCTGGGTGCCATAGCGGAGCATGTGCGCGCGGGCGTTCATCGCCATTTCCTGCGCCGGCACGATATAGCCGTTGGGCATCTTGAACTGGACGTCCCAAGGGATCTTGGCGGGATTGGCGTTGGCGCCGTTGAGCCGCGCTTCCGAGCGGCCGTTGAGCGCGCGGTAGATCACCACGCAGTCGGCGACGCCGTTGCTCACGGCGAGGGCAGCCTGGCCGACCATCGACATGGAGACGCTGCCGCCCAGGTACTGGTCGACGTAAAAGCTCATGCTCTGGATGCCCAGCCCCTGCGCGACCAGGTTCGGCGATACCGAGTCCGCCGGTCCGAAGGTGCAGAGGCCGTCGATATCCTCGATCTTCAGCCCGGCGTCGGCGATGGCCGCCTTGATCGCGCGGCTGGCGAGGGTGAAAGTGCTGACTCCCGAATCCTTGGAGAACTCGGTCGCGCCGATCCCTGCGATCGCCGCCTGTCCGCGGGGAAACTTGTCGCCTTTACTCATCACGCACTCCCTCGCCCCGGCGCCATGATCTGGAGATAGGGTGAAAGCATGGCCCGCCAAGGGCCTTCGCACTCCATCTCCCAGGGCATCCGCGACGGCTTGTCGGGATACCTGTCAGGCCAGCGACGATTCCTGTCACTTCACTGCCACTGTAGTGGACTAGGCCCTTGCCGGTCAAGGCGGCTCGTCGTTTTCGACGCGCGCGCCCTGCCGGTTTTTGGGCCGCTTCTTGGGCCGGTTTTTGGGGCCGGTTTCGTCAGCTTTCGATCAGCTGGTGTATTCGCGCTTCAGGTCCTGCAGCGTGCTCGAGTTCGACGGCGGCGAACCGGCGACGAGACCACCGTCGACCGGCATGGTCGTGCCGGTGATGTAGTGCGAACGGTCGCTGAGATAGAACAGCGCGGCTTCGGCGATGTCGTTGACATGGCCCTGCTTCTTCAGCGGCTGGCGGCCCTGGATGAAACCGCGGACCTTGACCATGTATTCCGCCACCTTTTCGGCCGGAACGCCCTTGGCCATGTTCTCTTCGAGAATGCCGGTCTCGATGTTGCCGGGCGAGATGGCGTTCACGCGGATGAAGTATTCGCCAAGGTCGATGGCCGATGCCTTGGTGAAGTGGATGACCGACGCCTTGGCGACGGCATAGGCCCAGTTGCCCGGACCCGCCGTCATGCCGCCGATCGACGAGATGTTCACGATCGAGCCGCCGTTGCCGGCCTTGGCCATCGCACGTGCGGCTTCACGAGTGCCGGCCATGACGCCCAGCAGGTCGATGCCGAGGACCTGGTGGAAATCGGCGAAGTCTTCGTCGAGCAGGCGCGGATGGCGGGCGCCGCCGATGCCGGCATTGTTGACCATGATGTTGAGCGCGCCGAACTTGTCGACGGTGAAATCGACCGCGTCGCGGATCTGCTGCTGGTCGGAAACGTCGACCTTGTAGAACACCGCGCCGTTGCCGAGCTTTTCGGCGGCGGCCTTGCCGCGCTCCTCGTTGACGTCGGCGATGACGAGCTGCGCACCTTCCGCCGAAAGCTTGGTCGCGATGCCGAAGCCGATGCCGCTGGAGCCGCCCGTGACGATTCCGATTTTGCCGTTCAGTTCACCCATGATTTTCTGCTTTCTTTCCAGTGTTTACAGGTCCGGCCCCGCGCCCCTTGCGCGCGCCGGGAAGAGACGAGCCGTTCAGACGGCCGGTGCGCTTTCCATCAGCTGCAGGAGCTTGGACGGCGTCAACGGCAGATCCTCGGGCAGGGGCCCGAATGGACTCATAGCATCTGCTATGGCGTTTACCAGTGTCGGCACGCCGATGATGATGCCGCCTTCGCCCACGCCGCGAAAACCGCCTTCGCCCTTCGCCGGCGTGGTGATGTGGGTATATTCGAAGACCGGGATGTCGGCGATCGTCGGCAGCAGGTAGTCCTTGAACGTCACCGCCGTGGGATTGGCGCGGTCGTCGAAACTGAATTCCTCCAGCAGGACCGAGCCGATCGCCTGGGCGAGGCCGCCGGCGATCTGGCCTTCGACGATGGCGGGATTGATCTGCACGCCGCAATCCTCGCTGCTGACCCAGCGCCTGATCGACACGAAACCGGTGTCGGCGTCGACTTCGACGATGCAGCCGTGGGCCGCGCTGGCATGGGTGGCGAACGAGGGCGGGGCGTAGCGGGCCTGGACTTCCAGCCCCATTTCCATGCCCGGCGGCAGGCGATAGGGTTCGCCATAGGCCATCTGCGCGATCTCGCGGATGGTGCGGGTCATTTCCTCCGCGCCGGCGACGCGGACCACGCCGTTCTCCACCGTGACGCTTTCGGGGCTGGCGTTGAGCGCGTGGGCGGCGATCTGCTTGATCTTTTCCAGCATCAGCTTCGACGCCTTGATCGCCGCGCCGCCGGCGATGACAGCCTGGCGGCTGCCGGCCGCGCCCGGGCCGAAGCCCACCCGTGTCGAATCCTCCTGGAAGATCGTCACGTCGTCCACCGGCACGCCCAGCGTATCGGCGATCACCTGGGCATGGGTGGTCTCGATGCCGTGGCCCTGCGAATGGGTGCTGAGGTTGGCGGTGACCTTGCCGTCGTGCTCGATCCGGATTGCGGCCACGTCGCTGTTCAGGATCATGATCCCGGTCATCGCCGTCGGCTCGATATAAGTCGCGATGCCGAGGCCGAGATAGCGCCCCTGCTTGCGCGCTTCCGCCTGCTCCTCGCGGAACGCGGCGACGTCGATCTTGGTCAGCAGGTTATCGAGGCACTCGATCGGGGTGATGTCGTCCAGCGGGATGCCGAAGGGGTTCTTGGTCGGCAGTTCGGGCGCGGTCAGCAGGTTGCGGCGGCGGATCTCGATGGCGTCGATGCCGATCTGCTTCGCCGCCTTGTCCAGCAGCACCTCGCGCGAGAACGCCTCGATCGCCCAGGGCGCGCGATAGCCGCCCAGGCCCACGGTGTTCGTATGCCAGGCGCGGCCGCGAAAGCGGAAGCTGGGCGGACGATAGGGGCCGTTGAGGAACATCATCACCGGCGCGCCGGCGTCGGGCATGTGCGGATGCGCGCCGTTGTTGCTGTGATAGTCCGCGTCCATCGCCAAAAGGTGCGCATCGGAATCGAACGCCATGCGCAGGGTGATCTCCTGCTCGCGCGCGGCGTTGGACGTGGTGAGCGCTTCCAGGCGGTCCTCGATCCACTTGACCGGGCGCTGGAGGACGAGGCTGGCGGCGATGGCCGCGCATTCCTCCCGCCAGGGCTGCGCCTTCAGGCCGAATCCGCCGCCCACGTCCTTGGCGATGACGCGCACCTTGGTGTGATCGAGGCCGAAGTTCTTGGCGATCACGCTGGAGAAGACGTGGGTGCTCTGGCAGCCGATGTGGACGGTCAGGTAGTCGCCGCCCGAAGGCGTGCTGACCACGCCGCGCGCCTCCATCGTCGACTGGGCGATGCGCTGGTGCTTGAATGTCGCCTCGACCACGTGCGCCGCATCGGCGAACAGGC
>Ga0075365_10001756_pt1 | contig 10091 bp, 10 predicted proteins | sample EndMetdeltDD1765_FD_71387 | JGI IMG/M metagenome (GOLD analysis project Ga0075365, IMG submission 71387) | Populus endosphere microbial communities from Tennessee, USA - Endosphere MetaG P. deltoides DD176-5 | ecosystem: Host-associated > Plants > Roots > Endosphere | place: USA: Tennessee... | reverse complement strand
TCCTCGGTGTCGCGGCAGAGCACGCCGTCCTTCACCTGCGCCTTGGACTTGTGCATCGGATTGCCGTCGGAATAGTCGAAGGTCTCGAACGATTTGATGAATTCGTCCTCTTGGCCCTTTGTGACGCGGAAGTCGTAGATGTGGAGATAGTTGCCCTTGGTCGCCAGCGGCTCCTGTGCCATCGCGTTCTCCTTCGGTTCGTCCATATCGGACTATACTGATGACCCGGCTATGGTTTGACAAGCAAACGCCGGCGACGAAAACCACCCTCTCGATGCAGATCGATTCCATCCTGATCTGCCCGCGCTGCGGCCATCGCTCGACCGAGCAGATGCCGACCGATGCCTGCCGGTTCTTGTACGATTGCAAGGGTTGCGGCGAGAGGCTCAAGCCGTTGCCGGGCGATTGCTGCGTGTTCTGTTCCTACGGTTCGGTGCCGTGCCCGCCGGTGCAGCGCGCGACGCGCCGTCGCGGCCATGCTGCGCTGTCGTAGCCGATGTCCCGCAATTGCGCCAAGCGGCTCGGCCTGACATCCTGACCGCGCCTTGGTCGCCAGCGGGAGGATCGTTCGGCAATGAAGCAGCTGCAGAATCGCGTCGCCATCGTCACCGGCGCGAGCAAGGGCATCGGCAAAGCCATTGCGCGGGCTTTCGCCATGGAAGGGGCGAGCGTGGTGATCGCGGCGCGCGATCGTGCCGCACTCGACGCGGTGGCGGGCGAGATCGCGCGCGAGAGCGGGGCGGCGCTCGCAGTTCCGACCGACGTCGCCCTCGAGGGGGACGTCGTCGCTCTGTTCAAGGCCGCAGTGGACCGACACCGGCGGCTCGACATTCTCGTCAACAATGCCGGCATCACGCTCGGCATGCCCACGGATCAAATCCCGTTGAGCCGCTGGCAACAAGTGATCGACACCAATTTGACCGGCGCCTTCCTGTGCTGCCGCGAGGCGCTGAAGATCATGAAGCCGCAGAAATCCGGCCGTATCATCAATATCGGCAGCATCTCGTCGATCACCCCGCGCGCCAACGGCGCGGCCTACGCGGCAACCAAGCTGGCGCTGGAAGGGCTCACGCGCTCGATTGCGCTCGATTACCGCGAATACAATATCGGCGCCTCCATCATCCATCTCGGCGCAACCGCGTCATCGTGGATGAAGGTGCGCCCGGAGGAGGCGACCGGCCCCGAGTATCACCTGCAACTCGACGACGTCGGCCGCCTCGCGACCTTCATGGCCTCATTGCCGACCGAGGCCAACATGTTCGAGACCACGATCTTGCCGATCCAACAGCGCTCGTTCATCGGCCGGGGCTAGAGCGTGATGACTTCTCTTCGAATCGTCATCCCGCTCTAGCTTTTTGCTGGAGCATGATCTTCTCCGAAAACCGGTACCCACTTTTCGGGATCATGCTCTAAAGCGCGGCGGGGGACATCAGAGGTCGTCAAACCGGCCAACGCAGGCACTCCACCAGGCCGCGCCCCATGATCCATTCGAGATCGGCGGCGGAGAGGAAATCGAGCTCCTCGGTGAAATGGGTCACGACTTGGGCGTAGGAGCAGGTCGCGGGCACGCGGGTAATGTCGCTGCCCCAGAACGCGCGCCGCGGCCCGAACGCCTCGATCACGCGGCGCAGGGGCTCGCGCAGATTGTCGAACGGATAAGGCTCGGTGGAGAAGCAGGGCAGGGCCGAGACCTTGACGAATACGTTGGGGTGGCGCGCGAGCGCGTTCATGCGCTCGACCGCGGCGAGGGCCTTGTCGTCCATGGTCGCGCGGGCAAAGCCCATGTGGTCGACGATGATCCTCAGGCCGGGATGGCGCGCAGCGATGGCGCCGATCTCGGCGAGGCGTTCCGGCGCGTGCACCATCACCGGAATGGCGTGGCGCTCGGCCTGCGGCCAGAACCAGTCGGCGCTGCCGTCAGTGAGCCACGGCCGGTCGGCGTCGCGGTGAAAGGTGAGCCGCACCCCGAGCATGCCAGGCTGAGCGCGCCAGCCCGCGAGCACGTCCCTGCCAGGCTGCTTGAGCGCGACGCGTCCCATGATCGCGAAGCGGTCGGGATAGGTGCGCACGGCCTCGAGCGCATAGTCGTTGCGGTCGGCATCGAAGGACGGCGGCACCAGGATGGCGCGGTCGACGCCGGCGCGATTCATGTCGCGGACGAACTCCTCGTAGCCGTAAGGCTTGCGCTCACCCACGCCGGGGCCGAGGCGGCGATCCGGCTGGTCGGGCGGCCACACGTGCACTTGCGAGTCGATGATCAGCATGCTGCCCGGCTCCCGCTATGCCTCGGCCACCACGCGGTTGCGCAGCACGCCGATGCCGGTGATTTCGATCTCGATCAGGTCGCCCGGCTTGACGCTTTCCGGCACCTCGTCGGTGCCGAGCCAGACCACGTCCTTGGGCGAGAGCGTGTTGGTGCGGGAGACGGCACTGATGACCTCGCCGGCGCCGAACAGCATGTTGCCGGTGGGAAATGAATGCACGGTCCTGCCGTTGAGGCGCACACGGGTGGTCATGTCGCGCGGATCGACCCCGGTGACGATCCACGGTCCCATCGGCTTGAACGTGTCGGCGTTCTTGCCGCGCAGATTGGTCGGATCGTCGCGCTGCCAGTCGCGCTCGGTGAGGTCGTTGCCGATGGTCCAGCCGAAGATGCATTCCGCCGCCTGCTCCGGCGTCACCTTGCGCGCGGGCGCGCCGATCACCGCCACCAGCTCACCCTCGTATTCGAAGCGCGGGCCGGCATCCTTGGGCTTGACGATATCGTCCTCGGTCGCGATCAGCGCGCTGTTGGCGCGATAGCCCACGCGCGGCGCGTCGTAGAATTTTGGGCTCGTGCCCTTGACCCGCGCGCGGCCGACGACGTGATTGTGGTAATTCGAGCCGATGGCGTAGAAGGTACCGGGCAGCACCGGTACGAGGAGCTTGATCTCGCTCAGGCGGAATTTATCCGGGCCCATGCGATAGCCGGAAAACGGATCACCCTCGACCGCGCGCACGCTCTCGCCCTCGACGATGCCGTAGGCAACGAGCTTGTCCTTCTGGAAACGGCACCAGATCATCGGCGGTGTTTGGCGGGAGCTGCGCAGGCGGGAAGGCGGAAGACGACGACTGCACGCGTCACGTCGATCCTTTCAGCTTCTCCGCGACGCGCGGCGCGAAATAGCTGAGCACGCCGCAGGCGCCGGCGCGCTTGAAGGCGATCAGGCTCTCCATCATCGCCTTTTCGCCGTCGAGCCAGCCGTTCTGCGCCGCCGCCATGATCATCGAGTATTCGCCCGACACCTGGTAGACGAAGGTCGGCATGCCGAACGTCTCGGCCACTCGGCGCAGGATGTCGAGATAGGGCATGCCGGGCTTGACCATGACCATGTCCGCGCCTTCCGAGATGTCGAGCTCGACCTCGCGCAGCGCCTCGTCGCTGTTGGCGGGGTCCATCTGATAGGTGCGCTTGTCGCCGATCAGCGTCGCGGACGAGCCGACCGCGTCGCGGAACGGCCCGTAGAAGGCCGAGGCGTATTTGGCCGCATAGGCCATGATTGACACGTCCGCGAAGCCGGATTGATCCAGGCCGGCGCGGATCGCGCCGACCCGCCCGTCCATCATGTCCGACGGCGCGATGATGTCGCAGCCGGCCTCGGCTTCGACCAGCGCTTGGCGCACCAGCACCTCGACGGTCTCATCGTTGACGATGGTGCCGCCGCGCAGGAGGCCGTCGTGGCCGTGGCTGGTATAGGGATCGAGCGCGACGTCGCAGAGCACGCCGATCTCCGGCACCGCCTGCTTGATCGCCCTGATGGCGCGGCAGACCAGGTTGTCGGGATTGAGCGCTTCGCTGCCGTCCTCGTCGCGTCGCCTGGGATCGGTATAGGGAAACAGCGCCAGGCAGGGAATGGCGAGCGCGGCGGCGCGCTCGGCGTCGCGCACGGCCTCGTCGACCGAAAGTCGCTGCACGCCGGGCATGGAAGCCACCGGCACGCGCGCGTTCGCGCCGTCGACCAGGAACAACGGCCAGATCAGGTCGTCCGTGGTCAGCACGTTCTCGCGCACGAGGCGCCGCGCCCACTCGGCCTTGCGATTGCGGCGCGGGCGGGTCGTCAGATCGAGCCGCTGCGCGGGCTTGCTCTCGATCTTGGCCTCGACCGGCGTGAGACGGGCTTCGATCGGACGGCCGTACTTGATGGCCATGCGGAGCTCCAGGCTGATGGCGGCCCTTTTTAGCCGTTCCGGGAAATGCCCGCCAGCGCCGCTGCCTGAGCTATATCCGGCTGCGTTCTTCCGCACTGAGACAGAGATGGCCCGCGCTATTTCGTGGGCTTTGGTGGCGGCGCGGTTCCCTGCGCCCATTTTTCGAACTTGCCGAGTATGCCCCAGGCCGCGATGGCGAGGAAAATCGGCATGGCAAAGGGGCTGAGGCCGACAGCGGGCGTCAGCAATGCGAGGACCTGTCCGAGTCCGCTTCCGGCAGGCACGGCGGACAGTATCGGCGTGAGAGCGGAGCCGATGATGCCGATCGCCGTCTTCTTGCCGTTCAGCAAGTTGCCCAGCGTCAGCCCGAGCGCTCCATTGACCTGGCCCAGTGCTCCCGGTTTGCCGTCAGTCCCAGGCGCTATTATCGCGGTGAGCACTTCGAGCGCTTTGCGCAGCTGCTCGGTCTGCGGCGAGCCGGACGGTGGGATCGTCGCCGTCCCCGGGGCCTGGAGCCTTCCAACCAGCGTCATCAGCCGCTCAAGCGACGCGCCGATGTCATTCGGATCTGTGGGAAACGGGGTCTCTCCAGGTCGCCGGAATATGGTGAGGTCGCCAGGCGGCCGGAATATCGTGGAGTCTCCGGGCAGTCGCAACTGGGTGTCATCACGGCGTGCGTTGATCAGGCGCTCCAGTTGCTCGAGTCGCTGCATCAGCCCGTCGACCATGATTTGCGGCCCGCGGTCGACTTCCGAGGGGCCGGCGAACTCCCAGTCCACCTGTCCCTTGCCGTCGATGCCGACAGCGCGCGCTGCAGCGGGGGTCAAATCGATGCCTGCGAGATTTGTTTTGCGCGCGTCTCGAGCAACTCCGGCTTCAGCCTGGGGGCGAGAGCCTGTCTCCCAATAGGGATCATTGGTGTTCCACGGCCTGACATCAACGATGTCGCATACAACCGATCTGCCGGTCGCAGGATTGATGACCCGGACCTTCGGCCGAGGGCCTCTGAAGAAGAACGGCAGCGCTACCCCGAGCTCGTCTTCGCTGATGATGTGGCCGTCGTATCGGCTGAGCTCGGATTCGGAGGCTCCGCCAAACACGGTAGCGGTGATGTTGGTGCATCGTCTCGAACCTCGCTCCTGCGGCGGCTCGACTACTTTCGCTCTCGGCTCAATCGGCCACGGTCGGGTGTCGTCGTAAAGAACCTTGTCACCAGCGACCGACAGATGAACGTGGTGCGTGTGCGCATTGGTTCCGTTATACGGGCGCCATTGCCATGGCTCGACCTGGCTGCTGAAAATTCGGCGGTTGGAGATGACATATTTGATGCGCGAGTCCTTCGAGAGCCGCAGCAGCTCCGCGAGCTCCCCGGCGTTGACGCCGTGCGCCGGATCGTTGGTGATATCCATCGCCGTGACGACACCGTCGCTATTGGGATTGTGATCGGACTTTCTGGCTTGGTGAGATGTATCTCCGATCGTGCCATCGTTCGACTTGTCGCGTCCCGGTGCCATCGCATCGATTTGGCTCCGAAACTTGAGGAGACTCTCCGCTACTCTGAAGCTCATCGTCGGCCTCACATCTCTTTGCCGTGCGCGTCTCTTCATCTGCCTTCGCAGTTTCCGGTTCGCAGAACGCCATGCCAGCGAGCCCGCTGCCTCCCTATTGGGGAATGCGAGGCGGAGGCGCGGTTCCCTGACTCCACTTTTCAAGCTTGCCAAGCACGCCCCAGACCGAGAACGCCAGGAAAATAGGCATGGTAAAGGGACTGAGACCGGCAGCCGGCGTCAGCATCCCGAGGACTTCGCCGAGCCCGGTTCCGGCAGGCACCTTGGACAGTAGGGCCGTAAGAGCGGTGCCGATGATTCCGATCGCCGTCTTCTTGCCGTTCAGCAACTTGCCCAGCGTCTCCCCGAGGGCTCCATTGACCTGCCCCAATGGGAGCGATTTGCCGTCCGCACCGGGAACCAGTATCGCGGTGAGCAACTCGAGGGCTTTTCGAAGCTGCTCAGTCTGCTGCGGGGGGGCCGGCGTCGGGGTCGCCGTCGGGGTCGGCATCGTCCTCTGCGCCTGCAGCCGCTCGATGAGTCTCACCAAGCGTTCCAGCCACGCGGCGATGTCATTCGGTCCCGGTTGGACCTTACCGTCTCCGAGCCGCCGCTCGATGGCAGCGACCGTTGCTCCATCGGCGAAGCCGGTCACGTCCAGGCCGTTCTGGCGCTGGAATTGCGACACCGCCGTCATCGTGTTGCGCCCGGCGATCCCGTCCTCCTCCAGCCGGGGGTCGGCACCGAGCTTGTTGAGGGACTGCTGCACCCACAGCGTTGCGTGCGTCGGTTCCTCATGGCGGTCGAACGTGGGAGCCGCCATGCCCCCCATCGCACTCTGCACCTGCTGGAGCATCTCGTCGGCCTCGAGTCGAAGCTCGACCTCGTGCCGGTTGATGGGTCCCCAGTGGTTCCGGATCTTGCGCAATCCCACTGCCGCGGTCTCGACCGCGAGACCGGGGCACTGCTTGCACAGAAGCTGGAATGCCGCGCCCGGGCCGGATCCGAAGGTGGAGAAGTCACTGTCCCTGCACGTGACGCCTTCGGCGAAGATGGCTCGGTAGCCGCCGCCGTTCGCCTGATAGTCCGCGAGCAACCTCGGGATCTCCGGGCTCGCGCCATGCGCGTCCCAGCTCATCTGAAACAGCCCAGCTTCGGCGCTGTCGGCCGATATGTTATTGGCGGACATGTCGCGGCCCTCGCAATAGCGGCCCGACGATTCCCGCATTCCCAAGCCGATGAGGAGAACGAAGAGGTGGCGCAGCGTGTCGATCCCGCTTACGTCGTTGCGCATTCCGAGCGCCGCGAACTGTGGGGCGTAGTGTGCGAGAGCATCCCTCCCGCTTTCGCCGGACACGGCTCTCGCCATCTCCAAAGCCGCCGAGTCCCCCTGTGCGAGCTTGCGCGCTACGACCGCGAACATCACGGCCATGCCCTTGGTGTAGCCCAGAGGTGCCCTTCCGCGGTCCCGCCATGATACGCGCGCGAGAGACGAGTTCGCGGCGATGTTCGCGACTGCTTCGGCGTTGACCGGTGTCGACAACCTGTCAAGCATCGTGTCCTCCCTCGCATGCAGCCATGAAAACTATACCGTACTCGACCTTAAGTTGCAATAATAGTGAATACAATTAACCGTGACAGGAAGGCGCTCCTCAACCGCCCGACAACGCCCACGGTATCCGGGTCATCGAAACCGCGGACACGCGAGGAGCCTGCTCAGCTTCTTTGCTCATTCAGGACCTTGACGCGGTTGCGCGCCTTGCCTGGCAGGTCGCATGACACGTTACCTGTTGCGCACGATGGCCCACTCTTGCCCGCCATCCGTCGGCGCTGATCGCAGTCGCGAAAAATGTATTCGCCGAAGCGACTTGATCCTCGGACAATCGCCTCTCGCGGCGTCCGAAGCCCTATTTTTAGCAGACGAAACAGCAGCTCCGAAGAGTATTGTGATCCTGGGTACCGATGGCCGTTCGTTCTGGTTAATTTGCCTCCGCTCAGCGCAAATTCAAGCAACAGCTGTTCGGAATGGAGCAATCCGTCAGGTGCTCACAGGCGGAGTCCGGGGCCCCTCGAGCAAGAGGGTCGCAAGGCACAAATCTCGGAAATCCGGTATTGTTCGAAAATGCCCCTGGATATTCCGGCATGCGACAAGGCTCGCCAATATGAAAATTTTGCTCATCATTTTGCTCTTGCCGTTCGCATTGCTCGCAAGCACGTTCGATGCGAACGCTCAAGAGACCAGCGCCTGTGCCATTCTGGGCGCTGAGAGCATTCCTTTTCAGCGCGCAACCCGCCAAAGCGATCCCGGATATCGCACAATTGAAACCGCGTCGTACAAAGGTGTCACTTTCTGCCTCAAAGCCGGGCACGGCGTGGCAAGGCTGGAGGCGGTGGTGCAGAGAAAACTGGTCGCGAGCACCTTCTATTCCTATGGCCGCGATCCGAAAGAAACGGATAGCCTTCGCTTGAGTGTCAGGGCACTGAACGGCAAGCAGGTCGAAGCGCAGTGCTCCAACGTAGATTCTCATTTGCCTTAGGAGCCGATCAAATCGCCCTGTGGTGACGGCGGCTGAGCCGTCGGGAAAACCATGGCATCGAGCGACGAGGCGATTGCATTGCCGAGGGCTGTGTCGTCGTGTCAGGATAAGGGCCGAGATCATTCTCGGCGGGGTTTTCCATGTCGACTCTCGGACCTGACCAGTCGCAGCAACCCGCGCTGACCGGCAAGCAGCTCGCCCTGATCATCTACATCCTCTATCTCGTGGCCTATTTCACCGGGATCACCGCGGTGATCGGCGTCATCATCGCGCATGTGCAGATCGGCTCGGCCGATCCGCTCCTGGCCTCGCATTACCGCTTTCAAATCCGAACGTTCTGGATCGGGGTATTGTATCTCGTGATCGGAGCGATTCTGACCGTCGTGCTGGTCGGTATTGCCGTGTTGTTCTGGTGGTTCGTCTGGTCGCTGGTGCGCAACATCAAGGGCGTGCTCGCCTTGAACGAGAACAAGCCGATCGTCAATCCGGCCTCGTGGCTGTTCGGGTGACCGGCCCGGCGAATTGAGCCGCGCCGAGCTAGCCGCGCTCGGTCGGTGTCGATTGACGGCGCAAAATACGCGCATTAACGGTCGCCCATGGATTTCGACCTCACCGAGGAGCAGCGCGCCATCCAGGATACCGCCCGCGCCTTCGCGCGTGACGAGATGATGCCGTTCGTGCGCCAGTGGGACGAGGACGAGATCTTTCCGGCCGATACGCTGCGCCGGGCCGCGGCGCTCGGCTTCGGCGGCATCTATGTGAGCGCTGACGTCGGCGGCTCTGCGCTGTCGCGCCTCGACGCCGTCCTGATCTTCGAGGAGCTGGCGCAGGGCTGTCCCTCGACCGCGGCCTACATCTCGATCCACAACATGGTGGCGTGGATGATCGATGCCCACGGCGCAAGCGAGCTACGCCGGCGTTTTTTGCCCGATCTCTGCAGCATGGGGAAGTTCGGCAGCTACTGCCTGACCGAGCCGGATTCCGGCTCGGACGCGGCGAGCCTGAAAACCCGTGCGCTGCGCGAGCACGATCACTACCGGCTCGACGGCACCAAGGCGTTCATTTCCGGCGGCGGCACGTCCGACGTCTATCTCGTGATGGCACGCACGGGAGAGGGCGGTCCGCGCGGTATTTCCTGCTTCCTAGTCGAGAACGGCACGCCCGGGCTGTCCTTCGGCGCGCAGGAGAAGAAGCTCGGCTGGCACTCGCAGCCGACTGCCATGGTGATCCTGGAGGGCTGCCGGGTGCCGGCGGCGAACCGCATCGGCGCCGAGGGCGACGGCTTCAAGATCGCCATGAGCGCGCTCGACGGGGGCCGCCTCAACATCGCAGCCTGCTCGCTCGGCGGCGCGGAGTTCTGCCTCGAGCGCACCGTCGACCATATGAAGCAAAGGAAGCAGTTCGGCACGCGGCTGGCGGACATGCAGGCGCTGCAGTTCCGTGTCGCCGATTATGCGACCGAGCTCGAGGCGGCGCGGCTGATGCTCTACCGGGCGGCAATCGCGCTCGACCGGCGCGAGCCCGCCGTTACGCGCCTGGCAGCCATGGCCAAGCGACTGGCCACCGACACCGGCTTTGAAGTGGTCAACGGCTGCCTGCAGCTCCACGGCGGCTACGGCTATCTGCGCGATCATCCCATCGAGCGCGTGTTGCGGGATTTGCGCGTGCACCAGATTCTCGAGGGCACCAACGAGGTGATGCGGCTGATCGTGGGCCGGGACTTATTGGGCAATTGACGAGCGCAACCGACCATCGAACGATTGCGCGAAGGCAGGGAGGAATGCGATGGAGACGCTGCCGAGAATCACGTTGTCGCGTG
>Ga0075365_10001754_pt1 | contig 10093 bp, 4 predicted proteins | sample EndMetdeltDD1765_FD_71387 | JGI IMG/M metagenome (GOLD analysis project Ga0075365, IMG submission 71387) | Populus endosphere microbial communities from Tennessee, USA - Endosphere MetaG P. deltoides DD176-5 | ecosystem: Host-associated > Plants > Roots > Endosphere | place: USA: Tennessee... | reverse complement strand
CGAGGCATCGCGGAACGGGGTGGCAGAGCGAGCTGGTCAGGCAGGTGACGCAGCGCATCGGTGCCGTCGGTGTGGTCGCGCATCGCGGGGGCGCGACCGACGCGGAGCCGGACGCGTCCGTGCGGGCGCTCACGCTGCGATCGCCCGCGGAGGAGTACGACGCGATCGCGCGCCTGCTGCGACAGCGCCACGTCCACGACGGCGTCGCATGGTCGCAGTGCGCGGTGATCGCACACGACACACGCCAGGTCACAGCGCTCGAGGCGGAGCTGGCGGCGCGCGAGGTGCCCACCCGGTCGAGTGGTCCGGGCCGGCCTCTCGGCACCCTCGCCCCGGTGCGCGACCTCCTGCGCCTGATCGATCTGGCCGCGCGGGAGGACTGGAGCTTCGACGACGTCGCCGAGGCACTCGTCGGCACCGGCGGGCGCCTCGATCCGGTCGAGCTGCGGCGTCTGCGCTCGGCGCTGCGGCATCTCGAGCTCGCCGCGGGCGGAGAGCGATCCGGTCGCGACCTGCTCGTCTCGGCGATGCGCCAGCCGCTCGAGTTCGATCTGATCGACACGCGCGAGGCCAGACGCGCGGCCGTGCTGGCGCGCACGCTGGCGGTCCTCGGCGACGAGCTCGCGCGGGGCGCCACTGCGCACGAGCTGCTGTGGACGGCCTGGGACCGCAGCGGGCTCGAGCGCCCGTGGTCCGAACTCGCGCGCGGTCATGGTCCGCTCGCCGATCAGGCCCACCGGGACCTGGATGCGGTCGTGGCCCTGTTCCAGGCCGCCAAGAGGTTCGTGGAGCGCTCGCTCGATGCCGATCCGCGTGTGTTCGTGCGCAGCATCCTGGACACCGCGGTGGCCGAAGACCGCCTCGACGCGCCCGCGGGCGGCGAGTCGGTGCGGGTGCTGACGCCCGCCGGAGCGCTCGGGACCGAATTCGACACTGTCGTGATCGCCGGCGTGCAGGAGGGCGTCTGGCCGAACACGCGGCTGCGCGGTTCACTCTTGGACACCTGGCGGCTCGCGGATGCGGCCACGCGGGTCGACGCGGGGGCGGTGTCCACTCTCGACCGGCGCAGGGCCGCCATGCACGACGAGCTCCGGCTGCTCGCGCGTGCCTTTTCGCGGGCGACGAGCAGGGTGCTCGTGACCGCCGTGGACGATGACGACACCGGGCCGAGCGTGTTCTTCGAGTTCCTTCCCGACCCGGAGCAGTACACCGTGGATCACCCACTGTCGCTCCGGGGACTCGTGGCTCAGCACCGCCGCGCGCTCACCGAACCGGCCGCGAGGGCCCGGGCCGTGCGGGCGGCCCAGCAGCTCGCGGTGCTCGCCGACGCCGGGGTCGCGGGCGCTGCGCCGCGCGAGTGGTACGGCGTTGCACCGCCCACTTCGAGCGGTCCGCTGCGCGATCTCGCGATCGAGGATGTGCGGGTGTCGCCGTCCCGGCTGCACACCCTCGAGGAGTGCGAGCTCAACTGGGTGATCGGCGACCTCGGCGGCGATCCCGGCGGCGCCACGGCCGGGCTCGGGACGATCATCCATGCGGCGCTCGAGCACTCAACCGGATCGGATGAAGCGAGCCTGTGGGCCGAAGTCGAGTCGCGCTGGAGCGAACTCACCTTCGAGGCGGCCTGGCGCGATCGAGCCGAGCTCGCCCGTGCGCGGGATCTCGTACGACGTCTGCATCTGTATCTGCGTCGCTTCGAGGCGGACGGCGGACTGTTGATCGGCGCCGAGCCGCACTTCGAGGTCGCGATCCCGCTCGAGGATGCCGAGGCGTTCGAGCATGGTGCCATCCTCTCGGGCTACATCGACCGGGTCGAGCTCACTCCCGAAGGAACCGTCGTGATCGTGGACCTGAAGACCGGCAAACGCGAGCCGCAGACCGACGCCAAAGTGTCCGACAACCCGCAGCTGGGCGCGTACCAGCTGGCTTTCGAATCGGGGGCCATCCCCGCCGCGGCCGGCCATCCGCCGGGCGGTGCGAAGCTGCTGGTGCTGCGCCCCACGGCGGCGCGCTCGGACTACGCGACGCCCTGGCAGCCCCCGTTCGACGACGAGCGCCGCGAACTGTTCTTCGCGCGTATCCGCGCGGCCGTCGGCGTCATGCGGGGCACGTCCTTCACCGCCCCCTACGAGGACCACTGCCGCGACGAGCACTCGTACGGCCTCTGCCGCATCCACACGATCGGCGCAGTGAGCGCGTCATGACGACTGCTGTCACCACCGCCACCCTCTCGGCCGCCGCGATCGCGGCCGCGCTGGGGCAGTTCCCGCCCACCCACGAGCAGACCGCGGTGATCGAAGCACCGCTCGAGCCCGCGCTCGTCGTGGCCGGGGCAGGCAGCGGCAAGACCGAGACGATGGCGGCGCGCGTCGTGTGGCTCGTCGCAAACCGGCTCGTCCGCCGCGACGAGGTGCTCGGGCTCACCTTCACCCGCAAGGCGGCGGGCGAGCTGGCCGAGCGCATCCAGCGCAGGTTGCAGCGGCTCGCCGAGTTCGAGCGGCGGGGTCTGCTCGACGCGCTGCCCACCCTGCACGCCGCCGGGCTGCTGGAGGTCTTCGGCGGGCTCGAACGCTCGGGTGCAGACGGGGCCAAAGCCGCCGCGGCGCGCGGTGCAGCGATGGACGCCCTCGCGGCACACGTCGGGGCGACAGCGGAGGCTCCGGACGACGATGCGCTTCTGCACCGCCCCACCGTCGCGACCTACAACAGCTTCGCCGACCAGATCGTGCGCGAACACGCGGTGCGCATCGGGCGGGATGCCGAGGCGGTCATCCTCTCGGAGTCGGCGGCCTGGCTCCTGATGCGCCGGGTCGTATTCGCCTCGGACGATCCGCGGCTCGAGACACGCGGCGAGGCGGTGCGCAGCATCGTGGACGCGGCGTTGCGGATCGCCCGCGACGGTGTCGACAACCTCGTGTCCTTCGAGGAGCTCGCCGCGTTCCCGGCGCGATTCCGCGACGTGCTCGATCGCCCGTCCACGCGGAAGGGCACTGTCGTCTACAGCGACGTCGCCGAGGCCGAGGAGAAGGTGGGAGCCCTGGCGCTGCTGGCCGACCTGGCTCGCGAATACGCTGCGGAGAAGCACCGCCTCGGCGTCCTGGACTTCTCGGATCAGGTCGCCGGTGCCCTCGAGGTCGTCCGCGCTCACCCGGTGGTCGCCGACGAGGTCCGCGATCGGTTCCGCGTCGTCCTGCTCGACGAGTATCAGGACACCTCCGTCGTGCAGACCGATCTGCTCGCGGCCCTGTTCGCCGGGACCGCCGTCATGGCAGTCGGCGACCCCCACCAGGCGATCTACGGCTGGCGAGGAGCGAGCGCCGGCAACCTCGGCGGATTCGCTGAAGCGTTCTCACCCGGCACGCCATGCACCCGCTTCTCGTTGGCCACCAGCTGGCGCAACAGCGCGCGGGTCCTGAGCGCCGCGAATGCGGTGCTCGCGCCGCTCGCGGCATCATCTCCGGTGACTGTCGATGAGCTGCGCTCTCGGCCGGGGGCACCCGAGGGACATGTCGAGCTGGCGTTCGACGCCGACCTCGACACCGAAGCAGACCGGGTCGCGGAGTGGTTCGGGCGCGTGCGCGATGAGCGCGCGGCCCATGCGACGCCGACGACCGGGGCGATCCTGTTCCGCAGCAAGAAGCACATGGTGCGCTACGGCGACGCGCTCGGCCGCCGCGGCATCCCGCACCGCATCCTGGGTCTGGGCGGCCTCCTGTCCACACCCGAAGTGGTCGATGTCGTGTCCGCCCTGCGGGTGCTCAGCGACCCGAGCGCCGGGTCCGCCCTCATCCGGCTGCTCGCCGGTCCCAGGTGGGCGATCGGCCTGCCCGACCTGCGTGAGCTCGCGGCGCTCGCGCGGCGCATGGTGCGCCACGATGCCGCGCTGCAGCCGCTCGCGCCTGAGGTGGTCGAGCGCATCCGGGCAAGCGCCGGCGACGACGACGGGTCTCTCATCGACGCGCTCGACTTCGTCCAGCGCCACGCGCCCGAGCACGGCTGGCTCAGCGGATTCACTCCCGAAGCGCGCGAGCGCCTGCGCGAGGCGGCATCCGTCTTCTCCGGCCTGCGCCGCGCGGTCGGCATGCCGATCCCCGACCTCGTGCGGCTGATCGAACTCGAACTGCGCCTGGACGTCGAGCTCGCCGCCAACGAATCCCGTGGGCCGGCGCGCATCGCGTCCGCTCAGCTGCGCGCGTTCGTCGACGAGCTGCACGCGTTCCTGGCCGCGGACGAGTCGGGGTCGATCTCGAACCTGCTCGCCTGGCTCGATCATGCCGAGCAGCTCGACGAATTCGCGCCGCGCACCGAGCCGCCCGAGGACGACGTCGTGCAGCTGCTGACGATCCACGGGTCCAAGGGATTGGAGTGGGACGCTGTCGCTGTCGTGCGGTTGGTGAAGGACGAGCTGCCGAGCATGCCGCGCGATACGAAGGGCTGGCTGGGCTTCGGCATCCTGCCGTATTCGTTCCGGGGAGACTCCCGCTGGCTGCCCGCCCTGCAGTGGGAGCGGGATGCCGCGCCCACCCAGCAGGATCTGAAGCTCGCGATCGACGAGTTCGTCGCCGCCAATCGGAACCGCCAGCTCGACGAGGACCGGCGACTGGCGTACGTCGCGGTGACCCGTGCGCGCGATCACCTGCTCCTGACCGGCGCGAGCTGGTCGGGAACGAAGCGCCCGCGCGCCCGCAGCGTCTTCCTCACCGAGATCGCCCACGCGCTGGGCGTCGGCCTGCCCGAGGACGACCCGGGCGAGGATCCGTACCTCGGCGCGCGGCGCGTCCTGCAGTGGCCGATCGATCCGCTCGGAGCTCGCCGTGACGCCGTCGCGCGCGCGGCGGCCGAGGTCGAGGCCGCGCTGGCGGCACCCCGCGCTGCACCGGAGCGGGATGCCGCACTGCTGCTGGCAGAGCGGGAAGAGCGGCATCGACCCACGAGGTCCGGCGCTCCGACGCGCATCGCGGCCTCGCGCTACAAGGAGTTCGTGTCCGACTACGACGGCACGGTCTCGCGCATCGCCCGGCCGCTGCCCGAGCGCCCATTCCGTCAGACCAGACTCGGCACCCTGTTCCACGCGTGGGTCGAGCAGCGCTCCGGAAAGGTCGGTACGGCGCGCTCGCTCGACGACGCGCTGTGGGAGCTCGACGACGACGGACCGGAGACCGCGGCCTCGGCCGAGGACGCCGCGGTCCTGGCAAGGCTCCAGGCGAATTTCGCCGCCTCCGAATGGGGCGATCTGAGCCCGATCGAGGTCGAGACCGAGATCGACTTCACGGTTCCGGCGGGCGCGGAAGCGGGGCTGGACGGCCGCCCGCACGTCATCATCTGCAAGCTCGACGCCGTCTTCCGGCGCGAGGACCGCGGCGGCCGCATCGAGATCGTCGACTGGAAGACCGGCGCACCGCCCCGGACGGCCGCGGAGCGCGAAGAGCGGATGCTGCAGCTCGAGCTCTACCGCCGCGCCTATCACGCGATGCACCACGTGCCGCTCGAGGACATCGACGTCGCGCTGTACTACGTCGCGGACGACCTCATCCTCCGCGGCTGATCCTCGACCGCCGCGAGGAGTGTGCCGACGGGATCGCTACTCCGAGAGCCAGCGGCGCAACGCGGCGTCCGAGGCACGCTCGGCGTCGGCCTGCGCGTCGGTGTCGTCGGCGTCCGTCGACCGGGCGCCGGTGTCCGTGCGACGGTGCGTGAAGGACGAGATGTCGATCGGCGCGGTGGAGTCGTCATCGTGTGCGACAGGTGGCTCGGCGGCGGCGGGAGCCGCGTCGGCCGGCACAGCATCGTCGGTGTCGTCGGCGGTGACCCAGAGCGCGAGCTCTTCGGGGTCGTACGCGTCAGTGTGCATCGAGGTGTCCAGCGGTGCCGCGTGGGAGTCGGGGACGCGATCCAAGAGTGCGATCGCGTCGTCGACGCCGAGCGCGGAGTCCGGCACGATGTCGTCGTCGCGCACGCCGGCCGCGAGCGAGTCCAGGAGCCCGACGGCGTCGTCGACGATGTCGGTGCGGCCGGCCTCGTGGCCGTGCACGAGCCACTTGGCGAACTCGAGCTCGGCGTACAGGCGCGCCCGGGGGCGGACGAGCTGGTCGGGAGCGCGGTCACTGTGGGCCACGTACGCGCTGTAGACATCGTCCGCGGCGGCGGGGGCGGATGCGAGCCACTGCAGGTCGGTCGCGGGGTCGCCCACCGACAGCCCGTGCCACTCGAGCACGCCGGTGACCCGGGGGACGGCATCCACGTCCTCGAAGAGGAACGACGCGGCACCGGCGCCGCCGAGCACGACCGCAGACTCGAAACGCCAGAGCTGGTCGGCCTCGATCGCGCGCCGCCAGCGGTCCACGAGGGCGCCGGGAGCCGCTCGGGTCGCCTCGACGCGATCGACCAGGCGTGCAACGTCGTCGCGGACCTGCTGCGGGGTGCGGACGGGCAGGCCCTCCGTGCGCACGATCGAGAGGGGGAGAGCGTGCAGGGCCGCGAGGGCTTCGCCGATCGAGGTGGCGGCGCCACGTCCGGAGGGCAGGTGGGCGGCGTCCACCCGATAGCCGGGGAGGAAGTCCACCACGACGGCGCGACCGTCGCCGAGACCCGTTTCGCCGAGCAGCTCGGGCGCCCGGAACGGCAGCAGACCGCGCACTCCCGGCGTGAGGGCGCGCAACGCGCGGGCTTCGGCCGCGAGCTCGGTGCCGGCATCCGCGTCGGCCGGTGCCCGCACGACGACGCGTCGTCCGTCGTCGAGTTCGGCCAGGGCGGTGTCGTAGCGACCGGCCGCGCCTTCGGTGAGAACGCCGACGCCGACCACCCCCACCCGGGGCAGAGCCGAGGTCACGGACGCGGCTAGAGTGAGGGGTGAGCGTGCCATGAGCCCAGGGTAGGTCGGGTGCGCCCGTGCGCCCCCGCGCCACGCCCGGCTTGTCGACCAGCGGCAGAGAGGTCTCGATGACGGCGTCCGACAGACCGCAGCAGCCACCGCTCGCCCGATCGGGTGTGGATCGCGCCGCCGAAGAGCGCACCATCGCCGGTCTGCTCGACACGGCACGCGCGGATGCCGCCAGCCGTGTCCTGGTTCTGAACGGCGACGCGGCGCCCCTCGCCGCGCCGGATGCACTGCACTGGGCCTCGCCGGCGGACGTGCCCGACGGCGCGCACTGGGCGTTCCTCGGGCGCTCCCGCGACGATGCCGCCGTGCTGGCGGCTGTCTTTGCGCGGAGCGAGGACGAGCTGTTCGTCGCACCGGCCGGATGGGCAGCACTGCGCGCCGTCGGCGGCGCACTGACGGCGACGGATGCCGGAGCGTTCGTCGAGGCTCTCAGCCTGGGGCGCTGGCTCCTCGAGGCGCCGTTCTGCCCGGCGTGCGGTGCGCACACCCTCGTGCGGAACGCCGGCTGGTCCCGGCACTGCCCGTCGTGCGGACGCGAGCACTTTCCGCGCACCGACCCCGCCGTGATCGTCGCGATCACCAGCGCGCGGCATCCCGATCGCCTGCTTCTCGGCTCGAACGCGATGTGGGCGGGCAACCGCTTCTCGTGCTTCGCGGGTTTCGTCGAGGCCGGCGAATCGCTCGAGGCCGCCGTGGCTCGCGAAGTGCGCGAAGAGGCCGGGGTTCAGGTGGTCGACGTGACCTACCGCGGGTCTCAGGCCTGGCCGTACCCGCGCTCCCTCATGCTCGGGTTCCTCGCCACCGCGGCAGACGACGCCGCCGCCGAAGCGGACGGCGAGGAGATCCTCACGGTGCGCTGGTTCGAGCGATCCGAGATCGGCGCGGGGCTCGCCGGCGAGAGCGACCTGCTGCTGCCCGGGCCCGCATCGATCGCCCACAGCCTCATCAGCGACTGGTACGCGAGCTCGGAATGAGCGACCGCGCACTTCAGGGCCTCGATGAACGACAGCTCGAGGCGGTCACCACGCTGCGCGGACCCGTCGTGGTGCTCGCGGGTGCCGGAACCGGCAAGACCCGCGTCATCACGCACCGGATCGCCCACGGCGTCGATACCGGGGCGTACTCGCCCGGGCGGGTGATGGCGGTGACGTTCACCGCGAAGGCAGCGGGCGAGATGCGCGGGCGCCTGCGCGCGCTCGGTGTCGAGGGCGTCGCCGCGCGCACGTTCCACGCCGCCGCGCTCGCACAGCTCAATTACTTCTGGCCCACCGTCGCGGGTGACACCGCCCCGGGCATCGTCGACAACAAGGTCCGCCTCCTCGCCCATGCCGCCGACGGCATGGGGATCGAGCCCGACACCGCGACGCTCCGCGACGTCGCGAGCGAGATCGAGTGGCGCAAGGTCACGATGCGCAGCATCGAGCAATACGCGGCCGCTCGCCCGAACGGCGTCGGCCGGCTCGACGTGTCGCGGGTCGCCGACCTGCAGCGCGCGTACGAGAAGCTCAAGGATCAGCGCCGCCAGCTCGACTTCGAGGACGTGCTGCTCGCGTGCGCGGGAATGCTCGAGGCGGAGCCCCACGTCGCGGCATCCGTTCACGAGCAGTACCGGCACTTCACGGTCGACGAGTTCCAGGACGTCTCCCCGCTGCAGCACCGCCTGCTCGAGCTGTGGCGCGGCGATCGCCGCGACATGTGCGTCGTGGGTGATGCCAGCCAGACGATCTACTCGTTCGCCGGAGCAGATGCGCGCTTCCTGCTCGACTTCGCCGGCGCCCACGAGGACGCCCGCGTCGTGCGGCTCGAGACGAACTACCGATCGGATGCCGCGATCCTCGCCGTCGCGAACGAGCTCATGCGCGGCCGCCCCGGCGCCCTCGAGCTGACGGCGGCCCCTTCCGCGTCGGAAGGCCAGACGGATGCCGTCGAGCCGCCGACCGTGACCGCTTACGAGGACGATGTCGCCGAAGCGCGGGGCGTCGCGGCGCAGGTCGCCGCGAAGATCGGCGCGGGGATCGACCCGCGGCGGATCGCGATCCTCTACCGGGCGCACTCGCAGTCCGCGGAACTCGTCCGCGCGCTGGCCGATCGGGGAATCGCGGCGACCGTCCTCGGGGGACGCCGATTCTTCGAGGTCCCCGAGGTGCGCCAGGCCGTGATGGCGTTGCGCGGTGCATCCGTCGCGCCCCTGGAGAGCGGCTTCACCGATGCCGTGCGCGATGTGCTGCGCTCGCTCGGCCTGACCGATGAGCCCCCGCAGGCCGGCGGAGCGCTGCGGGACGCGTGGGAGGCCCGCGCGGCGATCCTGCGGCTTGCCGAGGAGTCGCCGGCCGGCACGACGCTGCGCGGCTTCACGGACGAACTGCAGGCGCGGGCGAAGGCGCAGCACGAACCCGCGATGCGGACGGTGACACTCGCGACCCTCCACGCCGCGAAAGGTCTCGAGTGGGATCACGTCCATCTCCTCGGAGTCGCGGAGGGGCTGCTGCCGATCAGCTACGCCGCGACGTTCGAGCAGGTCGACGAGGAGCGCCGCCTCGCGTACGTCGGCATCACGCGGGCCGGGCGAGCGCTGTCTCTCTCGTGGGCGCGGGGAACGCGGGAGCGGCAGCCGTCGCGATTCCTGCGAGAGATCGGCACCGGCACTCTGCGTGCGGGCGGTGGGCGCGCATCGAGCGGTGCAGCGAATCCGCGCGCAGGATCAGCGAGTGGGAGCGGAGCCGCCCCCGGGTCCGCTCGGCCTCGCTGATGAGCCGCGCGGTCACGAGCGCGGCCTCGACGACCATCGCCCGGCTCATCGCCGGTGCGGGCCGGCCCAGCAGCTGAGCGGCCACGTGCGGCCATGCCGGGTCGGCGTCGCGGCGGTGGGCTGACACGCACGCCAGGCAGGGGGTGATTCCGGGTCGCACGAACGGGCCGATCTCGGCTCCGGAGCCGGTGAAGATGAGCGGCACGTGCGGGACGTCGGCGGCCATCAGCGCGGCGACCCGTCGCGGCTCGGCCACGTGGTGGGCGAGCACGACCACGGGCGCGGCGGCGTCGACCTCTTCGTCGGGCGCCCCGAACCAGGTGACTTCTGAGGCCTCGGCCCCCGTGGCCGCGAGAGAGTCCACGACGAGGTCGATGCGATCGCGTGGGAATCCGTCAGGACTCTGCAGCGTGACGCGCATCGCCCGGGCGGGCGGGGAGCTCAGCGCCCGGGAGATGCGGCGG
>Ga0075365_10001752_pt1 | contig 10096 bp, 9 predicted proteins | sample EndMetdeltDD1765_FD_71387 | JGI IMG/M metagenome (GOLD analysis project Ga0075365, IMG submission 71387) | Populus endosphere microbial communities from Tennessee, USA - Endosphere MetaG P. deltoides DD176-5 | ecosystem: Host-associated > Plants > Roots > Endosphere | place: USA: Tennessee... | reverse complement strand
TCCTTGAACATGCCGATGAAGGTGTTGACGATGCCGGGAATGACAAGCTTCAGCGCCTGCGGCAGCACGATCAGTCCCATCTTCTGCCAGTAACCGAGGCCGAGCGAATCGGCGCCCTCATACTGGCCTTTCGGAATAGCCTGCAGCCCGCCGCGCACCACTTCGGCCATGTAGGCGGCGGCAAACAGCGACACGCCAATCAGCGCCCGCAAATATTTGTCGAAGGTGACGCCGGCCGGCAGGAACAGCGGCAGCATGACGCTGACGAAGAACAGAACGGTAATCAGCGGGATGCCGCGCACGGCTTCGATGAAGACCACGCACAACATCTTGACGATGGGCATCTTGGAGCGCCGGCCGAGCGCCAGCACGGTTCCCAGCGGCAGCGACACCGCGATGCCGACGAAGGAAAGGCTCAGCGTGATCAGCAGCCCACCCCAGCGCGAGGTTTCGACATGCTGCAGGCCGAATACGCCGCCGACCAGCAGGAAGAACGAGACGATCGGCAGTACCAGGAACAGCAGGATGGCGTTCAATCCCTTGCGCGGCACACGCGGGATCAGCATCGGCACCAGCAGCGCGGTGAACAGGATGGCGACCAAGATCGGCCGCCAGCGCTCCTCGACCGGATAGGTTCCGAACATGAACTGGCCGAACTTGGCATTGACGAAGGCCCAGCAGGCGCCGCTCCAGCCATCCGGCTGAATGCCGCCTTGCGCGACGGTCGCGCAGACGGTGCGGTCCGGCCCTGTCCACACGGCGTTGATGAACGCCCAGTTGATGATTTGCGGCAGAACCCAGGCGACGATGACGATGCCGAGGATCGTGAGGATGGTGTCGCCAACCGAACCGATCAGGTTCCTGCGCACCCAGGCGCCGGGGCCGCTGACGCTGGCCGGTGCAGGCTGCGCCAAGGCCATTTCGGTGCGCACCCAGGACATATCGTGTTCCTGCATGGCTCTACCTCTCCACCAGCGCCATTCTGGCGTTGACCACGTTCATGACGGCGGAGGTCACCAGGCTGAGTATGAGATAGGCGATCATCATGATCAGCACGCCTTCGACCGCCTGTCCGGTCTGGTTCAACACCGTGCCGGCGGTCGCCGTCAGGTCGGGATAGCCGATGGCGATCGCCAGCGAGGAGTTCTTGGTCAGGTTGAGATACTGGCTGGTCAGCGGCGGGATGACGATACGCATGGCCTGCGGCACCACAACCAGCCGCAAGATCGACCCGGACCGCAGCCCAAGTGCCGCGGCCGCCTCGGTCTGGCCCTTGCTGACGCCCCTGATGCCGGCGCGCACGATTTCGGCGATGAAGGCGGCCGTGTAGCAGGACAGCGCCAGATAGAGCGACAGGAACTCCGGCTTGACCTGAAAGCCGCCGGTCAGATTGAAGGTCGATTGTTTGGGAAGATCAAAGCTGAGCGGAAAGCCGCTCAGCACATAGGCGAGCACCGGCAGGCCGACGATCAGCGCCACCGAGGTCCAGAACACCGGAAATTGCTGGCCGGTCGCCATCTGCCGCTGACGCGCCGTGCGGGCGACGAACCAGGCCATGGCGATGCCGACAAGGAGGGCGACGAAGATCAGCCAGGAACCCTCGCCCCAGACTGCGCGGGGAAAGTAGAAGCCGCGCTGGTTGAGGAAGGAGCCGAAGGGCAGATGATAGCTGTCACGCGGCGCCGGCAGCACGGCAAGCACGCCGGAATACCAGAAGAAGATGACCAGCAGCGGCGGGATGTTGCGGAAGATCTCGACATAGACCGTGCAGATCTTCTGGATCAGCCAGTTCTGCGACAGGCGGCCGATGCCGATGACGAAGCCGATGATTGTGGCGGTGATGATGCCGGCCACGGCGACGATGATGGTGTTGATCAGGCCGACGACGATGGCGCGGCCATAAGTCGAGTCCGACGTATAGGCGATCGGCGTATCCGAAATGTCGAACCCGGCTCTGCCCCTCAGAAAACCGAAGCCGGAAGCGATGTGCAGGCGCTGCAGATTGTCGATGACGTTCTGCACGATCCACCAGACGGAGCCGAACAGGACGATGACGACCAGCGTCTGGAAGAAGAGACTGCGTATCTTCGGGTCATTGATGAAGGAAGCCCTGCTGGACTCCTCGCGAAGAACTTCCTGCGATGCCATGTGCCCGTCCCCTGAAAAGAGAAACCGGAAGGCAGATATCTGCCTTCCGGATCACATTTCGGTCAGCGGATCGGCGGAGCGTATTGCAGGCCGCCCTTGGTCCACAGCGCATTGATGCCGCGCGCGATCTTGAGCGGGCTGCCCGAGCCGACATTGCGATCGAACATTTCGCCGTAATTGCCGACGGCCTTGACGATATTGACGACCCAGTCATTGGAGACGCCGAGATCGGTGCCGATCTTGGTGTCGGCTTCCTGGCCGAGAACGCGCTTGATCTCCGGGCTGGCCGAGTTCTTCATTTCATCGACATTGGCCTTTGTGATGCCGAGTTCCTCGGCGTCAAGCAGCGCGAAATACGTCCACTTGACGATGTGGTACCACTGGTCGTCGCCTTGGCGCACCGCCGGTCCGAGCGGCTCCTTGGAGATGATCTCGGGCAGCACGACGTGATCGGCCGGCGAGCCCAGCGTCAGGCGGATACCGTAAAGGCCCGACTGGTCCGTGGTGTAGACATCGCAGCGGCCGGCGTCATAGGCGGCGTTGACCTCTTCGAGCTTCTCGAAGACGACCGGATTGTACTCCATCTTGTTCGCCTTGAAGTAGTCGGCGAGGTTGAGCTCGGTGGTGGTGCCGCTCTGCACGCACACGGCCGCGCCCGAGAGCTGGAGCGCCGAATTGACGCCAGGCAGCTTCTTGGCGTTGATCATGAAGCCCTGGCCGTCATAGTAGGTCGTGCCGATAAAATTCAGGCCAAGCGCCGTGTCGCGATTGATGGTCCAGGTGGTGTTGCGCGACAGGATGTCGACCTCGCCGGACTGCAGCGCGGTGAAGCGTTCCTTGGCGCTGAGAGGGGTGAACTTGACCTTGGTGCCGTCACCGAAGACGGCGGCCGCGACAGCGCGGCAGAAATCCGCGTCGATGCCCTGCCAGTCACCCTTGTCGTCGGGCGCCGAGAAACCGGCCAGACCCGTCGAGACACCGCATTGGATGAAGCCCTTCGCCTTGACGGTGTCGAGCGTCGTCGCCGACGCGGCCGACCCCATAAACCCGAGCGTAGCGGCGCCAAGGATGCCGATAGCAATATGTTTCATGACCCACAGACCCTTTTCTGTTTTCAGGCAAAACCTGATCTTTTTTCCCGTGTGAACGCAGCTCCCATTCCAGCCCATTCCCGGAATCCCGCATCGTAAGCGACGCGCCGCCTCCCATTCACGAACAGCATCGAAGGCGATAATTCCTGTGAGGTCAAGGGAAATGACCGAATCCGAACGTCTTTGAAAATCGATTGCCTGAAATGCCCGAATTGCAGACAAACGCAGCCGCAATTTAGTCACGGCGCTAATAAAGTCGGCAAAGCGCATTCATCGCAAATGCGGGTCAGCGGCGAAATCCATAACTGGCACGAGCTTGGCGTCCCTGATCTGGATACCGGATGAATTGGCAAGTCCGAAGACTGTCATCGTTTCTGCGCCGTCAAAGTGCGCGAGACATCAACCACACGCCGGCGGCCACCATCAGCGCGCCCGAAATGCGCGAGATCAACGGCCCGCTCGTAGCCATCTTTTCCAGGAGAACGAGGATGGCGATACCGGCAATCCACAGGATGTTCATGACGCCGCCGACGAACAGCAGGGCCATCAGCGCCCAGCAGCAGCCCAGACAATAGAGGCCGTGGTCGACACCTAGCCGAATCGCGCCGACCGGCGCGGAACGGAACCCGCCATGGCTCATCAGGAACCCGATCGGCCCCTGACATTGGCGCAAGCAGACGCCCTTGATCGGCGTCCATTGATAGAGGCCGGCGGCGATCAGGACGAGGCCGCCGAGGATCGTGCTGTCGGTCGCCATCGAGGGGTCGAGCAGGGCCAGGCGGCCGAGCAGCCATTGCGCGACGGTCGCGGCGATGCTGAAGACGATCCAGACGGTGAGATAGCCGGTAAAAAACCATCCGGTCGAAGCGATGGGGCGGCCATCCGCCTGCGCCTTGCGGCCGATGCCGGCATAGAGCAGCAGCAGCGGCGCGACCGAAGGCGTCATCATGCCGACCATCATCACCGCCCACATGGTGAAGATGAAGGCGAAATCGGCGGGTGCCCAGGCCCGGAAACCGGGCGCCACGGCGGCGCCCATATCCATGCCACCCATGTCGATATTCGACATGTCCATTGCGGCCATATCGCCGCTCGCTCCAGCCGGCATCGGGGATGTGGGCATGGCCATGTCGATGGCGAGCCACAGCACATAGGCCCAGGCGAGCACCGCAATCACGACGAGCGCGGCCATCACGACCGTGCGGTCGCGCCGCAGCACCGCCTCTAGCGCCGTGTCGCCCATCGGGTCAGCTCAATGGACGACGCCGCTCTGCGTGAGATGCAGATTGGCAAAATGACTGTGCGTATCGGCCACCTCGAACTTGATCGGGCCTGTCGCCTTGGTCCAGCCGCGCCCGATCTCGGCCATTGCGTATTCGGAGCCGTGCGGCAGGTCGATGCGTGCCCGATGCTCGGCGCCGGTGACCGGATTCTTGATCGGCTCGCCATGACCGTCGGCTACGCCCTCGACATGCAGGCGTCCGGTTCGCGCGTCGACGTCGACCTCGAAGTCGATCGGGGCAAAGATCGGGTCATGGAATTTCTCCAGCGTGGTCGAGAAGACCTCGAATATAGTCGCGCCTGGTTCGGTGTCCTGTCCGCCGAGTATGCGAAGCAGCGCTTCACGCTGGGCCTCGCTCGCCCTCTCGTCGACAACCACCGCTGCTTCGCCGCCGCCCTGATGGATGGCGCCGGGCCAGCGGAAAATCCCGACGAGCCGCAATCCATCAAGTTTGGTGGCTCCGTGATGCCCGCTCTCGATTTCGATGCCGGTAACCGCCTGACAGAAGCCGTGTGTGGGCATGGCGTTGAACTGGCATGGGCAGCCATAGGCGCAATTGCAGTTGACGAATTCGCGCGCCTTCATTGTCCATTTGACTTTGGCCATGGCATTCCTCCCCTTGCCGCGCTCTGTGAGCGCGATACCCGGACCGGGGGGATCAGGAGGTAACCGGCCAAAAACCGTCCGGCAGCATCTGATCGAGGCAATCCGGCGATTAATATTAGAAATCTATTATATATGTTTCATAGCAGCCTACAATAGGTTGACCGGGGCACGATCGGCTCCGCCGACAATCATTGCCGCCCCTTGGCCGGCCCGTTTCAGGGCCTCGCCACAATGCCGTTCAGCCGGAGAATTGGCATATTCGAAGTCTATCCTTGGCGAAGGCTGGGCTGTTGCGCGGTCCACGACGCCGCACTATGGCTAGCGCCTTGTCAAACAAGGCGAAGACGAAGAATGGCTAAGGACGGCAACGAGCAGGGTTCCGGCAAAATGGGCATCAACACGCGGTTGGCCCATTCGGGCAACAACCCTCACGACTATTTCGGCTTCGTCAATCCGCCTGTCGTGCACGCCTCGACCGTGCTGTTCCGCAACGCCGCCGCAATGGCTGGCCGCAGCCAGAAATACACCTACGGCACGCGCGGCACGCCGACGACGGACGCCCTTGCCCAGGCCATCGACGCCCTGGAGGGATCCGCCGGCACGATCGTAGTGCCGTCGGGCCTTGCGGCGGTGACCATTCCGCTGCTCGCCTTCGTATCGGCCGGCGATCACCTGCTGATTGTCGACAGCGTCTACCATCCGACCCGTAATTTCGCCGACACGATGCTGAAGCGGCTCGGCGTCGAGGTGGAGTATTATGATCCTCGTATCGGCGCTGGCATCGCCGCCTTGATCAAGCCCAACACCAAGGTGGTGTTCACGGAATCGCCAGCCTCCAACACGTTCGAGGTGCAGGACATCCCGGCGATCGCCAAGGCGGCGCACGCGGCCGGCGCTATCGTGATGATGGACAACACCTGGGCGACGCCGCTCTATTTCCGGCCGCTCGACCACGGCGTCGACATCTCTATCCACGCGGCGACGAAGTATCCGGCCGGCCATTCCGACGTGCTGCTGGGCACGGTCTCGGCCAATGAGAGCCACTGGGAGCAGCTCTACGAGAGCTTCTGCACGCTCGGCTGCTGCGCGGGACCCGACGATGTCTACCAGGTGCTGCGCGGTCTGCGCACCATGGGCGTGCGCCTTGAGCATCACCAGCGCAGCGCGCTGGCCATCGCGTCGTGGCTCGAAGGCCAGAAGGGCGTGGCGCGCGTGCTCCACCCTGCCCTTCCCAGCCACCGGGACCACGATCTGTGGAAGCGCGACTTTTGCGGTTCGAGCGGCATCTTTTCCATCGTGCTCGCCGGCGGCGGCCAGAGGGAGCAGCACGCTTTCCTCGACGCGCTCAGGATATTCGGCCTCGGCTATTCCTGGGGCGGCTATGAGAGCCTTGCGGTGCCGGTCTGGCTTGGCGACCGCGTCGTTGCAAAAGGCCCTTATGAAGGCCCGTTGATCCGCCTGCAGATCGGTCTCGAGGATGTAGACGACCTGAAAGCCGACATTTTGCGCGGTCTGGCCGCAGCGACGGCCTAACCGGCGCGCACGGACTGACTGCCGGGCAGAATCGCAGACAGCCGCAAGGCCTTGGCGCTGATGACAAAGCGCGAGCCGCTCGCGGCATCCCATTGCTGCGCGTCGCGCAATACTATTCTCCCGGGCCGCTGCTTTCGGGATTTGTTTGACTTTCAAATCCGCGGGTTCTGCCGCATTGCGTGCTGCACTGGTACCCTCGTCCAATCCCATTTGGTCACAACCCTGCCATGGCCTTTCGTCTTTTTGTCCCCATCCTTGCCGGCGCGACGCTGCGAGAGCGGCTGCTGGCCTGTATCGGCGCCACGATCGGCATCGCGCTGACCGGCGTGATCAGCGGGCTGGCAATGGGCGGCGGCCCGCATGTGGCCCTGCTGGTGGCGCCGATGGGCGCCTCGGCCGTACTTCTCTTCGCCGTGCCCGCGAGCCCGTTGGCGCAGCCCTGGTCGATCATCGGCGGCAATTCCATATCGGCGCTGGTGGGCGTGACGGTGGCGCATTTCATCCATGATCCGGTCATGGCCTCGGGCCTCGCCGTGGCGCTCGCCATCGCGGCCATGTCGTTCACGCGCTGCCTGCATCCGCCGGGCGGCGCGGCGGCGCTGACGGCGGTGCTCGGCGGGCCGGCCGTAGTCAGCGCCGGCTTCCTGTTTCCGTTCGTGCCGGTGGCCCTGAATTCGATCATCCTGGTCACGCTCGGCCTGCTTTTCCACAGGCTGGCGCGGCGCAACTACCCGCATGTCGCCGCCCCCGCAGCCAACAGCCACGGGACGGCCGATCCGCCGGCGCAGCAGCGCGTCGGCTTCCAGCCCGAGGATATCGACGCGGCGCTGACCACGCTCGACGAAACCTTCGACATCGACCGCAACGACCTCGAACGGCTCCTGAGGCAAGTCGAGCTGCAGGCCATGGTGCGCTCACACCGGACGCTGCTTTGCCAGGACATCATGTCGCGCGACGTGGTTTCGGTGCCCGAGCAGGCCACCGCCGACGAGGCGCGCCAGCAACTGCTCGATCACAACATCCGCACCTTGCCGGTGGTCGGCGCGGATGCAAGGCTGGTTGGGGCCGTCGGCCTGCGGGAGCTGACGAAGGCGACCGATACGGTGAAGGGCGTGATGTCGAAGGCCGGCACGGCTTCGCCCGAGACACCGGCGATGAGCCTGCTTCCCTTATTGACCGACGGCCGCAGCCACGCCGTGGTCATCGTCGACGGTGAGCGGCGCATTCTCGGCCTGATCACCCAGACCGACCTTCTGGCGGCGGCAGCGCGCGTGCAGGCCGCAGACAAAGGACTGGCGGCGGCTTAAAATAGCGGAGCCAGGTTGCCGAAATTCGGGAACCTTTTTTCGGCGGGCGCGTCCAACGTGCAGTCAAGCGTCTGCTCGGGGAGATCCGGTCGCGATGAGCAAGCTCGCAATACCCGTCAAAATGCCCGGGGTGGCCGAGGCTCTTTCCGGCGACTTGATGCTTGTACAGCGAGCCCTGGCGCGCGACGCGGGCGCCTTCCGCACGATCATCAAGACATACAACCAGCGGCTCTACCGCATCGCGCGCGGAATACTGCGCAACGACGCCGAAGCCGAGGACGTCGTCCAGGAGGCCTATGTCCGCGCCTTCGCCAATCTGGCGACATTTCGCGGCGACTCTTCGCTCGCCACCTGGCTGTCGCGCATCGTCATCAACGAAGCGCTCGGCCGCCTGCGCAAGAGGCGCCGCACCGTGGCGATGCCCGAAAATCCGGAAGCGCAAATCATCCGCTTTCCCCTCAACCCCAGCGACGACCCGGAGCGGACGATGGCGCAGCGGCAGATTCTCGCACTTGTCGAACGGGCGACCGACAGCCTTCCCGACATCTACCGCATGGTCTTCGTGGCCCGCGTCATCGAGGGCCTGAGCATGGAGGAAACCGCCGATCTGCTCGGCGTGCGGCCGGAGACCGTCAAGACAAGGCTGCACCGGGCGCGTAGCCTGTTGCGCAAGGCGCTGGACGACGAGATCGGCCCGGTCCTGCTCGACGCCTTCCCCTTCGCCGGCCGCCGCTGCGAGCGGTTGACCAAGGCCGTGATGGGGCGGCTGGGCCTGGAATGATCCCGTCGCGATTTTGCGGGAACGTTTTTCCCGGCCGTGCATCCAATCGGCGTCAACTGGAAATGTAAGCCCGGCGCTTCCTCGCGGCCGGGCGAAGGAGGATGCCATGTTCACCCGATATACCGCCGCCCTTGCCGCCCTGCTTTTCGTCAGCGCTGCTCCGTTCGCGCAGGCCGCGGACAAGCCGACCGACCCGCAGATCGCCCATATCGCCTACACAGCCGGCGTCCTCGACATCGAGGCGGCCAAGCAGGCGATCAAGACATCGAAGAACAAGGAGGTCGTCGCCTTCGCCAAGGACATGGAGCGCGACCATGAGGCGGTGAACAAGCAGGCGCTCGATCTGGTCAAAAAGCTCAAGGTGAAGCCCGAGGACAACGCCACCAGCCAGGCGCTGACCAAGGCGGCGGAAGAAGAACACGCCAAACTCGCCAAGCTGAAGGGCGCGGCTTTCGACAAGGCCTACATCGAGAATGAAGTCGCCTATCACAAGCAGGTCAATGGCGCGCTCGAAACGCTGCTCATCCCTTCGGCCAGCAATGCCGAATTGAAGAGCCTGCTCGAGACCGGCCTCAAGATCTTCCAGGGGCATGAGCAGCACGCCGAACATGTCGCCGGCATGCTGAAATGAAAGCGGGCGCCTTGATCCATCTGCCATGGGTGGCCGCTCTGACGCTTATGGCGGCGCCGGCGGCGGCCGCAACCATAGAGGTCACCATCGACAAGCTCGTCTTTTCGCCGGCGACCGTCGAGGCGAAGGTCGGCGACACGATCGAGTGGGTCAACATGGACGTGTTTGCCCATACGGCCACCGTCAAGGGCGGCTGGGAGGTGATGATCCCGCCGAAGAAATCGGCGAGCCTGACACTGAAGGCGGCGGGAGCGGTCGACTATTTCTGCCGCTTCCACCCCAACATGAAGGGTCATGTGAACGTGGCGCCGTGATGCCATCGAGGGCTGGCGGCGCAGAGCCGCCAGCTTCACGGCGTCGGTCCAATTTTTGCAGAAGCCGTCGCTGCTAATCGTGATGCGCCTTGACGCGGTGACGATGCGCGGCCTGCTTTGCCCGGTTGCCGCACTGCGCCATGCTGCACCAGCGGCGCCGATGGCCGCGGGTGTGGTCGACGAACAGCAGCGTGCAGGCCGGACCCTCGCAGGCTTTCACATGTGAGAAATCCTCGCTGCAGACGAACCGCGCCAGCGCTTCGCCGATCGGCAGCAGAAGCGCCTCGGGCGAGCGCCATTTGCGGGCCATCTGAAGCCGAAAAGGAATCTCGCTACCCGCAGGCATGTCCTTATCGGCTAGGACGACGATCCGGGTAAAGCTCTCGTCGCGCTCGAGCAGGCG
>Ga0075365_10001751_pt1 | contig 10097 bp, 6 predicted proteins | sample EndMetdeltDD1765_FD_71387 | JGI IMG/M metagenome (GOLD analysis project Ga0075365, IMG submission 71387) | Populus endosphere microbial communities from Tennessee, USA - Endosphere MetaG P. deltoides DD176-5 | ecosystem: Host-associated > Plants > Roots > Endosphere | place: USA: Tennessee... | reverse complement strand
TACGGCCGCGGTCGCATCATTGGCGACTATCGCCGGGTCGCTCTTTACGGAACCGACCGGCTGCTGGAGGTCAAGCGCCAGGAGCGAGCCCAAATCGACGACATGTGGCCGACGGATGAAATCATCCGCGTGCGCGAGGAGCTCGCAGAGCAAATGCGTGCGTTGGAAGACCTCGCATCGATGGCGAAGCTCTACGACCGTGATATCACACAGCCCGCGATGAATGCCCAGGAGGCGTTCCAGTGGACTTATTTTGCCTATCTCGGCGCGATCAAGGAAGCCAACGGCGCGGCGATGTCGATAGGGCGCATCTCGAGCTTCCTCGATATCTACATCGAGCGCGACCTGAAGGAAGGCGCCCTCGACGAGGCAGGCGCGCAGGAGCTGTGGGACCAGTTGGTGCAGAAGCTCCGCATCGTGCGCTTCCTTCGTACGCCCGAATACGACGCGCTGTTCAGCGGCGACCCCTACTGGGCGACCGAGTGTGTCGGCGGCATCGATCTGAATGGCCAGCCGCTCGTGACCAAGAGCAGCTATCGCATGCTGCACACGCTGACCAATCTTGGGCCGGCGCCGGAGCCGAACATCACGGTGCTGTGGTCGAAATACCTGCCCGACAACTTCAAGCGCTACTGCATCAAGATCAGTCGCGATACCTCCTCGCTGCAATACGAGAACGACGACCTGATGCGGCCGCACTGGGGCGACGACTACGGCATCGCCTGCTGCGTGTCAGCGATGAAGCTCGGCAAGCAGATGCAGTTCTTCGGCGCTCGCGTGAATCTCGCAAAAGCCCTCCTGTACGCGATCAATGGCGGGCGCGACGAAATGTCTGGCGATCAAATTGCGCCGCCGACGCCGCCCGTCACCAGCGACGTGCTCGATTACGACGAGGTGTACGAAAAGTTTGACCGCACGATGGAGTGGCTCGCTCGGACCTACGTGCATGCCATGAACTGCATCCATTACATGCACGACAAGTACTTCTATGAGCGCCTCGAAATGGCGCTGCACGATCGCGACATCCTGCGCACCATGGCGTTCGGAATCGCCGGCCTGTCGGTCGCGGCGGACAGCCTGGCGGCAATCAAATACGCCAAGGTCCACGTGATCAGGGACGAGACCGGGCTCGCGGTCGACTACCGCATCGAAGGCCCGATCGAAGGCACGAATGTGGTCCCGCAATTCGGCAACAACGACGATCGGGTGGACGGTATTGCCGCGGATCTCGTCAGGCGGTTCATGCAGAAGATCCGCAAGCACCCGACCTATCGCAACGCGACCCACACCCAAAGCGTGCTGACCATCACCTCGAACGTGGTCTACGGCAAGCACACCGGCAACACGCCCGACGGCCGCCGCAAAGGCGAGCCGTTCGCGCCCGGCGCCAACCCGATGCACGGCCGCGACAGTCATGGCTGGCTCGCGTCATGCCTGTCGGTCGCAAAGCTGCCCTACAAGGACGCGCTGGACGGCATCAGCTACACCGTTTCGGTCGCGCCGCAGAAGGCGCACCTGTCAGACGACGAGCTGATCGGTGCCGCGGTCAAGGCCTTCGATATGTACTTCGACCAGGGCGGCTTCCACATGAACTTGAACGTCATCGACAAGGAAACGCTCGAAGACGCGATGAAGAATCCCGACAAGTATCCGCAGCTGACAATCCGTGTTTCGGGCTATGCCGTCAACTTCGTGCGCCTGACGCGCGAGCAACAGCTGGATGTGATCAGCCGCACCTTCCACGGGCAAATCTGAGCCGGAGGACAGCGCCATGCCACAGCTTGGCAACCTCCAGGCGGGCAGCCGGCACGATCTCTACGTCGGACTCTCGCCTGACGCACCGGAGGCAGCCGAGTTTCGCGACGACGGCGAAGGCATTTTCGGGTACGTCCATTCCTACGAGTCATCTTCCCGATACGACGGCCCCGGCCTGCGAGTCGTGCTGTTCGTGTCGGGTTGCCTGCTCCGCTGCTCCTACTGCCACAATCCCGATACCTGGCATCTCAAGGACGGGACTTACGTCTCGGCAAAGCAGGTGATCGAGCGCCTCGGCACGTTTGCGCCGGCCTTGCGGTCGCTTGACGGCGGACTGACCATCTCGGGCGGCGAGCCGATGGTGCAGCTCGCGTTCACCCGCCGGATATTGGCCGCGGCCAAACAGATGGGCCTGCACACGGCGATCGAGACATCCGGCTTCCTGGGCGATCGGGCTGACGAGAGGTATCTCGACTGCCTCGATCTCGTGCTGCTCGACGTCAAGAGCGGGGACCCCGAAACCTATCGCACGGCGACGGGCCGCGACCTGGCTCCGACCCTGCGCTTCGCTGAGCGCCTGGCGGCAATCGGCAAGCCGGTATGGGTGCGTTTCACGCTGGTGCCGGGGCTTACCGATGATCCGGCCAATGTCGAGAAGATCGCCCGGTTCGTCGCTCCGATGAAGAATGTCGAATGGGTCGAGGTGCAGCCGTTCCACCAGCTTGGCGCCTTCAAATGGAAAGCGATGCAGCTTGAGTACAAGCATGCGAACACGGTGGCGCCCACTTCGGAGCTTGTGAAGCGCGTGATCGAACAGTTCCGCGCGGCGGGGTGCCGCGCCCGGTGATCCTTTCGTTCAGGAGCTTCGCTCGCTCAACCCGGGGGATGTCGCGATGCTTGACCTTGCGCGTGAGATTATCGGTACTCAGCCGATCCTCGCCTTGTTCCTCGCGATCGGCGTTGGTTACCTGGTAGGGCAAATCAACATCGGGGGCTTCTCGCTCGGTGTGGGAGCCGTCCTGTTCGTAGGGCTCGCGATCGGAGCCTTCGCGCCCAAGGCCCAGGTCACGGGACCGATCGGCCTGACCGGCTTGATCATGTTCCTCTACGGAATCGGCATTCTCTATGGGCGACAGTTCTTCGAAGGAATGACCGGCGCTGCAGGCCGCAAATACAATCTGCTGGCGTTGGTTGCAGTCGTCGCCGGGCTCCTGGTCGCATTGGGGCTTGGCCAGGCATTCGGGATCAAGGTGGGCCACACGCTCGGCATTTTTGCCGGGTCGATGACCAGCACCGCGACCCTGCAGGCCGCCCTCGACGTCATGCGCAACAGCGAGCCGTCGATCGGCTATTCCGTTGCATATCCCTTTGGCGTGATCGGTCCGATCCTGTGCATCTATTTCATGACGCGCCACATCGAGCCGAAGTTCCCGCCGAAGGCGCAACGTTTCCACATGGCCGAGGTGACATTGGGAGACAGCTGCGCCGGTCGTACCCTCGACGATCTCAGCAAGGATTTGCCGAGCGGGGTTCAGACGACGATGGTCCGCAAGGGCCACCAGAACATCATTCCGTCGGCCGATATCGTTCTGGCATCAGGAGATGGTCTCCTGATCATCGCGGAACGGGAGGAGGCAATCGCCGAAGCGGCTGCACGCCTGGGAAGGTTGGAACCGGGCCGTATCGTCAAGGATCGTTCCGCCCTCGATTACATCCGGGTTTTCGTGGGGAAAGCCAACGTGGTCGGGGTGCCGCTCGCGCAGCTTCCGCTGCCGACCGGCTTTCCCGTTCATCTCCTGCATGTCCGGCGCTATGACATGGACATCGTCCCGACGCCTGATCTTGCGCTGGAGTTCGGCGATCGGGTCGGGGTGCTGATGCCGGCGGACCGCAAGGAAGAGATCCGGCGACACTTCGGCGACACCGTAAAGGCGACGGCGGAGTTCAGCTACGTTTCGCTCGGGCTCGGCATGGTGCTGGGGGTCTTGCTCGGGCTCATTCCCATTCCAATCCCGGGTGTCGGAACGGTCACGCTCGGCATCGGTGGCGGGCCGCTGATTGTAGCGCTCATCGTCGGCAAGCTGCGCCGAACCGGCCCGTTGCTTTGGGTGATGCCGCTTCCCGCCAATATCGTGCTGCGCAACTTCGGCCTGGCCATGTTCCTTGCCACGGTCGGCATCAACGCCGGACAACCGTTCGTGCGCACGGTCTCGGAGACGGGGCTCACGATGCTGTTCGTCGGCGCCGCCGTCCTGCTGACGACTGTGATCATCGTATTGCTGGTCGGGTATTACCTGCTGAAGATCCCCTACGACGATCTGGTCGGGGTTGCATCGGGCGCCACCGGAAATCCCGCCATCCTGGTGTATTCCACGCGAATGGCGCCGACCGAGCGTCCCGATATCGGCTACGCGATGATCTTTCCGTCGATGACGATCGTGAAGGTCATTGCCGTGCAGGTCGTCGGCCTCCTGGTTGCGAGCAGCGCAGGGTGACACTCCGTATCATACCCCCTGCCCTACGACAGGCCGAGGGTAATGAGCAGGATGTTTCAGTCGCGCAGCAGCTCGTCGAACAAGCAGCCAAAGCGTTGACGCCTCGGCACGCGCCGGCGGCAAGGCTGTTTCCGGTCGCAGTCGACGACGACCGCGAGGCTGCCGGGCTAACGCCAGCGTGCGTAGGCGCGCCGTACGCCGTAGCGGTAATAAGGTCGCGCGTAGTAGCCGTAGTAGGGCCGCGGCGCGTAATAGCCGTAATAGGCCGGGGCGTAGGAGTAAGCCGGCGCGTACCCGTAGCCGTAGTAGGCGGGGGCGTACCCATAGCCGTAGCCATATCCGTAATAGGCATAGGCGTAATAGGGTCGTTCAGCGCCGCTCCGATGAGCGCACCGACGAACAGGCCGCCGATTGCCTGGCCCCACCAGCCCCAGCGGGCATCCGCCGTGGTCGGCGTGGCCACGGTCGCGATCGCGATCGTGCTCGCCGCAGTGAGAGCGATCAGGGTTTCCTCATGGCGTCACCTCGTCTGTCGCAAGGGTCGGTCTAGAAACGTGAGCCTTGCAGGAAGAGTTCCCCCTTTGGCGTGACCCGTCAACGGGCGACGGTCGCCATTCGTCTTGCCCACCACAGCGCCGCCACCAGCGAGCCCAGCACCTCCACGATTCCGTAGGCCAAGGCCGCGGACACGGCGGGAGTGCCGGCGAAATTACCCGTCACGATCACCAGGCCGAGCCCGACGTTTCGGAGCGAAGTGGTCAGCGCCATGGTCCGGCGATCGTTCCGTTCCGGACCGCCGGCGAGCCACCCGATGGCGAGGCTCGCGACCAGCAAGATCATCATTCCCGCGAAGCCCGCGACTGGAATCTCCATAAGCATGCGGAATTGGGTGCCCAGGATGAGTCCGGCGACGGCGAGGTTCAGCAGTTTGCTGACGAGCTCGAGCGGGGCGAGCAGCCGATCCGCAACCTGCGGCCGCCGATGCCTCACCACGAGCCCGAGAAGCAAGGGCAGCAGCTGCGTCGCGAGCAGCGCGCCCAGCATTCCGAGCAAGTCGATTTGCGGCGCTTCTCCGCCCGAGACCAATGGCAGCAGGACATGCAGCAGCGCAGGGGAAATAATCGTCGATGTCCCCGCCAAGATCGCCATCAAGCCGACTGCGACCGGCACATTCGCGCGCGCGATTGCCGCAAACGGCGGGCCGTAAGGAGCACCGGGGCAGACGGCAAGCACGAGAAAGCCGGCGGCGACCATTGCACCGGCATGGAACAACATGAGCAGCGCAACCGTTACGGCGGGAACCAACACATAGTTCGCCACCGCGGCGCGCGCGAGCAGACGCCAATTCCCGGCCGTTCGGGCGAGCTCGGCGAATCTCACCCGCAATCCGACAAGCACCATCATTTCGATCAGCGTGATCGTGACCAGGACGTTGATCGCTCGATCAAGGGACATGTCACGTCATCGCCAGCGCGCCTGACCAGCACATGTTCCAGCCGCGCTGGGTCAGCTCCCCGATGGTCACCTGCGAGGTGCCTTGCTACCGCGGCTGCGTGGCCCGCGACGGTCGCGAGGCCAACACTGCCAGCGACTTTATCCGTACTCAGATTGGTGACAAAATCCTCCGGGCCACGACCGGCTCGCCTGAGGTGCGGCGAAGCCGGACAGCTGCGAAACAGGCGAGCGCCGCGCGACATCGTCATCGGGGGCGAAAGAGGAGGCGGCCGATGATGGCACGTCTTTCGCGACTGGTCATGATCGCGCTCATCGGCTGCGTACCGCTCGGCGCGATGGCGCAGCAGCCTGCGACGGCGCCGACACAGCCGGTGCTCAAGCCGGCGGAGCTCGACCAGTTGGTGGCGCCGATCGCGCTCCATCCGGATCCGCTGCTCTCAGAGATCCTGATCGCCTCGACCTATCCGCTCGAGATCGTGCAGGCGGACCGCTGGTCCAAGTCCAACAAGACTCTCAAGGGCGATGCCCTCACCGCCGCGCTCGCCAAGCAGAGCTGGGACGACAGCGTGAAATCACTGATCCAGGTTCCGAGCGTGCTGGACGTGATGAGCGAGCAGCTCGATTGGACGCAGAAGCTCGGCGACGCCGTGCTGGCCCAGCAGACGGACGTCATGGACGCGATCCAGCGGCTGCGCTCGCGCGCGCGGGCCAACGGCAAGCTCGAATCCACCAAGGAGCAGACGGTCACGGTCAATACCGAGAACCAGAAGCAATACGTCGCGATCGAGCCGGCCTCCCCCACCCAGCTCTACGTTCCGTACTATGAGCCGGCCGTAGTGTACGGGGATTGGCCCTATCCCGACTATGCGCCGTACTATTTTCCGCCGCCCTACGGCTATGTCGCCGGCGCGGCGCTCGCGACCGGCGTCGCCTTTGCAGCCGCCGTCGCCGTTCGGCACGCGTTCTGGGGCAACTGCGACTGGGGTCGCGGCAACATCAACGTCGTGACCAACCGGACCGCCAACGTCGCCAACATCAATCGCGGGAAATGGGAGCACAACGCCGATCACCGTCACGGCGTGAGATACAACAACGCCGACGTGCGCCAGAAATTCGCCAAGACCGACATCCAGGCGGGGAAGGCGGCGCGGCAGGACTTTCGCGGCAAGGACGGCCAGAAGGTGCTCGAGCCCGATCGCGACCGTCCAGGAGCAGGCGACCGCGATCGGCCCGGCGCGGGCGACCGTGACCGACCCGGCGCGGGCGACCGTGATCGGCCCGGCGGAGGCGATCGCGATCGGCCGGCCGCAGCTGACCGTGACCGGCCCGGCGCGGGCGACCGTGATCGGCCGCAGGCCCGCGACAAGGGCGGGGCCGCAAAGGCAAGTCAGAAACCGGCCCAGAAGGCCAGTCCGAAGACAGCTCAGAAGGGCAGTCCGAAAACCGCTCAGAAGGCGAGCCAGCCGCGGCGCGATAGCGCTTTCTCAAATGTCCAATCAGGTGCCAAGACTCGCGTCCAGGCCGATCGCGGCCGCCAGAGCGTCGGTCGTGGCGGAGGAGCGCCGCGCATGGCCGGCGGCGGAGGACGCGGCGGCCGACGCTCAGATATTGCGCTCAAGCACGACATCATCCTCCTCGGCCGTCTCGACAACGGCCTCGGGTTCTATCGCTTCAGCTATAACGGCAGCGAGCAAGCCTATGTCGGCGTCATGGCGCAGGAGGTGCAAACGATCATGCCGGAGGCAGTCGTGCGAGGTCAGGACGGCTACCTGATGGTCTTCTACGACAAGCTCGGCCTGAAGTTCCAGACTTACGAGCGGTGGATCGCAGCGGGCGCACAGGTCCCGATCATCAGCCGGACCAGGCATTAACCGCCTGGACGCAGGAATTGCGTTGGACGTCGGCAGCGATCGCAGTGTTGCAGACGTGTCAATGTTCGACATCGAAACGACCAAATGCCGGATCGAGACGCGACAGAGGATGTCATGATCACCACCCTCTCCTCGACGAAACCCGCCCCATCCCTGACCAGACTCGCCTCATTGGTCGCGGGGGTGCTGGCGTTCGCCATGGTGTCGGTGGCAAACGCCCAACAATCCTTCAAGACCGCGGACGCGGCCGCCGATGCCCTCGTGAACGCGGCGAGAGCCGGCGACCGGAACCCTCTTCTGACGGTGTTGGGCCGCGACGGCGCCGACATCGTCTCCTCCGGCGATCCAGTCGCCGATGCGTCGGCGCGCAACCGCGTGGTCGAGGCCTACGATGCCAAGCATCAGGTCGTGATGGAGGGTAACGACAAAGCCGTGCTGGTCATCGGCCGCGAGGATTGGCCGTTCCCGATCCCGCTCGTGCGCAAGGACGGCAGCTGGCGGTTCGACACCGCGGCCGGCCGCGAAGAGATCCTCTATCGCCGCATCGGCCGCAACGAGCTGGACGCGATCGAGACCTGTCTTGCCTATGTCGACGCGCAGCAGGAATATGCCGAGCGGCGCGTTGCCGGCAATGGAGTCTACGCGCAACGCATCGTCAGCCGGCCGGGTAAGAAGGACGGTCTTTATTGGCCAGCGCAATCCAGCACGGACGAGAGCCCGCTCGGCGAGCTCGCCGCCAGCGCCGCCGCGGAGGGCTATCGCGCCGGCCAGCAGCGCATCCCCTATCATGGCTATTACTATAAGGTGCTCACCAGGCAGGGACCGAATGCGCCGGGCGGCGCGCTGGACTATGTCGTGCGCGGCAACATGATCGGCGGCTTCGCGCTCGTGGCCTATCCGGCCGAGTACCGCAACTCGGGCGTCATGACGTTTCTCGTCAATCATCAGGGGAACGTCTACGAAAAGGATCTGGGCCCGGACACCGCCCGCATCGCTGCCGGCATCACGGCGTTCAATCCCGACAATAGCTGGCGGCGGGTCGCCGACGCGGCCCAGCCTCCCACCGAAGCAAAATGAAAACTTCCATCTCGGTCGATATCACCGAATGACCGAGTCTACCTCCGGTCGGAGTGTGAGCGGCCGTCCGAAAACGGATCGCGCCGGCCGGCTGCGCTGGCTGCCAGGACTGGATACGCTGCGCCGCTACGAGGCGACATGGCTTCCGCGCGATCTTGTGGCCGGACTTGTCCTGGCGACCATGCTGGTCCCGGTCGGGATTGCCTACGCGGTGGCGTCCGGCCTGCCGGGCATCTATGGCCTCTATGCAACCATCGTTCCGCTGCTCGTGTACGCAGTGTTCGGGCCCAGCCGCATCCTGGTGCTGGGGCCGGACTCCTCGCTGGCGGCCGTCATCCTGAGCATCGTCCTTCCGTTATCCGGCGGGGATCCCCAGCGCGCGGTGACGTTGGCCGGCATGCTGGCAGTCGTTTCGGGGACGATATGCATCCTGATGGGCATCGCGCGCCTGGGTTTCGTGACCGAGCTCATCTCCAAGCCGATACGCTACGGCTACATGAACGGAATTGCGCTCACCGTATTGATCAGCCAGCTCCCAGCACTCTTCGGCTTCTCGATCGAGGACGCGGGACCCTTGAGAGACTTATGGGCGATCGCCGGCGCGATCCTGCAGGGAAAAATAAATTGGGTCGCTTTCGTGCTCGGGGCGGCCACGCTGGCGGCGATCCTGCTTCTCCGGGGCAGCAAGCGCGTGCCGGGCATTCTGATCGCCGTGGTCGGGGCGACCGCAATCGTCGCGACGCTGGACCTCGCGGAGCATTCCGATGTCGCGGTGCTGGGGGCCCTCCCCCAGGGGCTACCGGGATTTGTGGTGCCATGGATCAGCTACGCCGATATCGTCCCGGTGCTGATCGGCGGCTGCGCCATCGCGCTGGTGTCGTTTGCCGATACCAGCGTGCTCTCGCGTGCGTACGCGGCACGAATGCGCGCTCACGTCGACCCCAACCAGGAAATGGTCGGGCTCGGAGCTGCCAATCTCGCGGCTGGATTTTTTCAAGGCTTCCCGATCAGCAGCAGCAGTTCCCGCACCCCCGTGGCCGAAGCCGCCGGCGCCCGCACCCAACTGACCAGCGTCATCGCCGCCCTGATCATCGCCCTCCTGCTGTTGATGGCGCCGAACCTGCTACAGGATCTGCCCAAAACCGCGTTGGCCGCCGTCGTCATCGCCTCGGCGATCGGCTTGATCGAGGTCGCCGACCTCAGGCGCATCTATCGCATCCAGCCGTGGGAGTTCTGGCTGTCGGTCGTCTGTCTGGTCGGCGTGGCCGTGCTCGGCGCGATTCCCGGGATAGGTCTGGCAATCGCGATCGCCATCATCCAGTTCTTGTGGGACAGCTGGCGTCCGCACTCCGCGATACTGGGCCGCGCCCAAGGCGTCAAAGGCTATCACGACATCACGCGATATCCGGATGCGCGCCGGATCCCGGGGTTGGTCCTGTTTCGC
>Ga0075365_10001750_pt1 | contig 10099 bp, 10 predicted proteins | sample EndMetdeltDD1765_FD_71387 | JGI IMG/M metagenome (GOLD analysis project Ga0075365, IMG submission 71387) | Populus endosphere microbial communities from Tennessee, USA - Endosphere MetaG P. deltoides DD176-5 | ecosystem: Host-associated > Plants > Roots > Endosphere | place: USA: Tennessee... | reverse complement strand
CGCCGCCGCCGCCGAGGCTGGCGATCGCGATCGCGGCCGCCGCCCCCAGGACCGCCAGCACGGCGAGGGCCACAAGGCGCCGCCGCCACCGGCGGCGTCTTGCGGCCTCCGCCCGACGTACCCGCAGGTCGTCGGGAAGCTCGGTCAGATAGACCGGATCGTCCTCGAACGGCGCACTCACTCCAGGCCCCTCAATCCAGCCCGAAAGTACCGGATGGGGCCGACCGTCTTACGAGCGGGCGGCGTCGAGTGCCACGCGAAGCTCCTCCTCCGCGCCGCCCACCTCGCCGTCGAGCTTCGCCCGCATCGCCGCGGCGAGGCCCCGGCCGATCTCGGGGCCCTCCGGGATGCCGGCGGCGATCAGGTCTTCGCCGTCGATCTCCAGCCGCACGGTGCGCCACTCCCCGACGTAGCGATCGAGCCACTCGCCTCCCAGGGCGCGCGCGAGCGCCAGTGTCACCCCGTCATGCCCGCGCGCGAGCTCGACGCCTCGCGATGGAGACGGGACCTCCGCCCCGGCCAGCTCGCGAGCGGCATCGGCGTTTGTCCCCAACGCTGCAGCGAACACCGCCTCGCCGCGGTCGATGACGTCGCTCCAGGGCTCGGCAGCGGCAAGCTCGCCGACAGCGGCGATCAGGTCGCCGGTCCCGGCCTTGATCGGCACCAGACCCCACTCGTCGAGCAGCTCGAAGCCGCGCCGTGCCCTCGGTTCGCGGGCAAGCTTGCGGAGCTCGCCGTCCACCCGGTCGCGTGACACCGTGTCGAGGTTCGCGGCCCGCAGCAGCTCCCCGGTGCGCGGCTCGAGCTCGAAGCCGTATCGCGCGGCGTAGCGGGCAGCCCGCAGGGCGCGTGTCGGGTCTTCGACGAAGGAGCGCTCGTGCAGCACGCGGAGAAGGCCGTGCTCCAGGTCCTCGAGCCCGCCGTGGGGATCGATCAGCTCGGGGTCGCCGGCCAGCGGCAGCGCCATGGCGTTGACAGTGAAGTCGCGCCGGGCCAGATCCTCGACGAGCGAGGCGGGACGCACGTCGGGCAGGGCGCCGGGCTCGGCGTAGGTCTCGCTGCGGGCGGTGGCCAGATCGAGCTCGAGCCCGTCCACGCGCACCGTCGCGGTCGAGAAGCGCTCGTGCTCGCGGATCTCGCCGCCCAGGCGCCCACCGAGGGCCGCGGCATCCCCCTCCACGGCGACGTCCAGGTCCGTTCGCTCGCTGCCCATGAGTAGATCTCGCACCGCGCCACCCACGAGATAGGCACGCAGATCGCCGGCCGCATCACGCACGCGATCGAGGCCCGGGAGCGCGCGCAGGCGCTCGGCGAGGCGATCGGGCTCGATCTTCGGGCTCTCAGGCGACATCGACGCGATTTATCTGAGGTTTCTGGGTGGTTCCCTACCATGACGGGCCTCGCGGATGGGTCGTCTGCTGAACATCTGGCGCTCCTGGAGCGTCGCCCGCCGGCTTGCGCTCGTGGGCGGTCTCGTGCTCGTCGTCGCCGGGGCGGCGGTCGCCGCCTACCTGATCACCAAGCGCCCGGCCGACGTCTCGAACCCGCAGGCCGCCTTCCACAAGCAGAAGCGGGTGAAGAAGAAGACGGAGACGCTCAACTGGCCGATGTACGGCTACGACCCCGCACGCACGCGGTACCTGCCCGTCAAGGGCCTCAACCCCCCGTTCGGCTCGTCGCTGTGGAGCTTCCAGGCGGGCAAGCTGCTCGAGTTCCAGCCGATCGTCGTCGACGGGACCATTTACTTCATGGACAAGGACGCGACGTTCTATGCGCTCAGCGTCCACGGCGGGCATATCCAGTGGAAGCAGGACGTCGGCAGCCTGAACGCCTCCTCACCCGCCTACTGGAACGGCCGCCTCTACGCCGTGAACCTGGAGCCGCAGCAGGCGGTGGCGCTGAGCGCCAAGAAGGGCAAGATCCTCTGGCGTACGCCGCTTCCCGGCCGCAGCGAGTCCTCGCCGCTCGTCCACAACGGCAAGGTGATCTTCGGCTGCGAGTCGGGCGACATCTTCGCCCTCGACGCAAAGACCGGGAAGGTGCGCTGGAAGGTCCACACGAACGGCCCCGTCAAGGGCGCGCTGGCCTACGACGACGGGACCCTCTTCGCGACCAACTACGCCGGCGAGATCTGGGCGCTCGACGCCGGCAACGGCCACGTGAAGTGGACCGCCCACAGCCAGGGCGGAGGCTTCCTGCACGGTGGCGGGATCTACGCCACGCCGGCGGTCGCCTTCGGGCGGGTGTACCTGGGCGGGCTCGACGGGCGCGTCTACAGCTATGAGGAGAAGACGGGGGACCTCGCGTGGAGCCACTCGACCGGCGCAGAGGTCTATTCCTCCCCGGCTGTCGCCGACACTCCGCACGCCCCCCCGACCGTCTTCGTCGGCTCGGAGGACAAGCACTTCTACGCACTCGACGCAAAGACCGGCGAGGTGCGCTGGGATCACTACCTGAACGGCATCATCCTCGGCTCACCCAGCGTCGTCGACCGCACGGTCTACGTCTCGGGAATCGGACCGAACATCGGCACGTTCGGCTACGCGGTCAACAAGGGCCAGCAGGTCTTCCACAACGATCAGGGCGAGTACAACCCGGTCATCTCGGACGGCAAGCGGATCTACCTGACCGGCACCTCGACGATCAGGGCGTTCAAGCCGCGGACCAAGGCCGAGCGCAAGCGCAGGCACGCCAGGTCGCAGAATGAGAAGAAGCAGGGATCGAAGCACGGCAGCGAGGGAAAGAAGCGCGCAAACAAGCAGCACAAGCACAAAGGCGGCGGCAAGCGCAAAAACGGCGGCAAGTAGGGCTGCCCAGCCGCCTTCCAGCTCGATTGGCGCTTTCTTGTCGCTATGCGCGAACAAAGCGCCAATTGGCTTCGGTGGCGCTCCACGAGGGCCCTGCCCTCACTGCCCCTGAGACGCCGGCGCTACGCGAACCTGACGGGGATGCCCGCTTCGCGCAGGTGGTCCTTCGCCTGCCGCACCGTGTAGGTGCCGTAGTGGAAGATCGACGCGCAGAGCACGGCGTCGGCGCCACCATCGAGGATCCCCTCCGACAGGTGGCCTAGCTCGCCCGCGCCGCCGGAGGCGATCACCGGCACCGTGACCGCGTCGGCGACCGCCCGGGTCAGATCCAGGTCGTAGCCGTCGGCGGTTCCGTCCCTGTCCATGCTCGTCAGCAGGATCTCCCCCGCCCCGCGCTCGGTCGCCTCCCGCGCCCACGCCACCGCCTCACGACCCTCGGCCGGATGGCGGCCGCCGTGCGTAAAAACATCCCACACAAATCCCGCCGCCTCCTCTGCATCGCGTCCGGGGGCGGCGGGGGCTCGGAGCTTCGCGTCTATGGCGACCACCACGCATTGGGAGCCGAACACCTCGGCCAGCTCGCCGATCAGCTCCGGTCGCTCGAGCGCCGCCGAATTGATCGAGACCTTGTCGGCGCCCGCGTCGAGCACCGCCTGCGCGTCGGCCGCCGAGCGGATGCCGCCGCCGATCACGAACGGGATGAAGACGTTGTCCGCGGTCCGGCGGGCGAGCTCGGTGATCGTCTCGCGGCGCTCGTGGGATGCCGTGATGTCGAGGAAGACGACCTCGTCGGCGCCCTCGGCGTCGTAGCGCGCGGCCAGCTCCACCGGGTCGCCCGCGTCGCGAAGCCCGACGAAGTTGGTTCCCTTCACGACCCGTCCAGCATCGACGTCGAGGCACGGGATCACCCGCTTCAGCGCCATCGAACTACCCGGTGACGGCCTTCTTGACGAGCGTCCAGAGCTCGTTGCGCTCGCCCTCCGTCAGGTTCGCGCGCCGGCCCTTCGACTTCCGCACCAGATAGCCGATGTTCTCCCGCTCGTGTGGCTCCAGCCGGTCCCACGCCTGCTTTCCGTGGCCGTAGACCATTCGCGCTGTCTCGTACAGAGCGAGCCAGCGAACGTTCTTCGCGCGCGCCAGGAGCTTGGATGTCGTACCGGCCATGTACCGGAAGAAGTTAGCCCAGCGCCGCCTGGGCCTCGGCGACGCTGAACCGGCCCTCATAGAGCGCGGTGCCCACGATCACGCCCTCGAGGCTCTCGAGAGCGGTCCCCCGGAGCTCGCGCAGGTCGTCGAGGGAGCCGACGCCGCCGGAGTAGATCAACCGGACTCCGGCCTCGGCAGCGGCGTGCGCGACCTCCTGCAGCTCCTCCATGCCGGGCCCGGCGAGCGTGCCGTCCACCTCCACGGGCGTGAACACGAACCGGCGGACGCCCCTCTCCGCGAGTGAGGTGACCGAGTCGGCGGGCTTCGCATGTGTCTCGCGCTCCCAACCCTCCACCGCGACCTGGCCACGGCGGGCGTCCACTCCCACCACGATCCGCTCCCCGTGTTCGGCGGCGAGCGCCGCTACCAGCCCCGGCTCGGCGAGCGCGGCGGTGCCGAGGATGACGCGATCGGCGCCGGCCTCGAGCGCCGCGCTGACGGCCTCCGCATCCCGCAGGCCCCCGCCGACCTGGACCGGCACGTCGGCCTCGGCGGCGATCCGGCCGACGTGCTCCAGGTTCTGCGGCTCGCCCATTCGCGCACCGTCCAGGTCCACCACGTGAAGCGCCCGTGCTCCCTGACCGAGCCACCGCCGCGCAGCGTCGAGGGGATCGGCGTCGTAGACCTTCTCCTCGGAGTAGTCGCCGCGGGTCAGGCGCACCGCCTGCCCGCCGCGGATGTCGACCGCCGGATAGAGGATCACGCCGGGACCGACGCGCAGATCTCGGTGAAGTTGGCGAGGACGCGCAGGCCGGCGGCGCTGGACTTCTCCGGATGAAACTGCACACCGTAGACCGGCGGCCGCGCGACCGCGCACACGAACCGCTCCCCCCACTCCGCGGTCCCGAGCACGTCGCCGTCCTCGGCGGGCCGCACCGCGAAGGAGTGGACGAAATAGAAGGGCGTCGCCGACTCGAGGCCCGCAACGAGCTCCGACTCGCGCTCCCATCGCACCGGCTCCCAGCCCATGTGGGGGACCTTCAAGCCGGGCGCCTCGAGCGCCGTCACCTCGCCACGCAGCACACCGATGCCGGCCGCGCCCTCGTGCTCGGTGGACGACTCGAACAGAAGCTGGAGCCCGAGGCAGATCCCCAGCACCGGGACGCCGGCGCGCACGCAGTCTGCGACCAGGGCATCGAGGCCTGTCTTCCTCACCCGGCTCATCGCGCGCGGGAAGGCCCCCACGCCGGGAAGGATCACCCCATCGGCCTCGCGTGCGGCGGAGGCGTCGCCGGTGATGACGCCCTCCGCCCCGACCCGCTCGAGGGCTTTCTGGACGGACCGAAGGTTCCCCATCCCGTAGTCGAGGACGGCGATCCGAGTCAGGTGAGCGTTCCCTTCGTGCTCGGCACCCCCGCCTCGTCGGGATCGACCGCAACCGCATCGCGGAGCGCGCGGGCGAACGCCTTGAAGCACGCCTCGACCATGTGGTGGGCATTGGAGCCGTAGCGGTTGCCGACGTGCACGGTGAGCCTCGCGTTGGTCGCGACGGCTCGGAAGAACTCCTCGGTCAGCTCCGTGTCGAAGCCGGCGATCGACGTGAGCGGAAGGTCGGAGCGGAACAGGCACAGCGGCCGTCCGGAGACGTCGATTGCGCAAACGCCGAGCGCCTCGTCCATCGGGACCGCGGCGTAGCCGAAGCGGCGGATCCCGGCGCGATCGCCGAGCGCCTGATCGAGCGCCTGCCCGAGCACGATTCCGACGTCCTCGACGGTGTGATGGGCGCCCGTCTCGAGGTCGCCCTTCGCCTCAACCCGTAGGCCCAGGCGGCCGTGGCGGCCGCAGGTCTCGAGCATGTGGTCGAAGAAGCCGACGCCGGTCGAGGCCTCGACCTCGCCGCCGTCGAGGTCGACGGCCAGCGAGACCTCCGTCTCGCGCGTCCCTCGGTCAATTTGTGCTGTGCGGGCCATCGTTCAAAGTGCCTGGAAATCGTGAACTCGTAGATTCGGATTGTTGCCGATCACTCGCCGGTGCGGGCCGCAGCCGATTCGGCGTGCACGGGAAAGCCCTCCACGCGAGCGATCGCGCCGACGTACGGGGTGAGCGCCTGCGCTGCGGCGCGCGAGATGCTGACGATCGAGGTGCGCCGCTGGAAGCTTCCGGGCCCGAGCGGCCCGCCGAAGCGGGCCGCGCCCCCGGTCGGCAGGACGTGGTTCGAGCCGGCCGTGTAGTCCCCGAACGCGGCGGCGCCGCCGCGGCCCAGGAATACGCATCCGGCAACGCGGCCCCGCGCCGCCAGCTCGTCGACGCCCTCGAACATCAGCTGCAGGTGCTCCGGCGCGATCGCGTCGGCGAGGGCCAGCGAGGCCTCGATGCCCGTCGTCGCGATCAGGGCAAGCGGTGCCTGCTGCACGCTCGGCCGCTCGTCGGCGAGCTGTCCGACGAGGTCCTCCAGGTGATCGAGCAGGGCCGTGTTGGGCGATGCGACTGCCAGAAAGCCCTCGTCACTGTGCTCTGCCTGCGCGCAGAGGTCGAGCGCGATCCACTGTGGAACGGCGGTGCCGTCGGCGACGACCATGAGCTCGCTCGGTCCGGCGATCCCATCGATGCCCACGTGGCCGGAGACCAGCCGCTTGGCCTCGGCCACGTATCGATTGCCGGGCCCTGCGATCAGGTCGACGCGGTCGATCGTCTCGGTGCCGTAGGCGAGGGCGGCGATCGCCTGCGCGCCGCCGAGGGCATAGACCTCGTCGACGCCGGCGACGGAGCAGGCAGCCAGGACCTGGGCGCTCGGTCGCCCGCGCGCGCCGCCGGGACTTGCGACGGCCACCCGTCCGACCCCGGCCACCCGCGCCGGGATGCAGCACATGAGAACCGTGGACGGGTACGCCGCCCTGCCCCCCGGGGCATAGACGCCGGCGGCCGCGACGGGGTCTGAGCGCACCTCGACCCGCTGGCCTTCCGGAAGGTCCACGGTCGCCGGGCGCTGGTGCACCTCCAGTTCCGCGCGCGCGACCGCTGCGATGTTCTTCGCCGCGAGCCGCAGCGCCTCGCGCACGTCGGGGTCGAGCAGCCCGGGCGCCGCGGCGATCGCGTCGGGATCGACGCGCCAGGACTCGGGCGCCTCCTCTCCCAGCTTCTCGGCGACCTCACGAAGGGCCTCGTCGCCGCGATCGCGCACGGATCCCACGATCTCGGCGACCGCCTGCGCGACCTCCTCCTGCGGCGGCGCGAGCGATCGCAGGCGTCCGGCGAGCGCGCGCGCGTCGCTCCCGTCCCATTCGATCCGCTCGATCTTCATCGGGTCACCTCTCTCATGCGCTCGGCAAGCTCGTCCACCTCGCGGGCACGAAGCTTGTGGCTCACGCGATTGGCGACCAGTCGCGCGGTGCAGGTGGTGATCTCCTCGCGGACCTCGAGCTCGTTCTCCGCCAGGGTCCGGCCGGTGTCCACGAGGTCCACGATCCCGTCGGCCAGCCCGACCAGCGGAGCGAGCTCCACCGACCCCTTCACGTCGATCACCTCAGCCCGCCGGCCCGCCTCAGAGAAGTAGCGCTCCGCCGCCCGCGGATACTTGGTCGCGATTCGCATCGCCCCGAGGCGCCGCTCGGCCTCCTCGAGCGCGTCGTCGCCCTTGCGGGCCGCGAGGACGAGGCGGCAGGCCCCGTACCGCAGGTCGAGCAGCTCATAGACGGCGCGATCCCGCTGCTCGAGCAGGACGTCCTTGCCGGTGATGCCGAGGTCGGCGGCCCCCGCCTCAACGTAGGTGGGCACGTCGGAGGGGCGCATGGTGACCAGCATCAGGCCGTCGACCTCGAAGACGAGCGAGCGCGAGTCCGACCGCAGGCGCGCCGTGTCGAGCCCGATCCCGTCCAGCAGGTCGAGCGTGCCATCGAACAGGGCGCCTCGTGGTACCGCGAGCTTCAGCCCGCCGTCGCCGCGGGCCCGGCTTGCCGAGACCTCGCCCAGCCTCATCCCGCGACCTCCTCCGCGCTGGCCAGACGCTCCTCCTCCGCCTGGGCGATGTGCACTCGCTCCAGATAGAGGGCGAATCCCGCCGCCGGGAGCGGGCGCCCGAACCGACCCATCAGCTCGTCGTAGCGACCGCCGCCGCCGAGAACGTGGCCAAGCGCCGGGTCATAGACCTCGAGGATCGCCCCGGTGTAGTACCCAAGGTCGCGAAGCAGCCCGAGGTCCAGATTGATGCGCGGGCCCACGCCCCGGGCCTCGGCGGCCCGGAAGGTCACCGAGAGCCTCTCGATCGCGCGCTCGACCGCGGCGCCGCCGAGCTGCCGCGCCTCGTCGAGGATCTCGGAGCCACCCCGCAGGTTCGGCAGGCGCAGGAGCGTCTCACGCGCGCCGGCGTCGAGCCCGAGGGCGTCCACCTCGTCCTCGAGGCCCACCAGGTCGTGCGCCGCCAGCAGTGCGAGGATGCGCGCCTGGCGGTCCTCCGCCACCTCGAGCTCGGCGAGCAGCTGCCGGTAGAGATCCGCGTCCCCCAACCCGATCACCGCCCTCGTGAGCCCGACCGCGTCAAGCGACGCGCTCAGCACCTCGATCACCTCGGCCGTCCCATCGGGTGCGTCCGCTCCCACCAGCTCGACGCCGGCCTGGGCGAACTCGCGCATCTGGCCCCGCTGCGGCCGCACCGCCCGGTAGGCGTTCGCGAAGTAGGCGAGGCGGAACGGTGGCTCCTCGCCGGCCAGCCGGCTCGCGACCAGGCGAGCGATCGGGATCGTCATGTCCGTGCGCATGGCGAGCAGCTCGCCGTCCGCGTCGAAGAACCGGTAGGCACTGGGGGCGCTCCGCTCGTCGCCGCGCGCAAGCACCTCGTCGTACTCGATGGTCGGCGTCGCGACCTCGCCGTAGCCGAACCGCTCGAACACGGCCGCAAGGGCGGCCTGAAGGCGCCGCAGCTCACGCATCTCGGCGGGGAGCACGTCCCTCGTCCCGGGGGGAATCCGGTGAATCATCCGCGCCACCTTAGAGGCTGACTCCCGCCAGCCTCGGGACGTTCCTGGCGCCTACGCGGGAACCGGCTCGGCGCCGACTCGCTCGATTCGGGCCCCGAGCTCCCGGAGCCGCAGGTCGATCCGCTCGTACCCGCGGTCGATCTGGATGACGTTGCCGATCTCCGAGGTCCCCTCCGCGGCCAGCGCCGCGATGAGAATCGCCATCCCCGCCCGGATGTCCGGGCTGTCCACGCGCTCACCGTGAAGACGGCTCGGACCGTAGACGATCGCCCGGTGGGGATCGCACAGGATGATCCGAGCGCCCATCGCGACCAGCTTGTCCACGAAGAACAGCCGGTTCTCGAACATCTTCTCGAAGATCAGGATCTGCCCCTCCGCCTGAGTGGCGAGTGCGAGCGCGATCGAGGTCAGGTCGGCCGGGAACGCGGGCCACGGCCCGTCCTCGATCTTCGGCGTGGCGTCGCCCACGTCGACCCTCACCTGGAGCACCTGCTCGGGCGGAACCAGGACGTCGTTGCCCTCGATGTGCGAGGTCAGCCCGAGGCGCTGAAACTGCCGGCGGATCATCGTCAGGTCGTCGGGATCCGCCTCGCGGATCCGCAGCTCGCCGCGCGTCGCAGCCGCCAGCGCCATGAAGCTCGCGACCTCGATGTGGTCGGCGCAGATGCGGTGTTCGGCACCGCCGAGCTTGTCGCGGCCGTGGACGGTCATCACGTTCGACCCGACGCCGTCGATGTCGGCGCCCATCTTGATCAGCAGCCGAGCGAGGTCCTGAACGTGCGGCTCGCATGCGGCGTTGCCGATCGTGGTCGGGCCTGGCGTCAGTGCCGCCGCCATCAGCGCGTTCTCGGTGGCCATGACCGACGGCTCGTCCATGAAGATTCCGCACGGCTTGAGCCCGCCGTTCGGGGCCGAGAGCTCGATCCACCTGTCGCCCTCGACCTGCGCCCCCATGTCCGCGAAGGCGTCGAGGTGCGGGTCGAGGCGCCGGCGGCCGATGAAGTCGCCACCGGGCGGGGGCATCCGGACCTCGCCGAAGCGGGCCAGCAGCGGGCCGGCGAGCAGGAACGATGCGCGGATGCGGGCCGCGAGCTCCTCGTCGACGGTCGTGTCGGCGACGGCGTCGGCCTGCAGGCGAAGCTCGTTCTGGCCGCTCCAGTTCACCTTCACGCC
>Ga0075365_10001749_pt1 | contig 10099 bp, 7 predicted proteins | sample EndMetdeltDD1765_FD_71387 | JGI IMG/M metagenome (GOLD analysis project Ga0075365, IMG submission 71387) | Populus endosphere microbial communities from Tennessee, USA - Endosphere MetaG P. deltoides DD176-5 | ecosystem: Host-associated > Plants > Roots > Endosphere | place: USA: Tennessee... | reverse complement strand
TATCTTGGGCTAGTAAGATCGTTCCAATAATCCGCGTAGTCGATTGTCATGGTGCGGTTAGTCGTACCCGCCAGTTTATCCATGTAAAACATAATGCTGGCAACGTTGCTATTGGTGTTTGGGACGTTGGTAGTAATATTACCGATGTTGGTATAGGTGGTCTCTCCGGCACTCTTGACATAAAAAGTGACACTGTTGGCGTTGTCTGCTACGAACTTGAGGTTTGTCCATCCGGTGGCCACGGCTTTTGTAGAGGAGTTCTTTGTGCGGGTGGTTGCTTTTGCGGTCGCGTAGCGCCAGTTTGCGCTGGTGTTGCTATCGTACTCAAAGTAAGCGCCATTGCTACAGTCGGTGGCGTGGTCGTTGACGTCACATAGTCCTATGTGCAATAGGTAGCGCTGCGTACCGTTGGAAAGTGTCGGAATGTTGATTGCCGTTTCAAACGTTTCGCCGCCTCCGATAAAGAATGCCGGAGTGCTTCCACCTGAGAGGTAGATTGATGCCATTCCCGCTGCTGTCGTTCCGGTGTTAAGCTGGATTTGCCCCGGCCGATTAGCTTCGTTAGGTTCGATTGCCTGGGTGTTTGCGGTTGTGTTGGATGAAACCGAGTAACACGCCCACGGATGCGTCGTACCGACCGTCGCCGTCGCTGAGTCACAGTCGATGTTGGCGCCACCATTACTGGCACCGATAAATTCCTCTTGAACATTATAGCCATGTGCCAAGCGGGTAGGGTTGCTACAATGCGACCAAACGCCTTCGACATAGCATCGCATTGCGCCCATGCTGGCGTTATAGTACATCGCACCTTCAGTGCCAGCTGGGTCGCCAGCGTTTGTTTTTTTGCCAAATACCAGCAATGTTCCTGTTGTGCTGCCAGCAGTCGGCCCCATATAGACACGGGAATTGGTTGTATCGACCGTTAGCTGTGCGACGTTAGCGGCATTAAGCACCTGGAAGGCTGCTGCGGAGTCGGTCGATGATTTTGTCACGATCGTATTGTCGGATGTCATGTTGACTGTGCCAGTCGTTTGCAGGTTGGTCGCGTACAGGTCGCCGTGTGTTGCCGCAGTTTGCGTCCCTGCTGGCAGTGCTGCCGCGAAGCCGTTTGCCGGCGACCAGATCCAAGTTGCTGATCCGTAATTACCGGTGTTCATAACCGGAGTGTATGACCAATGGTCAAAGGTATTAGCAACGCGCCCCCAGAGTTCGACGATAGTTGCGGCACCGTTATTCTGTGTTGTTACCGCCTTAATGTCGTCTTTTGTGATGTATTTAGCCACGCCATTAAGTTGCAGGTTGATAATCGGCACGCCGCCCAGTGCGTTTTGTTGTTTTACGCGCACGCTCACGGTTGCCTGTGAGTTATGCGCCGCGTCGCCGTCGTGACCGCCAAGAATGCTCAGCGTCGTAAGGCATTGTTCGTACTGGACGTCGAGCGTACACGAGCCAAGCTTTGTCCATTTATTCGCGTCGGCAGCGCCAGTATCGCTGGTATCCATGCCGGTTTGCTGGATGGCACCCGATACATCCAAGCTTGTGGCTGGAGCGGTGATGCCGTTTATGCCAACGCGTTTGTTAATGGTATCCACATTGAGTACCGTTCCATTCGTAGCATCCTGGACGCGGAATCCGGTCGTCGAGTTAGTCGACGTTTTAGAGATGTGCTCACCGGTTGTCCCAATGCTCATGAGTAAGGTTGCGCCGTTGCCGACTTTTAACGGGGAATCGGGGAATATGTTACCAATACTAACGTAGTTATCATTCACCTTCAAGCCGTTGGAGCCATTTTTCTCGATTCGGAAGTAGTCATTTGTACTGTCCCACTGTAGATACCCGTATTGGCCGGAAACGCCGCTGTCTCCTAGGATAAGCCGCGCGTTATTGCCGGAGTTGTAAATAGCCGCGTCACCTCCTTGTACTTCAAACTTTTGGGTAGGCGCGACCGCTCCGAGTGCTACCTTGCCTGTGTTATCCATAATTAAGACATCAGTACCGCTTTTTTGTAGGCGTAAGATATTTCCGCTCGCGCCGGTCTTGTTTAAAAAGAGAGAATCAAGCGTTCCGCTGTCTACCTGGACGGCTGACGGTGCGACCTGTAGGAATTTACTCGCATCAAGACCGCCAAGCTTACCGGCGTTTAATGCGTATGGTGTAGAGGAAAGTCGGCGGAAGGGTGTCATCTCGCCGTCCCAGGTAGGTGTGCCCGTTCCCCCAATGTTGATAGAAAGCCATAGGGTGTTCTGGTTCCAATCGACACTGGTGCCAAATGGCGTGACCGATCCCAGCTGAACGGAGAAGTAGCCGTTTTTGACCTGCACTTTGTTGGTGCTTGTGCGGGTTTCCGTCCATTTAAGCGTACCCGAGCAAGGTGAGGTGCCGCCACTGACACAGCCATCGCCGTCTTGGTAGATTTTTAGCTCCATGTTGTAGGTGCCATCAGGAACGACGGCACCGCTGCCGTTTAAAAGCCGCGCCTGGTAATTGAGCTGTTCGTTAATGCCCGCGACGGCGTAGGTGTCTTTTGCAAAAAATACGCCAAGGGTGGTGGCGACAAGCACGGCAAAAAGCAACAACAACCGAAACGTCCGGCCGTTCGCTGTTTTCGATGCTGCTCCCTCCGCTTGCACGTGTCACGCTCCTAAAATTGGTTATGATTAACCGCTGGTGTGTATTATACAGCAAAATGCTTATTTTTTCTTCTTTGGAGAGGGTGATTTTGCGAAATGTTTACCGGCCATAAATGCACCGATAAGGAGAATAATTTCAGCGGCTGCTGCGGCGGTGTACCCCCAAGCTGTGTTTTTGTCGAACGACAGCAAGAATGCGACCGGGTGCTCTCGCTCGCCGCTAACAAGGACGACGAATTGCAGTGACGCCTTTTTTCCTTCTTTGTCAGAAACCGTAATTTTTACGGTCTGATAGCCCGTGTTTGTATACGTGTGATCAACGCTGAACGGTTTGGTCGTGTCACGGCTGAAGACATCATTACTTTTATCGCCCCAATCAACGTTTACGGCGTAGGGTGCGGTTCCGCCAGCAAATGTTATCGGCAGTTGAAACGGTTGGTTGGCGAAAATCGCCTGAAGGGTGTAGTCATATTCAATGATGAGCTGGAACTGTGCGGTATCGGAAGGGGTTTCTCCTGGCACTTCGGTAGTCGGCTGTTGTGGATGTTCTGAGGTGGGTGTTTTGTTTTTATCAGGCGTCTGGCTGTCGGGAAGTGACGGCGCATTTCCCTCTGGCGCATAATATACGACGATCGTGTTTGAAATAGGGCTTGCCTGACCAGCTTGGTCGAACTGTTTGGTGACAATGACGTTCTTGCCTACAAAAAGGTCGATCCAAAGCGAGAACATGCCGTTTTGCTGGCAAAGTGCCGATCCGGCAAAGAAGTTATTGCGATACACTTTTACGACCAGACCGCTAATGCACGAGCCCGAAATGCGGATTGATTTGGTGCTAAAGGTCGTTTTTGGGTTGGGTTCTTCTACCGTTGGCGGCGTGTCCGGGGGCGGGCCTGCGACAAGACTGTCGACTTGAATCGTCCCCGAGGAGGCTTGGGCTGAAACGAAGGTTGAAGGAAGGAGGGTCACTAAAGACAAAGCAACTAAAAATACACCATAAGCGAGCTTTTTTGCCGGCGCATACATACCTGCATTGTAGCATAAGCAACAAAAGTCGCTTACAATAGGCGATATGAAGCCAGTAAGAGTAACGCGTGTATTTTTCGGACTTCTTTTTGCTGCTGCCGGCATTGCTGCTGGTTCGTTGCCGGTCGTCGCGCTCAGCTCGCCAAACTACAGCATTGATGAGGATTTCGTTGGTGGCGGCGGCACGGTTAATTCTTCCTCGCCGAGTTTTTCTGCACGCGACAGTATTGGGGCGCCAGTGGCGGGTGATAGTGAAAGTACGAATAACAAGACACAGTCTGGCGCAACGACGGACGGCGACCCAATGCTTGAGTTTAGTGTTAACTCCAGTAGCGTAGCCTTGGGCTCATTGTTGCCATCGCTTACCCGAACGGCTACATCGACGTTTAGTGTTCGTAATTACACCAGTCACGGCTATGTGGTGCAAGTGGTTGGCTCGCCACCGAGCAATGGCTCGCACTCGCTGACGAATATGGCTACCGCTGCGGCGTCTGCGCCAGGAACCGAGCAGTTCGGTATCAATCTTGTGGCAAACACCTCGCCGTCCGCGTTTGGCGCTAATCCGGTGCAGGTTCCGACCTCGGGTTATAGTTTTGGCGTAGCGGCGAGCGGGTATAATACGGCAAATAATTACCGCTACAATTCCGGAGATGTCGTCGCAAGCGCGCCTAAGAGCTCTGGTCAAACCGACTATACAGTATCATATATCGCAAACAGCAGCACTAAAACCCCAGCGGGGTCGTACAGTGGTACGCAGACCTTTATTTGTACTGGCACATACTAATTTGCCATTAAGAAAACGTTGACGTTTTCAACACGCTTATGATATCGTGTGTATATAATTGTGACAAAGGAGCGTGGAGGCTCTGATGATTGAAAAAATAGATTCTAATACGAATTTTAAGAAGTATCTTGCAAGGGTTGTTTCGGCCTTTAGCATCTTTACCCTCCTTCTTGCGAGCGTTCCGGTATCGCCAGTAAACGCAGCCCAACTGACATCCCGAAAGGTAACTATCTCAAGTTCTGCCGTGAGTGCGGCTAATACGACGTATACATTTAACTTTACTCCGGTTGCTTCCACTGCTATCAAATCTGTAAATATCGATTTTTGTACCACGGCATCAGGCAGCTGTAACCCTGTAACGCCAACGGGCGTTCCTGCTGGACTCACAACTACAGGTGCGGCAATCAGCGGTACACCTTCTGGCCTTGGTACGGGTGGCACCTGGACGGGAACATTTACGACAAATGGACGCCTGCGGATCAGCAATGCCAGCAGCGCGGGTACGGCAGGCGCAGCGACGATCGCTTTTACGGGCATTACTAACCCATCAACAACGAACACCTCATACTTTATGCGTGTAACTACGTACTCTGATGCGGCCTACACGACGCCAATCGATACGGGTACGGTCGCGACAAGTACTGCAAACCAGATTACTGTATCGGCATCGGTTGACGAGACGCTGACATTTTGTACCGGAGTAAGCGGCATTACGACGAGTAGTTGTACTGGTGCGACCGGCACGAGCGCAAACTTAGGCTCACTTTCAACGTCGACAACGGGCTCAGGAACATCACAGATGGGTGTGGCTGCAAACTCTAACAGCGGGTACGCGATAACGGTTGCCGGCACGACACTTACCTCTGGCAGCAATACTATTACGGGCATGTCGAGCGCGACGACATCAGCGCAGGGTACGGAGCAATTTGGTATGAACTTGGTAGCAAACGCGACACCGTCTGTTGGTCAAGCTCCTGACGGCGCGGGTACGGCAACCGCAGCTACCGGCTACGCAACGGCAAATAACTTTAAGTTTACATCAGGTGATACCATAGCGAGTGCTGCTGGTGCGGATGATTTTCGTAGGTTCACCGTGTCATACATCGCAAATATCGCAAACGCAACCGAGCCAGGAAGTTATTCGACGGCACTGACGTATGTATGTACGGCAATGTACTAGTTGAAAGATGATCGTATGAAAGTGACTGCGCTGCAAAGTTCACAACCGCTCAACGTAATTATCGCCGCCTTTTTAGTTGCCGCAGGTGTTTTAATGGGCGGAGCAAGCGTTCACGCTGAAAGCGGCCAGGCATTTACGATTTCTCCGCCGCTTCTAGAAATGGATGCGACACCGGGTAGCGTTACGAAGGCGAAGATCAGCCTGACGAATGTTTCATCGGGAACGCTTTCTATGTCAGTGCAAACAAACGACTTTGGCTCAAAAAACGAAACAGGTGAGCCGAACATTATCTTCGACGAAGGTCATGAAACCCCGTACTCTATGAAGAACTGGATTACCAAGCCGGGCGACTTCACTCTTAAAAGTAAAGAAACGCGAGATTTGACGGTTCCTATTAAAGTTCCGTCCAACGCCGAACCGGGCGGTCATTATGCGGTCATTCGCTTTACAGGAACAACGCCGGCAGGCGAGTCGCAGCAAGTGGCGCTTTCGGCAAGTATTGGCAGTCTTGTTTTACTCAAGGTAGCTGGTGATATTCAGCAATCCGCAGCCGTAGAAGATTTTTATGCCGCTACGCAAAAGTTTGAAAAGCGATCATTCTTCGAGTCGCCTCCAGTGTCGCTCGTTACCCGGATTCGCAACACGGGCAATCTTCATGTTAAACCATCTGGAACGGTCGTGGTCAAAGATATGTTTGGTAAAGAAATCTCCACGCTGCGCATGAACGGCGACCCCTCTAACCCAAAAGATTCGCCAGGCAGCGTTCTTCCGCAGAGTGTTCGTCGTTTTGACGTTACTCAGCCGGACGGAGCGTTTGGTCGCTATACCGCAACGATGACACTCAATTACGGTGACGGCAAAGTCCTTGAAAAGACAACGGACTATTGGGTTGTTCCGTATCGTGCAATTCTGGGCGTTCTGCTTGTGGCGGGTCTCGTGGTGTTTGGGCTTATAAAAGGACTTAAGCGCTACAACGCCTACATTATCGAAAAGGCGAAAAAACAGTCACCGGATAATAGCGATAAATAGCGGGTATCACTTGCGAAACGCTTCAATCGCCGCTTCGACTTCTTCGGCAATTCCCATAATGCAGGGATAGCCTTTTACCTCGTCTTTATTTACCCAGGCGTAGTCGGTAAACGCGCCGACTTCAAGCTTGATGTCACCGCCCTTGTAGGCTGCGGCGAATTTCACCAACACTACGGGGATTCCGTCGGGACGAATAAAAACATTGGTGTTAATAAAACGAAGCGGTCCCTCTATTTGTACGTTTGCTTCTTCCATGGCTTCGCGCCTACAAAGTTCTTCTAACGCGTTTTCGTAATCTAGAACGTCGCCGTTCATCCGGGTAGGCTTGGCGATATCGAGATCACCCCATTCTAGCTTGCCGCCAGGGACAGCCCATTTTCCGGGATGGGTCGTTTCGCGTTCGCCGCGTTTTAAGATCAAGCAGCGACCGTCTGACTCTCGGTAGACGACGACGTTTGCGACGAAGTAAAATAGTTTATCTTGTTTGGCGTTGTCGAGGGTGATGTGTGATGCTGGCATGATTATTTGTCGTTTATTATCTTATCTATTTGATTAAGGTGATTTTCACGGTAGCGTTTAAATTGTTCTTTATTAAGGCCGTGTTGCTTGATGAATGTACTTAGCTGCTCAGAGCCGATAAAGTGCGGCAGCATTACGTACGATGCGCCAAGTTTATATAGTTCGGCAGCTTCGTTGTGATCGTTCGAGTAACATAATATCACAGCATTCTGGTTGTGTCGGCGAATATAACGTACGAGCGTGAGGTTGACGTAGTGATCGGCAACGGTGTTGACGATCAGTCTTGCCTTTTCCATGTTGATGTCAGCCAAAAGCTCCGGGTCGGTAGCGTCGCCATAAAGAAAATCAATATGCTTGCGATCAAGTTCTTCGACAACCTCAGGATCATAGTCAACGACAACGAACTTTTGCTTCATGTGACGGAAGGTTTTAACGAATTGACTGCCGCCGTTTAAGTACCCGAACATTACGACCGGATAGGTCTTGGCACGGTGCTGTGACTCGTTTGTGATGCTGCGTTCAAAAAAGTGCAGCTTACCTTCGAACTTCTTAAAGATCCAATCATCGTACTTCATGAGGTACGTCGAGAGGGTGATAGTGATAATTGCGACAAGGGTAATGACGGCGCTGAGGTGTTCGCTGACGAGGCCGGCGCCATACGCAAGAACAACGAGGATGATAGAGAATTCACTAATCTGAGACAAGTTGATGCCAGTCATGAAGCTTGTTCGCTTTGTGTAGCCTAATAGCCCCAAAGACGCCATGACTGCCAGCGGCTTAATGATAATCGTGATGAGTGAGAGCAAGATTGCAGGAACGACTGCGGCGCCGAGATTCGCGAGTTGCAGGCCTTCACCCAGCGTGATAAAGAACAGGATAATAAAGAAGTCGCGGAGTGGCTTAAGACGTGCGCCAATCTGATGTACGTAGGGCAGGTGAGCGAGTGCGACACCGGCAAACAATGCGCCAACCTCAACCGAAAATCCAACGGCATTGACAATCGAAGCAACGCCAAATCCCCAGGCCAAAGCAAAGATGAACAAAAGCTCCTGGGACTTTGCGATGAACTTGGTAGCACGCGGCAATACCTTGGTGCCCATTAAAATAAGAACGCCAATGACTGCCATTCCCTTAAGGATAAGGAAGCCGATTTCGAACGCATCGAGTGACTGGCCAGTTTGGGCTGCTACAAACAGCAGGGCGAATGTCGCAATGATGTCGTCGACCAACACGACGCCGATGGCGATCTGACCATTAAGTCGTGTCAGTTGTTTTTTATCACTCAGTACCTTGGCGATAATAATGGTACTACTAAAGAACAACGCAAGCCCGGTAATAATTGCCTCGGTCGTTGAAAAACCAAACGATGTTCCTACAAGATAGCCGATCATACCAATGGTGCCTAGCAGGCTAAACGCGGTAATAAATACCGGCTTGCCGAGGCGTTTGATGGTTGTCACGCTCAGTTCAAGTCCAATAATGAATAGCAGTAACGCGATGCCAATCTCGCTAAACGTTGAAAAAGCGTCGTGGCTTTGTATGAGATTCAAGAACGATGGTCCAACGACGACACCGGTAATGATATAGCCCATAATGAGAGGTTGGCGTAGCAGGCGCATAACCAAGCTGATTACGGCGGCTACTACGATAACGAGGCTTAATTGTGTGAAGATGTCGCTATGCATGTCGGTCTGTTTGTGTTGAAATCATTTTTACTAGTATACCTGAACACCCGCGACAGCGCTATGCTTGCGATATGATACAATAGTTATATAACAAGTTACCTTCATTAATAGCAACGTAATAAACACGAAAACATCATGATTACCTATCTTCGCTCTACCCATCACCGTCCAGAAATCAAGCCAACCTCCAAATTGCTGCCAGGTACATGGATTAGATGCGAACGTCCAAATAGTGAAGAGTTGGCGGTGCTTATTGAGCTAGGCCTGGACGCTGATATCCTCAATGATGCGCTTGACCCGCATGAGGTGCCACGTGTCGAATCGGAGGGTGAGTGGACGTATTTTATTACGCGCTTGCCGGATACCGACGACGATTTTAATGACTTTACGACTCCAATTTTGTTTGCGATTGGCCCTGAGTATACCGTAACGGTCAGTCGGGATTCGCTGGGTCGTTTGTGGCAGCCGTTTATCGAAAAAATCAACGCGCCAACCACACAAAAAACCAAGTTTTTCATGTTGATGATTGATGCGACTGCCAAGCAGTATCAAACACGGGTCGCATCCATTAACCGCCAGATGCGTGCTGCGACCAGTGACGTGACGAACCTGCGTCCACGCGATATTGGAATTTTTGTAGAATACGAACGCAAATTGAATGATTATCTCGACGCGCTGATTCCCGCAAATACCGCTCTTGAAAAGTTGCTTGGCGGACGCTTAATTCCGCTTTACGAAGATGACCGTGATTTGGTCGAGGATCTTTCTATTGATTTCGAGCAGCTGATCGCTCGTTGTAAGAGCTTGCTCCGAACGATCACGAACGTGCGGGACTCGTACCGTGCGGTGATGGATACGCGCCTAAACGAAACCATTAGGATTCTGACCGTGATTACATTGGCGCTGACGATTCCGACGATGATGGCGGGGCTGTATGGCATGAACGTTAACTTGCCGGGTGATGAAAATTCGCCAATGATGTTTTGGATTGTCATTGGCATTAGCGCGACCGCGGCGCTTAGTCTAAGTTTGTACTTTATGCGCAAGCGTTAGTTTGCCGGACAAATTATCTATGAGAAAATAGAATACCAGGGGGTTGGTATGCAACTTATTCGCACGCTCAAACAAAGTAGTTTCTTGCGACATAACGCCGTATTTTTCTTTGGATCAGTCGCCGTTGGTGTGCTTAATTACATGTACTATCCCATTTTGGGACGACTAATGGAGCCGGGGCAGTTTGGTGAAGTCC
>Ga0075365_10001746_pt1 | contig 10105 bp, 6 predicted proteins | sample EndMetdeltDD1765_FD_71387 | JGI IMG/M metagenome (GOLD analysis project Ga0075365, IMG submission 71387) | Populus endosphere microbial communities from Tennessee, USA - Endosphere MetaG P. deltoides DD176-5 | ecosystem: Host-associated > Plants > Roots > Endosphere | place: USA: Tennessee... | reverse complement strand
GAGGGCTGGGGCACGACGCTCAGGTCGGGAAACGCCTCCAGCGTCTTCTCCTCGTCCCCGTCGTCATCGTCGGAGGCCAGCCGCCCGATCAGCCCGAACACGGAGTCGTCCCCGCGACCGAGCGCCGCCACCTCGTCATCGGCGAGGCCGAGGCCGTCCAGGGCCTCCCCGGGAGAGGCGATCACGTCGTTGAGGAACTGCCCGTCCTCCTGCAACCTCCGGAGCACCTCGCGCAACTGGGGCCTGTTCACGCGTTCACCTCTTCTCGAGGGCGCCGAGCACCACGAGGTGAGCCGGCGGTCCGGTGCAGCTCTCGGCCGTCACTGTCATGTCCTACCTGTCACCTTAGGAGCCGGTTCCGACCTCGGTCCATAGCCCGTCCGGTCTAAGCGCAGCCGCAGCGACTGCACAGATCCGGCTGACAGCAAGCCGGCGTTCGGCTCCATCCGCGAACATGCATCGTCACTGGGGCCGGCTCCTCAAGCCGCTGGTCGCGCCGGTCCTGGCTTCCATCGTCGCCGTCGCCTTCGTTACTGGCTGGACACCCGTCCCGGCAACCACTTGTGAGCAGTGGCGCCGGCGGAGGGGATCGCACGAGAGCCGTCTCCGATGCTCGCGTCGGCGTACGGGCTCAGTGCATGTGCATGTGCCCGCCACCGCCGCCTCGAGTGGACGGCATCCGGACGGCGGCGAAGGCGGCGAACGCGAGCGCCATCGCAGCGGCGCCGACGAACCCACGGCTGGTCGCGTCGACGGCTCCGGCGGCGGTGGTCAGGGTGCCCGCAGCCGTCGCGACGGCTGAGAGGACCGCGACGCCGAGTGCTGCGCCGACCTCGTGGCCGGTCATGATGAAGCCCGAGGCCATGCCGGCGTGCTCGTCGGGGATGCCGCCCATGGCCGAGGCCGAGACGGCGACGAACACCAGGCCGGCGCCGAGGCCCAGGACGACGAGGCCGGGGAGCAGGTTCGCGGCGTACGACGCGTCGCTCGTCGCCTGGGAGAGCAGGAGCGATCCGCCGGCGGCCGCGGTCAGGCCGATGGCCGCCACGGTCCTGGCGGCCAGGTGGCCGCCGACGTGCCCGGCGAGGTGGGTGCCGACGACGAGGGCGGCAGCCAGCGGAAGGAAGGCCAGGCCGGCACGCAGGGCGGAGTAGCCGAGGACGGTCTGGAAGAAGATCGAGCCGAGGAAGACGGCGCCGACCAGGACCCCGGTGACGCCGAGCATGACGACGGTCCCGGACACGAGGGGCCGGATCTTCCATGTGTGCGGGTGGACGAGGGGCCGCGCCGAGCGCCGCTCGACGAGGACGAAGCCGGTGAGCAGGGCAGCCGCGGCGACCAGCTCCACCACGGTGCGGGGCGACGTCCAGCCGTGGGTCTCGGCTCCGGAGATCGCGAGCATCAGCACGCCGAGGCCGCTGACCGCGGTCCCGGCTCCGAGGACGTCGAACTGGGCGAGCCCGGCCGTCGCCTGCTCACGCGGCAGGACGTGGGCGGCGGTGACGAGAGCGACCACACCGATCGGGACGTTGACCCAGAAGATCGCCTGCCAGCCGGCCCAGGTCGTCAGGGCACCGCCGGCGGTGACACCCGCCGCGATGCCGAGCCCGCCGATCGCTCCCCAGAGCGCGAGGCCTCGGGCGCGCTGGGTGCCCTGGTAGGTGGTCATGATCAGAGACAGCGCGGCGGGCGTCATCAGCGCCGCGCCGACGCCCTGGGCGCCCCGGGCGAGGATCAGCTCGGTCGCGCCCGACGCGAAGCCGCTCGCGAGCGACGCCGTCGTGAACGTGAGCATGCCGGTCATGAAGATCCTGCGCCGGGGCAGCAGGTCGGCGATCCGGCCACCCAGCAGCAGGCCGCCTCCCGACATGAGGAGGTACGCCGTGACCATCCACTGGAGGTCCGAGCTGTGCAGGTCCAGGGAGCTGCCGATCGTGGGCAGCGCGGTGTTGACCACCGAGATGTCGAGCACGACGAGCACCTGCGCGACCAGCGCGAGGGCCAGCACCGTCCACGGCTTGCGCGGCTCGGCATCAGGGGACTCTTGGACCGCGGTGCGGTGCGGTGCGTGATGGGCGGACATGGGGACTCCTTCGTGATCGGGCTCGGGACCTCTCACGATCCGCTGCAGCGGCCGCCATCGCCCCGGTCAGATGGCCGGGTTCGCGGCGCGGATCATAGGCTTGTGACCGTGCTGCACGGCCGTGACGTCGAGACGGCGCGGCTGGCCGGGATGCTGGACGAGGCTCGGGCCGGCAAGTCATCGAGCCTGGTCGTCAGCGGCAGCGCGGGGCTGGGCAAGTCGGCGCTCCTGGAGGAGGCCGCGGCCCGGGCCGAGGGTGTGCAGGTCCTGCGTACGGCGGGGCTGGAGTCCGAGTCGCCGCTGGCGTTCGCCGCGCTGCAGCGGCTGCTGCGCCCGGTCATGGACCGGGTCGCGGAGCTCCCCGCTCCGCAGGCCCGGGCGCTTCGTCTGGCCTTCGGGGAGGCTGAGGGCGAGGCGATCGATCCCTTCCTGGTGGCGCTCGCGACGCTCTCCCTGCTCACCGAGGCCAGCGAGTCCGCCCCCGTGCTGTGCCTCGTCGACGATGCCCACTGGCTGGACGGGGCGTCGTCGGACGCGCTGCTCTTCGCGGCCCGCCGGCTCCTCGCCGAGCCGGTGGTGATGGTGTTCGCCGCTCGCGACGACGAGGAGCACCCGTTCGCGCCGACGGACGTGCCGCAGGTGCGGCTGGACGGTCTCTCACGCGAAGCGGCCGCCGCGCTGCTGCGCGAGCGCACGGACCACCAGGTGTCCGACCGGGTCGCCGACCAGCTCGCCACGAGCACCGACGGCAACCCGCTGGCGCTGGTCGAGCTCCCTGCCCAGCTGAGCGCCGACCAGCTGGACGGGACGTCCGGTCTGCCGGAGTCCCTGCCGCTCTCCGGCCGGGTCGAGCGGGCCTTCCTCGACCGGTGCCGGCGCCTCTCCCAGCCCGCACAGACCCTGATGCTCCTGGCCGCGGCGGACGACTCGCGCCGCCTGTCTGTGGTGCTCGGTGCCGGTGAGGTCCTGGCGGTCCCGGCGGAGTCCCTTGCAGAGCTGGAGGCGGCCGGGCTGCTGGTCGTGGACGCGGACACCGTCCGGGTCCGGCACCCGTTGGTCAGGTCGGCCGTCTACCAGGCTGCCACCGGTGCCGAGCGGCGCAGCGCCCACGCCGCCCTCGCCGAAGCCCTCGTCGCGACCGGCGAGCCCGACCGCCGGACGTGGCACCGGGCCGCGGCGTGCGACGGCCCCGACGAGGCGGTGGCCGCCGACCTGGAGTCCACGGCGCGTCGGGCCGAGCGGCGCGGCGCGCACGACTCCGCCGCGGCGGCGTACCACCGAGCTGCCCAGCTCACCACCGCCGGCGAGCTGCGCGCCCACCGACTCTTCGACGCCGCCCGCACGGCGTACGCCGCGGGCCAGGTCGGCAAGGCGCTGCCGCTGCTCGAGGAGGCGGGGCTGAGCGCTGACGACCCCGTGCTGCGTGCGGACCTCGCCCGGCTGCGCGGCCGGATCGAGGTGATGGTCGGCTCCGCGGTGGACGCCCAGCGCATCTTCGTCCGCGCTGCGCAGGACATCGCCGAGCTGGACCAGGAGCGGGCCGTCGAGATGGCCGCGCTGGCGGGGATCATGCGGAGCCACGGCGTCGACAGTGGCGCCACGCTGCCGGACGGCGTCGTGGACACGGCGCCGAACGCGTCGGACACCGTGCGTGTGCAGTGCTTCAAGCTGCTCGCGCGGAGCACCGCGCGCGACGCCGCCGGGGACCACGCCGGTGCGATGGCCGCGTTGCAGGAGGCGTTGGCCGTCGGCCTGGACACCGAGGACCGCGACCTCTGGGCGAACCTCGCCAACATGGCTCTCCACCTCGGCGACCAGCGGGCCCACCGTCGCTACTTCGACGGCATGCTCTCGTCGGCGCGGGCCGACAGCGTCGTCATGGAGGTCCTCTATGCGCTCCACCGGGTCGCGCTCAGCGAGCTGGCGGCCGGCGACTGGCGGGCTGCGCACCGCTCGGCGGAGGACGCCCTCTCGCTGGCCCGGAGCATCGGGCACCCGGGGCTCACCGTCACCCCGCTGGCACTGCTGACGCTGCTCGCGGCGCTGGAGGGCAGCGACGACTACGGCGCGCAGCTCGACGCGGCGGAGCAGGCGTCGGCGCAGCACCACCTGGGCATCATGGAGCTCGTCGTCGCCGACCTGCTGCGCTGGGCCAAGGGGGTCCGGGCCGCGCACGACGGCGCGACGGGGGAGTCGTTCCACCACCTCGAGCAGCTCCGGGTGCCGGCCCTGACGCGGCTCGCGGCCGCAGCCCGGATCACCGCCGCCGTGAGCGCCGACGAGCGCGACCGCGCTGCGACGTGGATCGCCGAGGTGGCCGAGCTCGCCGAGGCGACCGGCCAGCCGTGGGCGCAGGCCGTCGCGGCGTACGGCAGGGCCCTGCTCGCGGACCCGTCGGACGCGCGCGACCACTACGGGGCATCGCTCGAGCACCACAGCCGGGCGCACCGCGCCTACGACGAGGCGTGCGCCCAGCTGGCCTGTGGCGAGCACCTCCGCCGCGCCGGCAAGCGCGTCGAGGCCCGAGGCCACCTCAACAGAGCCCTGGACACCTTCCGGGACCTGCGTGCCGAGCCCTTGGTCGCCAGGGCGACCCGCGAGCTCCGCGCGTCGGGTGAGACCGCCCGGCAGCGCAACCCCTCGACCCTGTTGCAGCTCACCCCCACCGAGCTGCACGTCGCGCAGCTGGTCAGCCAGGGCATGTCGAACAAGGACGTGGCGGCGCAGTGCTGGATCTCGCCGCGGACCGTCGCGTTCCATCTGCGCAACGTCTTCGCCAAGACCGGCGTGACCTCACGTGGCGAGCTCGCGCAGCTCGACCTCGGCTGACGGACCGGCTCTCCTGAGCCACCGGCAGGGCCGGCAGGTCCGTGCCCTCCCGGGCGTGACCAGCGTCGCCCTCGACCCGCACCGCCTCGTCGCCTCGTGGTGGCCGGCTCGATCACGGTGACCGGGGCAGGTCAGCGCCAGTCGTCGTACGACTCCTCGCGGCCGCGGTCCCGTTGTCGTCCTATTCGGCGGAACGGTCTCAGGGCTGGCACCCGGTTGCCGGCGCGACGGATGAACACGAAGGTCAGCGCGAACGCCAGGACGGTGACGAGGATGTCGATCGAGCTGTTGAGCCACGGGTGGACGTCGGGGAACTGGCTGACCGGTATCGACTCGTGCGACGCCGCCGCCACGCGTACCACCGATCCGACTCCGAGGACCGCCGCCACCACCGCGAACAGGGCGCCGATGAGCGTGCTCACCGACTGACTGGCCAGCTCGATCCGGGTCTGGAAGGCGTCGATGTTGCGGCGTACCTGGTCCTCGAGAAGCATCGGGTCACGGACGCTGCTGCTCGTCCGCAGGTGCTGGTTGAGAGGCACGAGGAAGACGCTGACGCGGTCGTGGAGCACGTAGTCATCCGTCGTCGTCGACAGCAGGAGCCGCCACTCGTCGATCCGACGCCGGCTGACGTCCCGGCCGCCGGCCAGCACCCGCTGAGTGTCACGCTGGATGGAACGCAGGGCTCCCCGGCGCAAGGTCATGAACTCGATCAGACGAATCCGGTCCGGGTCGAAGACTCCGGTCTCGTCGGCGGTGCCAGCGGCGAGAAAGACGAACGACTGGTTCTCGAAGACATACCAGGGCCGGTCGGAGCCCGCGTCGACGACGCCGCTGTTGGCCAAGCTCTCGTGTGGCGTGGCCTGGCCCATGGCCGTGTTGACGTAGTCGACGCAGCCGACCAGGTTCGTGGCCAGCTCGGAGTCGACCACCTCGAAGCAGGTGCCGAACGACACCGGGAGCGGATGGCTGATCTCCCCACGTGCGGCCAGCGCCTGCAGGTGCCGATTGCCGAACGCGCTGTCCCGGGCGAGCGGGATCACGGAGGCCAGGTCGTAGTGGCCGCGCACCAGGATCTCGTGCGCGGCGATGAACAGCACGTTCAGAGCCTCGCGGAGGCCGGCCCTGAACTCGAGGTCGCCGAGCGACCACTGCATCGGATGGAAGGTCCATGGCATCCGCTCGAACTCACGGAGCTGGGCGGGGTCCAGCCGGTCCAGGCTGGGGTTGTCGTCCGACGAGGCGGTGAGTCGCAGCACGATGAAACCCGAAGCATGGGCCAGGACGTGGGAGCGCACCAGGAGCGGATCGGCCTCGTCGTCCGTCCGCAACGTCAGCTGAGGCCCGATGCCGGTGGCGAAGTGTGATGAGCGGAGCGCCTGGATGTCGAAGAAGGCGATGCTGGCGTCGTCCTGCGGGGTCACCACGCCCGCGCCTGCGAGCTTGTTGATGATCTCGCCGGCCCGATCGAGTCGTCGCGTGTGGTAGGCACGTATCCACGACACCGTCAGCGGCATTGGCGCATCGTAGGGGGTTGTGAGCGACGTGATGACATTTGCTGTGGTCGGTCACAACGAGGCCGGGACGATCGCCGACGCGGCCCGCCAGGTGCGAGCCGCTGCAGCCGTCGGCGACGCCACGGTCTTCGTGGACAGCGCCTCGACCGACGACTCTGCGGCCCGCGCCGAGGCCGCGGGCCTCACCGTTTGGGCGGCACCAATCGGCAAGGGCGCAGCGATGAAGCACGCCCTTGGGCGAGCTCGCGGCGAGTGGCTGATCTTCCTCGATGCCGACATCTTCGGGTCGGAGCGCAACCTGGCCAGCGCGCTGGCGGACGGCGTGCGAGGTCACCCTGACGCCGGCATGGTGATCGGCGACTTCTCCGACAAGGACCCCGGTGGCGTGCTCAGCAACACGATCGGTGTCTACGAACCCCTGATCGCTGCCCTGTTCCCCGAGGTCGAGGGTCAGTGCGGCTCGAAGCCTCTCACCGGGTTCCGCGCCGTGCGTCGCTCCGCGATCGCCGACCCCGCCAGGCTGCCGGACGACTTCGGCATCGAGTCCTGGCTCAACGTCGAGGTTGGCATCGGCCGCCGCGGTCTGGAGGTGGTGGACCTCGGCTGGTACGAGGGACGCTTCCTCTACAAGCCGACGATGGGCTGCGAGATCGGCCGCGCCTGCCTCGACGCCGCCGAGTGTTTCGGCCGCCTCGACCCACGGGTCCGCCCGGCGTGGGAAGGGTGGGTTGCGGAGGTCGTCGACGTGGTCGCGGGCTACGACGGCTCGGCGGGCCAGCGGCGGGGGTACCTGCAGCGGCTGGACGAGGTGCGCACCCGGCCCCTGCCGGCTGATGGGCTCACTGGCTGAGCTAGCGGTGGCGCCGCGGCTCCAGCGCATCAACCGAGCGACCGCGCTGGCGTCAGCCAGGCGATCAGTTCGAACCACTCGACCCGGTCTTCGCAGGCTGGTACCTCCACGTCACGTTCTTGGGTGTGCTCGTGACGTTGGGCGAGGATGTCGCGTAGGGGGTGAGGTCCGACAGGACTGGGTGTGGGAGGTGCCCCCGGTGTGGGCGTGCACGGCGACAGCCGAGAAGTAGGTGGGATCCGCCGCCTGCGCGATAGCTCGGGGGAGCCACCGGCCGGCGCCGTAACGGCCTCTCGGACCCCTCGTTGGGACGTCAGTCTCCCGAGAGCAGGTCCCGATGAAGCGGCTCGTCCTGACCCTGGCCATCCTGCTGGGCCTCGCCGCGCCTGCCGGCGCAGTCCGCTCCGCGCCGGTGGCAGACCGGGACGACGTCGCCGGGACGGCCGCTGCGATCAGGGTCCTCGACCAGGAGCCGGACGGTCGCCGGGTCGTCAGCTACACCGTGTCGACGCCGTCCCTGGAGATGTCGTCGACGACGCCGCTGCGCGTGCACGTGGTGCTGCCGAAGGGCTACCGGAAGCACCCGCACCGCCGCTACCCGGTCCTCTACGCGTTGCCCGGCACGAGCAACAAGGCCAGCGTCTGGCTGACCAACATCCACACCGTCGAGCTGACCAAGAGGCTGAAGCTGATCGTGGTGGTCCCCGACGGCACCTACAACGCTGACGGCGGTGGCTTCTACACCGACTGGGTCGACCGGACGACCAGCCGCGGGGTCGCGAACTGGGAGACCTTCCACACCCAGGAGCTGGTGTCGTGGATCGACGACACCTATCGCACGGTCAGGTCGCGGGAAGGTCGCGCGATCGTCGGCATCTCTCAGGGCGGCTTCGGCTCGATGTCGTACGCCGCGCGCCACCCCGGGACCTACGGCGCCGCCGCGTCGTTCTCCGGGGCGGTCGACATCTACCACGGTGCCCAGTGCCAGATCGGTGCCGCGGCGCTGATCGCGGGCATCATGACCGGCCTCAACGGCGTACAGCCGTTCGCGCCGTTCGGCGACCCCGTGACGAACAGCGCCAACTGGCAGGCGCACGATCCCGGCTCGATCGTGGCGAACCTCGCCGATACGCGTGTCGACCTCTACACCAGCGAGGGCGTGCCGGGGGAGAACGACCTGTCGGACCCCGCCGTCCCGGGCACGGTGGCGATGGAAGCCCTGCTCCACCAGTCCAACCTGTGCTTCAAGGACGCTGCCGACGCCGCCGGCATCGACTACGGCTGGCACAGCTACGTCGTGGGCACGCACGCCTGGGAGTACGGCGACCGCTCGCTCGCTGACTACCTGCCGCTGCTGATGCGGTTCTTCCGCGCCGCGGTGGATCAGGAGGGTCGTCGCTGACAGGCAGCGCCGGCGCGGAACCGTCTCATGGCGGCAGGTGCGTTGACCGTCCCGGGCGGGCCCGGCATCGTGGCGGATGTCTCGACAGAGCGGGATCCCGGTAGTCGAGACCCGAGAAGCTTGAGGACGGTCGGATGCGCGGTTCGGACTCGACCAGGTGGCGTGGGCGGATCACGCTCGAGATCCTCCGGCGAGTCGGAGTTGCCGTGCTGGCGGGCGCGGTCGCGGGCTTGGTGGCCGGCGGGGTCGGGGGGCGTCTGTTCATGTCGGTCCTCGCCGCTCTCAACCCGACGGCGGCGGGCGTCAAGAGCGACGACGGCTTCACGATCGGCGAGGTCACGCTCGGCGGCACTCTCAACCTGCTGATGGTCGCGACAGTGATCGGCGCCGCCGGCGGCCCCGTCTGGGTGGCTGTTCGAGGGCTGCGGTTCGGCCCAGGGTGGTGGCGGGCGGCCAGCATGCCGCTGGCCGTCACCCTGGTGGTCGGCGGCCAGGTGATCCACTCGGACGGCGTCGACTTCACGCTGCTCGACCCGCCAGCACTCGCAGTGGGGTTCACCCTCGCTGTTCCCGTGCTGGCGACGGTGCTCGTGACCGCCCTGGGCGACCGCTGGATCGCGGACGACCGGACCGTGTGGCAGGAGATGCCGGCAGCTTTGGCGTGGACCGCGCGCGGCGCCATCACCATCGGCGTCGGCGCGGCCACGCTCGGCCTCATCGCTGACCTGAGGCTGATTCTCTAGGGTCCTGGATGGGCAGTCCGTGCGCCATGTGGGCGATTCGCAACCCGAGTACGCCGCGTGCTCGAGGAAAGGCTCGTCGCGCGCAGATCGTGTTGAATGCAGCCCAGCGCGTCATCACCTCGACGCGCGTGGGGGAAGGGCATGGGTAGCCGCCGTGGCTGACATCTTCATCAGCTACGCCTCGTCGGACCCCGACGGTCCGCCGGCTGTTGCCCGGGCGCTCGAGGAGGCAGGGCTCTCCGTGTGGTGGGACCGCCACCTGGTGTCCGGCGAGAGGTTCCAGGAGTCGATCGTTCGCGAGCTGAGCCAGGCCCGAGCGGTCGTCGTGCTGTGGAGTCCGGCGTCCATCGTGTCCGACTGGGTGTACTCCGAGGCGCGGCGTGCGAACGACCAGAAGAAGCTGGTCCAGCTGCGCAGCCGCGAGCTGACCATCGACGACCTGCCAGCGCCGTTCGACGCCTATCACTGCCCGTTCGCCGACGACCTCGACTCGCTCCTGCGTGCGGTGGACCAGATCCTGGGGCTCGAGGGCCGCCGTACTCCCGTCGCTCCCCAGGCACGGGCGTCCGCCGGCCCTGAACCCACATTCAAGATCGCGGCCCCCCGGTCCCAGATCGTCGGCCGCGAGGCCGAGGTGGCCGAGCTCTGCGGCTACCTCGACGAGGGGGACAGGCTGGTGAC
>Ga0075365_10001745_pt1 | contig 10105 bp, 10 predicted proteins | sample EndMetdeltDD1765_FD_71387 | JGI IMG/M metagenome (GOLD analysis project Ga0075365, IMG submission 71387) | Populus endosphere microbial communities from Tennessee, USA - Endosphere MetaG P. deltoides DD176-5 | ecosystem: Host-associated > Plants > Roots > Endosphere | place: USA: Tennessee... | reverse complement strand
CCCACGAGATCCACCACGTCGCACCGGTCTGGGTGGTCACCACCGTGATCCTGGCCGTCGTCGCCGTCGGCATCGTGATCGCCTACCAGATGTACGGCAGGCGCGAGATTCCCGTCGAGGTGCCCGCCGGTTCCGTGCTCACCGTCGCGGCCCGCAAGGACCTCTACGGTGACGCGCTCAACGAGGAGCTGTTCATGCGCCCGGGTCAGCTGGTCGCCAAGGGGTTGGTCGAAATCGACGATGAGGCAGTGGACGGTGCGGGAACAGGCCTGGCGGCCTTGGTGTCCCGCTCATCTTCGGGCCTGCGGCAACTGCAGACCGGCTACGCCCGCTCGTACGCGCTGTCGATGCTGGCCGGCGCCTTACTCGTCGTCGGCGCGATCCTGGCGGTGCAGCTGTGGTGACCTCATTCCCGTGGCTGACGGTTCTGTGGGTGGTGCCGATGGTCGGCGCCGCGATCGTGATCCTGCTGCCCGCATCGCTGCGCGCGGCCTCAAAGTGGCTGGCGCTTGTGGTCTCGGTCGTGGTGCTGGCGATCACGGTGCTGCTCGCGGTCAACTTCGATCCCGCTGGTGACCAGTACCAGTTTGTCGAATCCCACAAGTGGATACCGTCATTCGGCACCGGCTACATCCTCGGACTGGATGGCATCGCGCTGGCGATCGTCGTGCTCACCGCGGTCCTGGTGCCGCTGCTGCTGATCGCCGGGTGGAACGACGTCAGCGACGAAGCGGCATGGGGCGGCCGTTCGACCCACGCGTACTTCGCACTGACGCTGGCCGTCGAGGGCATGGTCATCATGTCGCTCGTCTCGCTGGACATCCTGCTGTTCTACGTCTTCTTCGAGGCGATGCTGATCCCGATGTACTTCCTCATCGGCGGTTTCGGCGGTGCAGGCCGGTCGAAGGCGGCGGTGAAGTTCCTGCTGTACAACCTCTTCGGCGGTTTGATCATGCTGGCCGCAGTGATCGGCCTGTATGTCGTGACCGCGGGCAGCGACGCCTTCGAGGCAGGCACATTCGACTTCCGCCTGATCGTCGAAGCGGTGTCCAGCGGCGAATTCGTCGTCAATCCCGCCGTGATGAACCTGCTGTTCCTCGGCTTCATGTTCGCGTTCGCGGTCAAGGCGCCACTGTGGCCCTTCCACCGCTGGCTGCCCGACGCCGCCGTCGAGGCCACGCCCGCCAGCGCGGTGCTGATGATGGCGATCATGGACAAGGTCGGCACGTTCGGCATGCTGCGGTACTGCCTGCAGTTGTTCCCCGACTCGGCAACATATTTCCGGCCGATGATCATCACGCTGGCCGTGATCGGCATCGTCTACGGCGCGATCGTCGCGATCGGCCAGACGGACGTGATGCGCCTGATCGCCTACACGTCGATCTCCCATTTCGGCTTCATCATTCTGGGCATCTTCGTGATGACCAGCCAGGGCCAGTCCGGTTCGACGCTGTACATGGTCAACCACGGTCTATCGACGGCGGCGCTCTTCCTGATCGCGGGATTCCTGGTGTCGCGCAGGGGCAGTCGCCTCATAGCGTCCTATGGCGGTGTGCAAAAGGTCGCGCCGATTCTGGCCGGCACCTTCCTGGTGTCCGGCCTGGCGACGCTGTCGCTGCCCGGCTTGGCGCCGTTCATCAGCGAATTCCTGGTCCTGGTCGGCACGTTCACGCGGTATCCGGTGTTCGCGGTGTTCGCCTCGACCGCGCTGGTGCTGTCCGCCGTCTACATCCTGTGGATGTACCAGCGGATGATGACTGGCCCGGTCACGGACGGAAACGACAAGCTCCGAGATCTCGTCCCCCGCGAAATCCTCGTCATCGCACCGCTCATCGCGCTGCTGATCGTCTTGGGCGTGTACCCCAAACCCGCACTGGACGTGATCAATCCGGCGGTCACCCACACGTTGACCACCATCGACCAACCTGATCCGGTTCCTCAGTTCGCAGAAGGGCCGACGCGATGAATCTGCCCACGCCCGTCGTCGAATACGACCTGCTGTCCCCGATGCTGATCGTCTTCGGCGTCGCCATCCTCGGTGTCCTCGTCGAGGCGTTTCTGCCGCGGCAGAGCCGGTATGCCGCTCAACTCGTGCTGGCCCTCGGCGGTCTAGTTGCGGCGTTTGTCGCCGTCGTGATGCTCGCCCGCGATCTGCACGGCACGATCGGCCACTCCGCGATCATGGGCGCCGTCGTCATCGACAAGCCTGCGCTGTTCCTGCAGGCCACCCTCCTGCTCGTCGGGGTGCTCGGCATCCTGCTCATCGCCGAACGCCAGATCGGCACAGAAGCCGAGGGCGGCAAGGGAGCTCGCGGCCTGGATGGGTTCACGCCGCAGGCGTCGGCGATTCCCGGGTCGGTGGCCGAGCAACTCGCCACGAAGGCCGGGGTGATCCAGACCGAGGTCTTCCCGCTGACGATGTTCGCCATCGGCGGCATGCTGCTCTTCCCCGCCGCCGACGATCTGCTGACGATGTTCATCGCGCTCGAGGTGCTGTCGCTGCCGCTGTACCTGCTGTGCGGCCTGGCCCGTCGGCACCGGCTGCTCTCGCAGGAAGCCGCGCTCAAATACTTTCTGCTCGGCGCCTTTTCGTCGGCGTTCTTTCTGTTCGGCGCCGCGATGCTGTACGGCTACTCCGGAACGCTGGACCTACGTGAGATCGCCGCCGTCGTCGCCGCCGGGTCCGGTAAGACGTCGCTGGCCCTGATCGGCACCGCGCTGCTGCTGGTGGGTGTGCTGTTCAAGGTCGGGGCCGTGCCGTTCCACTCGTGGATCCCCGACGTGTATCAGGGCGCCCCGACCCCGGTCACCGCGTTCATGGCCGCCGCCACCAAGATCGCCGCGTTCGGCGCGATGCTGCGGATCTTCTACGTCGCGCTGCCCGAACTGCGCGACGACTGGCGGCCGGTACTGTGGGCGATCGCGATAGTGACGATGGTCGTCGGCACGGTCACCGCGATCACGCAGATCGATGTGAAGCGCATGCTGGCGTACTCGGCGGTGGCGCACACCGGGTTCATCCTCACCGGTGTGATCGCCGAGAACGAGGCCGGTCTCTCGTCGACCCTGTTCTATCTGTTCGCTTACGGCTTCAGCACCGTCGGCGCGTTCGCGGTGGTGAGCCTGGTCCGCAATTCCGCGGGCGAGGAGGACACCGCGATGGCGCGCTGGGCCGGGCTCGGCAGACGGTATCCGGTAGTGGCGGTGGTGTTTTCGCTGTTCCTGTTGGCCTTCGCGGGCATCCCGTTGACGAGCGGGTTCGTCAGCAAGTTCGCGGTCTTCAAGGCTGCGGGCGAGGGTGGCGCCATACCGCTGGTCATCGTGGGCGTACTCGCCAGCGCCATCGCCGCGTACTTCTATGTGCGGGTCATCGTGTTGATGTTCTTCACCGACCCGCCCGAGGACGCGCCGACGGTCGTGGTGCCCAGCGTGCTGAGCACCGCCGTCGTCACGGTCACCGCGGCTGTCACATTCGCGCTCGGCGCGCTGCCGCAGCCGCTGCTGGACCTGGCGAACACCGCCAACCAGTTCCTGCGCTAGCTTCGTCACCATTTCGCCGAAACTCACGTTTTGGCGCGAGAATGCGAGAGAGTTTCGCCATTACGTCGATCTGGGCGGAAGGAACGACATGACCGAGGCACTCGTACTCGTTACCGATCACGGGGCGGTGCGCGTGCTGACGCTCAACCGGCCGCAGGCGCGGAATGCGTTGAGCCGCGATCTGATCCGCACGATCTACGGCGCGTTGACCGAGGCCGACGCCGACGAGTCGGTGCGTGCGGTCGTTCTCACGGGCACTGATCCGGCGTTCTGCGCGGGCGTCGACCTCAAGGAGGCTCAGCGCAACGGCGCGGAGTACTTCGCGGAGTTCAAGTCGCACGACTGCATTGCGGCCACCGGCAAGATGCGCACGCCGATCATCGCCGCCATCAATGGCGCGGTGTTCACCGGCGGCCTCGAAATGGCGCTCGGCTGTGACTTTCTGATCGCGTCGGAGCGGGCCGTGTTCGCCGATACGCACGCCCGCGTCGGCATTCTGCCGGGCGGTGGCATGACCGCGCGGCTCCCCCAACTGGTCGGCCTCGGGATGGCCAGGCGGCTTTCGATGACCGGCGAAGTCGTGGACGCGGCGCGTGCCGAGCGCATCGGCCTGGTGACCGAGGTCGTCGCCCACGATCAGCTGCTCGACCGCGCGCTGGAACTTGCGTCGCAGATCGCCGAGGTCCCCAGCCCAACCATGCTGGGGCTCAAGGAGATCTACTTGACAGGTGCTGCCTCCGTCATCGATCCCGCGCTGGCCGCCGAGCAGAAGATCGCGTTCGCGCAGCAGCGCGACTTCGACGGCCTGGGCGACCGGTTCCGTGCGGTGACCGACCGCAACAGGGGCCAGATGGACCGCTGAGGGAATAGGCCTGTTCCGACGGGGGTTGTGCCCGCCATGACTTCACTGACAGGCAAGACCGCACTTGTAACGGGCGCTTCGCGAGGTATCGGGCGAGCTATCGCGCTTCGGCTGGCTGCGGAGGGCGCGGTTGTCGCCGTGCACTACGGAAGCAACGATGCCGCGGCGGCCGATACCATTGACGCTGTTCGTAGTGCCGGCGGCGAGGCGTTCGCGGTCCGCGCACGGCTGGGCGTGGACAACGATGTGGACACCTTGTTCACAGCACTCGAAGGCGGACTCGACGGCCGTCCGCTCGACATTCTGGTCAACAACGCGGCGATTTCCACTGCCGACGCCACCATCGACAAGGCGACACCCGAACAGTTCGACCGCGAGTTCGCGATCAACGTCCGGGCGCCATTCTTCATCATTCAGCGCGCCTTGCCGCTGATGCGCGACGGCGGTCGCATCATCAATATTTCGTCCGGTGTCACCTGGTTCGCGACGCCGCAGATCGTCTACTCGATGACCAAGGGTGCGCTGAACGTCCTCGGCCGATCACTCGCCAATACCCTTGGTGAGCGCGGTATTACGGTCAACACCGTTTCCCCGGGCGTCACCGACACGGACATGAACTCGTGGCTGCACGACAGCGATGACGCCGCGACCGGGTGGACCGAGATCACGGCTCTGGACCGCATCGGCAAGGCCGACGAAATTGCTGACGCCGCGGTGTTTTTCGCCACCAACGACAGTCGCTGGGTGACCGGACAGAATCTCGATGTCAACGGCGCGTTGTATCTAGGACCGAAAACACAGCTTCTGCCGAGTTGAGTCGCCGCCCTCGCGAGCGACCAAAGCTAAAGCGCGCGTCTGAGGATGAACTCGACGGTGCGGCGACCGTTGAACTCCGGTCGCGGCTCGGTGGTCATGTCCACCTGTATGCGCGCCTGTTCGAGGACCGGTGTCTGCGGGTCGAGCACCGAGAGGTAGACCTCGTGCGCCGCGAGTGACGCGACGGCACGGTCGTAACACCTGTCGTCGATCACCTCGGCATGGGTCACGTCGGGGCCGTTCTCGAACAACCACCGAGGCGGGTCGGACAGCGAATCATAGGCGTCGGCAACGGCATTGGAGAACTCGATGTGGTCGCGCTGATTGGGTGCGCCGGGCTCCCACTCAGTGCCGCTGTAGATCGTGACGACGAGATCGGGAGCCAATGCGGTGATGGTCTCGGCGATCTTGGCCCGCAGTTCCGGGGTGTTGCGGATGTCGCTGTCCGGGAACTCCCAGAAATCGACGTGGTCGACGCCGACGATCGCAGCCGAACGGCGTTGTTCGCCTTCACGCACCGGACCTGCCTCGTGCGGGGGCATACCTTCTATGCCGACTTCGCCTCGGCACGCCAACGCATAGCGCACGGTCCTGCCCGACGCCGTCCACTTGGCGACCGCGGCGGCGACGCCGTATTCGGGATCGTCGGGATGAGGCACCAGCACGAGCGCGCTCTCCCAGTCGGACGGGAACGGTTGCAGTTCAGCCACGCCTGCTATGCGACCACACCGTGGACGACGATGGCGGTGGTCTGGTCAACCCACTCGGCGCCGAGCGGTTCGTCGGGCCACAAAAGCATCCTCAACAGGGTGGCACCGCCGATCACCTCGACGAGCCGGTTCGGATCGATGTCGGCATGCACCTCCCCCCGCACGACCGCGTCGGCCAGCCGGGTGCGCACGGCGGTGAACACGTCGGTGAAGCGCTCCATGACGCGGGCATTGAGTTCGGCGTCGGCGACCATATCGGCGATGAGCCCGGGCAGCGCAGCACGGACCAGAGGGCTCGTGAACACCTCGCCGGCCGCGTCGATCATCGCCCGGATATCGGCCTTGATGTCGCCGGGCGGCGTCTGGATCGCGGTCGGCGCCGCGGGAAAGGCGGCCTCGTGCACCAACTCCGCCTTACTGGACCAGCGCCGGTACAACGCCGTCTTGGTGGTGCCCGCCCGCTCGGCGACCGCGGCCATCGTGAGGCTGGAATAACCGATTTCCACAAGGAGTTCGGCCGTTGCGCGCAGAATGGCAGCGTCGATGCGTGGATCCCGGGGCCGCCCGGCACCTGGGGTCTTGTCAACAACCGACGCGTCTGATTTCATATCGCTACCGATCGTATCGTAATTACCGGCCGAAGGAACAGTTCATGCCAAGCGAACCGGCTGTCGAAGACATCAGCCGCCTGGAACACTCAAGCCGCGACCTCACCGCACTGCCCGAGGTGATGTCGCAATGGCTGTCGACGGTGATGCCCGGCGGCACTGCCCCGGAGATCACCGTGGAAAGCGGTGTGGACTCCAACGGAATGTCGTCGGAAACCATCATCCTGACCGGTCGCTGGGACGAGGACGGCGAACGTCGCGAGCAGAAGTTCGTGGCCCGGGTCGCCCCCGCCGAGCAGGACGTCCCGGTGTTCTCGTCGTACCGCATGGACCATCAGTTCGACGTCATCCGCATCGTCGGCGAGAAGACCGATGTGCCGGTCCCGCCAGTGCGCTGGCTGGAGCCCACCGGCTCGGTGCTGGGCACGCAGTTCTTCCTGATGGACTACGTAGACGGTCGCGTGCCGCCCGATGTGATGCCGTATACGTTCGGCGGCAACTGGTTTGCCGATGCGCCGCTGGAGAGCCAGCGCGAATTGCAGGACAGCACCGTCGAGGTGATCGCCAAGCTGCACGCAATCCCAGAACCGGACAAGGTCTTCGACTTCCTGGATGACGGTTCGGAGCCGAATGCGCTGCGGCGCAACTTCAACTGGCTCAAGTCCTGGTACCAGTTCGCGGTTCCCGACATCGGCCGCTCGGCGCTCGTCGAGCGCTCCCTCGAGTGGCTGGAGGCGAACTGGCCGGAGGATGTCGCGGCCACCGACTCCGTGCTGGTGTGGGGCGACTCGCGTATCGGCAACGTGCTTTACGACGGGTTCAAGCCCACCGCCGTCCTCGACTGGGAGATGGCCACGCTCGGTCCGCGCGAGATGGACGTCGCTTGGATCATCTTCGCCCATATGGTGTTTCAGGAGCTCGCCGGTTTGGCGGGTCTGCCCGGGCTGCCCGACGTCATGCGCGAGGAAGACGTCCGGGCCGTCTACACCGAACACAGCGGAGCCCAACTCGGAGACCTGAACTGGTTCTACGCGTACTCCGGCGTGATCTGGTGCTGCGTCTTCATGCGGACGACCGCCCGCCGCGTCCGGTTCGGCGAGATGGAAGCACCCGAAGACATCGAATCGCTGTTCTACCACGCCTCTGTACTCAAACGAATCATTGGAGATGACGCCTGATGCTCGGACCCACCGACGAATTCCCCATTCACCAGATCCCTCAACCGATCTCGTGGCCGGGCGCGTCAGACCGTAACTTCTACGACCGCTCCTATTTCAACGCCCACGACCGCACCGGCGACATCTTCCTGATCACCGGCCTGGGCTACTACCCCAACCTCGGGGTCAAGGACGCGTTCTTCCTGGTGCGCCGCGGCGACACCCAGACCGCGGTCCATCTCAGTGACGGCATCGATCAGGACCGGCTGAACCAGCATGTGCTGGGCTACCGCGTCGAGGTCACCGAGCCGCTGCACAAGCTTCGGATCATCCTCGAGGAGACCGAAGGCATCGCTGCCGACCTCACCTGGGACGGACTGTTCGATGTCATCCAGGAACAACGCCACGTGCTTCGGTCGGGGACGCGCGTGACGCTGGATGCGCAACGGTTCGCCCAGGTCGGCAGTTGGGCCGGGACGATCTCGATCGACGGCGAGGAGATCAAGGTCGATCCCAACGTCTGGATCGGCAGTCGCGACCGGTCCTGGGGCATCCGGCCGATCGGTGAGGCCGAACCCGCGGGCCGGCCGGCGCATCCGCCCTTCGAGGGCATGTGGTGGCTCTACGTGCCGATGGCGTTCGACGATTTCGCGATCTGCCTCATCATCCAGGAGGAGCCCAACGGGTTCCGCAGCCTCAACGACGTCACGCGGATCTGGCGTGACGGACGGGTCGAGCAGATGGGCTGGCCGCGGGTCAAGATCCACTACACCTCGGGCACCCGGATCCCGACTGGCGCCACGATCGAGGCCACTGCACAGGACGGCTCCCCCGCGCGCTTCGACGTCGAGTCCAAACTGCCGGTGCCGATCCACGTCGGCGGCGGTTACGGCGGTGACTCCGACTGGCTGCACGGAATGTGGAAGGGCGACAAGTTCACCGAGCGCCTGACCTACGACATGACCGACCCGGCGATCGTCGGTCGCGCCGGCTTCGGCGTCATCGACCACGTCGGCCGAGCCGTGTGCACCGAAAACGGCAAGTCCTCCGAGGGCTGGGGGCTGTTCGAGCACGGTGCGCTCGGACGCCACGACCCGTCGGGCTTCGCCGATTGGCTCACCGTCGCTCCGTAGTAATTGCGGTTTCGGCGTGATTAGTGTCGCTGAGCGTCACTTTTCACGCCGAAATCGCGAAGAGGGCGGCCGCGGCGAGCGCTTCCACCAGGCAGTAGAACCAGTTCGGGTAGAACGCCGTTCGATCGTCGAGCACCGCTGACACCACCCTGCCGAACGCCATGCCTGCCAGGGCAGCGCCGACCGCGATGAGAATGCCCGCGCGGGCACCAGCGTCGGCAACCGCCGCGTACCCCAGCACGCCCGCGATCGCGAGCCCGAAGCCGCCGTAGACACCGCGCACCTCCGAACGCGCGGCGGCCGATCCGAGGGTGATGCCGAACGGGCGGATGATCGCATCGGGGGCCGCCAGCGCGTAGCAGCCCATGCCCGCGAAGAACACGCCGATTACAGCGATGACCGCGATCGTCACGGTAGCCTCCTGTGCGTTGACCTAGGAGATCAGCATGACGGCAGGCACGGCGGCGGCGCTTCCACAAACCTGCTGCCCGACGGTCTGGCTGTGGCCGGGGCAGGCGCTGTACGCCGGGCCCAGCCTGAATCTGGAACCCCATTCGGGGTCGGTGTGGTGCTTCGCCGTGGGCATCGACGGGCCGTTGGCGCTGACGACGCCCGACGGCTCCATTCGCGAAGCTGCGAGCCTGCTCATTCCGCCGCGACTGACACATCAGCTCACGTGCCTCGGGAGCGGGCTGGTGTCCTGCTATCTGGAGCCGACCTCGGTTCGCGCCGAGTCCTGCCGAAGTCGGATGTCAGGGTGGAGCGAAGACATCGGGGTGGCTCACGCCGCCGAGGTCGAGCTGACGTTCACTCCCGCAGACGACGAAAGTGCCTGTCGCTGGCTCGATCTGGCCGCACCAGCCGCCCGTCGGGACATCGATCCGCGAATCGCGGGCGCAGCACACCGAATCCGCACCGATCCTGCGACCGCGGTGCCGTCAGCAGAACTCGCCGCCGAGGCGGGCCTTTCGGAGTCACGATTTCTGCACCTGTTCCGCAACGAACTGGGCACGAGTTTGAGGCGTTACCGGATCTGGGTGCGGCTGGTGCACGCGGGCACCGCGATCGCGGGTGGCGCCAATCTCACGGAGGCTGCCATGAAGTCGGGGTTCGCGAGTCCTTCGCATCTTGCCGACCGGTTCAAGTCGACGTTCGGACTCTCGGCTAGCCGACTGCTTCAGACTGGGCTTGTGGTGCGGACGCCGTAGTCGCACGGCCGAACACCATCGATTGCTCGATGTCCTCGAACCGCTTGGCGATGGCGTCGCGCAGATAGTTG
>Ga0075365_10001744_pt1 | contig 10106 bp, 9 predicted proteins | sample EndMetdeltDD1765_FD_71387 | JGI IMG/M metagenome (GOLD analysis project Ga0075365, IMG submission 71387) | Populus endosphere microbial communities from Tennessee, USA - Endosphere MetaG P. deltoides DD176-5 | ecosystem: Host-associated > Plants > Roots > Endosphere | place: USA: Tennessee... | reverse complement strand
GATGGAACCGGTCGGCAGCGGGGCGGCCGCGTATTTCAGGTTGGGCGCCTTCTGGGCGATATCGCCCAGAAGGCGCCCAACCTGAAATACGCGGCCGCCCCGCTGCCGACCGGTTCCATCGCGCTGCCGACCAATCTTTATGTTGCAGGCGATGCCAAGGCTTCGAAGATCGGTTGGGAATTTGCCAAGGCGGCCAACACGCCGGAAAACCTCGTCTGGTTGCTGCAGAATGTCGGTTGGCTGCCGAACCGTTCGGGTATCGACTACAAGGCCGTTACCTCCAAGCAGCCAGCCTTCGCGGCCTTCGTCGATTATCCGCAGGGCTACAAGTTCTTCACCCTGCCGTCGATCGGTCCAATCGAGGAGATCCTCACCCGCGTTGCCGCCCAGCTGGTCGTTGCCTTCGGTGACGCCTCGCTTGCGACCGACGATGCCAAGATCGACGCTTTCCTGAAGAAGACGAGCGACGAAGTGAACACCATCCTCGACCGCGAAGGCCTGTTGGCAAAATAATCGCCGGCACTCTCGCCAACATCATCGGCTCGGGGCACAATTGTTCATTGTCGCCCCGAGACACTTTCCGAGGAATAGGGTCCGACCCGCCTGGCGGCCGAGCCCGTTTGTCTACAGGTCAAACGCATGCTGAAGCGCAAAAGATTCATCTTTGCGATGCTGGCGATCCTGCCGACCTTGGCGATCTTCGCCTATGTGCGGCTTTATCCGATCGCCGATACATTGAGGCTCAGCCTTTTCCAGTGGAATATCCTGTCGAAGAACAAGCCATTCATCGGGCTCGCGAATTTTCGCGAACTGATGGGAGACCACCTGTTTCTCGACGCACTGGTCAATACGACGATCATTGCGTTCGGCGTGCTCTTCTTGACGATCCCTATGGCGTTGATCATCGCGGCGCTAATCTTCCATCGTACACGGTCGAAAATGGCTGGCTTCTACGAAACCGCCGTCTTCATTCCGCATGTCGTGTCGCTTGTGCCGGCGGCTATGGCCTGGAAGTGGATTTTCGACGCGCGTCTCGGACCTCTTAATGCGTTCCTGAATTTCCTGGGCATTCCCATGCAGAACTGGTTGTTCGATCCGGTTCTGTCAGTCATCTGCATCATCGTTCTTTGCTCGTGGCAGGCGCTGGGATATGCGGTGCTGATCTATATAGTCGGTTTCAAGAATCTGCCGGTCTCTCTATACGAGGCCGCCAAGCTTGACGGCGCCTCGGGCCCGCAGAGCTTCTGGCATCTGTCGGTGCCGATGCTGAAGCCGATCACGCTTTACGTCTCGGTCGTAACGCTGGTCTCCGGCTTCAACGTCTATGCTCAGGCCTTCGTACTCGCATCGGATGCACAGGGCGCGCCCGGCCGGCAGGTGCGGGTACTGGTTCTCGACATGCTGGAAAACAGCTTCCGCAATTACCGTGTCGGATATGCAGCTTCCGAGGCCGTCGTGCTGCTTGTCATCGTGCTCGGGTTGACGCTGATCCAGTTCTCCATGCTGCGGGAAAGGGGCAAGGCATGACCCTTAAAGATGTGACGGGTGAAGCCATGCACCATGTAGAGCCGAGCGCCGAAGAGCTCGCCGAAGGCCTGCGCCTTCGCCGCAAGAAACGACTGACCAATCTGGCGATCGACATTTTCCTGATGATCGTCTCGGTTCTCATGCTGTTGCCACTCGTCTTCCTGGTGGCGAATGCCTTCAAGACGCCTGCAGAAATGCTGGCCTGGCCGCCGACCATCATCCCGAATGACCCGACCACTGCAAACTTCAAGGCGGTGCTGGGCGATACGCCGCTTTTGCGCTGGATCGGCAACAGCATCGCCTTTGCGGTGATGTCTACGATCGCCATCGTCGCGACGTCTTCGATCGCGGGCTATATTTTCGGAAAATTCCGCTTCCGAACGATGAATGTGCTTTTTGCGCTGTTCCTTGCGACCGCGATCGTACCCTTCGAAGTCTACATGATCCCGCTCTATTTCCAGGCAAAGAGCCTCGGCATCCTGAATTCCGTCTGGGGTCTGCTGATCGGTTATTTGGTCATGAGTTTCGGCATCTTCCTGATCCGCCAGAACGTCATCCATTCCATTCCAGACGAACTTCTGGAAGCCGCCCGCATCGACGGCGCCGGGGAATTCTGGATTTTCTTCCGCATCGTTCTGCCGCTCCTGCGCGGAGCGCTCGGGGCTTTGGCCGTGCTCGCCTTCTTCCAGGCCTGGACCGCTTTCGCATGGCCGATGATCGTGACGACGACGAGGTCGAGTTATACGATCGAAGTGGGCCTTGCGCTGTTCCAGACCGGCTTTACCGTCGATCTCGGCCGCCTGAGTGCCGCCTCCGCCACCGTGCTCATTCCCTCTATCCTGCTCTTCGTCATCCTGCGCCGTAATTTCGTGCAGGGCGTCGCCAGCACCGGCCTCAAGGAGTGACGGCGATGGAGTTTTTTGAAGACGCGCGCAGAACCTATGCCGCGGCGAATGCCGGCACGCTCTACTGGATGCTGCAACGGCCAATGCTTGGCGGCGGGTTCCTCAACACCAAGCAGAACAGCCTGACGCTCAAGGACTATGGCCCGGAAGACGGTACCCGCGGGCCGGATTTTACATATGGCTGGATACAGGGACGCGGGCTGGAAGCGCTGGTCGGCCATGCAGAGTTCTTTGAACAGGAACTGCCGCCGCTGGCCGGAAAGCTGGACGTCGCGGGTCGGCGTCTCTACGATCTGCTGGCGAGCTTGCAGAAACCGGATGGTCACGCCTATTTCTGCTATGGTGGGGATATGAATGCCGTCTATGCGGATGCCACCGGAACGGTTCACGCTCAGGAAAAACCCGAGCTGATCTACTGCTATTCGGATGCGTTCGTCGCCAAAGGCCTGATTGCCGCCGCGAGCCGCTATGGCCTGCCGGATCTGTCCGATCACCTCGCCTATTTCGATCGGGTGATCGCCGCAATCGAGAACGGCCGGTTCCAGATGGACGAACGTCGCCCCCTCTCGCTCGACAGTCTCGCCATGCAGGCGGACGATTTTGGCCCGCGCATGATCCTGCTTGGTGCCGCCGGCATGTTGAAGCGCTTCGGCCATAAGGCGCATCTCGCCTATGCCAACCGTTTCATCGCCCATTTCATCGACCGGCATTATGATGCTGAGAGCGGGATGCTGCGCAACGTGCCGGGTGAGGATAGTTGCAATGTGGGCCACGGGATCGAATTCGTCGGCTTCGCGCTCGACTATCTAGACGACAGTGCCGACCCCGCCTTGATCGAGACACTGGAGCGCATTCTCGTTTCCTCCTTTGACAAGGGGTTTGTCGGCCCCGGCATCACGCTCACGGTATCGATTGCCTCGGGCGAAGCGCAAAGCCCGTATTGCCCCTGGTGGTCGCTACCGGAAACGATCCGTTCGGCGGCTCTCGCCCACGCTCGCACCGGAAGTGAAGAAAGCCTGCGTGTCTGGAAAACCGCCCACGCAGCCTTTTTTGGACGATACTGGCGCGGCACACCACCGATCGCCTACCAGACCATGACCAAGGAAGGGCCGGTCGATTTCGTGCCGGCGACGCCCGACCTCGACCCCGGTTATCACACCGGCCTCAGCCTGCTCGCAGCCATTCACGCCGCAGACCGGTTGATGTCGACCACTCGAATTTCAGGATAAGAATATGGCTTCCGTTGAAATCCAGAACGTCCGCAAAGCCTATGGCGACTTCGAAACCATCAAGGGCGTGTCTGTCGAGGTGCCGGATGGCGCTTTCGTGGTGCTCGTCGGCCCCTCCGGCTGCGGCAAGTCCACGCTTCTGCGCATGATTGCCGGCCTGGAGGAAATCACTGGCGGTACGATCCGCATCGATGGGCGCGTCATCAACGAGGTCGAGCCGAAAAACCGCGATATCGCCATGGTCTTCCAGAATTATGCCCTCTATCCGCATATGACGATCGCCGAGAACATGGGCTTTTCGCTCCGGCTTGCCAAGAAATCCAAGGAAGAGATTGCCGAACGGGTTAAGGATGCGGCCCGCATTCTAGGCCTCACCGATTATCTCCAGCGGTATCCGAAGCAGCTTTCCGGCGGCCAGCGTCAGCGCGTTGCCATGGGCCGCGCCATCGTTCGCAATCCGAAGGTCTTTCTGTTCGACGAGCCCTTGTCAAACCTCGATGCCAAGCTGCGCGTGCAGATGCGCGCCGAACTCAAAGATATTCACGCCCGGATCAAGACGACCACCGTCTACGTCACCCATGACCAGATCGAAGCCATGACCATGGCCGACCGGATCGTGGTGATGCGGGATGGCATCGTCGAGCAGGTGGGGGCACCGCTCGATCTCTACGACCGCCCGGTCAACACCTTCGTTGCCAGCTTCATCGGCTCGCCTTCGATGAACTTCCTCGCCGCCAAGGTCGCGGATGATCGCAAGTCTGTGGTGACTGAAAACGGCGTCCGCCTTCCGCTCGGTTCGGAAACATCCGTAGCTCCGGGCACCGCCGTCAGCTATGGCATCCGCCCCGAGCATCTGACGATCGCGACGGGCGGAGACGGTATTCCCATGACCGTCACCAATATCGAGCCGACCGGCTCGGAAACCTTTGTGCAGGGCACGATCGACGGCAAGAAGGTTTCCGCCCAGCTGCGCGAGCGGCTCCTCATCAGATCCGGCGAAGTGCTCAATCTGACGCTCCTGCCATCAAACAGCCATATCTTCGACGCCGCCAGCGGCATGCGTCTCTAACAGGTAACACGATAATGGAACAGACTTGGCGCTGGTTCGGACCGGACGACACGGTGAAGCTTTCGCATGTGAGACAGGCAGGTGCGACGGGCATTGTCAGCGCGCTTCATCACCTCAACGATGGCCGTGCCTGGCCGGACGACGAGATCACCAAACGCAAGGCGATCATCGAGGAGGCGGGCCTCACATGGTCGGTGGTGGAGAGCATCATCGTTCACGAGGATATCAAGACCCGCACCGGCCGCTATCGTGAGCTGATTGAAAACTACAAAGCGTCTATCCGCGCTGTCGCAAAGGCAGGCATCAAGACGGTCTGCTATAATTTCATGGCGATCACCGATTGGACGCGCACCGATCTCGAATACGAAATGCCGCATGGCGGTACAGCCCTGCGCTTCGATGTCGTCGAGTTCTGCGCCTATGATCTCTTCATGCTGAAGCGACCTGGCGCCGATAACGACCATCCGGCTGACCGTATCGCTATGGCAGAAGCCTGGCTGAAGACGGCAAGTGAAAGCGATCTCGCCAGACTGGAGCGCAATCTCATAGAATGGGTTCCGGCTCGCGAGTTCGTCTACGACCGGCAGAGCCTCAACCGCATGCTGGATGTCTATAAGGAACTGCAGGAGGGTGGTTTTCGCGAGAATCTCTTCGCGTTCCTAAGAGAAATCATCCCCGTCGCGGAGGAGGTCGGAGTAAGGATGGCGATTCATCCGGACGATCCGCCATTCCCTCTGTTCGGTCTGCCGCGTGTCGTCTCGAAGGCGGCCGATGCCCGCTTGCTTTTAGCAGCGGCAAAGTCGCCCTCGAACGGCATCACGCTGTGTACCGGTTCCTACGGCGCCAATCCGGAAAACGATCTTGTCGCCATGGCGAAGGAATTCGGCCCGGACATTCATTTTGCGCACCTACGTAACGTTACAAAAGAAGGGAATGGCTCGTTCCACGAGGCAGAGCATCTGGATGGCGATACCGATATGGTCCGCGTTGTCATGGCGCTGATGGCGGAAGAAAACCGCCGACGAGCGGAAGGCCGGATCGACGACCAGATTCCCATGCGCCCCGATCACGGACACGCCATAGTCGACGACATCGGCAAGAAGGTAAACCCCGGCTATTCCTGCATCGGCCGCCTAAAAGGTCTGGCAGAGTTGCGCGGTATCATGCGAACGCTTAGCGTCGTGGGCATCTGATCGCTCATGCTTCTGACTATTACGCAACTGCCGCAATGCAGGGCGCAGACATATATGTGCATCCACTTCGGTTCGGTGAAGACCGCCTTCTTTTCATCCGTCGTACAGATGCGCCGTTAGATGTTGACGGCAAACTAAAGCTCAGCTGCTGGTCGAAGACCTGCAATTGAGCTCTGTATCACCCAGCGATATCGAAACTGGCTGCAGCCAGATTAAAGTTCTTGTGTAAGAGCGCGAACTGCACGGCTTAGCCGGATCCATTTCCATTGGCGTCGTACCAAACTTTTTCGCTCGTTTTATCGTACATGATGTCTTTGCCTTCCTTGTGGATCAGGGTGTCCTGTTCGCCAGTGCCGGTGATCGTTTCGCCCTTTGTCGTCCCGTTTTTCGTGATGCCTAGGACGGACGAGCTTGAGCGAACGGGCCAAATCAGGGGCATATGTTCGCGCGGATCCTGCGGCACGTATCTGATGACGGCACCCTGCTCGAAAACAGGCAAGCCGGACTACTTCCCTGCCGTCCAGATTGCACGCAGCGCCGGGTATCTTGAACCATCCCTGGTCATCTAGCTTGATAAGCGCGATCCGCCGCCAGCAGTTCCTTCGAGGCTTTCGTTATTGCTGCCAGCACTTTGGAATCGGTGATATTTGCGAGGAACGGCAGCATCGGACCGCAATTGGCGATCCCGGCGAGTGCTACCGCCTCATGCAGGACGCGGAGCGGCGAGACGCCATCGCGCAGATCTTCTAGTCCCATAAAGAAAGCCCTGAGCAGCTCGGCTTCCGCGACATTTCCGGCTTTCAGGGCCTTCAGGATGCCGGTGGACATGGCGGGTGCGACACAGACCGAGCCGGAAGTGAAGCCTTGCAGGCCGAAATCCATCAGGTGGCTGATGGCCGGCCGTTCGCCGATGCCGGAGATGATCATCGTTCGGTCGACATTCTGAAGGAGTTCGGAGAGGTAGCTGTCCTCCTTCGGGTTCTGTCGCACGACGGCGTATTTGATGGCGCTGATTGCGCCATCGGCGACGACAGCCGCCAGATCGGCGGCGGAGATGTAATCAAGCGATTTCACATAAGCGATGATCGGCCGGCCGTAAGAGTCGGCGATACGGCGCAGGCCCGTGGCGACACCGGCGGAGGTTACAGGGAAATTCAAAGGCAGGACCATCGCCGTCGGCAGATCGTCATGCTCCTTCAGGATGGCAATCTGGTCCAGCGATTTGCCATAGTCCGGACCGACCGAGGGAATGAGCCAGGTCCCGGCGGGAGCGACTTCCTTCAGCATCTCGACCATCTCGGCGAATTCCTTGACCGAGATATTGTAGAGATTGGCATTGCCGCCATAGAGCGCTGTCGTCACGCCACCTTGAGCCAGATGCGCGAGGATCTTGCGGTTGCCTTCGCGGTCCAGCGCATAGTCGGCTTTGCGCGCTAAAGGCGGCACGGAGAGGACGGATTTGGCGAGCATTTCGGGCGTCACGGAAAAATTGGGCATGGCTTCAGGCTCCCGGTTCAGGGGTGAATAAAAAGGATGTTTAGGAACGGCTATGCCAGTCGCCGGAGCGGCAGGCGCATCGTTGGAGTCAGGCCGAACTCATGATCTCGGCTGGGCGCATTTCCTGCTTGCCGTAGGCGCGGCTGGCAGAGAGAAGTCGTTGGGAATAGGGATGCTGGACATGGCCGGAACGGATCTGGTCGATGCCGGTTTCCTCGACGATCTCGCCGCCGTTCATGATTGCGACGCGGCTGCAAAGATGGGCAATGACCGCCATGTCGTGGCTGACGAGCAGATAGGTCAGGCCGCGTTCCTTCTGCAGGTCGGCCAGCAGGTTGAGGATTTCCGCCTGGACCGAGACGTCTAGTGCCGAAGTCGGCTCATCGAGCAGCAGGACCGGCGGATCGAGGATCAGCGCGCGGGCGATCGCCACACGCTGCCGCTGGCCGCCGGAAAGCTGGTGCGGAAACCGATAGCCGAGGCTCGGATCGAGACCGACCGCCTTCAACACGTCCGCGACCGCGTTTTCCTTGATCGGCAGGTTCTGGTTGCGCAGCGGTTCGATTAGCTGGGAGCGAACCGTTTTGCGGGGATGCAGTGATCCGTAAGGGTCCTGGAAGACCATTTGCACATCGCGGAAAAAGGCTTTGCTGCGTTCCGGCTCCAGCGGTTTGCCGTCCAGCGAAATCCGGCCGCCATAGTTGCGGTTGAGGCCGGAAATGGCGCGCAACACGGTAGATTTGCCGCAGCCGGATTCGCCCACAAGGCCGAAGGACTTTCCGCGTTCGACGCTGAAGCTGACGCCCTTGACCACAAGCGGGGAGCGTGGGCCGAAGCGGATGGTGAGGTTTTCGACGTCGATCATGATCATGCTCCGATCGTCGGTTGCGTGAGCCAGGACGGATCGCGCGTCAGGACCGGCAGGCGCGCCGGAGGGTTTTCGATGGATGGCAGCGAGGCGAGCAGGCCTTGCGTGTAGGGGTGTTGGGCATTGTCGAGTTCGGACGCCTTCAGTACCTCGACGACACGCCCGGCATACATGATCAAAACCCGGTCGCAGAATTTGCGGATAAGGTTCAGGTCGTGGCTGATGAAAATCAGGCCAAGATTGCGGCGGGACACGAGTTCATCGAGCAGCGCCAGCACATCGAGCCGCACCGTCACGTCGAGCGCGGAGGTAGGTTCGTCGGCGATCAGCACTTCCGGCTCGGCGATCAGCATCATGGCGATCATGATGCGCTGACCCATGCCGCCGGAAACCTCGTGCGGATAAAGGCGGAAGACGCGTTGCGGATCGCGGATTTTTACCGCTTCCAGCATTTCCAGCACCTTCGTCTCCGCTGCCTTCCTGCCCACCTTCGGATAATGCAACCGATAGGTCTCGGCGATCTGTTCGCCAACGCGCATGACCGGGTTCAGCGAATATTTCGGGTCTTGAAGGATGAGGCCGATCTGCTTGCCGCGGATTTCCATCATCCGCTTCTCGCTGGCGGCAAGGAGGTCCGTCTCGTGAAAGGTCATCCGGTCGGCGGTCACCTTTGCAGTCGGTGGCAGGAGCCGCATGATCGCCCGGCCGACGGTGGATTTGCCCGAACCGGATTCGCCGACGATGCCGAGCTTTTCCCGGCCGAGCTGGAAACTCACGCCGCGCACCGCCTTCACGAAGCCATGGGCGAAGGAGATTTCCATATTTCTGACGTCGATCAACGGTTCGGTCATTCGCCACCTCTGGGGTCGAGCACGTCGCGCAGGGCATCGCCGACGAGGTTGAAGGCAAGACTGACAGCGGCAATCGCGAGACCAGGCGCGGCAATCACCCAAGGGCTGTCAAGCATGAATTCGCGGCCGGTGGCGGCCATCGCGCCCCATTCCGGCCATGGCGGCTGCGCGCCCAGACCGAGGAAGCCGAGGCCGGCGGCGGTCAGGATGATACCGGCCATGTTGAGCGTGACGCGAACGATGACGGAGGGAATGCACATCGGCAGGATATGCCGCAGGATGATGGCGCCTGAGGACGCGCCTTGCAGGCGCACGGCGGCAATATAATCCATCTGCCGCAGGCTCAGCGTTTCGGCGCGGGCAAGACGGGCAATCGGCGGCCATGCGGTCAGCGAAATAGCGATGATCGCATTGGTGATGCCGGGGCCAAGGGCTGCCGCGAAACCGAGCGCCAGGACAAGTCCCGGGAAGGACAGGAAGATGTCCGTGATGCGCATCAGTACCTCATCGATGATGCCGCCGAAATAGCCTGAGCAGGTGCCGATCAGAAGACCGATCGGCGCGACGATGATCGTCACGAGGATGATGATGTCGAGCGTCGTCCGCGCCCCGTAGATGATGCGGGAGAAGACGTCGCGGCCGAAATTGTCGGTGCCCAAAAGGTGTTCCCAAGAGGGCGGCGCCAGCCGGATCGCCATGTTCTGGGCGACCGGATCGTATTGGGTCAGCAGGGGCGCCGCGGCGGCCGTGACGATGAGGATCAGGATGACCACGAGACCGAAGATGCCGAGCGGGTGTTCGCGGAACTTCAGCCAGCCTTGGTAGAACTGCTGCAAGAGCGCATGCAACGTGCCTTTCGGCTCCGGTGCCAGAAGCCAGCCGCGAAGGCCGGGTGGCGTGGGGCGGGGGTGTGAGATTGGCATCGTCATTTCGTCACCGTGTTCTCGGGTCGAGGATGCGATAGAGG
>Ga0075365_10001743_pt1 | contig 10107 bp, 8 predicted proteins | sample EndMetdeltDD1765_FD_71387 | JGI IMG/M metagenome (GOLD analysis project Ga0075365, IMG submission 71387) | Populus endosphere microbial communities from Tennessee, USA - Endosphere MetaG P. deltoides DD176-5 | ecosystem: Host-associated > Plants > Roots > Endosphere | place: USA: Tennessee... | reverse complement strand
TCGAACCAGAAGGTGCGGATGGCGACGTTGAGGTCGGCCGTGCCCTCGTCGGCATCGACCCAGCCGATGGCGCCGCAGTAGGGGCCACGCGGCGTGGGCTCGAGGCGTCGGATCATCTCCATCGCCGCCAGCTTCGGGGCCCCCGTGACCGAGCCGGGAGGGAACACCGCGTCGAGCAGCTCGGGCCACCCGACGCCGGCGCGCATCGTGCCCCGCACGGTCGAGACCAGGTGGACGAGCCCGGGATGGTCCTCGACGGCGCAGAGGGCCGGCACCGAGACCGAACCCCACTCGCAGACCCGCCCCAGGTCGTTGCGGACCAGGTCGACGATCATCACGTTCTCGGCCCGGTCCTTGGCGAGGAAGCCGGCCGCGGTCGACGCCGTGCCCTTGATGGGTTGCGACTCGACCACCCGTCCGGCCTTGCGCAGGAACCGCTCGGGTGACGCCGACGCCAGGTGGACGCCGTGCTCCGGCAGGCGGACCACCGCGGCGTGCGGCGCCGGGTTGCCGCCGGCGAGCGCGCTGCCGAGGGCGAGGATGTCGGCCTCGGGTGGCAGCGGCGCCGAGAGCCGTCGAGTGAGGTTGACCTGGTAGACGTCGCCCGCCGCGATCGCCTCGCGGATGGTGCCGACGCCCGCTTCGAAGGCGCGCCGGTCGAGCGAGGTCGTCCACTGATCGGGTCGAGGTCCGAGCCAGCGGCGAGCCGGCCGGCCGCGCAGCAGTCGTACGCGGCCGAAGCGGGCGAGCACCGGCGGCGCGTCGTAGGGGAGCACGGCGACCCAGAACCCCTCGCCGTCGAGCGCCGCGAGATCGTCGGTGACGTCGAGCAGCTCGGTCGCCAACCGGCCGCCGACCGCGGCGACGGGGGGCAGCACGGGCACGGGGCCAGGCTACCCACGGTCCTTCCGGCGCCGAGGGGGCGTCCGTCTACCGTGTGTCGCCGTGACCAAGTCGACGGCGATCGCGGCCGCGCGGGTGGCGATCACGGTCGTGCTCGTCGCCATTCTCGTGGTGATCGTGTGGGACCGCCGCGGTGAGTTGCTGGACCTGGTCGAGGATCCGTCGTGGCGGCTCGGCGCCATCTTCGGGCTCCTCGTCGCCGGGCACTTCCTCAACTCGACCGAGTTCTGGCTCCTCTACCGCGCCCAGGGTGTGACCCAGTTGGGGATGCTCGAGAACTGGATGGTCTTCACGTCGGGTCACCTCGGCAACCTCCTGCCTGGGCAGGTCGGCTCGATCTACAAGTTCCGGTACATGAAGGTCGTCCACGGCGTCGGCTATGCCAAGAGCGGGAGCAACTACGGCGCCAACCTCGTCGTCACCATCGTGAGCTCGGCGGTCGTGGGCATCTCCGGCCTCACGATCTCGGCCGCGCAGGGCGGCGACCCGTCGCCGGTGCTCTTCGTGGTGTTCGGCGGCCTCGGCCTCGGGGCGCTCCTCCTCGTCGCCTTCCCGATGCCAGGCCTCGAACGGCTGCCCGGACGTGTTGGCAACGTCTGGGCCGGTTTTCGGGAGGGATGGGAGGAGCTCCGGGTGCAGCCGAGGGTAGCCACGACCACGCTGGGCCTCGACGTCGGCAAGTACGCCCTCGACGCGCTCCGACTCCAGCTCGCCTTCTCGTTGGTCGGGATCCACGAGTCCCTTCCGTACTTTCTGGTGCTCGCACCGGCGGCGGGAATGGCCGGGATGCTTGCGATCACTCCCGGCGGGATCGGCTTCCTCGAGGGCTTCGTCGCCGCCGCCGCGGTGGGCCTGGGCAGCGAGCTCGAGACCGGGTTGCTCGGCGCCACCGTCGACCGCGGCGTCACGCTGGCCTTCTCGCTCGTGCTCGGCAGCGTGGGGTGGTGGTGGACCCTGCGCGGCATGCGGGCGGTCGCGGCGCGAGACCTCGCGGTCAGCGAGGCCGGGTGAGGTTCACGACTATCGTCCCGTCGGCCCGACCGTTCCCGACCTGAGCGGAGACAGCCCGAGTCATGCCGAAGTCCCTCGTCACCGGTGCTGCCGGCTTCATCGGTTCGCACGTCGCCGCCCAGCTGCTCCGAGACGGCCACGACGTGGTAGCGCTCGACGACCTTTCCGGCGGCTTCACCGACAACGTGCCCGACGGTGCTCGGTTCGTCGAGTGCAGCGTCGCCGACCACGAGCGGATCGGCGAGCTGTTCGCGACGGAGCAGTTCGACTTCGTCTACCACCTCGCCGCCTACGCCGCCGAGGGCCTGTCCCATTTCATCCGGCGCTTCAACTACACGAACAACGTCATCGGGAGCGTCAACCTCGTCAACGAATCGGTCCGTCACGGCATCGAGCGCTTCGTCTTCACCAGCTCGATCGCGGTGTACGGCGCCAACCAGGTGCCGATGACGGAAGCGCTGGTCCCGTCGCCCGAGGACCCCTACGGCGTCGCCAAGTACGCGGTCGAGCTCGACCTGCGCGCCGCGCACGAGATGTTCGGCCTCGAGTACACGGTCTTCCGGCCGCACAACGTCTACGGCGAGCACCAGAACACCGGCGACAAGTACCGCAACGTCGTCGGCATCTTCATGAACCAGATCATGAAGGACCTGCCCATGACGATCTTCGGCGATGGCATGCAGACGAGGGCGTTCTCCTACATCGACGACGTCGCTCCGCTGATCGCCCGCGCGCCGCAGGTCGACGGTACGTCCGGTGAGGTGTTCAACATCGGCGCCGACCGGCCCTACACGGTCCTCGAGCTCGCCAACGTGGTCGCCCACGCCATGGGCGTCGAACCCGAGATCGAGCACCTCCCTGCCCGCAACGAGGTCCTCCACGCCTTCGCCTCGCACGACAAGGTGCAGGCGGCGTTCGGCGAGCGTGAACCCGTCAGCCTCGAGGTCGGGATCGGCCGGATGGCCTCGTGGGCCCGGGCGAAGGGGCCCCGCAGCACGCCGGAGTTCGACGGCGTCGAGCTGTGGAAGAACTTCCCCGCAGGCTGGGAATCGGCGGTCGTCCGCACCGATCCCTGATGGCGAACGTTCTCTGGATCGGCACGTTCGATCCGAACTTCGCCCGCAACCGGAAGCTGGCCCGGTTGCTCGAGCTCGGCGGTCATCGCGTCGACGTGGTGAACCGGTTCATCTGGGGCAATCGCCGCTACGAGATCGCCAACGAGCGCAAGAGCGGGCTGGCGCTGCGAGCCGTGCGTGCCTACCTCGAGCTCGTCTGGAGGATGGCGCGAGCGCCCCGGCCCGATCTCGTGCTGATCGGCTACCCCGGTTGGTTCGACATGCTCCTGCTCGGCAGCCTGGCCCGACTCCGCCGGCTACCCGTCGTCTTCGACATCTTCATCGGCGCCCACGACACCGTGGTGGGGGATCGGCGACTGGTGTCTCCCCGGTCGGTCGTGGCCCGGTTCCTGCTCGCGGCCGATCGTTGGTCGATCCGCCTGGCGACCCGCACGATCGCCGACACCCCCGCCCACGCAGCGTTCTTCGCCACGCTCGCCGGGATCACGCCCGCTCGGTTCGACGTGGTGCCGCTGGGCGCACAGGACGACGTCTTCCGACCCCAGCCCGATGTCGAGGCCGAAGACGACCTGGTGCTGTTCCACGGCACCTTCATCGGGCTGCAAGGCCTCGACACCATCGTCCGCGCGGCCAAGCTGCTCGAGGACGACGGCATCCGTGTGCGTCTCCTCGGCTCGGGTCAGGAACAGCCGATGGTCGACGCCCTGCTCGCGGAACTGGCCCCATCGAACGTCGAGGCGGTGGGCCTGGTCCCGCTCGACGAGGTACCCCGTCACATCGCGTCGGCGGCCGTCTGCCTCGGCATCTTCGGCACCTCCGACAAGGCGAGCCGGGTGATCCCGAACAAGCTCTACGAGTGCCTCGCGGTCGGTCGGCCGGTGCTCACGGGGGCCACCGACGCCGTCGCAGCGACCTTCCGCGACGAAGTGGCGGTGACGCCCGTGGGTGACCCGGAGGCGCTGGCGCGCTCGTTGCGCGCGTTGCTCGCCGACCCGGCACGTCGGGCCGAGATGGCCGAACGCGGCCACCAGCGCTACCTCGACGAGTTCGAGGAGCACGCGCTCGCACGGCTCCTCGACGGGGTCCTCTCCCGCGCCACGGTCGGCGCTGGAGGGCTCAGCGCCTCCGAGCGGTGACCACGAAGCCGGTGCCGAAGCTCGAACCGGAGAAAGGTCGCTGCAGCAGCCGAAACGGGGCGGCGACGAGGTAGAGCAACGGCGCCACGAGCGAGCTGGCCTGCAGGGACCTACCGCTCCGAGCCGTTCGCTCCTCCATGCTCCCCTCGCCACTGCTCATGCGGGCGACAACGTTGCGAGCGCCCTCGAGCAGGTGCCCGAGCCCGCCGCCGTAGAGCGAGATCGATTCGACCTCGTAGCCGTTCTCGGTGAGGAGCGCGTCGAGATCGTCGCGGTCGTACCGACGGAAGTGGCCGACGCGAGCGTCCCATGCGCCGAACCGCTTCCGGTGGCCCGGCACGCTCAGCACCAGCCAGCCGCCCTCGTTGAGGTGCTCGTGCCACAGGCGCAGCGCTTCGGCGTCGTCGTCGATGTGCTCGAGGACCTCGAACGCGCACGCCAGGTCGAACGTGCCGTCCGGCAGCGCGTCGACCATCGCACCCCTCCCCTCGACGCGAGCCGCAGCCGTGGCGCGCGACGTGACGTCGGGCTCGAAGCCGACGTAGCTGGCCTGCTCCGAGAGCCAGGAGCCCATGGCGCCCTGGCCCGCGCCGATCTCGAGGATCGACGTCGGCTGTGCCTTGCGGACGGCGGCGCGGATGGCGTCGAACCGGAGCCAGGCGTTGATGCTGAGCGGAGGGGACATGCGCGTGGGTGGTCGGGTGACTCGGATAGGAGCCCTGGTCACGCGACGGCCCGAACTGTAGCGGTCCGACCGGCCGTCTCCGCGGTGCGTCGTGCCGAGCGCCGAGTCCACCCGGAGCGCTGCTCCTAAGCTCTGCGGCCACATGTCCGCCCCCGCTCCTGACGCGCCCCGGCTGCGACGGACCTGGCCGCAGCGACTGCTGATCGGCGCGTGCGTCGGGCTGATCGTGGCGTGCGTCACCGGCGCCGGCGGCATCGGCTACGCGTGGATCCAGTTCGGGCGCGTCGACCGCGTCGACCCGGGGAACGGTGTCCTCAGCGACTCGCAACCGCCCGGTGATCCAGAGAACTTCCTCCTCGTCGGAAGCGACAGCCGGGCCTTTGTCGAGGGCGGCCAAGACGAGGCGTCGTTCGGTCGACTCGCCGGGCAGCACTCGGACACGATCATGCTCGTGCGGATCGACCCGCGCGCCAAGCACGCGTGGATGCTCTCGTTCCCACGGGACCTCTGGTTGCCGATTGCGCCCGACGGACACCACGAACGCATCAACACGGCGTATGCGTCCGGCGATCCGCAGCGCCTGATCGACACGATCAAGGCCAACTTCAACGTGCCGATCCATCACTACGCCGAGATCGACTTCCCCGGCTTCCGCACGCTCGTCAACACCGTCGGGGGTGTGAAGGTCTACCTCGCGAGCCCCGTGCGCGACTTCGACCGGGCCGCCCAGCGGAACAACACCGGCTTGGAGATTCTCGACACGGGCTGCGTGCAGCTGAACGGTGACCAGGCACTCGCCTATGTTCGTAGCCGGCACCTCCAGTACCTGGAGAACGGCCGGTGGGTCGATGATCCCACGAGCGACTTCGGCCGCATCGCTCGGCAGCAGGACTTCGTGCGGCGCGCCTTGGGCGAGGCGCTCTCTCGGGACCTGTTCAACCCGAAGCGCCTCAACGGCCTCGTCAACGTCGCGGTCGACAACATCACCATCGACAACGAGCTCGATCTCAAGGACATCCTGCGACTCGGCCGCACGTTCAAGTCGCTCGACCCAGCCGCGGTCACCCAGTTCAGCCTTCCGGTCATCAACGTCAAGAAGCCGAGCGGCGCCTTGGTGCTCGAGATGCAGGCAAAGGACCAGCCGGCGATCGACGACATCCTCCGGGTCTTCCGGAGCGCGCCGGAGGTGACAGCGCCCGCGTCCGAGCCGATCGCCCCGCTCACGCCGGCAGGGGTCACCGCTCGCGTCATGAACGGCAGCGGGGTGAACGGGCAGGCCCTCGCGGCGACGTCGGCGCTCCGACAGTCGGGCTTCTCGGTGCAGGCGCCGGGGACGACCGCGGTCATCGCCCGCACCACGATCCGCTACTCCCCGGGGCAGCGGGCGAAGGCCGAGCTGCTGGCCCGCTACCTGGTGACCGGCGCCGAGCTCGTGGAGTCGAGCTCGCTGGGCGCCGTCGACCTGGTGGTCGTCACCGGCCGCGACTTCCAGGGTGTGCTCGCCACGCCCGATCCGGCTCCGCCGTCGACCACCACGACCTCGACCACCATTCCCTCGACCCCGCTCGCGGCACCGGAGTGTTGACATGAAGGCCCTGGTCCTCTGCGGTGGTGCGGGCAGTCGCCTGCGGCCGCTCACGCACACGAGCGCCAAGCAGCTCGTGCCCGTGGCGAACAAGCCGATCCTGTTCTACGGGCTCGAGGCGATCGCCGAGGCAGGCATCCGCGAGGTCGGCATGATCGTCGGCGAGACCCGGGCCGAGGTCATGGCCGCGGTGGGCGACGGTTCCCAGTGGGGGCTCGAGGTCACCTACCTCCCGCAGGACGAGCCGCTCGGTCTGGCCCACTGCGTGCTGATCGCGCGCGACTTCCTCGGCGACGACGAGTTCCTGATGTACCTGGGCGACAACCTGCTCGAGGCCCGGCTCACCGAGTTCGTGCAGGTGTTCGAGGCCGAGCGGGCGCGGCTCGAAGACTCGCCCGCCGCCCTCATCCTCCTCCGCAAGGTCGACGACCCCCGGCAGTTCGGCGTGGCCGAGATCGACCGGAACGGGCGCGTGGTGCGGCTCGTCGAGAAGCCGGTCGACCCGCCGTCGGACCTGGCCCTGGTCGGGATCTACCTGTTCGACGCCCGCGTGCACGAGGCGGTGGCAGCCATCTCGCCGTCGAGCCGGGGTGAGCTGGAGATCACCGATGCCATCCAGTGGCTCGTCGACCACGGCCAGCCTGTGGTGACCCGGGAGCTGACGGGGTGGTGGATCGACACCGGGAAGAAGGACCCGCTGCTGGAGGCCAACCGTCTGTTGCTCGAGCGGATCGAGGCCCGGATCGACGGCTCGGTCGACGATGCCAGCTCGGTCGAGGGTCGGGTGGTCGTCGAGGCGGGGGCCACGCTCGTGCGCTCGACCGTGCGCGGACCGGCCGTCATCGGCGCCGGGGCCCGCATCACCGACTCGTTCGTCGGCCCGTTCAGCGCCATCGGCCCGGGCTGCGAGGTCTCCGGCTCCGAGGTCGACCACTCGGTCCTCCTCGAGGGCAGCCGCCTCGTCGACGCCGGCCGCATCGTCGACTCGCTGCTCGGCCGTGAGGCCGCCGTCAGCCGTTCCACCGCCCGCAAGGGCGCCACCAGCCTCTCGCTCGGCGACCACTCCACCGTCGAGCTCCCCTGACACTCCCACTCCCGAGTTGTGGACGTTTGCTGTCGACATTCGACGCGAAACGTCCACAATCCGGAGGCTGGGGTGCGGTCGCCTACCCTCTGTGCGTGCGGTTGCTGGTCACCGGTGGCGCCGGGTTCATCGGTTCGAACTACGTGCGTTGGGTGCTCGGGCACCGCGACGACTCGGTCACCGTCTACGACGCGCTCACCTACGCCGGGAACCTGGCCAACCTCCGCGACGTCGAGGACGACCCTCGCTACCGCTTCGTGAAGGGCGACGTGTGCGACCGCGCCGCCCTCGACGATGCCCTCGCCGGTCACGACGCGGTGGTGCACTTCGCGGCCGAGAGCCACGTCGACCGGTCGATCGCCTCGCCCGACGAGTTCATCCGCACCAACTGCGGCGGAACGAACGTGGTCATGGAGGCGGCTCGGCGAGCCGACGTCGCCCGGGTGGTGCACATCTCGACCGACGAGGTCTACGGCTCCGTGCCCGACGGCCTCTCGACCGAGGACGACCGGCTCGACCCGCGCAGCCCCTACAGCGCGTCGAAGGCGGCGTCCGACCTCATCGCGCTCTCGCACCACGCCACCCACGGCTTGCCCGTCGTCGTGACCCGGTCGTCGAACAACTTCGGGCCCTACCAGTACCCCGAGAAGGCGATCCCGCTCTTCGTCACCAACCTGCTCGACGGCATCAGGGTCCCGCTCTACGGCGACGGCCTCAACGTGCGCGATTGGTGCCACGTCGACGACAACTGCGCGGCGATCGACGTCGTGCTCCGCGCGGGTGAGGCGGGCGAGATCTACAACATCGGCGCCGGCAACGAGCTCACCAACCGCGAGCTGACCGACCGCCTCCTCAGCCTCGTGGGGGCCGACGAGTCGATGGTCGAGCACGTCGACGACCGCCTCGGTCACGATCGGCGCTACGCGGTCGACACCGCCAAGGTGCGGGCCCTCGGCTGGAAGGCGAAGCGCACCCTCGACGAGGCGCTGGCCGCCACCGTCGAGTGGTACCGGGCCAACCGCTGGTGGTGGGAGCCCCTCAAGGGATGAAGGTCCTGATCACCGGTACCGGCGGACAGGTCGGGCACGCCATGGCCGAGCACTGCGCCGCGCAGGGCGACGACGTCGTCGCCGCGGATCGTGCCGCGCTCGACATCACCGACCGCGACGCGGTCCTGGCCGCCATCACCACGCTGCAGCCCGACGTCGTCGTCAACCCAGCAGCCAACACCGACGTCGACGGGTGCGAGCGCGACCCCGACGCCGCCTACGCGGTGAACAGCCTCGCCGTGCGCCACCTGGCCGACGGCTGCCGGCTCGCCGGCGCCCACCTCGTCCACGTCTCGACCGACTACGTGTTCGACGGCCGCAAGGGCGCGCCGTACGTCGAGTGGGACGAGACGGGCCCGCTGTCGGTCTATGCCCGTTCGAAGCTCGGTGGCGAGCGGGAGGCCGGCCCGGACGCCACGGTCGTGCGCACCTCCTGGGTGTTCAGCCGGGGCGGGAAGAACTTCGTGCAGGCGGTGCTCGATCGGGCCGCGGCCGGCGGCCCGCTGCGCTACATCGACGACCAACGGGGCACGCCGACGCTGGCCGACGACCTCGCTGTCGTGCTCCGGCAGCTCGCCGTCGAGCGACGGACCGGCCTGTTCCACGTCAGCAACGGCGGGGAGACGACGCGCTTCGACCAGGCTCGGCGGGTGCTGGCCGCCGCCGGCCTCGATCCCGATCAGGTCGTCCCGATCACCAGCGACGAGCTGCCCTGGGTCGCCGAGCGCCCGTCGGCAACCGTGCTCGACAACGCTGCTTTACGGTTGTCGGGCATGCGGGCGCTCCGTGATCACACCGAAGCCCTCGATGAAGTCGTGAAGGAGCTCATCAGATGACCCACCGCATCGCCGTGATCGGCACGGGCTACGTCGGTCTCACGACCGGTGCCTACCTCTCCCATCTCGGGCACGAGGTGGTCTGCGCCGACGTCGTCCCCGAGAAGGTCGAACGCCTCAACCGGGGCGACGTGCCCATCCTCGAGGCCGGTCTCGACGAGCTCGTGCACGAGGGGCTGGCCGCCGGCCGGCTCTCGTTCGTGCTGGGGGCGCCGACCGCGGTCGAGGGCGCCGAGTTCGTCTTCCTCTGCGTCCAGACGCCTCAAGGCGAGGACGGCTCGGCCGACCTGACCTACATCCGGGAGGCGGCCAAGGCCATCGGCCCGGTGGTCGAGCCGGAGACGGTCGTCATCAACAAGTCGACGGTGCCGGTCGGCTCGACGCGGGTGGTCGAGGAGGCGCTCGGCCGCGACGACGTCTTCGTCGTCTCCAACCCCGAGTTCCTCCGCGAGGGCTCGGCCGTGCACGACTGCCTCAACCCCGACCGCATCGTGATCGGCGCGGACGACCAGGCCGCCGGCATGCGCGTGGCCGCCCTCTTCGAGTCGCTGAAGGCTCCGCTGGTCATCACCGACCCGGCGTCGGCCGAGACGATCAAGTACGCGTCGAACGCCTTCCTCGCCACCAAGGTCAGCTTCGTCAACGCCCTGGCCAACGTGTGCGAAGCGGTCGGCGCCGACGTGCGCGAGGTCGTGCTCGGCATGGGCTACGACAAGCGCATCGGCTTCGAGTTCCTCAAGCC
>Ga0075365_10001742_pt1 | contig 10107 bp, 4 predicted proteins | sample EndMetdeltDD1765_FD_71387 | JGI IMG/M metagenome (GOLD analysis project Ga0075365, IMG submission 71387) | Populus endosphere microbial communities from Tennessee, USA - Endosphere MetaG P. deltoides DD176-5 | ecosystem: Host-associated > Plants > Roots > Endosphere | place: USA: Tennessee... | reverse complement strand
GTTGCAGCCACGCGGTTTTGGACTCCGAGCTTTGCCATTGCATTCGTCATATGCGATTTGACAGACTTTTCCACGATCCCGAGGATGTCGCCAATCTGCCGATTGCTTAATCCGTTCGCGACTAGGCGAAGCGTACGCTCCTCTTGGGGGGACAGGGAGGAAAGCACGTCTGCTACCGAAGGTCGTCTTAGGTGAGCGACGACACGGAATCCAATGATTGGCGACATGAAGGATCCGCCGGCAGCTACTATTTTAATCGCCGATACAAGGTCGGTAGCACTGGTATCCTTCAGAAGATACCCCACGGCGCCAGCGTCGATGGCCGCCAATACTTTGTCTTCTGCTTCCAACTCAGTAAGAAATATGACCTTAGTCAGGCTAGTCGACGTCAATAGCTTTTTGGCGGCCTCGATGCCACCACCTGGCATGGAAATGTCCAGTAGTGCAATATTAGGAGCATAGCGAGAACTGAGTTGGATAGCGTCCTCGGCCGTTGATCCTTCACCTACAACCGTAATATTCTCGTCAGTACAGATAGTTTGAATGATACCGGTCCGAAATAACGGATAATCGTCTACTACGATGACCTTAATTTGACCCGACATAACCCTTTCCTCACTTCCGAACCTGCTCTTGCCTTGGGTGACAATAAACCGCAACAAACTGGATGAAGATGATGGTCGCAGTTTGCAAGGATAGTTTACAGCTAACGTTTCACAAACTAAACTTTGTGAGAAGCATTGGTCCTAGCAAATGATGCGGCCACTCGTTCTGGTATACTGCATAGCGTCCAGCGAGATTGCTGCTTTGGTTTCAAAATGTGGTACGGTCAAACCCAATTTGTTGAGGTTCGTTTAACGTTGGAGACTGACCGCACGTAGATGTATTCCTAATGCCCCTTCCTTACTGTTCGCGAAAAGCGCGATTAAATTGATCCGCGAGGGGTTTGGAAAGGAAGGACATGGCCGTGCGCTGTTCCGTCGAAACAAATACTTCGACTGGCATGCCAGGCATGAGCTTGCTATCGCCGAGCTTTTCAAGCTCCTCCGAGGGAACGATCACATCGCACAGATAGTAGACCTGGCCTGTTGTTGGGTCGCTACTGGTCGCGGCGGAAACATAGGCAATCTTGCCATGCAGTTCTGGCGTCGTACGCGTGTTGAATGCCGAGAAGCGCAATTTTGCCGGTTGGCCGACGTATAACTGGTCGATATCCGTCGGAGATAATTTTGCCTCGATCTTGAGCGCCGCGTCAGCCGGCACGAGTGTCACCAGCTTCTCAGCTGGCGTTATGACACCGCCGATGGTGTGGACCGCGAGTTCGTTGACGGTACCTGACAGCGGCGCACGAATATCGGCTCGCGCCAGCCGATCCTCAATGGCTACTCGCCGTTCCCGAAGTTCGGAGAGCTTGGGTTCGATGGAGGAGAGTTCCCGCTGTGCTTCGGTACGGGCAGTCTCGTCTATGGCAATGATTTGCAGGCGAATTTCACCCATGCGGGCCTTGGCCCGTGCGATATTGGCTTCGACCTCTCCGCGTTCTCCCAACAGCTTGGCCATCTCCCGGTCGATGACATACTTGCGCGAAGTCTCGATCAGCCGCTTGTCGGTCAGCCCCTTGATCTTGTCGTGTTCAGTCTTCACCAGTGCGATCTCGTCGATCTTTGCATCGCGCTGCGCTTCGAGCCCCTTGATCTCCTCACCCAATTGATCAATGCCAAGGATTAGCTGTTCTTTCTGGCTCTCGCGGTTTTGACGGTTGCCATCAAACATACGCTTCTCACCAAAGAACACGTAGGGGTAATCATTGGTTCGTGCGGTTAGTTCTGCTGACATCATGATCGCATCGAGATTATCGCGCTCAGCCATGAGCCTTGCCTGTTTCGCCATGAATTCGACGAGCTGCGTGCGGACGATCGAAAGCTCTGCTTTGGTTTCGGCATCGTCAAGCCGCAGCATAATCTGACCCTTGCTTACAAAATCACCTTCTTTGACCGCAATCTCACTGATGATGCCACCATCGCGGTGCTGAATTGACTTCACATTTTGGTCGACCTTAACCATGCCTGGCGCGATGATCGCCCCGGTCAGTTGCGCGGTTGCAGCCCATCCTCCTGCGCCCACGAACAGAAGCATGCCAAGGGTGATACCTGCAAAAACCCGTGGGCCCACCGGGAAGGTGTTTTCCGGCTCGATCTGCGTTCCAAGGCCCAGGTCTTTTTGTTTTTTGCGGCCGAACATTTCTTCACTCCCGTTCGCGTCAAGACGACGTGTTCATTCAAGGATTTTCAACGATCATCAGCATGTGATGACCGGTCAGGTTAATTGTCATTTCATAGTGTTCGTCGCGGTCCATATCGACCTCGATTAACGTCTGCTGCAGTTCGTCAGTCCCTTCGTGGCGCACCCGAATTGGCAGCGGTTGTTCGTCGGCGTCGTCGCCGTATGTATCTTCAAAGCGGTCCTCTAGGCTATCGATGACATCTTCGAAGATCTCATACCTCGACATCTCGATGCGATCGCCAACCATGAAGTCGAGGATCTGGTGGATAACCTCGGCGCTGGAACTGCCTTCAGGGATCTGGAACTGAAAAGTATCGGCACCCCCATTGCCTTCTAGAATCATTGCAGTTGTGCCAATGTTAATCTGATCATTGGCAGCACTTCCGATTACCTGCTCGAAGCCTGAGATCACATCATTCCCGATCGCAAATCCTGTCGCAGTACCGGTGTTCAGATCGACAAGCACGCCCTGTGCCGACTGCGAATAATCAAGGGTGTCAGACCCTTCCTCGCCACGATAGATATCATCGTCTCCGTCGGCAGCGGCCTGCACGATATCGTCGCCCGTGCCTGCCAGCACGCAGTCTTCGCCGGCCCCGTCCGAAATCACATCGTTTCCGTCATTGCCGATCAGGGTTTCGTTGGCGCCACTCCCCCTGATTTCGTCATCCCCTTCGCCGGACTTGATGACCTCGAAATTGGTGACGCTATCGCTGCCGATTTCCGCGCCGCTGGCATTGGCAGCAACGAGGTCGATAACCACGTCCATCAACGCGGCGGAATAGTCGAGCGTGTCGATTCCTGCGCCGCCATCATAGGTGTCCGCCGCCCCATCCATGGCAGCCGTGACAGTATCCCGGCCAGCATCGCCGCTGACCCTATCCGCTCCTGCTCCACCAGACAGCTGATCATCGCCCTCGCCGCCTGACACGATGTCAGCGCCACCACCGCCATCGATCAGGTCATCGCCGCCATTGCCATGGATCTCCTCGGCCGCATCGCTGCCTTGTATGTCATCCTGTCCCGCCCCGGCTAGGAGCACTTCAAAGTTCGAGATTGTGTCGTGACCGATCTCGTCACTGAATGCAGCACCTTTGTCGAGATCGATCGTGCTGCCGTGCAGGACTGCGGAATAGTCGAGTGTGTCGATGCCGGCGCCACCATCATACCGGTCGGCTGCCTGATCGACATCACCTGCGACGGTATCATTGCCGTCGCCGCCGCGCACGATGTCTTCGTCATCGCCGCCACTGAGAAAATCATCGTCTGCGCCGCCGTCGAGAACGTCTGCTCCGGCTTGGCCAAAGAGGCTATCGTTCCCGCCGCCGCCATCCAGCCTGTCATTCCCGACGTCGCCATGTATGGTATCACGGCCAAGATCACCGGCAATGCTGTCATTGCCCTCGCCGCCGAACAGCAGGTCGTCGTCCGCTCCGCCGCTGATGCTATCATCGCCGCCTTCACCGAAGATGGTGTCGCGACCTTCTTCCCCGAACAGACGGTCGTTGCCGCTGCCGCCAAACACCTGATCGTCGCCGAGACCGGCCAGAACGATGTCGTCGCCGGCTCCCGCGAAGATGAGATCATCACCACTGCCGGTGATGATATGGTCATTGCCGTTGCCGCCGTTGACCGTGTCGTTGCCGCCCCGGGTGTCGATATTGTCATTTCCGTCACGACCGTCTACGTCGTCAGCGCAGTTTGTTCCGACGAGGATATCGTCGCCTTGGGTGCCGATGATCGGCGGTGCCTTCAGCACGGAAAACTGGGCCGTTTGCAGGATCGACACCTTGCCGTCACTGATCTGATAGGTGACAGTCACCGGACCGAGCATCGCCGCATCAAAATACCAGCCACTTGGCGTCTGCGTCAGTGTCCCCGACGACACGGTAACGTTCTCGATGCGGAGAGCATCGCCGTCCGGATCAGATGCACCACGCAGAAGGTCGGAAAGCCCGATCAGGGCGACCGCACACCCAAAGACGTCCGCCAGATAGACCGGCCCGTTGACCCTGGGCGCACGATTGACGGCTTTCTCCTCGTCCGCATCGTCCTCGTCATCCACCTCAGATTCGGGATCGTCGCGCGGGTCGAGGTCATACACAGGCGCAGCCTGGGAATTTGAACTACCGCCACCGCCACCGCCGTAGCCAATATTGGATACCCTGCCACCACGCCAGGCATTGTCATTTGCCGCATGGAACGAGAACGATACCCCACCGAACTTTTTCAGAAGGACAGTGTGTGGCAGGTTAAGCTTTTGGAACTCGATCATCGGGGAATCGGAAAGCTCATAGCGCCAGTCTCCGCTTCCAAACAATCGGCCACCGGAACCGGACCTCTCTTTTGCTGTTTCTTCGAGTTCCGTCGTAACTTTGGGAGCGCCAGCTGCCACAACCGCAGGCGACCCAGACTGCTCCGGCGCTTGAGACTTGGCTTCTTCTTGCTGCTCGTCACTGCCCAGCCGTGGGAATGCGCTTTTCAGGTAAAGCGCAAGCCCGGTGAGAAACACCGTAAAGAACAGTGGTGCATTGGAGCGTTTGTCCTGGTTCTTCAGGACATAATGTTCATGTGACTCGTCCGTTTCCGGCTTGGTGGTTTTGGTCCCTTTGACATCGATCATCATGCTGAAACCCTCGATGTGACGCGCGGCGCATTTTGTGCGGCAGGCGCGGGTCGGTTGACTGTTTCTGCGGGCGTGGACGATTTGAGAATCTCGTCCTTTGGTCCAAAAGCCACCATCTTGCCGTTCTGGATGACGGCGACCATGTCGACTGCGGCCAAAGCGCTTGGCCGGTGGGCTATGACGATGGCGATACCGCCGCGTTCGCGGATAGCCTTGATCGTCTGGGTTAGTGCCATCTCGCCTTCACCATCGAGATTGGAATTCGGCTCGTCCATGACAACGATGAAGGGGTTGCGGTAAAGGGCACGTGCCAAGCCGATGCGCTGGCGCTGGCCAGCGGAAAGTGAGGCACCCTGCGGACCAAGCGCCGTGCGATAACCATCCGGCATACGCACGATCATCTCATGAATCCCGGTGATCTGGGCCGCCTCGACGATCGCCCGTGCGTCTACCTTGGGCTCAAGCCGCGAGATATTCTCTTCGACCGTTGCATCCAGCAGTGCCACATCCTGCGGAAGATAACCCAGGTATTGGCCAAGCTTGCTGTCCGACCACTGCGTCAGTTCGGCATCATCCAGTCGCACGCTACCGCGTAGCGTTGGCCAGATACCGGTCAGGGCACGCGCAAGTGTCGTCTTGCCGCCGCCGCTCGGTCCGATAATGCCGAGCGCCTGACCCGCATTGATCTCAAAGGTGACATCACTAAGAAGCACCCGTCCGGACCCTGGCGCAGCTACCGTGATCTTTTCAACCTTCAACGATCCAACAGGAGCCGGCAGATCCATCGGTGCCTCAATAGAAGACAATGCTACGACGGTTTCCTTGAGCCTCCCAAATGCCGTGCGCGCAGCGACGACGCTCTTCCAGTTACCAATTGCGAGATCGACGGGCGCGAGAGCACGGGCTGAAGAAACCGACGCGGCGATAATTGCGCCAGCGGACAACTCACCCTGGATCGTGAGCCACGCACCCAGACCAAGCACAGCAGATTGCAGGATCATGCGAAGTACGCGAGAGATCGCTCCAAATGTTCCACTGATGTCGTTCGTGCGTGTTTGGAGTTCGAGGTGATCCTGATTGGCTTGATTGAAGCGATCGACCGCTCTTCCGGCAAAACCCATCGCCTTCAAAATATCGGCGTTTCGGGCGTTTGAATCGGCGATCCCGTTGCGAGCAATGGCGGCCTGATGGGTTGCACTTGCCAGGCGGCGGGTCATCAGCTCGGTTGCAATCGTCAGCATCGACAGGATGAATGCGCCGGCAAAGGTGAGGGCGCCGAGATAGGGATGAAGCATATAGACGAAGATGAGATAGAGCGGCATCCATGGCAGGTCGAACAGCGCGACTGGGCCTTGGCTGCCCAAGAAGCCGCGTACCGTATCGACATCACGGCCACGCTCCAGCGCCTCGGCCGTTGAAAAACCAAAGCGTGGCATGTCGATAGCCACTTGATGCGCCATCGGAGAGATCCTGCTATCGAGACGCGCGCCGATACGCACCAGTACCTGAGAGCGGATAATATCAAACATACCTTGGAACAAATAGAGACCAATGGCCAGAGCCGACAAGGCGAGGAGCGTCGGAACACTGCCGCTGGTCAGGGCGCGATCGTAAATCTGCAGCATGTAAAAGGAGCCGGTCAGTGCGAGAATGTTGATGACGCCGGAGGTGGTGAAGAGAAATACGAATATCCCGCGAAAGCCTTGCGTTAGCTTCTCGGCATTTTTCCGCTTAGTGCCAGTCAATGGGGTTTTCGAGCGCATTTTGTCTTACCGTTTCTTGTTGAAGCTTTAGGCGGAGCGCCACGGGCGGACCGCGCTTTCCAATTCAAATCAATGTGTCGGGCTCCACCATCGTTCGCCACGTAGCCGCCTCTGGGACGACCGCTTAGCGACAAGGCGCTTCGTCAGTATTTCCGAAGTAGCCGTCATGACTGCCAGGACCACGGCGGCAGTGACTGCGGCTTGGCCCAAAGCTGGCTGACAAACACAAATCGCGAAGAGATAGAGAGGGAGCAAGGGCAGATGCAGCGTCCTTGTCGGGCTGCGCGCGTCCGAAGCGCCGGCGGCGCCAGCAGTGCGGCGCTTGAACGGATCAAAGCGAGCTGTGCTGCCCTCAGAGTTGGTAAAATAAAGTCTAGTACACATTTCAAGCCCCCCTTTTTTATATTTGTATAGGGCGGCGAGCCGGTTGTTGCGGCTCGCCGTCGGTGCTCGGACTACAGATGGAAGTCCGAGTTGGTCAGGTCGTGGTTGCCCTTGATGCTCAAGCGCAACTCTGCCCCACTATCGCCATCGACGCTGCCCTGGACGATCGTATATTCGCCGTCCTCGCGGGTTTCATGCGTGACAACCAATTGTGCGGCACCGCTCAGTGTCGAGCCTGCAACCAGCGTGAAGGACTGGTTCCCGGCCGCGCCGCCATTGGCATCGATACCACCAAGATCGATCTTGTCTCCGGGCTGGAAGCCGGCGATCGTATCTCCGTCTGCATCCCCTGCAGAGAGGAAGCGGAAGGTGTCATTGCCCGCGCCACCGTCGATGACATTGACGGCGCTGCTTGCAGTGATCGTATCGTTGCCGGAACCAGTCACGACATTCTCGACGTTCCACAGTGTGTCGTTGCCTGATTGACTGCTCGATGCACTTCCCCGGCCCGCAAAGCCCGTTCCAAGGTCGACTGTGAGGTTCGCTGTGATTGCAGCCATGTCGAGCGTATCGCTGCCGGCGTCACCGTAGTAGGTGTCGTCGCCGTCGCCGGATGCGGCAACGAACATGTCGTTACCTTCTCCACCATGCGCAGTATCGTTGCCGGACCCGGCATCGATCAGATCATTGCCGGCGTCGCCGAAGATGCGGTCTGATCCAGCATCGCCGTAGAGCATGTCGTTACCCGCTCCGCCGAGGATGTCGTCGCTTCCCGCACCGCCGAAAGCGATATCATCGCCGCCTTCCGCACTGATGAAGTCATCGCCCTCATCGCCGCGAATGACATCGGCGCCACCCCCGCCAACGACCGTATCATTGCCGCCAAGCGCTATGATGTTCTCGCCGTTGATCGTTCCAAGCAGAACATCTGCATTGGCTGTCCCTATGACCGGCGCGCCAGTTCCGCTCGAGTCTGATCCCGGTGCCGGAGCATCGTCGTCATCATCATCACAGGAGCCGCCACCGCCATTGTGATGATCGTCGCTGTCGTCGTCTTCGTCCTCCTCCTCCTCGTCGTCATTTCCGCCGGGGAGTTCGGTTTCTTCTTCGTCGTCGTCGTCGTCTTCATCGTCGATCGGGTCGTTACCAATCTGCGGCATCCCATCGGGGGCGGTGAATTTGATCGTATGTTCACCGCTGGTCATTATTGTGACACCGTCTTCGATAGTCACCTCATAATCAGCAATGGTGGCCCCATTTGGCAGCTCGACCACATCCTGCGGACGCAGGGTTCCGATGATAGTGTCATTACCGCCATTGGACTTGAAGACAATGCGGTGAGCCGAGCTGAGTGACGTGATATCGATGTTGTCGTCTCCTGCATCACCATCGATGGTGATGGTGTTGAGCCGCAGGCTAGTACCCGAGAAGTCACCGATGATCTCGAAGTTGTCCCCGCCGGCCGCTCCTGTGGCACCCGAAGGATCAGCGCCGTTGACGCGGATTTCCTCGATCTCCGCCAATTCAGCGATGACTACCGCAGGCCCGGCGCCAACCGCACGTGTGATGACGATCTCGGCCGTCGCCGCCGATGCTATGCCGGCGGCTGTCGCTGCCAGCCGTGTGTAGATGCGGTATGTTTCGGCGCTAGCGTTGCCGTTGATCGTGAACGTATCGCCAAGTGCGTTTTCGGTACCACCGTTGACGATGTCACGGCCGTCGGACGGAGCCGCCGCATTGGCGTTCCAGATGATTGTATCGTCACCGGCATCGCCGTTGATGGTGTCGACACCGCTGTTGGCACCCAAAGTTACGGTTACATTGTCGATATTGAACGTCTCGGCGGCATCAAAACCGCTTGTCGTACGGAACCGAATAGCCGAGTGGGCCGGATCAAGTGCGGCGACGAATGCGCCGCTGGTTGCTCCTCCCAGCGTCCCGAGAGACTGCCAAGTACCGCCATTCAATGCTTCAACAGCGATGGTCTCGCCAGTGGCGCTACCCTGATAATTGAAGGACAGGGTCGGTGCAGTGGCTCCAGTAAGATTGATCGAGCGCTGGATGAAATCATTGGTGTCGATCGTTCCAGCAAACCTCAGTTGATTGTTGGTGACAAAAATATCGCCATTCGTCGCTGAGTTGTTGTCGCCAGTCTCTGTCCAGTTACCAGCGAAGTTGAGCGTCCCGTTATTGTTGTTGTAAGCCACGGCACTGAAAGTATCTGCATAGGTGCCGTCGGCAATATTTGTTCCTCCACTGAGCGTGTCGTTGCCATCGCCGCCGTTGAGGACGTCTGCACCCTCGCCGCCGTTGATGACATCGTCGCCGCCGGCACCACTCAAAGTGTCGTTGCCCCCGAGGCCATTAATGGTATTTGCAGCAGCGTTGCCGGTAATCGTGTTGGCGGCAGCAGTGCCGACGCCGAACACGGGAGGTGCAGCTGCCGCCAGGGTGAAGTCCGTGATATCGATATTGGCGTTGGTGACGCCGTTGATCTGGATCGTGCCCTGGATCGCCGAGGCCGCTCCATTCTCACGCACTGTAATGATCGTGTTACCGCCAGAAGTGGATTCGAACACACGTTGGGCAAAATTCGCCGCCGTGACCCCGAGCCCGCTGAGATCGATCCGGTCCTGACTTGCGGGCGTTCCGCCAGCTGCATCGAAGCTTGCAATCGTATCCGCACCGAAACCGGCAGCGTTATAGACGATGGTGTTGAAACCGTTGCCGACGTCAATGGTGTCGTTGCCGGCACCACCGATAATGGTGTCGTTGTCGTCGCCGCCATTGAGGATGTCATTACCCTCGCCGCCGTCGAGCAGGTCATTGCCGTCATTGCCGGCAAGGGTATCGTTACCGCCACCGCCGAACAACTGGTTAATGCCGTCATTGCCGTTGATGATGTTGTTGAGAGCGTTACCCGTACCGTTGATGTCGGCATTGGCGCCGTTGAGGTCGAGGTTTTCGATATTGGCCCCGAGCACGAAGGTCACGTCGGATTCCACCCGATCGATGTCCGTCACCAGCGCGGAGGTCTCTGTCACCACATCG
>Ga0075365_10001741_pt1 | contig 10109 bp, 14 predicted proteins | sample EndMetdeltDD1765_FD_71387 | JGI IMG/M metagenome (GOLD analysis project Ga0075365, IMG submission 71387) | Populus endosphere microbial communities from Tennessee, USA - Endosphere MetaG P. deltoides DD176-5 | ecosystem: Host-associated > Plants > Roots > Endosphere | place: USA: Tennessee... | reverse complement strand
AATCCAAACAGGAGCATAAAATGGATCCAGTCGCAGCAAAGTACATCGGCGCCGGCATCGCGGCGATCGGCATGGGTGGCGCGGGCGTCGGCGTCGGCACCATCTTCGGCAGCTACCTCGCCGCCGCGATCCGCAATCCGTCGGCCGCCCAGGGCCAGTTCGGCAACCTGATCTTCGGCTTCGCCGTGACCGAAGCGCTCGGCATTTTCTCGCTGCTGATCGCACTGCTGCTGTTGTTCGCTCTCTGATCGTGCCAAAGCCGCGCCAGCCTGAAGGGCTGGCCGGCCAAACTCTTTATTTAGGTGCGCTGATGGGATTGATCATCACTCCCGCGGAGGCGGCAACGCCAGCGACGACACAATCGACCGAAGCTCATGGAAAGCCGGCGTTCCCGCCGTTCCAGAAGGAGTACTTCGCATCGCAGCTGGTGTCGTTCGCGGTCGCGTTCGTTCTGCTTTATGTGATCGTGTCGAAGGTCGCGCTGCCGCGCGTCGGTGGCGTCATCCAGGCTCGGCTGGGCAAGATCGACGGCGATCTGGCGGAGGCCGACCGGCTGAAGGGCGAATCCGACGCCGCGCTCACCGCCTATGAAACCGAGCTTGCGACCGCCCGCGCCAACGCGCTGGCGATCGGCAGCGACATCCGCGAGAAGCTGAACAAGCAGGCCGACGCGGAGCGCAAGGTGCTCGAGGACCGGCTTGCCGCCAAGCTGGCGGATGCCGAGAAGGCAATCGCCGTTACGCGTACGAGCGCGATGGGCAACGTTCGCTCAATCGCAACGGATGCGGCCGCAGCGATCGTGCAGCGGCTCGCCGGTGTCGCGCCCGACGTGAAGGCGGTCGAGAACGCGGTCAACGCCACGCTGAAGGGTTGAGTCGATGGAATTTGACGCCACATTCTGGGCCGCCGTCGCCTTCTTCATCCTGCTGGCTGTCTTCATCTATCTCGGCGTGCACAAGAAGCTCACCGAGGCGCTGGATCACCGTGCTTCGCGCATCAAGGGCGAGCTCGACGATGCGCGTCGGCTGAGGGACGAGGCGCAGAAGCTGGTCGCCGAATATCGGGCCAAGCGCGAGAGCGCGGTGAAGGAAGCCGAAGAGATCGTCGCCAACGCGAAATCCGAAGCCGAGCGCATCGCCGTCGAGGCCAAGGAGCGGATGGAAGATTTTGTCGCCCGCCGCACCAAGATGGCCGAGACCAAGATCGCGCAGGCTGAAGCGCAGGCGCTGGCCGATGTGCGTGCAGCCGCGGCCGAAGCCGCCGTGTCCGCCGCGGCAAGGATCCTGTCGGAGACGGTGAAGGGCCAGACGGCCGACAACCTGCTCACGAAGGGCATCGCCGAGGTTCGGCAGAAGCTGAACTGATCGAACGAAATCATCGAGACGAAAAAGCCGGCCGAGAGGCCGGCTTTTTTGTGCGTCGCGCTGTCAGCCCGTACGGGCCTTGCCCTTCGTCCGTGGCGCCGGAGCGCGCGCCCCCTCGGGATCGAAGCCGATGTAGATCACGTAAGACGCAACCGCCTCCGGCGAAGGAGTCGGGAAGGAGACGTCTTCAGCGACGAAGGAGAACGGCACATTGGCCTGGCCGGCCAGATCCACCTGCGTGCGGTAAAGCTTCGTGGCAACCGTCTTCGGCTGCACGCCCTCCTGCACCACGGCCACCCGGATCGGCACGTCGACAGCCGGCGGTGCGCCGGCTGGACCGACGATGATGCGGCCTTCCACGCCCACGCGCGCGTTTATCTGTCCACCGAACTGCGTGCAGTCGCGTGCGTTGCGGACGATCGTGCCCTGATAACGCACCTCGTTGTTGTCGGAGACCGGCCCGGGCTTGGTGCCGATCTGCAGCGTGGACGCGCCTTCGCGAATGGCGACGCCCGGACAATCCTGATACGGCGCCCCCTGCGGGGCGGCAGCGGCACCGCTGCTGCCATACGGCGCGGGCGGCGTGCCGACCAGTTGCGCCTGGGTATTGCTCGAGCCGGAGCTGCCGAACAGCTGGCTGAAACGATCGCCGACGCCGAGCGACGCGCCGCCACCGCCGCAGTTCGCGAGTAGCAATCCCGCTGCCGTCAGCAGCAGGACATTCATAGTCCGTCCGCGGTTGCGGCCTGGATACTCAAAGCGCTGCATTTTGGAGGTCCCGGTCCCTTATTCCCCAGCGTTATATCAAATCAAAAGCGGCGGACCAAAGGCACGCAAGCCGCTGCACGGCCGTAAAAGTGTTAACGGGGCGGCGCCGCGAGCGATGGATCGAGCACGCGCAGCACCTTGTGGACTTTCACCTCGGTGCCGATGCCGGCGCGGCCGACAAACTCATCGATGACCCCCTGGCTCTCGACGACGGCGAGACCGAACAATTTCCGGTCTTCGGTGGCGTAGGTGCAGAGCCAATGCATTTTGCCCTGCAGCGCCTTGATCGCGTCCACCGCCACGCGCGCGTGCCAGGCGGCTTGCGCGTCGTCCATCACGTCGAAGCTTGCCGGCAGATCCCGCTCCATCAAGACCTTGATCATGCCGCGCGCTCCCGCGTGATGAGGAAATCTATCGCTTCAGATCCTCGTTCAACAGCCCGAACAGCAGGTGGTCCTGCCAGATGCCGTTGATGCAGAGGTAACGGCGCGCCAGGCCTTCGCGGATAAAGCCGCATTTCTCCAGCACCCGCACCGACGCCTTGTTGGTGGGGATACAGGCCGCTTCGATCCGGTGCAGGTTCAGTTCGCTGAAGATGAACGGCAGCAACACGCGCAGCGCAAGCGTCATATAGCCCTGCCCGGCAAACTGCTCCCCGGTCCAGTAGCCGATCGTGCCGGCCTGGACGATGCCGCGCCGGACATTGGCGAGCGTCACACCGCCGACCAGCGCCTGGTCGACCATGCGGAAAATGAGGAACGGGTAAGCCCGGTCGGCTGAGATATCCTCCGCATAGCGGCGCAACCGCCGGCGAAAGCCCGCGCGCGTCAGATCGTCCGACGGCCAGATCGGCTCCCAGGGCGTGAGAAACGCCCGGCTGTCTTCCCGCAGCTTCGACCAATGCGGAAAGTCGCCCATCGCTGGCGGGCGCAGCAACAGCCCATGGCCGCGCGGAGACAAATCCGGCGGTGACGACGATGTCAGTCCAAACAGGGCCACGTCCGAAACCCCTGCACCCGGTCGCCCGCGGCCTAAAGGCGGGCGGATCAATTCATCCTAGTGATACCGTGCCCGATCCGGCGCTTCCGTCAAGCCTTCCGCGAACTTGACGGCCTTGGAAAGGCCGCGGCCCGCGCCAAGTGCCACCACCGCCGGCCGGCTTCGCGCCAGCAATGACTGCCCTGCGGCACGCGTGGAATCGAGCGTCACGTTGTCGATCCGCGCGACCATTTCGTGGTTGGTCAGCGGCCGGCCGAACATCAGGATGTGCCGGGCGAGCTGTTCGGCACGGGCGCCGCAACTCTCCAGCGCCATCAAGAGACCCGCCTTCATCTGCGCCTTGGCACGCTGGACCTCGGTCTCCGTCAGCGTGTCCGCCGCCGCTTTCATCTGGTCGACCACCACATCCATCATCTCCGGCGCGTCGGCCGGATCAGTGCCGGTGTAAAGGCCGAAGAAGCCCGTATCCGAATAGGGCATGTGGAACGTGTAGATCGAGTAGCAGAGGCCGCGCTTCTCGCGCACCTCCTGGAACAGCCGCGACGACATTCCGCCGCCGAGGATGTTGGAGAACACCTGCAGGCTGAACAGCGCCGGATCGGTCTGCGAGACGCCTTCGAGGCCGAAGGTCAGATGCGCCTGCTCCAGCTCGCGGCGCACGATGCGCGAGCCGCCGCCGAATTTTGCGGGCGTCGGCTGTGGCGCCGGCGGACCGCTGAAGGATGCGAAGCGCTTGCTCGCCTCGGTAACGACCATGTCATGCTCGACCGCGCCGGCGGCGGCGACCACCATGTCCGGCGCGCGATAATGCTTCGCGAGGTAGCCGTGCAGCGTATCGCCGGTGAATCCCTTCAGCGATTCCGCGGTCCCTAGCAGCGAACGGCCCATCGGCTGACCCGGAAACGCGAGCTCGCTCATGTGCTCGAAGATCACGTCGTCGGGCGTGTCCTGCGCCGCGCCGATCTCCTGCTCGATGACGCTTTTCTCGCGTTCGACCTCCTCGGCCTCGAACACCGGATTGGCGAGAATGTCGGACAAGACGTCGAGCGCTAGCGGCACATCGGCCTTCAGCACGCGCGCATAGTAAGCGGTCGTCTCGGTGCTGGTCGCCGCGTTGAGATCGCCGCCGACATTCTCGATCTCTTCGACGATCTGCCGCGACGAACGGGTCTTTGTGCCTTTGAACGCCATGTGCTCGAGGAAGTGCGAGACGCCGTGCTCGTGCACCTGCTCGTCCCGGCCGCCGACGCCGGTCCACACCCCGAGCGCCGCCGTCTCAAGATGCGGCATCGCATCGGTGACGATGGTGAGGCCGGACGGAAGTTTCGTAAGCTTGACGCTCATTTCTATTGCTCTTGCTGCTTAAACGCGTTGGGCATGATCCGATCCGAAAAGCGGGTATCCGCTTTTCGGGATCATGCCGGCTCCTTCGCCGCACGGCTCGCCGAGCGGATGAACCGCTCCAGTTCGGCGCGATCGTTCGGCATCGGCGTGATCTTTTCCGGCTTGGTCATGAGGCTGCCGAGATAGGCCGGCAGCGCGGGCCGCGCGCCACAGGCGGCCTCCACCGCATCCGGGAATTTTGCCGCGTGCGCGGTGGATAGCACGATGTTCGGAACGTTCGGCGATCCGCTGGCATGCTCGGACACGGCCACCGCCACCGCTGTGTGCGGATCGATCAGGTCGCCGCTCTCGCGCCAGGCCGCACGGATGGCCGCATTGACCTCGTCCTCGTCCGCCCTGCCCGCATCGAACTGCTCGCGGATGTTGCGAAGTGCCGCCGCCGGCAACACGAAACGGCCCGACTGGCCGAGCGAGGCCATCAGGCCGCGCACGGCGGCGCTGTCGCGGTTCGTCGCCTCGTACACCAGCCGTTCGAAATTCGACGACACCTGGATGTCCATCGACGGCGAGGTGGTCTCGTGCACCTCACGCACCTCGTAGGCGCCGCTCGCAAGCGTGCGCGCGAGGATATCGTTGACGTTGGTTGCAACGCGCAGACGCCCGATCGGCAGCCCCATCCGCTTCGCCACATAGCCCGCGAAGATGTCGCCGAAATTTCCTGTCGGCACGGTGAAGTCGACGCTGCGTTGAGGCGCGCCGAGCGCGACGGCGGCGGTGAAGTAGTAGACCGACTGTGCGACGATACGCGCCCAGTTGATCGAGTTGACGCCGGACAGCGAGACCGAATCGCGGAAGCGGTGATGATTGAACAGCGCCTTCACCAGCGCCTGGCAGTCGTCGAAAGTGCCGTTAACGGCAAGCGCGTGCACATTCGCCGCACCCGCCGTGGTCATCATCCGCCGCTGCACGTCGGAAATCCGGCCGTCGGGAAACAGCACGAACAGATCGACATTGTCGCGCCCGGCAAAGGCGTCGACCGCGGCGCCGCCGGTGTCGCCGGAGGTCGCGACGACGATGGTAGTGCGCTCGCCGCGCTTGGCCAGCACATGGTCCATCAGCCGTGACAACAGCTGCATCGCCACGTCCTTGAAGGCGAGCGTCGGGCCGTGGAACAGCTCGAGGATGAACTGGTTGGGCGAGGCCTGGTCGAGCGGAACCACCGCGGGATGGCGAAAAGTGGCGTAGGCTTCGTTTGCCATCGCTGAGAGGTCGGCGTCGGCAATCTCGCCGTCCACGAACGGGCGAATCACCTCGACTGCGACTTCCGTGTAGGGCCGGCCGGAGAAACCAGCGATCGTCTGCGCGCTCAGCTGCGGCCAGGTTTCAGGCACGTAGAGGCCGCCGTCCCGGGCAAGGCCGGTCAGCATCACATCACAGAAGCCCAGCGCCGGGGCCTCGCCCCGGGTCGAGATATAGCGCACCGGTCGATCCTCCAAGGTCCGCGCGAGCCGCAAGACCTTGATATATAACGGAGAAATGACATTCCACGCAGCGGCGCGGATCAAGGGACAATATTCGGAAGATCACCGCTCTACAAGGACGTGGGCGCCACGGGTGGGCTGCGCCTGGCACCTCGGAGCCAGAAACCGAAGGCAATGGTTACGGCCGCCGCCAGCAAGAACCAGGTAACCGCGTACTGCAGGTGGTCGTTCTTCAGGCTGACCTGCAGCGCCCCCGGTTTAGGGATACCGCCGGGTGGCGCGGGGCTTTCAAGGTCGATGTAGAACGGGGCCAGGCGGTGCGGGTCCGCCCAGCCGAGCGCCTGCGCCATCGCCAGATGATCGCGCACGAACCAGAGGCGTTTGGTGCGGTCGGCGTGCGGCGTCAACCAGCTCGGCGCCTCGGGAAAGCGCAGATATCCCGTCAGCGTCACCGGCCCTCCGGTGGCGTCCTGCTCGGAGTCTTGTCCGTCGGCAACGAAGCCGCGATTGACGACAACCGTTTCGCCGCCCGCAAGCTTCACCGGTGCAAACGCCCACGTGCCGGTGCCGGAAATGTCCTTCCGCAGCGGCGACGACGATGTGAACACCTGCGCCTGATCGCGCGCATCGATCACGCCGCTCAGCGTCACACGGCGAAACTCGTCCTTTGCCGGCGAGAGCCCGCCCCAGCGCCCAGGCGGCGGCAGCGGCACCGGTGCCGCGGACAATCGCTCGTCGAGGGCTGCGATCAGGGCGAGCTTGTCGGCGCGCCGTTCCAGCTGCCAGGCACCGAGCGCAAGCAGCGCCGCGACGATGACGATCGTCGTGATGGCTGGAACCAGCAGGCTGCGGCGCGGAAGAACTTCGCTCATGGCCGGTCGCGATCGATCAGGCGGCCCTCCTGCGCCTTGTGATGGAACTGCAGCGCGATCAGCAGCGACTTCATCGACCGCAGCGGTGCAAGCGTCGTCAACAGGACCAGGGGCACCCACAGGACCGCATGCAACCAGAACGGCGGCTGGTAGCTCACCTCGACGATCAGCGCACAGAACACGACGATGAAGCCGGCGATCAGGATGATGAACACGGCGGGACCGTCACCCGCATCAATGAACGCATAGTCGAGCCCGCAGCTGCTGCAGGACGGCCGCAAGGAGATGAAGCCCTCAAACAGCTTGCCCTCGCCACAGCGCGGACACTTGCAGACAAGGCCGCGCAGGATGGTCGTGGACAGCGGAACAGGCGCGTTCGTCATGCGGTGTCCTTTTTATCGCCTCGCGTTGCCCCCCAGAGAAGAAAAGAGAGGCAAGAAAAGAAAAAGGGGCGGCGCTGCGGCCGCCCCTTCCCGAACTCGTCTTCCTGCGATCAGTGGCCGCCCGCGGCCGCACCCGCTGCATGCGCTCCGCCGTAGCCCCACACATAGATCGCCACGAACAGGAACAGCCAGACCACGTCGACGAAATGCCAGTACCAGGCGGCGAACTCGAAGCCGAGATGCTGCTTGGGCGTGAACTGCCCCGCATAGGCGCGCAACAGGCAGACGATCAGGAATACCGTACCAACCAGCACATGGAAGCCGTGGAAGCCGGTCGCCATGAAGAAGGTCGCGCCGTAGATGTGGCCTCTGAAGCCGAACGCCGCGTGGCTGTATTCGTAGGCCTGCACGCAGGTGAAGATCGCGCCGAGGATGATCGTCAGGATCAGTCCCCACTTCAGCCCCTGACGGTCGCCTTCGAGCAGCGCATGGTGCGCCCAGGTGACGGTGGTGCCGGAGGTGAGCAGGATCAGCGTGTTCAACAGCGGCAGGTGCCAGGGATCGAACGTCTCGATGCCTTTCGGCGGCCAGACGCCGCCGAACAGCGTGTCGCGCGCGACCTGGTGCACATCGCCCGGGAACAGCGCCGAGTTGAAGTAGGCCCAGAACCAGGCGACGAAGAACATCACCTCCGAGGCGATGAACAGGATCATGCCGTAACGGTGATGCAGCTGCACCACGCGGGTGTGGTCGCCGCCATTCGCCTCGCGGATGACGTCGCCCCACCAGGCGACCATCGTGTAGAGCACGCCGATGACGCCGATGCCGAACACGATCGGGGCGCCGGTGTACATGTGATGCATCCAGCCGATCGCGCCGACCGCCATGATGAACGCCGAGATCGAGCCGACGATCGGCCACGGACTCGGGTTGACGAGGTGATAATCGTGATGCTTGGCGTGCGCGTCAGCCATTTTGCCGTCTCCGTGGGCGCGGCCGAGGCCGCGTCATTGCAGTCAAGTTACAGGTTTCCATTGCGCTTGTCTGTGGCCTGCGCCGCGACCGGCTTGGGCTCATCGCGCAGCGGATAGAAGGTGTAGGACAGGGTGATGGTCGAGAGCTGGTCGTTCTCGGCATCGGCGGCGAGCGCCGGATCAACGTAGAACACCACCGCCATCTCGCGCTTCTCGCCCGCCGCCATGCGCTGCTCGGTGAAGCAGAAGCAGTTGATCTTCTGGAAGTGGATGCCGGCGGTCAGCGGCGTGACATTGTAGGTCGCCTGGCCCAGCGTCGGCCGTGCGGCGAGGTTGGTGACGGTGTAATAGGCCGTGACGACCTCGCCGATCCTCACGCTGATCTCGGTCTTTTCCGGCTCGAAGCGCCAGGGCAGCCCGGCCATCACATTGGCGTCGAAGCGGACGGCGATGGTGCGCTCGAGCACGCCGGACGGCATCTGCGTCGCCACCTGCGTGGTGCCGTTGAAGCCGGTGGCGCGGCAGAACCAGTCGTAGAACGGTACGGCGGCGTAGGCGGCGCCGACCATGAAGGCCGCGAACAGGCCGCACGCAGCCGCAACCGCCGCATCGCGTCCGATGCGCGGCTTTCGCGGTTTGCCATGCGTCGCGTCAGTCACCTGTCTCAACCACCCTCAAAGCGTAAGCCCGTCTTGATGCTCTAGATCGGCCGCACCAGCACCGCCGGTCCCTTGACCAGCGTCACCACGAAGAACAGCACCACCAGCGCAAACAGAATCACGGCGATCGCGATCGAGCGCTGCCGGCGGCTGCGCCGCTGCTGCTCGGTGAGTACGATCCCGTCCGGTTCGTCGCGTTTGTCCATTGCAGCGATCATGCGTCCTTCAGCCTGCGATGCGGACCGCGAGCGGCGCGAGCGCATCGATCAAAAGCGTCGCAAACAGCACGAACAAAAATACGATCGAGAAGGAAAACAGGTTTCGCGCGGCGGCCACCGCCGCCTTGCCCTGACGCTGGCGGTAGACCTCGATCGCGAAATAGAGCATCGCCGCGCCGGCGACCGCTGCAACGAGGCCATAGGCGCGACTGAAGTAGCCGAGCGGCCACGGCGCGATCGCGACCGCGACCAGCACGATGGTGTAGAGCAGGATCTGCAGCCGCGTCGCGTCTGGTCCGGCAACCACCGGCAGCATCGGCAGCTTGGCACGCACGAAATCGTCGGTGCGGTAGAGCGACAGCGCCCAGAAGTGCGGCGGCGTCCAGAGGAAGATGATCGCAAACAGCAGCAGCGGCTCGACCGCGAGCGACCCGGTGGCGGCGACCCAGCCGACCACCGGCGGCAGGGCGCCCGCCGCTCCGCCGATGACGATGTTCTGCGGCGTCGAGCGCTTCAGCCACATCGTGTAGATGACGACATAGAAGAAGATCGTAAACGCGAGCAGCGCCGCGGCGAACCAGTTCACCAGGATGCCGAGCGTGAGCACCGAGAAGAACGACAGCGTCATGCCGAAGGCCAGCGCCTCGGACGCCGTGATGCGGCCCGACGGAATCGGCCGCATCGCCGTGCGCGTCATCACCGCATCGATGTCGCGGTCGTACCACATGTTGAGCGCGCCGGACGCGCCGGCGCCGACGGCGATGCACAGCAGTGCAGTGAACGCCAGCACCGGATGCATGTGACCCGGCGCCATCACGATGCCGACTAGCGCCGTGAAAATGACGAGCGACATCACCCGCGGCTTCAACAGCGCGACGTAGTCGCCCACCGTCGCCTCGGAAACGTGAGGCGACAGCTCGGCGCTATGGTGGTCGACGATCGACAAGGTGTCTCTTCTTCAACTCGCAGAACGGCGCGCGGCGCTCTCGCGCCACGGCCCGCTTACTTGATCTTCGGCAGCACTTCGAACTGGTGGAACGGAGGCGG
>Ga0075365_10001738_pt1 | contig 10111 bp, 11 predicted proteins | sample EndMetdeltDD1765_FD_71387 | JGI IMG/M metagenome (GOLD analysis project Ga0075365, IMG submission 71387) | Populus endosphere microbial communities from Tennessee, USA - Endosphere MetaG P. deltoides DD176-5 | ecosystem: Host-associated > Plants > Roots > Endosphere | place: USA: Tennessee... | reverse complement strand
GTGTTCGGCAGAAACCTTCAGGCGTTGCACCTGGCGCTGATCGCCGCCGCGCTCATTCCGGGTGGCGTGATGGTCTTGCTGTTCGCCGCACCCTCGGTGCCCGGCGCCATGGTGTTCGCGGTGATCTTCGGCATGGGCAACGGCTTGCTGAGCATTGTCACGGGCACGTTGCCGCTGCACCTGTTTGGAAGTGCCGGTTACGGCAAACGCCAGGGCCGGATGATGGCCGCGCGGCTGATCCTCTCGGCGCTTGCGCCGTTCGCCCTCGCGTTGACCATGGCGCGGATCGGCATCCCTGCGTCATTGGCGATCACAGCTATGTTAGGCTGCCTAGCAATTCTGGTGTTTGGATTGATCGCGCGCCTCTTGGGCACCTCCAGTTCGGCTTAATCTCTAATTCAGATCAACCACATTGTCATGATCAACTGGGGGAGCGATTCCAAGATCTACCGCTCGCAAGTTGGGATCCTTCTCTCGCCATATTTCGCTAAGCAGAAGGGTTCTGTGGAGGTGTGTACGAAGGCGTGCGACCGCTAACTAAAGCTGGTTTTGAAAGTCGAAGTGTTCCTCTTTGTCTCTCACCGGAAATCCATTTGCGGATTTTTCGTTGCCCGATGCTACATCAAGACGGGGCCAAGCAATCTTTCCTTCACCGTGCCGCATGACGGTGCAATACCGAAACGAAATTAACTTCGCATTTACCAGGGGAATGCATGTTCGCACCGTAGGCCGGGGCAGCCGAGGTTTGAGTAATGCGTAACAGTGGTTTGGTCCTTTTACTGGTCCCCCTTATTGCGGTCCTTCTTTTTGGTGCATCGCTTGCTTGGCAGCGGCTCGAAGTGATTGATCCCGTCATGACCGGGTCAATCAGGCAAGGGCGTTAGATTTGAAAAATTCCCAAAGCGATCGCACCTGCCAGAAAACAAGTCGATCCTAGGCTTTGACTCTGGAGAATCTGAGACGAAAACCAAGGACAATCGTGTCAAACTACTCGCTGTCTTTGAAACACGGCGCTCTGGCGGGTGATTGTCCCGCTCGTTTCGAAACGCGCCGAGACCGCGTCACGCAAATGGTGGAGTGCGCCCGCCAACAAGGGCGGGCGGTAGTGATTATCGAGGACGGAATGGGCCTGTCAGTAGCGTGCAGCGCGATCTACCCGCTTACCGGCGTTTTGAGTTGCATCAACGGTGTTGGCGGCGTCTTTGCCTACGCCTCGGATCGTGTTTCCGCAGGACGCGAGCGTCAGGACGCAAAAGGTCATAGCAAGCAGAGAGACGATAGATCTTTTCATTGATTCCAGCCTTTTTTGGGTTCACATAGTCGACATGGTAGACATAGTGAACCTGGCTGCAACGTCGATATCTGTAGGCGGCTAGTGGATCGGCTGTGTTCACGCCGTCGCCTATTCGTCATTTGCAGTTTCCGAGCCTATCAGGCCATCCAGACTACGGCGTCCAATCCCAAGGTCTCAGCAGCGGAAGCGTTACGTGGGTGTTTTTGTGGCAACCCATGGTGCGTAACTGGAAACAAAGTGGCCCGGTGGCTTGGGGCGTCTCTTTGGTGCCGTTCAGAAATCACTTTTCCCGACTTGCTACGTATCAAAAACCGGTCAACCCAGATGGCTGAAGTATGCGCGGCTGGCAGCCGACTGAGCAGCATATCTGTCTCTGTCCTCGTCTCCAGTTGCAGCGAGGTTTTCAGAATCCGAGAAGCTTAAAAGTTTCCAGTGCCAGCCCGAGATCAAATTCCCGACGAATGCACCGGGCCATACTTCCGCAACTTCCGCACCTCGATGATAGCCGCGCCAAAGATCAGCGCTTCCTTCGCTCGGCCATCGTAGCGACTGACTGTTCATGGTCACTCCATTTTTGACAATCGGCAATCTAATCGAATGTCCGCGTCGATCAATAAACTAAGCTAATTCGTCGTAAGCATTAAGAGTACAGCGCAGACGGCGGGGAACTGGCCACCTTGAGCGAAGTAGCGCAGGTTCAACCTTCGGGCTACGGACCATCGTCCGTCAATTTTGGGCCAAAGGTCTCACCGGCATACGACTGAGGTCTGTTCGGCGGAACATCGACCGCTTGCGCCGGTTCGTTTCCCAGCTTCGACATCCATGGACCGTCAGAAGCATCGAGGAAAACCAAGGAGATAGAGATGAAACTCTTGAATTGCGCGGCTCTTGCCGCGGCCCTTCTGGCTGGCACGACGATGTCCGCCTATGCGCAGTCCAGCAGCACGGTCGGTACGGGTGGCACGAGTGCGGGAGGCGGCACTTCCAGTAGCGCCGTCGGTACCGGCGGGTCGTCCGCGGGATCGGCCTGCGCGCCCGGTAGCACAAACTGCGGTTCTGGTTCTGCGTCAACACTCGGCACAGGCGGCTCGTCTGCTGGTGGCGGCACGTCGAGCAGCTCTGTCGGTACTGGCGGTTCGGCCGCAGGTTCAGGAAGCGGCTCCGGATCGGCTTCGACGTTGGGAACCGGCGGAAGCTCGGCCGGTGGAGGTCAATCGAGCAGCTCGGTCGGAACAGGTGGCTCGGCTGCAGGATCGGGTTCCGGTTCCGGATCCGCTTCAACGCTCGGCACGGGCGGTACATCCGCTGGCGGCGGCAAGTCGAGCAGCTCAGTTGGAACCGGAGGCTCGGCGGCGGGTGCGGCTCAGGACGACACCAGCAACAAGAAGTGTCCTCCCGGCCAGGCCAAGAAGGAAGGTGGCTCCTGCTGAGCCGATCTCGTGGGCCGCGAAGGCCGCGGCCCACATTTTTTTACCCGGAGGACCACATCATGAATTCGCTCTCGAAATTGAAAACGATCGCGTTTGCACTGCCGTTGTTCTTGGTCGCATGTATCGCATGGCAGGTTCTTGCCGCTGAAACGATCAAGCTGGACGACGGCACGACTTGCACCGTGCTCGATAGTAGTTCCACAGCCGGCGGGACTTCTTCTTCTGTCACGGCAGGCAATGGGAGCGTCAGTTCCTCGACCACTGTCGACGGCAAGACCACGACAATGAGTTCCGCCGGTGCTGGCGCCTCGTCAAGTACCGGATCGTCGGTGACCACAGGCACAGCGGGCAATCAGGCTTTTTCGATGGCAAGTGTCACACGGGCGGACGGCTCGGTCGTAACGCGTCGTTCCGACGGCACCTGCAGCATCACAAAACCGAACAAATAGGAGATCGGTTCATGACCTACCATGTTCTTATGGCAAGCGTGGTCGTTGCGTCACTATCTATGAGCCCGGTGCTCGCACAGGGCTGCAGCGCTTCGGGTACCGTTGGTTCTGCGGGAAGTGCCAGCGCCGGCAGAACCTCGGCGAGCACTTTAGGCACCGCTGGCGCTTGCGCCACTGACGACGGAACAACTGCGTCGATCGGCTCGGGTGGCAGTGCTGCGTCAGCAGATGGCAAGGCCAAAAGTCAAACGAAGTTGAACGAAAACCCGAACCAGCTTCAAGGCCAATCAAAGGCCCAGGCCATGGACAAGGGAACGTTCAGCAAATCCCAAACCAAGACCACAGTTAAGGGCGACGAGCTAGAAAGCAGGACCCGTACCATGTCACATGTCCCAGGTGAAAAACCCAGTAAGAGCACGAGCGAGAACAGCGTCGTTCTTCCAGGCAACAACTGACAGTACCCGCTCGTTGACGGACTCTATGGCGCCTTAATAGACAAGGTGGACCATGGTGGCCTGCGGGCCGACACCGTCTGGAACGGGAACCAGAGTTCCGTTGTAGTCCGTGTTGAGAACAAGGTTTGGTCCCTTGGAAAGACGAAGTCGTCGAACGACAATGGCTGTATAGGCGGATGCGTCGGCGACCTTATTATTGGCGTCGACGATCAAGTTGCCATTTGCGAGATAGATCGTTCCGAGAAGCTTCCTCGCCTTGTTGCTGGTGATGACGAAGTCGGTTTCGGATGAGGAGCGGTCCTGGAACGTGACCAGGCCCGCCAACGGGCCGGTCACAGGTGCCTCAATGTCGACCTGCGAACTGCTCCCGAAAACAAAGCTGGCATTCTTGCCGGTGAAGTAGAAGCCGACGCCTTTTCCTTCGACAACCGAGCTCGACTCGATTTCCAGAGGTCCGTCTTTGATAATATAGACACCAGGCTTCAGCGTGACCTGTGATGACGCCGTGATACGCAGCCCGCCGCAATAGACACCGGGCTGGAGATTACCCACATAATGCTGATAGGCGGCATCCGTTTCGCGGCAAGGGCCGACGGTTGGCGGGGGACGTGCGGCCAACGGATCGATGACTTCGGGACAATCCGTCAAAGGGGTCTGGAAATTATAGTTCTTGGACATTCCGGCGTAGCCACCCGCCGAGCAGGCAAGCTGAGCGATGAGGTTGGCGTTGCCGGTCGAAGACAGGCCGCTCGTGCTGGCGGAATTCGAATAGACAGAACATTTCGGAGCGGAAATTGCGGCATTCGTTTCGAGCGAAACGGTTGCAGTATCCGCTTTCTCCAACCCGATTACGCAGATATTTGTATTGTTGTTGGTCTGTGCAGCTGACGAGACCCGGATCTGCGGACTTCCGACGAAATAGCCAACGACGAAATAGGGGTGGTGGTCCTGTTCCAGGGTGACAGTGACTTGTTTTTTGGTCGGATCAACCTCAACCTTTGCCGCGACCGTACCTTCCGCACCGGAACGTTTGTGCGCTTCCAGGTAGCCGTTAACGACGGCGATCGCGGCGGAAGTGGACCATCCGTTCAGGGCCGCCTCCTTGGCCGCGCCGAGAGAGGCGGCGTCGGCAATACCCTGCAGATCCGTCTTGTGGTTGATGAAGGCGTTCACGTCGATAGCGCCCCCGGCCACTCCAATCAGCATCGGTGCGAGGATCCCGGTCATCATCGCCATATGACCGCGCGTGCAGCGGATCAGGCGTCGGAGCGTTGGCCGCAACCAATCGGTCATGCTCGCTTCGCCTGTGGATGATTCAAAAGGTCGGGCACGGCAGACGGCGGCACGGGACGCGAAAACAGGAAGCCCTGAACGCGATCCATGCCGGCAGCGCGCACCTCGGCCAGCTCCAGTTCCGTTTCGACACCCTCCGCGACCGAAACGAGCTCGAGATCTCGGGCAAGACCCGCAACCGCATGCAGGAACTTGCGAGTCACATGATCTTGCGGACAAGCTTCGATGATCGATCGGTCGACCTTTATCTCGGAGAAGGGGCAGAGACGTAGCAGTTCAAAGCTCGATGCGCCCATTCCATAATCGTCAAGCGACAGTTTGAAGCCAGACATCCTTAGCCTAGTCACGGACTCGACCAGGCGGGAAGGATCCTTCGGAAGCGATTTCTCAGTCACTTCGAGACATATAGTATGGGGATCTAGACTGAATTTGACGACCGCCTGCTGAAGATGAGCGACGACTTGCGGCTGTTCGAGGACCGACGCGTCGAAATTGATCGACACTTCCGGCCTGGAGCGGATGAGGGGCCAGGTCTGAAATTCCCGCATCACCTTGCCAGCGATATCGAGAGAAACAGCTGTCAGATCTTCCAGGCCATCGATCGACGAAAACAGTTCGGCTGCTCCATGTACCCTCCCATCGCGCGCAGTCAGCCGGATCAGGGATTCGAACCCGACGATCTGATGGCTTACGAGGTCGTACTGGGGTTGATAAAAAGGTGTCAATTCAAAGTCGCTTGCGACGAGAGCCCCTAACCTGGAGGACGGCGGCTTTTTTAATGCCTGATCGGCCTTGGCAAGCATCTCGGCCACACCGTCCATCGAAAGGGGTTTACGCAGTACGCCGAGCACACAGATGCCCAACATCTTGCCCATGGCCTCGGCCGACCTGAGGACCGCGGGGCTTTCCCCACTCGAAATGACGATATTGCCGCCAAACCCGGCCTCGTGGGCGCCGCGCATGAATGCGAGACCGTCGACATCAGGCATGTTGAGATCCAGAAAGACGAGATCGACCTGATTAGAATGGGTTGCAAGCACTTGAAGCCCCGCACGGCCGCAGGCAGCCGTCTTCAGCTCCCCAGTCGAGAGGGTTCCCACCAAGCTTGTCGCGACCAGCGTATACATCGGGTCGTCATCGACGATCAGGCAGTTTAACTGGTACGGCATTGCAGGTCTCCTGATCCGCAGCAGACAGGAGAAACGATAACGACTTCTTACGGAATGAAGGTACGCCAGCGTACATAAGGGTCAAAAAGCCGGATTGGTGTCCGACTTGGTTAAGAAATATCTGCGATCCTGCTAAAAAAGAGGATCAAAATGCAGATCGACAAGCCGATTTCCACCCGCGTCTCCCGCATTGTCGTCGCGGCCGTGACGATCGGCATCAGTGTCAGTGTCGGAGCATTCCTTGTTTCGGATTTTCGCCAGTCCATAAAGGCAGCGACATCGAGCTATCAGAGTGCCGCCTTTGCATTCGCCGCCGCCTCGAGCGACGGTGTCGCCGAGCGTGATGTCCGTAAAGCGCTCGAGGTGATAAGGGGCGTGCGCAATCTTCCGGAGGTCGATTATGTCGCAGCTCTCGATCCACAGGGGAATGTGATCGCGGAAATAGGTGCAGGAGCACGATTGCTTGGAGGGCAATCGGGCTGGTTGCCTGTTCCGACCAGGATTGAAGTCGTCGCTGAGGTTCGGAAGGCCGGAAGCCCTGTGGGCTCGATCGTGATGCGAGCGGAAGCAAAGGACCTGCTTGAGCGATACCTGAACGCGGCGCTTTATACAGGATTGATGGGCGGTGCACTCGTGCTGGCCACGGCCTTTTTTGCGAAGGTTCACGTTAAGCGCGTGGTTCGCCCGTTGCGGGATCTGTCCGAACAATTTCTCGACATCGGCAAACGCTCGGACCTGACGCGCCGCCTAAGCAAGGAGCGCAACGACGAGGTCGGCGTCCTCGTTGACGCATTCAATGAGATGTTCGGTCACATTGATGAGCGCGACCGTCTTTTGCAGAAACACAGGGAGACGCTGGAGGAAACCGTGGAGGCGCGGACCATTCAATTGCGTGTCGCCAAGGACGAGGCTGACGCCGCCAACGCGGCAAAGTCGACATTCCTTGCCACGATGAGCCATGAAATCCGCACGCCGATGAACGGAATGATGGTCATGGCCGAGATGTTGTCGGCCGCGCCGCTTTCCCCCAGACATCAACGGTACGCTGAGATCATCACCCGGTCCGGAAAGAACCTCGTTCACATCATCAACGACATCCTGGATTTTTCGAAAATCGAGTCCGGAAAGATCGAGTTGGAAGAAATCGAATTCTCGTTCGATGCCGTGATTGAGGATGTTGCCTGCCTGTTTGCGGAGCGCGCGCGGGAAAAAGGGCTGTCGCTGGCAATCTTTATCGCACCGGACGTGCCTGTCTCGGTCATCGGTGATCCCGTTCGCCTGACCCAGGTCGTCAGCAATCTGGTCAACAACGGGTTGAAATTCACCGACGCCGGGGGCGTGTCGATCAACGTCAAGTCTTCAGCCGACGCGAGACGGGTCATCGTCTCAGTCGAAGACACAGGCATTGGCATCGCAGCCGATCAAATCGACAGGATTTTTACGCGGTTTTCGCAAGCGGACTCCAGTATCACCCGCAAGTTCGGTGGAACCGGATTGGGCCTTTCGATTTCGAAACAACTGACCGAACTGATGGGCGGAACGGTTGTGGTTGAAAGCATCGTCGGTCAAGGATCTCGTTTTATTGTCGAGATTCCGCTTACCGTGATCGAACCTGCTCTGGCGTTGACATCGGCGCGGCCGGCGGTTGTCGTCCTCTACGACGACGACGTCGTGTCTCGCCAGTCGGTCGCGCGAGGGCTTGAGGCACGAGGCATCGAGGTCTTGGAAACCGTTCGAAACCCGTGTGACGCAATTCTTGTCAGGGTCGGCACTAAAGAACGAATGCCGGAACTTCCTTCAAGCATGCCAATCGTATTGCTTCGACCATTCGCGGCAACTTCCAATGTCATGCCGGACGGCTTGGAACCCACAGCCGAAATACCACTTCCCCTTTCCCGCAAGGCGCTTGATCGCCTATGCACAGCGATACAGGCTGGCGACCTCGCGGATATTAGGTTCGTAAATGACGAGAAGGCTGCTCGTGCGGCACCTGATCTTTCGCATCTGCAGGTATTGGCCGTTGACGACGTAGCGGTAAACCGCGAGGTCCTGGCGGAAGCGCTGCGCAGCTTTAACATCCACTGCGAGCTATCAGACAGCGGCCAGGACGCTATCGCCAAGGTTCGCGCGAAATCCTACGACATCGTTTTTATGGACTGCTCGATGCCGGGTTTGGATGGATTTGAGGCAACAAGAGAGATCAGGGCGATCGAGGCAGGCAGTGCACGTGAACCGGCGGTGGTGATCGCACTCACGGGACATGTCATGGGCAAGGATAGCGGCGCCTGGAAAGACTGCGGGATGAACGGTTATCTCGCCAAACCTTTCAACATGGGCCAGTTGAGCATCATATTTCGAGATGCAGGTTTCAAACAGGAAACTTCAGTCGCCGCCGCCATATCGCAAGACGACGGGGAGCCGCTTTTGTCGACCGATACAATGGCCATGTTCGAGGCAATCAGAACGAGCACCGGGACTGATCTTCGAGCCAAAGTCTTTGAGATGTTCCGCGCTAGCGCCATCGAAGCCTATAGATGTGCTGCAGAAGAAATATCGAAGTCGGGGCCTGACAGCAAACGGCTCGTTCACGCACTCAAATCTAATTGCTCGAGCGCCGGGGCAGCCCGGGCAACCTCGATATGCCAGGCAATGGAGACAACCCTGTCGTCAGGCGGCGATATCGATCTTGAAGATCTTCGAATGCTGCAGCATGTCCTGCACGCGACGATAGCGGCCATGGCTGACCTCGAGACGTTGAAAACTGAGGAGGCGGCTTGAGGAGCGACGGCCACCAAAAATGCTGGCAAAGGGGTCCGTATATCGAGACAGCCCCTAAGACTACCATCGGGGGAACTGAGGTGCATGAGTTGGGCAGAACCTTTTTTGGGTCTTCGCCCTCCTGGTGACGAAAAGGGCCGCGTGCGATTGTTTTCTCAACAGGCCAGCCCGACGTGATACGATTTACGCGGTGCTTGGGCACGATCGATTACAAGGGATTGGACTAAAGGCCTATCTATTCTGGACCAAAGCCCCAAGCTGGAACATTAAAATAATGATCATCGTTCATTCAGCGGCCCATCGAAGCCAATAACGGAGAACGATTATGTCTATGAAAGCCATCGTCATTGCCACAGGCGTTTCCCTTGCAGCGGGGAGCGCCTTTGCACAGCAGTCTACCGTCAACGGCGCCGCAGGGGGTGCTGTTACCGGAGCCATCGTCGGCGGTCCAGTCGGCGCAGCAGTCGGCGGCGTTGTCGGCGCTGTCGCTGGTACCGCAATCGACCCGCCGCCGGAGCGGGTAGTTACTTATGTGCGTGAAGCCCCGATGCCGAGCGAACCGGTCGTCGTCCAGGAAAAGGTCGTTGTCGGTGAGGCTCTCCCGTCTACGGTCGTTATTAAGCAGGTTCCGGAAAATCCGAAGTACAGCTACGCGATTGTCAACAAGCAGCGTGTCATCGTCGAGCCGTCCTCGCGCAAGGTCATCCAGGTCATCAACTGATAGCCTACGGCCAACACGCCTATACGGACCGGGGCGCAATCGTTCGCCCCGGTTTTCTTTGAGAAAACGGATAACTCGATGACTTCAGCTATTCTAGGAACGCTATTCATGATGGTGCTGATGGTCGCCGCACTGGGCTTGCTCGCCGACCAAAAGGCAGAGCGGACGAGCCGTGTCTTCGTGCCGGATACCGCTCAACTCTCAACAATCCATTAGTTCGGTTGGTTGACCGCAACTAAGCTGACCGACGATGGTTGGATCCTTAAACGTCCGACCGTTTTCGGGTTCCTGACGATCAACGCACGAGTGGAGGTGACCTTGAGAACGCGACGAACCTTTTTATTAGGATCCGGCGGATCGGCTCTGGCTGCCGCGATCGGTCCCTCCTTCCTGACAATTATTCTATCGTCGCTCCTGCCGGCAGCCGGCGCGCACGCCAAGAATGGCAGTGGTAACGGGAATGGAAACGGCGGGGGCGGCGGAAATGGAAACGGTGGAGGGAATAATGGCGGGGGGAATGGT
>Ga0075365_10001737_pt1 | contig 10114 bp, 7 predicted proteins | sample EndMetdeltDD1765_FD_71387 | JGI IMG/M metagenome (GOLD analysis project Ga0075365, IMG submission 71387) | Populus endosphere microbial communities from Tennessee, USA - Endosphere MetaG P. deltoides DD176-5 | ecosystem: Host-associated > Plants > Roots > Endosphere | place: USA: Tennessee... | reverse complement strand
TATGTCTCGACATACATGGCGCGGATGATCAGTCAAAATAGATCAGACTCGGTCCGGCATTCAAATCTCTTTTCCTCTGCCTTTAACGAACTGCTGGAAGTCGCCTTTCGCACGCGCCTTGCCGACGGCGAATTGGCGTGCAGGGTGTCTCGCCATGGCGCCACGGATAGGATCGAGCTGACATTCCCTTGCCTGCCAGGGGAGCGCCAATTCTACCAAGAGGCCCTGTCGCAAGTCGCAGCATTCGAGGCCAAGGAGCGATACCTTAACTCGGTGTCTGGGGATCTTGCGCCCAGCCGGGAGATGGTCCTCCTGGAACTGGCTGTCGACTACAACGCGACACTCTGGGTCGAGGAAGCCGACGGCGATGCAATCAAGCTTGTCGTGGATCTTCCGCTTGAGGGCCAGTAAAATTGGGCCCGTACGACCTTCTCCCGCGCTTCAAGGCGCAATACGACGCGAACAACCAGGAGTTCTCCATATCGGGGGTGGTCCGGCCTCAGGCGATCGATGAGCTTGGCCCCAGCATAGCATTGCTTCGCGATGCGATCGGTCGTGTGCGCGGCGTTCTCTATGTCAATGTCAGACGCCTGACGCAGATGAACAGCGCTGCGTTTCACGCCTTTTCGAGGATCATCATCGATGCCTGCCGCGCTCGCCCTGATCTCAAATTCGTCGTCATCACGTCAAGCGTCGTCGGATGGAGTTCGCGAAAATTCCGTCGCTTGAGCGGAATCGAACCGAACATCACGGTCGAGGAGTATGACAGTCAATTCTATCCGGGGCAGGGCTTCCTCGAGGAAGGCGCGTTCGTTCCGATCCTGCGCACGCAAACAAAGATGACCTGGCGCCACGAGCGCGCAATCTTGCCGCGACACGGCATGAGGCCCGGGATCGTCATGGCCGACATCTGTTGTGGGATCGGAGATTTCGCCGTGCTCGTGCAGAAGGAGTTCCAGCCGTCGCGGATCGTCGCCCTCGACCACTCCATGTCAAGCCTCAGCTATGCTCGACGCGTGATGAAGGAGTTCGATATCCGGGGCATCGAGTATACCTATGGCGATGCATCGGAGATGCTGCTCGACGAGGCGCAGTTCGACCTGGTCACCTGCCGGCATTCCCTTCAAATCTTCAATCGGCCTGAACTCATCCTCAAAGAGCTCTACCGCATATGCAAGCCGGGCGGGCGGGTCTACATTACCAACGAGAAGAATTCGCATTGCCTCGGCGAGCCGCGCGCCGAAAGCATTCGTTGGACCTACAACGAGGTGGCGAAGCTGTTCAGGCATTTCGAGATGGACGTCGAGCTCGGGCCCAAGAGTCGGCGATACCTGGTCGAAGCCGGGTTCGAAGATATACGTGTGGAGTCCTTCATGGTCACTAACCTTGACGGCGATCCGCAGGACTTCGCCGATGTCATTGTGGCCTGGGCGGATGTCTATGCGGGCGAGATGGCGACCCGACGCGGCGACGGACCGGAGTTCATCGCACGGTTCCGGCAGGGCTTCCAGGACCACATTTTCGCTGCACTCCACCCCAAGGGTTACGCGGGTTGGCCGATCTGGGTCGCATCGGGGCAACGGCCACAATGAAAGCCGACAATGAGCCCAAACCGCGCTTCGGCCTGCGCTCCTTTCGAGCGAAATTCGTATTGGTCGTTGGCGGCGCCGTCCTGTTCGACCTCCTGCTGAGCGGCGGTCTGGCGCTTTGGAACGTTCAAAAGCTGTCGCGCGATGCCACATCCGAAGTCGGTGAGGGCCTGACGACCGCAAACCAGGAATACATTCGTTCCTATGCGCAATCGACGGCGTTGAGCGTCGACCTGTTGCTCGATCGGGTTCATGGCGACGTCAAGGCGCTGGCCGGCGTGCTGCAGGCCCAGATCGACGATCCGAGTAGGCAGCAACAGGTCGGAGCGACGCTTTCGCATCAGGCGCCCGGCTCCGTGAAGATCGTCTACGACGCGCAGGGCAATTGGGCGCAGAATCTGCCGGGCGCGCCTTCCGTGGTGAGCGTCTGGGGCTACCTGCTGGGTGCCGACCATACCCCGCTACCGGGCGTTCAGAAGGAGATAGAAGACAGTACCGTGATCGATCTCGTCGCGCCGACCCTCATGGCCAGCGGGTCGTCCAAATTGCAGATGTACTATATTGGTCCAAAAGAACGGCCGATCTTCAGGACGGTTCCGTATACGGACCAGGCGCAGACCTTCGACAAGCTCTATCCGGGCCACAACAAGGCGGAGTTCTGGGAATTCTTCTTTCCGGGTATCTATGGTTCATGGCAGCAATGGGCCAAGGATCCTGCCTCCCGTCCGGTTCCTGACGACATTACCCAGACAGCGCCTTACACGGATGCGATCACGGGAAAGCTGATCGTCAGCTTTTTCCACCCGCTGTGGACGCTTGATCGCACCGGTATCGCCGGCACGGCGGGAGCAGACATTACGCTCGATCAGCTGGCGGAAGTCGTCGAAAGGGTGAAGATCGCTCGAACCGGATTCGGCTTTCTCACGATGTCGACTGGCAATGTGGTGGCGATCAATCCGTCTGGCCAGGCGATCATCGGCCTGACTTCATCGAGCGATGCCGGCACGCAGGGCGTCACCGGCTTGGAAAGGTCTCTGCGGGGAAGTACGCAGCCGGCTATCGCGTCGCTGCCTCTCGACCAGAACAATGACGGTGTCATCCAGCACATCATGCTCGACAACAAGGGCGAACACGTTCCCTACATCGTTGTCCTCAAGAGATTGAAGCCGACCAATCTGTGGAGTTCGGGACCGATTAAGTCCGAAACGATGTCGGTCGGGATCGTCGTTCCCGAACGGGAGATCTATGCGTCCCTGTTCGCCGCGCAGGAGAGTATTTCGCGCGCAACCAATCGCATCCTGCTGTTTCAGGTCGGTGCGATCATCGTTTCGCTTCTGATTGTCTTTGCGGCCGTGCTCGGAATTTCGAAGCGGATCACAGCGGGCCTGAGGGCGCTTGCCAGTGCCGCCCAGAAGCTCCAGTCCAAAGATTATTCAGTGCGCGTGAGCATTCCAACGCGCGACGAGGTTGGAGCGGCAGGGATTGCCTTCAACCGGATGGCTGAGGAGATCAGCTTTCACACTGAAAACCTCGAGCAACTCGTCGACGAACGAACCAAGGAGTTGGGGGACGCCAATCAGGAGATTTCCGCACTCAACGAAAAGTTGCGGGACGAGAACGTCCGCCTCGGTGCCGAACTCGCGGTTGCCAGACACATCCAGATGATGGTCCTGCCGAAACCAATCGAACTCGAAGCGATTCCGGGGCTGGAGATCGCAGCGTATATGCGGCCGGCAGACGAGGTCGGCGGCGACTACTACGACGTTCTGCAGAACGGTTCACGGGTCAAGGTCGGCATTGGCGACGTGACCGGTCATGGTCTCGAAAGCGGCGTGCTGATGCTGATGGTCCAATCCGTCGCACGCGCGCTGCAGGAGACCAACGAAGCGGATCCGCACCAGTTTCTGGATCGGTTGAACAGAGCGATCTACAAGAACATTGAGCGGACGAACACCGACAAGCATCTCTCGCTGGCCTTCCTTGACTTTGAGGATGGACGGGTAACGCTATCCGGCCAACATGAGGACGTCCTTGTCGTCCGTGCGGGCGGGGAAGTCGAACGTATCGACACGCTTGATCTGGGTCTGCCGGTTGGTCTGGAGAGTGACATCTCGCCGTTCATTGACACGTATGACATCAAGTTCGGGACCGGCGACGTGATCGTGCTGCACACCGACGGTGTGACCGAGGCGGAAGACCAGGACAGAAGGCTGTTCGGGTTCGAGCGCCTTTGCCAGAGCGCACGAAAACGTCAAGGCGGGAGCGCAGAGGAAATCAAAACCGGAATCGTCGAGGATCTGATGGCCCATATCGGAATCCAGAAGATCCATGACGACATCACCCTCGTGATCATAAGGCACACATAGAAATGACCACGCTGTTCGGCACATCTGAGCTTGCTATCGGGACGATGGAAGGTGTCAGTCGTGTGCGGCTGTTCGACGGACCACTCGACTTGAGTTGGCGTCATTGTGCCACGACCTCGGACTTCTTCGCCGATCTTTTTGCGTTGCGCTTTCAGGCGTCCCGCAATGACTACAGGGAAGTGCACCATAGCATCGGATATCTGGTCAACGAGCTCATCGAAAATGCCGTCAAGTTTCGCGCACAAGGTGAGATCGTGATCGAGGCATCGATGGATTCGGAGCACTTCAAGCTCAAGGTGTTGAATGACGTCGATGGTGATGACGTGTCCGAGTTCCAAAGTCTCCTGGCGAACATCACGGTTGGCGACCCCAAGGACCTGCTGATACAGCGAATCGAAGCGAATGCCGCGAACCCCGACATGGCAGGCTCCGGACTCGGATTGCTGACGTTGATGAGCGACTATGGCGCACGCATGGCTTGGATATTCAGCACCGCCGACGAAAGCGATCGGATTTGCCTGGAGACATATGCCTCCATTCCGATCTCGCAAACTCACAACTAGCTGAGGCGAAGCCAGTCTATGGAAATCAAAACAGACGACTACCGCGTGTGGCTTGAAGGAAGCGATATTTTTTTCGACGGTGTCATGCGGCTTGCCAGTTCCGAAGCCGGCGCGCCTATCATGGCCCTGGCGACCAGTGTTCTTGCCTCAAATCCCTCTTCCATGACGCTCAACTTAAAAGACCTTCACTTTCTCAACTCTTCTGGCATCAACTTGCTGGCGAAATTTACCATCGAGGTGCGCAAGCATCCCGATGTTCGGTTCGTCGTGCGTGGAACGCCCGACATACCCTGGCAATCGAAATCCTTGCCGAATCTGAAGAAGCTGCATCCCGCCCTGGTGCTTTTGATGGACTAAGGTCTGTTGACATTCAGGTGAGGTCGGCCTGCGAACGGCGACTTCCCGCGCTTCCTGTACTCAAGTAGCTAAACGTACGCTCCGTTCCGGTTCTCGGAACCCGCCATTCTCGGCTCGGCCTGACCTGAATCTCAACGGACCTTAACCTGGTCGCCCGAAATCAGCCTACGGACTGCGTACTACAAGAGTGCCGCACCGAGTGAGATATGTACTCCATGACAAGTATTTGGATGCGAAGGTAACGACAATTCGGCCTGGTGCGCAGATGCTGGCAATGGCTCGGCGGGGGCTCGGCACAGGCGGCAGGCGTCCATGTTGGGGGGATGTCGGGCTGCCTGTGCCGATTGGCCGCCGTTGCGCGATCAAAGGTGGCGTCATTGAGTAAGCGTGCCAAGGCGACCGGCCGCCGGCTGGAGTTCATTCCGCCGCAGATCCCGACTTGCGTCGAGGAGCCGCCCGGAGATGAGGGATGGGTTCACGAGGTCAATCTTGACGGCTACCGAACGCAGATCATCATCGATAAAGGCGGCGTGCGCCTCTACAGCAAGAACGGCCGTGACTGGACCACCAAATATTGGCCCATCGCGCTGGCTGTCGAGCTGCCATGCCGGGCCGCCATTATCGACGGCGATGTCATTGTGCCAGACGAGCAGGGCGCCCACGATTGCCCTTCGCTGGAAGCCGCGATCTGGAACGAACCGAGCCGGCTCGCGTTCGTCGCGTTCGACATCCTCCATCTCGACGGTCGCAATCTAGTCTCCTTGCCCCTCCTGCAGCGCAAGCAGGCGCTACGGCAACTGGTTGAGCACGGCCTCGGCAAGATCCAGTACAGCGAGCATTTCGAGAGCAGTGCGCCAGCGATCTTTCGCGCCATCGAGAAGGTGGGGCTCAAGAGCATCATCTCGAAGCGCGCCGACAGCAGCTACACGAGCGGACCGTCGAACACATGGTTGAAGGCCAAATACTTCGAGGAGGCCGATTTCTGAGCATCGACGACGCTTCTGGCGGCCTCGGGCAGTCCTCGGGCAGGAGGTCGTGCGCGACAAGCAGCCAGTTCAAACCTACACCGCTTTCTGCTTGAATACTTTCGACATCCCATTGGAGCACCACCCATCTCAAACGATCCTTTCGCCCCCCTGCGGCAACGCTTCCTTACCCGGTGCGCCGATCAGCTCGGGCAGCTGAAGGCCATCGCATGTGAGGGCGGCCCTTTGCCCCGGGGGGCGGGCGATCCGCTGGTCAGGATAGCGCACTCGCTGGCGGGTGCTGCCGGAACGTTCGGCTTTCCGGGTATCAGCGCACGAGCGTCGGAGCTGGAGACGCTGCTGATCGAGCAGCCGCACGCCGCCCGGGCCGCGCTCGAGACGCTTATCGCGGAGATCGAGCGCACTCTGGAATGACGCGGCCGGCCGGGCTCATTTCTTGGCGCCGGTCAGGCCGGTTCTAGTCATCTCGCCCCACCCCTGGTTGCCGCGCAAATATTGCCACCAGCCCTTCACGCGCCAGAAATTGTTGAGCTGGCGGTAGCCGAAATTCTCGATCACGGCGACGGCCGTGAGCACGGCGAGGTCCCTGGCGCGCGGAAAACGCTGCAACTCAGCCTCTTCGAGAACCAGGGAACACACGCTGACGCAGACGCCGTAGGTGAAGATGAGCGAGGTGAAAGCCAGCAGATACTCGGTCGACAGGATGCCGATTAGCCAGAATGCCGGGATCAGGATGTAGCCCAGCACCTCCGCTACCGGCCCTAGCACGTCGACAACCAATATGTGACCGAAGCCCAGGAAGCCGACGCGGCCATAGCGCGGATTGAACAGCATGGAGCGGTAACGGAAGAAGCATTCGAGCGCGCCGCGCTGCCAGCGCGTTCGCTGCCTGGCAAGCACGCCCAGCGTCTCCGGCGCCTCGGTCCAGCACACCGGCTCCGGAATGAACTGGATGCGGTATTTGCGCCCGGCATCTCTCATGTGGCGGTGCAGCTTGATGACGAGGTCGAGGTCCTCGCCCATCGAGCCCTTGGTGAAGCCCCCCACCGCCACCACCTCCGTGCGGCGGAACATGCCGAAGGCGCCGGACACCAGCATCAGCGTGTTGATGCGGCTCCAGGCCAGCCGGGCCATGAGAAAGGCCCTTAGATATTCGACGACCTGGAGCAACGGCAGCAAGCGGTTGGACAGGTGGATCTCGCGCACCCTGCCGGCTTCGATCCTCGATCCGTTGGCGATGCGGATCGTGCCGCCGACGGCGATGGTGCGCTCGGGGTCGTCGATGAAGGGCTGGGCGGCGCGCATCAGCGCATCGGGCTCGAGGATGGAATCGCCGTCGATCACGCAGAAAAGCGGCGCGCGGCAGACATTGATGCCGGCATTCTGGGCATCGGCCTTGCCGCCGTTTTCCTTGTCGACCACGAACAGCCGCTCGGTCATCGGCGAGGAATAGAGGCCGCGGATCGGCTCGTGCGCCAGCGCCTCCTCATAAGGCCGGCGGAATTTCACCAGCTTGAAGGCCTCGATCAGGCGCTGCAGCGTTTGATCCTTGGAACCGTCGTTGATGACGATCACCTCGAAATTCGGATACTCGAGCGCCAGCATCGAATGGACGCTCTCGACCACGTTCACTTCCTCATTATAGGCGGGTACGAGGAGCGCGATCGGCGGCGCGACGTCGCCATAGCGGTGCCACAGCAGCGCCGAGCGCGCGACCGGCGGGCGCCTGGAAAGCGCGTAGGCCGCAATAATGAGCTGCAACAGATAGATCGTGGTCTGCGCCAGCCCTGCCCCGATGATGAACCAGGACAGAATGGAGGCGGCCAGAACGATCTCGTGGCTCCAGTCGGACATCATGCGGCCGGCCCCTCGGCAAGGATGAGCGAGGCGGTGCGCTGGCTGCGCGAGACCTCGCTCGCAGCGATGTCACGCAGCAGCCGTTCTCCCGGCTGGCCAAACGAGCGCAGCGCGTTGGCGGCGGCATAGCGCACTGTCCATGCCTCATCGTCCATCAGCGCAGAGAGCGGCGCGGCGAGCCCGGCGAGCCCGAGGCGCCCGGCCGCATCAGCGGCGGCAGCGCGCACGTCCCAGTCGCCGTTGGCCATCGCGCTCGCCAGGATGGCAGGCGCCTCGGCGTGCCCGGTGAGGCCCAGCGCGCGTAGCGCCGCGGCGGCGACCTCGGGCGATTGATCACCGGTGGCGCGGGCGAAGAAATCGGCGAAATGGAACCCGGCGGCATGAGCCAGCGCGTCGATCGCGGCGGCCCGGATGAAGGGTATCGCGTCGGTGCGCGCGGCATGATCCCTGAGCTCCTCGAAGCGCGCCGGCGGAAAGCGCCTGAACAGCTCGATCAGGCGCCGCGAGCGCTGTCCCGCCACGCCGACCTTGCCCAGCGCGATATCGAGCGGCGGCAGGCTGCCGAGATCGCAAAGCGCGATGGCGGCGGCGATCCTCACCTCGCGCGAACGGTCACGGTCGAGCGCCGAAAGCAGGCTCGCCACCGCGTTTTCCGAACGCAGCGCCGCAAGCATCTCGGCCGCGTGCATGCGCTCGGCGCTGTTGCCGTTTTCCAGCTGCTTGCCGACAAGCGCCGGCAGGCCGCATTCGTCGAAGGCGGCAAGGACGTCGTCATACTCCTCGCCGCGAAGCAGCGAAATGAACTCGAAGCCGGCATTGATCGCCACGCCCGCCGGCACCGCGAGCAACACCACCTTCAAGGCCTCGCGGTCCCGGTTTTCCGTGAAGGCGATCAGTGCCGTGTGAAGCTGGCGCCGCTGATCGATCTGTGCCCTGCCTCGGCGTTCCTGCAGCACCCGCCGCGCGATCAGGAACAGCATGATCACCAGGGAAAGGGCGCTGAGCAAAATGGAAAGATCCCAGATGTACCACATGATCAGAACCGCGCGGTCAAGCCGAGCCCGAATGTGCTTCGGTCGAATGTCGGGCGTTGCTCATGTGCGATACTGGCGCGGAGCGTCAGCGGATCGTTGACGTCCCAGGAGATGCCGCCGAAGACGGTGCGCGTCGGCACCAGCGTGCCGTCGGAGATTTCGGGGGCGTCCGCATAGCCGCCGAACAGGTTGAAGCGCTGCGTCATCGCAAGGTCGGCCCTAAGCACATAGCCGTCCGCGCGCGTGCCGATATTGTCGGCCGCATGCACCCAGCGGGCGGAAAGCCCCAGCCGGCCGTCGAAGATATAGGCCTGCACCCAGGGCGAGACACTGGTGACGTTTGTGTCGGTGAAATTGTCGTAGCGGGTGTCGATGTTGAGCGACAAGGGGCCGAACGCCTTCGCCGCCGCCATAACCTGCAAGGACGCGCCGGCGCCGATCGAATAGCGCGCCAGGAAATCGGCGTCCGGCGTCACCGCGGCGAGCGCATAGGCGGAGAAGGCAGGCGAGAAGGCCTCGTCGATGCGGCCCTCGATCTGAACGTCGGTGCGGCCGAAGCGGGTTGCCACGCGGGTGCGGCCCGAAATCGTCGTGCGCGGCGACAGCCGATAAGCAAGGCCAGCCGAGCTGTCGGTCCAGTCTCCCAGCCCGTTGGTGAGATCGCTCACCTCGGTGCCAAGGTCGAGCCGCCATTTGCGCGGGGGCGGCACGGCCAGTCTTTTCTCGATGTCGGAAGAGCCGGGCTCGATGGCGAGCGCCTCTCTGTAGGCCTGCCGCGCTGCATCGTCGTCGCCTTGGGCGCGGCGCACATCGCCGATCCCCACCAGCGCCTCGGCATTGCGCGGATCGATCGCAAGCACGCGCTGGAACGACTGCCCGGCCCGCGTGTAGTCGGCCTCGAGCAGGGCGATCTTGGCATCGAGGTCGAGCGCCTCCACATTGTCCGGCGACGAGGCCAACACGTCATCGACCAGCGCGCGGGCGCCCGGCACGTCGCCCTGCCAAATCGCCAGGCGGATCTTGCCGATCCGCGCGTCGAGAAGGCCGGGCTTTATGGCCAGCGCCCGGTCGAAGAAATGCCCGGCTTCGTCGAACCGCTGGCTGGAGCCCACGATAAGGCCAAGGGCGACCAAGATGTCGGTGTTCTTCGGCGCCAGCCCAAGCGCGCGGCGATAAACCTTCTCCGCTTCGGGCAGCTTTCCCGTTGTTCGCAACCGCCGACCTTGCTCCATCAGGCCGGCGACGGGATCGTGCCGCCGGAGGGATGGTTTCGCCCTCGGCGGCGGGGCCGCCACCGACGCCTTCCTCGCTTCACTGCCGGCGGCCTCTATGGCCTTGCGGATGTTCTCTACAAGCGCGGCG
>Ga0075365_10001736_pt1 | contig 10114 bp, 8 predicted proteins | sample EndMetdeltDD1765_FD_71387 | JGI IMG/M metagenome (GOLD analysis project Ga0075365, IMG submission 71387) | Populus endosphere microbial communities from Tennessee, USA - Endosphere MetaG P. deltoides DD176-5 | ecosystem: Host-associated > Plants > Roots > Endosphere | place: USA: Tennessee... | reverse complement strand
ATCTGTGGCGGTATCTGCGTGACGAGCGGAAAGCCCGATCCGGCAGCGCCTTCCGACGAATGTGCCGTGATGAGTTCCTGCACTACCTGCGAATCCGGGAGTGGCAGGACCTAGCGGGTCAGCTGCGCAGCATTGCCCGCGATATCGGGATCCGCGAATCGAACGACCCCGAACCAGCCGATCCGGCGCGGGTGCACGCTGCTCTGGCGGCCGGCTTGTTATCGCATATCGGCCTGCGTGAAGGGGATTCGCGGGACTACACCGGCGCACGGAACTCACGTTTCGTGCTTGCCCCCGGATCGGTGCTGACCAAACGGCCGCCGCGCTGGATCGTGGTGGCCGACTTGGTGGAGACCAGCCGCCTGTACGGGCGTATCGCCGCGCGCATCGAACCCGAGATGATCGAAAAGGTGGCCGGGCATCTGGTGCAGCGCAGTTTCAGTGAGCCACACTGGGATATCAAGCGCGGCGCGGTGATGGCGTTTGAACGCGTGACGCTCTACGGGTTGCCGCTGGTGCCGCGGCGGCGGGTGGACTACGCCGCAATCGATCCGGAAGTGTCCCGGGATCTGTTCATCCGCCACGCGCTGGTGCAGGGGGAGTGGCAGACCCGCCACCACTTCTTCGCCGACAACGCGCGGCTGCGCGATGAGCTGGCCGAATTGGAGGAGCGGGCCCGCCGCCGCGATCTGCTCGTCGGCGACGACGAGATATATGCGCTGTACGACAACAGAATTCCAGCGCAGGTGGTCTCCGCCCGGCACTTCGACGGTTGGTGGAAAAAGCAGCGGCACCGCACTCCGGATCTGCTGACCTTCACCCGCGACGACCTGCTCCGTGCGGACGACGACGCCGAACGGCCGGACAACTGGCAGGCCGGCGATCTGTCGCTGCCGCTGACGTATCGATTCGAGCCCGGTGCCGCCGATGACGGGGTGACCGTGCATGTGCCGGTGGGTGTGCTGGCCCGGCTGGGCGGCGAGGAGTTCAGCTGGCAGGTGCCGGCATTGCGCGAGGAACTCGTCACCGCGCTGATCCGCTCGCTGCCAAAGGATTTGCGGCGCAACTTCGTTCCAGCGCCGGATACGGCCAGGGCGGTCCTCGCCGATATCACCGGAGGGCAGGAGCGCAGCGACCCGGGAATCGGTGGAGCGGGCCACGAGCCGCTGCTGGAAGCACTCCAGCGTGAATTGCACCGGCGTTCGGGCATTCTGGTGCCGATCAGCGCGTTCGATCTGGAGAAGCTACCCACCCACCTGCGGGTGACGTTCGCCGTGGAAGGGGCCGACGGCACCGAGGTGGCCCGCGGCAAGGACCTCGACGCGCTGCAGCGCACGCTCGCTGGATCGGCGCGGCAGGCGGTCGCCGATGCGGTGGCCAGCGACCTGGAGCGAACCGGGTTACGAAGTTGGCCTGACGATCTCGAAACGCTGCCGGCACGCGTCGAACGTAAAGTCGGCGGCCATCTTGTGCGCGGCTATCCGGCTCTGGTTGATACCGGCACCGGCGTGGATGTGCGGGTGTTCGCGACCGAGGCCGAACGCGACGCCGCGATGAAATCCGGAATCAGGCGCCTGCTGCGATTGTCGGTACCGTCGCCGGTGAAGGCATTGGAGAAGAGCTTGGATCCGCGAACCCGCCTGGTGCTGGGGGCCAACCCTGACGGATCGTTGGCCGCGTTGTTGGACGATTGCACCGATGCGGCCGTCGATGTTCTTGCCGCCCAGCCGGTATGGACCAAAGCCGCGTTCGCTGCGCTGCGCGACCGGGTGGCGTCAGCGCTACCGTCGACCACTCAGGAGATCGTCACCCGGGTGCAGAAAGTACTCGCCGCCCTGCAGGACGTGGAGCTCGCCCTGCCGGACAAGCCCGCGGCTGCGCTGGCCGATGCGGTGGCCGACATCCAAACGCAGCTGGCCGGATTGGTGCCCAGCCACTTCGTCACCGTCACCGGTGCGACGCGGCTGGCCGACCTGACTCGCTATCTGACCGCGATAAGCCGACGCCTCGACCGGTTGGCCCAGGCGCCGCAGGCCGATCGGGACCGGATGCAGCGTGTGCAGGTGGTCGAAGGTGCCTACGTTGAGTTGCTTGAGGCACTGTCACCGACTCGCGCTGCGGCAGCCGATGTGCGCGACATCGCTTGGCAGATCGAGGAATTTCGGGTGAGCCTGTGGGCTCAGCAGTTGGGCACTCCCCGCCCGGTCAGTGAACAGCGGATCTATCGTGCGATCGACGCCGTCCTGGCGTGAACTGGCAGAAATGCGAGAGGGGCACCCGAATCGGGTGCCCCTCTGATGGAATCCGCTCAGGGGGTTAGCGGCTTCCATGCACAGTGGTGTCTACGTGCGGCGCGGTTGCCGTCGGGCCCTGGCTGTTGACCCAGTCGTTGTGACCGAGGTCGGCCTGGGCGGCTCCGGCAAGGCTCAGAGCGGCGGCTGTCATCGCGCCTGCGATAGCGGTGGTGATCGCGTACTTCTTCATGTCTTTCCCTCTTCCTCTGCGGCAGGAGTGGGGTTTCCGTGCCGCTGACTGTCTCAACGCCGTCGAGGGCCGCGGTAATTCCGCTGGCAGCAGATGAACGTCGGTTGGCAGGAATTGATGGATGTCCACCGATTGGCGGACGCCAGATTCCACCCGGCAATCCACCGGCTGCCCGACAGACATCGGCGCCCAGATGCGAGACCGTTTAGGTACTGGCGAAACACCAAGGCCGACACAGACAAGTCACGCCGACAAAGAGGACGAGAACTTTCATGACCCCCATGACCTGGATGAAGCGACTGGCCGCCGGTAGTGCCCTGGCCGCGGGCTCGGCACTGTTCGCCTTCGGTTCCGCCACCGACGCCCTCGCCGAGAGTGGCTCCTTCGCCGGAGGGCCCCAGGCGAGTCAGCCCGGCCATCACCAGACCTTCCCGGGCCAGCACAACCAGCCGGTGCCCGGTTCGAGAGATCATCATCACCATCAGTGGCACCGCGCCGGCTAGGACACAGACCCCCAAGGCCCCCAAGAACCCGTCGGGCGGAGAAGCAACACGCTTCTCCGCCCGACGGCGTTGTCAGGTGAGGCTCCTAGCATGGGGTTGTGCTAACTCCTAGGGCGAAGCCGACTCCCAGGACGAAGCCGATGGACCTGGTCCTTGCCGGCGGCGGGGTGAAGGGTATCGGCCTGGCCGGTTCCGTGGTCCGGCTCATGGAGGGCGGCTACCGGGCCTACCGGGTCGCTGGGTCGTCGGCCGGGTCGATCGTCGGCTCCATCGTGGCCGCGGCCGCAAAGAACGACCAGCTGAGCCCGCAGGAAGTGCGCGATCTCACCCTGAGCATCGACTACGCCAAATTCCTGGACCCGGGCCCGGTCGAACGGGTCCCGCTGCTCGGTGCCTCGTGGGCGATCCTGCAGGGCACCGGCATATACCAGGGTGAGTATGCCCACGACTTCATCGCAGACCAGTTGCGCGACCTCGGTGTCAGCACCTTCGGTGATCTACGTCTCGACGACGACCAGCTGCCCGAGGAACAGCGATACCGGCTCGTGGTGACTGCCGCCGACGTCACGACCGGCCAATTGGTCCGGCTGCCGTGGGACTACCGCCGGCTCTACGGGCTCGACCCCGACGAGCAGCCGGTCGCCGACGCGGTGCGGGCTTCGATGTCGATCCCGTTCTTCTTCCGGCCGGTCAAGCTCACCAGCGCCTCAGGCCAGGAGTCGACACTCGTCGACGGCGGGCTGCTGTCGAACTATCCGATCGACTCGCTCGACCGCCCCGACGGCAAGAAGCCGCGCTGGCCGACCTTCGGTGTGACCCTGCTGCCCGATCTACCCCAGAACAACGACAAGGTGATTCCCGCACTGGCTCCGCTGCGGCACTTCGGCGGCCCCAGCCTGCTCGAGGACGTCATCACCACGCTCCTGGTCGGCCGCGACCAGGCGTACCTGAATCTGCCGTGGGTGAGTTGCCGGACCATCCGGGTGGATTCGACGAAGGTCGGGGTGCTGGATTTCCACATCAAGCAGCGTGAGATCGACGCGCTCTATGCGCAGGGTTACGACGCGGCGACGGCGTTCCTGGCGACCTTCGATGAGCGAGAGTGTCTCGACCGATTCCGCTAACCGGCAGTGGGGATCTCGCGGCAGGCATCGAGTAGCGCGCCAAAGCTGTCGTCGTCGGCGTGGTCAGCCGGGACCGGCAGGTTGATTCCGGTGCACAGTCCCGAATACCACTGCGTGAGAACAGCGGGGATCTCGTCGTAGGTGCCCTGCGGCACCAGCTGGTTCAGCACCTCGTCGGCGAGAACGCTTGGCAGATCGTCCCATTCGGATCGCCGCGCCATTGCCGACAGTGCGGCTCCGACGTCGGCCAGGTCGAAATCCTCGAGCTGGCGCCGGTAGGCCGGAGTGCTGTACAGGAAGGCCAACTCCGAACGTCGCTGTTCGCGTAGTGCTTCCACGGCGTCGCGAGTGGCCGCGGCCATGACATGAGGATTGGCGACGACGGCCAACTGGCGGATGCGGGCGGCGCGGGACGCGCCCTCGGCGAGGGCCGGCAGCGTGCGTGACCTCAGCACGACTGGATGTGAGTTGGTCGGATGGCAGACGAAGCCGTCCGCCAATTCACCGGCCATGGCGCACATCCGTACGTTCACCGCGCCGGTCCAGATCTGCGGAGCAGGACAATCGAGCGGCCCGGGGTTGAAGTAGGGCTGCAGCCGCTCGAAACGGTAATGCGGCCCAACGTAATCGAGCTTCGATCCGGTTTGGAAGCAGGCGAAGATCGCCCGCAACGCGCGGATGTAGTCGGCGAGGCGAGCCACCGGCTCGGACCACTGGGCCGAGAACCGGCCGACAATGTTGCCACGTACCTGTGAGGCGATACCGAGCTGAAACCGGCCGCCGGAGTACTTCGCCAGGTCCCACGCTGCGTAGGCGGTGATCATCGGGCTGCGCGGAAAAGCCAGAACCATGCTGGTGCGCACGGTGATTCGTTCCGTGTGCTGCAGGGCCAGCGCGGCGAGGGTGAAGGGGTCGTGGATCGTTTCGGAGATGTGGATGACGTCGAAGCCGAGGTGTTCGGCGCGGGCCGCCCAGACACCGATCTCGCCGGGGCCCATCTTGGCGGGCGCCGAGGTGACGAGCTCCATCGTGGTCATCGCGCCAGCGTACGGACCCGTGTCCCCCGATCGGCGGACATCGGATTCATCTCGGCAATGGCCCAGTCACCCGACAGACATCTGGGTCGTAGTGCGCGATTCTTAGGTCACCCGGCAAACCGGGTGAAGCAGAACAGAACGAGCACGACATCATGACCGTCACGACAATCACCAACGGATCGACCACCATCTGGTTCAAGCGCATCGCCGCGGGCGCGATTCTGGCCACCGGTTCCGCGCTGGTCGCACTAGGAGCCGCACCCGTCAGCTACGCCGGCACTTCCGGACCCAACATGAGCCACCCCACGCCACACCCGGCGTTCCCCCATCAGACCAACCAGCCCCAGCCGGGGACCTCGATCCATCACCACCACCAGTGGAATCGCCATCGCGGCTGACGAGCCAGGCGTGCCACGGAAACCGTTCGGGTGCGAGAAGTTCTCAGCGCTTCTCGCACCCGAACGTTTCGTTGTCTCCAGTCCTCAGACCGGCAGGCCGTCGGCCACCCTCGTACCACCCTCGGCGCTGGCGTCGTCCAAGACGAAATCGGCGACCCGGGACCGATGCTGTTCGGCAGTGCCCAACAGCGCAGCGTCGGTGGCGGCGCGCTTGAAGTACAAGTGCGCCTGGTGTTCCCACGTGAAGCCGATGCCGCCGTGAACCTGGATCGTGTCGGCGGCGATGTGACTGAGCGCGGCCGAGGCAGTGGCCTGGGCGATGCTGACCGCAAGAGCGGGGTCATCGGAGCCGTCGGTCAGTGCCCACACCGCGTGGTACGCCGTGGAGCGAGCGTGCTCGAGATCGACCAGCATGTCGGCCAGCTTGTGCTTGACCGCCTGGAACGAGCCGATCTGGCGGCCGAACTGCAGCCGGGACTTGGCGTACTCGACGGCCAGGTCGAGCAGATGCTGTGCGGCGCCGACCTGTTCGACGGCCAACAGCGCGGAGCCCACCTGAAGTGCGTGCGTGATCACCCGCTCGGCTTCCTCCGGGCCGGCGAGGCGCCGGGCAGGGGAATCGGTGAAGGTGATCGTGGCCTGCGGTCGGGTCAGGTCCAGCGTTGCCAGCGGGGTGCGCCGGGTGTCCTTGGCGTCCACCGCATACAGCCCGATTCCATCGGAACCTGTTGCCGCAACCACTATTTCGTCTGCCGCGGCACCGTCGACCACGCGCTGCACCGTGCCGCTGACGGTGTCGCCGTTGGCTGTCACCGTCACCGAGGCCGGATCAAAGGCGCCGGCCTTGTCGGCGACGGCAAACGCCGCAGTGCGGGTGCCGTCCACCAGCTGGGCCAGGAGCTCATCGCGGGCCGGCCCGGCCGGGCTGGCCACCAATGCGGGAACAGCCAGGTAGACAGTGCCGAACAGCGGGCCGCAGGCCAGCGTGGCACCGAACGCTTCGACTGCGATGGCTTGGTCGACCAGGGAGCCGCCGACACCGCCGTCGGCCTCGGGCACCGAGAGTCCGAGCACACCGAGCTCGGCGCCCAGCCGATTCCACACCTTGACGTCGAACGGCACCGGCGATTCCATCAATCGGCGAACCGTTGCCTCGTCGAAGTTGTCGGCGCAGAACTTGCGCACGGCGGCGCGCAGCTGCTGCTGCTCCTCGGTGAACCTGAACTCAGCGTTGTCAGCCACGCGGGATCTCCTTCCAGGGCATGCCGGCATCGGCACGCAGGTCACCGGGCAGGCCGAGCACCCGCTCACCGAGGATGTTGCGCATCACCTCGGTGGTGCCGCCCTCGATGGTGTTGGCACGGCTGCGCAGATAGCGCTGCTGAATCGGCCCGCGCCAGTCGCCGGCATCACCCGCGCCGTCGGCCAGTGCATAGCCGTCGTACAGAATCCCTTCGGGCCCAAGCAGATCCATGCACCATTCGTAGATGTGCTGGTTGAGCAGGGCGCCGACCAGTTTGCCGACCGAGGCCTCCGGGCCCGGGCCGCCGGAGGTCGCCGAGGCGCGCGAGCGCTCCGAGGTCAGCCGCTGGGCTTCCGAACGTAACCACAACTGCGACAACCGATCCCGCATGACAGGCGTGTGCAGGTCCGGGCGCGAGGCCCATAGCGCCACGGCGTCCTTGATGGTGCCACTGCCACGGCGACTGCCGCTGGCACCCAGCGCGCTGCGCTCGTTCATCAGGGTTGTCATCGCGACGTTCCAACCGTTGCCGACCGCGCCGAGGCGGTGGCTGTCGGGGATGCGGGCATCGGTCATGTAGACCTCGTTGAACTCCGCCTGGCCGGTCATCTGGCGCAGCGGACGGGTCTCGACGCCGGGCGCGTGCATGTCGAGCACGAAGTAGGTCAAGCCCTTGTGCTTGGCGATATCGGGATCGGTGCGCGCCAGCAGCAGACCCCAGCGCGCGCGATGCGCCAGGCTGGTCCACACCTTCTGGCCGTTGAGCACCCACTCGTCGCCGTCCGGGACGGCCGTAGTGGCCAGCCCGGCCAGGTCGGATCCGGCACCGGGCTCAGAGAACAGCTGGCACCAGATGTCCTCGGTGGTGGCCAGCGGCCTCAGTAGTGCCTTCTTCAGGTCGTCGGACTGGGCGTGTTCACGCACAGTCGGCGCGGCCATGCCGTAACCCATCGGGTTGAGGCCCAGCGGCACCGGGCCGCCGGCGCCCTGCAGGATCCGGTCGGCGACGGCCTGCATGCCACGCGACAGGCCGAGCCCGCCGAAGCCCTCGGGAAAGTGCACCCAGGACAGGCCGGCGTCATAACAGGCGCCAAGGAATTCTGGAATCGGGACATTCTTCGGGTCGTGCTCTGCCACGACCCGCCGGGCCAGGTCTTCGACCCGCTCGGCATCAGCGACGGTGCTCATTCCGACACGATAGGGAACCGCTTGTTGTCAGTTGTTGGCAGGTGTCAAGTTTTGGCCTGAGGGCTCGAATCCGGTGCCGTCCGGCGGCCGGTAACCTACAACTAGAACGTGTTTCAATTCGCCGGGTAGGAGGGTGCATGACAGTGACGCCGAACCGGGCCGGTTCGCTGTACCTGGTCACCTTGGCCTACGTCCTGGCGCTCGGGGCCGGCGCAGCCTGGCTGCTGTGGGGTCCGTCGGCCACTGGCCGATTGTGGCTAGACGCATTCATCGCGGATGTCATCGCCACGTTGGTGGTGTTCGTCTTCTCCCGCGCGTATCGCAACTCCAGTTTCTATGACGCCTTCTGGAGCGTGATCCCGCCGCTGCTGCTGATCTACTGGTGGGCCGCCGGGCCGCTGGGCTGGGATTCGGTGCGCTGCTGGCTGGTGACGATCGTCGTCATGTATTGGGCAGTGCGCCTGACCGGCAACTGGGTCTACAGCTTCCCGGGTCTGCACCACGAGGACTGGCGCTACCCACTGCTGCGCGAGAGCGCGGGCCGCTGGGAGTTCCTCGCCGACCTGTTCGGCATCCACCTGGTGCCCACCGTGCAGGTGTTCCTCGGCATGCTGCCGGTCTACGTCGCGGTGACCACTGAAGGCCCCGGCCTGGTCTGGCTGAGCTGGATCGCCTTCGCCGTCGGTATCGCGGCGGTGACCATCGAACTGGTCGCCGACACTCAGATGCACCGCTTCGTGCGCGACAAGAAGCCGGGTGCGGTGATGGACCGCGGGTTGTGGTCGTGGTCGCGGCATCCGAACTATTTCGGCGAGATCAGCTTCTGGTTGGCTCTGGCGCTCTTCGGCGTTTCGGCCGCCCCGGCTTCGGCGTGGTGGCTGTTCATCGGTGTTGTCGCGATGCTGGCGATGTTCCTCGGGGCCAGCATCCCGATGATGGAGAAGCGCAGCCTCGAGCGGCGCCCGCAATATCAGGCCATCATCGACAGAGTGCCGATGCTCATTCCCCGCCCACCCCGAAAGGCCAGTGCATGAGGAGAAGTATGAGCCTCGACAAGTCCCGCCCACGCGTCGTGATCGCCGGATTCGGCGACAGCGGCCTGCTCACTGCGATCAAGCTGGGCCGGCGTGCCGACATCGTCGGCATCTCGGCGAAGCCGGCGTTGGTGAGCGGTCAGGAGCTGGGGCTGCGTCTGGCCCGCCCCAAGGACTGGGCCCGCGACAACTGGGTCTCGTTCGACAAGTACCGGGCACTGGACGGCGTTCGCACCGTGCAGGCGACACTCACCGGCCTCGACCTGGAACACCGCACCGTGCTGGGGACCGCGCCGGACGGCTCGCCGGTCGCCGAAAGCTATGACCTACTGGTGATTTCCACCGGGGTGCGCAACGGGTTCTGGCGTCAGCCCACTCTGCAGACTCCCGAACAGATCGCCGCTGACCTGACCGCGACCCACGACCGGCTGGGTTCGTCGGCCTCGGTGATCATCGTCGGCGGTGGCGCCGCAGCCGTCAGCGCCGCCGCCAACATTGCCACCGCATGGCCGGGCAAAAAGATCGATCTCTATTTCCCCGGCGAGCGGGCACTGACCGGACATCATCCGCGAGCATGGGAGAAGTTGCAGGCCAAGCTGATTGGGCTCGGTGTCGGGTTGCATCCGGGGCATCGCGCGGTGTTACCCGAGGGTTTCGACGGCGACGAGATCACCGACGCTCCGGTGCAGTGGAGCACCGGCCAGGCTCCGGCGCAGGCCGGGGCGGTGCTGTGGGCGATCGGGCGGGTCACGCCCAACACCGAGTGGCTGCCGCCTGAGCTGCTCGACGAGGAGGGCTTCGTCAAGGTCACTCCGGAGCTGCAGGTGTGCGGCCACCACCACATCTTCGCGATCGGTGACGTGGCGTCCACCGATCCGCTGCGCGCCTCCGCGCGGGCCAGGGCCGATTCCCTGCTGGCCCACAACATCAAGGCCACCCTGGATGACCGCCCGCTGAAGAAGTACCGAGCGCCGCGGCGGCGGTGGGGTTCGATCGTCGGGATCCAGGCTGACGGCCTGGAAGTGTTCGCCCCCAACGGCAGCGCCTTCACGTTCCCGGCGTGGTCGGTCGACCGGGTCGTGATGCCGTGGATCGTGCGGCGG
>Ga0075365_10001735_pt1 | contig 10116 bp, 10 predicted proteins | sample EndMetdeltDD1765_FD_71387 | JGI IMG/M metagenome (GOLD analysis project Ga0075365, IMG submission 71387) | Populus endosphere microbial communities from Tennessee, USA - Endosphere MetaG P. deltoides DD176-5 | ecosystem: Host-associated > Plants > Roots > Endosphere | place: USA: Tennessee... | reverse complement strand
ATCCAAAATAGTTAATTTTTTTTCGGCATGCTCTATGTCTACTTTAGAAGGAGAGAATATATCCTTTAGAAGTTTTTGTGAGGGATCAAATAAATCTCTAGTAGGAGTATTTTTAAATTTAATCGGCATAACTAATCTCCATTTAATTAAAATCTTATTATTATAAAATCTCTATCATTCAACAACATAACATAAAAAAAGTCTTTGTAAAAAATTTCGGAAACAGTTTTTCTTAAAATAAAAAACTATTTTTTCTTCTTAAATTGAGTTTGAGTTAATTGGGGTTCTGTGCCTTGAAATAAACGTTGAATATTTGAAAAATGCCGTGCTATGAGTATTATCGTCATTAAAAGTATCGGCAAATAAACCATCAACGAATAAGAATAAAAAACATAAAAAAAAGTCACGATAGCCGCCAGCATGGATGCAACAGAAATATAACGAAATACAAACAACACCACCACCCAGCTTAATAAACCTATCAAGCCTAGAGGCCACGCTAAAGCAAATAATCCACCCAATGCGGTTGCTACGCCTTTCCCACCACGAAAACCAAAAAAAATCGGATATAAATGACCTATAAAAGCAAAAAAAGCGACCCATGCCAAAGACGCTAGCGGCAAACCAAACAATTTAGCTAGCATAACGGGAATCCAACCTTTGAGCACATCTCCCAATAATACGATAGCGGCTAATTTTTTTCCGCCTATTCTAAGGATATTGCTAGCCCCTGGATTCCCTGAACCTTGGGTACGAGGATCAGGTAGCCCTGCACATTTACTCACGATAATCGCACTGGACAAAGAACCCAGTAAATAGGCAATTAAGATAAAAATAAATAGCGATAACATAAATTTTCCTATATAGACTCTTTTTTAAAAAATTCGCATCTTGAATAGATGCCGCGGTATAATATAAACGATAAATAATTTTCTTGATTGAAAATTCCGACAGCCAATTTATATACTCACAGCAATTGAGTTTTTGACAAGTGCCGCGAAAGGATTGCGTCCGCGCGATACACAGACAATGTCAAGTGCCAAGAGTATAGTAATAATTATTAAAAGGTCCTAACATGACGCCCAAAGCGGATAATTTAATTTGGATCGATCTCGAGATGACAGGACTTGATACTAATCAAGATAAAATTATTGAGATTGCAACCATTATCACAGATTCTCAATTAGAGATTATAGAAGAGGGTCCTGTGTTTGCTATATTCCAATCTGAACAACTATTAACCGGAATGGACGATTGGAATAAACGCCAACATAAGGGTTCAGGTTTACTGGAAAGAGTAAGAGTCAGCAAAACCACCGAAGAAGAAGCGGAAAAGCAAACCTTAGAATTTATCATGACGTATGTCCCCCCTAATAAATCACCGATGTGTGGTAATAGTATTTGCCAAGATCGTCGTTTTTTAGCCCGTTGTATGCCGATATTAGAGAAATATTTTCATTATCGGAACTTAGACGTAAGTACATTAAAAGAGCTAGCCTATCGTTGGAATCCAAGCATATTGGATGGCTATAAGAAAAAATCTAAACATTTAGCACTAGAGGATGTACGAGACTCTATTAATGAATTACGTTATTATCGCGAACATCTATTTAAACTGTAACTTTTTCGAATTGATATTATGGCAGATTACTCAACCAAAGATTTAAGAAATAATATGAAGGTCATGTTGGACGATGACCCTCACACTATATTAGAAAATGATTATGTAAAACCGGGGAAAGGCCAAGCTTTTAACCGGATTAAATTACGTAATTTAAAAAACAATCACGTCATTGAAAGAACTTTAAAATCTGGAGATACATTACCTGCTGCAGATGTATTTGATATCAAAGTTCAATATCTCTATAAAAATGGAGAGATTTGGTACTTTATGGATATCGAAACCTATGAACAGTACGAAGCTGATGCAACGGCGGTAACCAAAGCCAAAATTTGGCTAAAGAAAGAAGATTTCTGCACTCTGACCTTATTTAAAGGAGCGCCTTTGAGCGTTACACCTGCTAATTTTGTCGTTTTAAAAATAGTAGAAACGGATCCCGGCCTACGTGGAGATACATCGGGTGGGGGTGGAAAATCAGCTATTTTAGAAACTGGTGCTATTGTACGAGTTCCGCTATTTATTCAAATTGGTGAATTCATTAAAGTTGATACACGTACCGGCGAATATCTTTCCCGCGTAAAAACCTAAAATTTTCTGTTCGCGATGGAGATTTCCAAGAGGAGAACCACGATTCTCTCTTGAATGACTGGCCCAAGCTTAGCTTGGGCCAGTCATGTGATCGGAATTCCGCTCGTTATGAATATGAAAGTTTTACATCTTGATATCGAGCGGTATAAAAAAAGATGGATGATCATGGATCATCCATCTCAGTTGCGCTCCTGCCCCAATCAACTGCTAAAAAAACTTAGCAAGCTTATCCAAAAGCATTAATTTGACTGTTAGCGTTTGTCTTTATTACCTGGCCATTGTGGTTTATTTGGATTACCTTGTGGGCCATGTCCAGGGTTATGTCCAGGATTGTGCTCAGGTTTTTGTGGGCCATGACCTGCATGACCTGGCCATTGTGGTTTTTGATGTTTCTGATCGTGAGGAAATTTACCTTTGTTCATATGAGCTCCTAATTAAAACATATAATGTCTCTCCTTTAAGCCTAGCAAAGACCCCGATAAATACCATAATATTACTATTGATTGCTCAAAATATGATCAATTTATACTCATAACTTAGTGAAGCATAAAATCTAAAAAAAACAGCTTATTTAATGAGATTAAAAAGATATTTAATGCTTAATGAAGAATAATAAACCCATGGCATAGAAAATCGTAATTAGTTGTCAGCTAAATACTTAATTTATTTAAATCAACTAAACGCCGTGGTGTTACGCGACCATCTTCTAAAATTTCACCCACACCAATAAATCGGCCACTTTCTTGTAATAGTAAACGCAGCAATCCTTGTTTGGGGAGATTTGGGAGTAATACTGCTTGTCCACGATAAAGATAGTAAGCAGCCGCTTGCGAAATTTTTAAAACCGGCCATTCATTTAACATACTATCTAAACTCAATAATTTTTGATCGCACTCGGCTTGACTTAGGGTTTGTAATTCTTCCAAACTGACCATCTGTTCCGCACGATAATCAGCCACGCCTAAACGACGTAAATCAGATACATAAGCACCACATCTTAACGCTTCACCTATATCTTCTATTAAAGTTCGTATATAGGTTCCTTTACTACATTTGATCTCTAAATTAAGTATGTTCTTTGCATTTGACATTGTCTGTGTATCACGCAGATCGCAATCCTTATGTAGGTTGGATATATCTGCATGATTGTTGCGATCCAGTAACCGTAAGCTATGTATGGTAACAGTTCGAGGACTACGTTCTACTGTGATACCTTGTCTGGCTAATTTATATAAAGGACGACCTTTATGTTTTAGTGCAGAAAACATGGGTGGAATCTGTGAGATTGTTCCGCGAAAAGCTGATAAAACTGTTTCTAGTTGATCAACCGAATAGTTAGAGACGGGACGTGACTCTATTACATCTCCCTCTGCATCCCCAGTGTTGGTTTTATTTCCTAAGCAAGCACTTACAATGTAAGTTTTATCTGCATTGAGTAAAAACTGAGAAAATTTTGTAGCTTCTCCGAAACATAATGGCAACAAACCCGTAGCTAAAGGGTCTAAGCTTCCTGTATGTCCCACTTTACTTGCTGAAAATAACTGTTTTACTGTTTGTAATGCTTGATTTGATGTCATCTTTTTAGGTTTATCAAGCAATAAAATACCATTGATGGAACGTTTTTTGGAGATTAAGGGGTGCATAACTTATTCTTTTATAAATAATTATTTCTATACTCTTAGTACTTGCATTTTATGAATGATTTATTCAGAACGTTTAGCCTTGTCTTTCTCAATGACCTTGTCGATTAAGCTATGAATACGATCACTTTCTTCCATGAAATCATCATAAAAAAAACGCAGGCTAGGCACTTTGTAGAGCTGTAAACGATGTGCTAACGCATAACGTAAACGTGCAGCTGCTTTTCTCAATAATTTAACCGCTAATTCCTTACTTTGTTGTTTATCATTTGAGTTTTCCACATCTAACTGTGTAAAAAATATATCCGCATAAGAGAGATCACGTGACACTTTTACTGTAGAAATCGTAATAAATTTCAAACGGCTATCCGCTATTTCTTTATTAAGGATGTTATTACTTAGTTCTTTCTGTATCAGATCGGCAATACGCGCGGCGCGACTAAATTCTTTTGGCATTAGATAGTTCTAGAAATAGAAATACGTTCATACACTTCGATCATATCGCCTACTCGCACATCGGTAAAATTTTTAATACCAATACCGCATTCCATACCATGACGAACTTCAGCAGCATCATCTTTAAAACGACGTAAAGAATGCAATTCACCTTCATGAATCACAACATTATCACGCAACAAGCGAATAGGCACATTACGTCGTACTAATCCTTCTGTCACCATACAACCGGCGATAACACCAAGCTTAGCGGAACGAAACACTTCCCGAACTTCTGCTAAGCCTAAAATATTTTCTTTTATTTCTGGAGCTAACAAGCCGTTCATAATATTTTTAACTTGGTCTATGAGGTCATAAATAACGCTATAATAATTCATTATTAAGCCTTCTTTTTCTACCGTTCTTTTTGCAGTCGCATCCGCTCTTACATTAAATCCTAAAATCAATGCTCTTGAAGCTAAGGCAAGATTAGCATCGGATTCGGTAATCGCACCTACGCCGACGTACACAAGTTTTATTTTAACTTCAGAAGTAGAAAGTTTATTTAAGGCTTCTTGTAAGGCCTCCGCGGATCCTTGCATATCCGTTTTCAAAATAATATTCAAAGTCTTAACTTGGTTTTCATCCAACTGGCCAAATATATCATCGGTTTTAATCATTCGTTGTTGTGCTAATTTAGCTTCGCGTAATTTTCCTTCACGGAATAAAGCAATCTCGCGCGCTTTACGTTCATCAGCAACAACCACTGCTTCATCACCGGCCACTGGGGCACTAGATAGACCTAGCACTTCAACGGGCATAGAAGGTCCGGCCGCTTCTACTAATTTACCTTGCTCATCGAGCAATGCTCTGACACGGCCATATGCAGTACCTGCTAATAAAAGATCGCCTTTATGTAGTTTTCCTCGTTGGACTAATATAGTGACTACAGGCCCTTTCCCTCTATCTAAACGTGATTCTATAACTATTCCTTGTCCTGGACCTTCTTGTGGCGCTTTCAGCTCTAATACTTCTGCTTGCACTAAAAGAGAATCTAATAAGTCATCTATACCAGCACCTGTTTTTGCTGAGACTGGGATAAGCATAGTATCGCCGCCCCACTCTTCAGGATTGAGACCTTGTTTGGCTAATTCATTCTTTATTCTGTCGAGATCAGCTTCAGGTTTATCAATTTTATTCACTGCAACAACAATAGGCACATTCGCCGCTTTAGCATGTTGTATAGCTTCTATTGTTTGTGGCATCACGCCATCGTCAGCAGCAACAACCAAAACAACAATATCTGTCACTCGTGTACCGCGCGCGCGCATCGCTGTAAAAGCGGAATGTCCAGGCGTATCCAAAAACGTAATGACTCCCTTTGGTATTTCTACGTGATAAGCACCAATATGTTGAGTAATACCACCCGCTTCTCCCTGTGTCACTTTGGTCCGCCGAATATAATCTAAAAGAGAAGTTTTTCCATGGTCAACGTGACCCATGATAGTCACCACAGGTGGGCGCGTCAGTAATTCACCCATTTGTTGTTGTGTGGTATTCACTAGACCTTCTTCTAATGCATTAGCGCTAACAGGCTTAGCAATATGACCCATTTCTTCCACCACAAGTATGGCTGTATCTTGATCGATAGCTTGATTAATAGTTGCAATGACGCCCAACTTCATTAATTTTTTAATAACTTCAGCAGCCTTAACAGACATTTTCTGCGCTAAGTCACCTACCGTAATTGTTTCAGGAATTCCAACCTCATGTATGGCAGCTACGGTTGGTTTTTCAAATTGTTGTTGTAAAAATTGATCGGGTCGTTTGTGCTTACCGGTTTTTTTACGATAACGGAATTGTTCATCGGATTCATCTTCAAGTTGATAAATCGCCTTATGTCGGTATTTCGCCAGTTCTTTTTCTTTTAAATTGCGATTTTTATGCTTTTTCTCACGTTCCAACCTTTCTGCATTAGTGGGTAAAGCAATAATCACTTTTTCGTTAGTGGGTTTAGATTTTTTTTCTAAATTCGTAGCGGGTGCAATGAATTTTTTCTCAGCTACAGGCACTTGCTCTTTTTCCACAGTTTCATTAGATAATACGGGCTCTGCACTCGCAGGAGTATTACTTTCCGAAATGGGTTCAGCTTGTATGTCAAGTGTGTGCAATTTTTTCTCTGCAGCGATTTTCTCTGCTTGATGCGCTAATTCTTCTGCTTTTTGCGTTTCTTTTGCTTCGTTAGCGCGATTAGTCTCTTCATCTATTAAGCCTTCATTACTTTTCACATAAGTTCTTTTTTTGCGAACTTGAACTTTAATAGTCTTGGCTTTACCTGAGGTATCTTTTACTTTAAGTAAACTCGTGCTTTTACGAGTTCGCGTCAACGTAATCACTTTTTTAGGACTGTTATCCGCAGAAGTTTCTTTTCCAAGCTCAATGGAAACCTTATTTGCAGTTTTATCTTTAATACTTTCTGTCATACATGCTTCTCCTGCCAATATTTGACAGCTTCGAAAACTTACTTACATTTTTCTGAACATACATTATTGCTGCTTCATTTACTTATCTATCGAACTTTATATACTTATTGCATATCCTATTATTTTACTGGATTTTTTTAAGGAAAAATAATAGTTCTATTTTTTCTCTTCGGCAAACCAAGGAGCACGTGCAACCATAATTAGCTTACCGGCTACTTCACGATCTAATTCGATAATATCTAACAAATCATCGACTGCCAACTCAGCTAAAGCCTCGCGAGAAGAAACACCTTTTTTAGCTAATGTGATGGCTATCTCTTCGGTAATACCTTCTAAGGAAAGTAAATCTTGATGCGGCTCTAAAAATTTGTCATGCTCAGAGATCGTCGACTTTTGCTTAGCCGCTTGTGTCGCTAACACTTCTTTAGCACGATTCTGTAGCGTTTCTACTAATTCCGAGTCAAAATCTTCAATATCTAATAGTTCTTGCGCTGATACATAAGCAATTTCTTCTAAACTGGTAAAACCCTCTCGCGCTAACATCTCGGCTAGCTCTTCATCTATAGCAAGCTGTTCCATAAAAAGATTTTGTAAACCTTCCGATTCTTTAACCACTTTTTTTGCCGCTTCTTCTACAGTGATAACATTAATGATCCATCCCGTTAGTTCACTGGCTAAACGTACATTTTGACCATTTCGACCAATAGCTTGCGATAATTGTTCCTCTTGTACAGCCACATCCATGACTTTAGTATCTTCGTCCACCACAATAGAAGCGACTTCAGCAGGTGCCATCGCATTGATGGCTAATTGAACAGGATTATCATCCCAAAGCACAATATCAATTCGCTCACCCGCTAATTCACTGGAAACGGCTTGTACTCGCGCCCCACGCATTCCAACGCAAGCACCTATAGGATCAATACGACCATCATTAGTTTTAACCGCAATTTTTGCACGCGAACCCGGATCACGCGCTGCACTTTTAATTTCAATCAACTCTTCAGCAATCTCGGGTACTTCTATCTTAAAGAGTTCAATTAACATTTCTGGTCGAGTACGACTCATCAGTAACTGAGGCCCTCGCACTTGTGGATTCACGGCATATAAATAGCCGCGCAAACGATCTTCGGATCGTACTTCTTCGCGGGGAATCATTTCTTCACGTGGGACAAAAGCTTCTACGCTTGCGCCTAAATCCACGATCAAACCTTCTCGCGTAATACGCTTGACTATGCCTGATAACAACTCGCCAATACGATTGGTATAGGCTTCTGCTATCTTAGCGCGTTCAGCTTCTCTGACTTTCTGGATAATGACTTGCTTAGCCGTTTGCGCTGCAATACGACCAAACTCCACCGAAGGCATATGCTCTTCTATCACATCGCCTATTTGGCTATTTGGATCCCGCTTTTTAGCTTCACTTAAGGGTATTTGTTTTAAGGGATCAAAAGGAACATATTCATTTTCAAGATTATTATTAGCACCCATTCCATCCGCAACGACTGTCCAGTAGCGAAAAGTATCATAGTCGCCTGTGCGGCGATCGATAGCCACGCGGACATCAATATCTTCACCGGCTTTTTTCTTAGTCGCCATCGCTAAAGCGGCTTCTATCGCTTTAAAAATTAACTCTTTATCAACATCTTTTTCGTTAGATACCGTCTCTGCCACTAATAAAATTTCTTTTTTCATAGCCTGCCTCCGGTTATTTATTCATTTCAGGCAATACATTCGCACGCAAAATATTGTCCCACGTTAACACCACTTCTTTCCCATCCTCGTTCAACACTATCCCAACTTCTCCAACTGATTGTAAAAGACCTTTAAATTTGCGTTGATTATCGATGGGCATATGTGTAAAAACACGCACATTATGACCAACATAACGTTGGAAATGCTTCTCTTTAATAAGGGGTCTATCTAAGCCCGGAGAAGAAACTTCTAAGTTATAACGACCTGACAAAGGGTTTTCTACATCCAATAATGCACTAACCTGGCGGCTGACACGCTCGCAGTCAGCAAGCGTAATACCCTTTTCACTATCGATAGTGATACGCAATACACTGTGTTGACCTTGTGTCAGATAGATACAAGCCCATAATTCATAACCTAGGGCTTCAACCGTCGGTAAGATCTTTGTTTCTATCGCTGAATTGTTTTTCATCGTCTACAAAGGGCTTGAATTATAAAATTACCCATCTCAACTAGCTGACGCTAAAAAAAGATTTTGGATGCAACGCACGAAGCCGGCTTTTCAAGGAGCGGAGTTTACTCAAGTAAATGAGCACCGCAAACAAAGTCGGCAACAAAGCGCTGCGCCAAAAGCGATATTTAGCGTCAGTCTAGTCAAAATAAAAAGCCCCTTAAATGGGGCCTCTCACACAATAAAATTGGTAGCGGGGGTAGGATTTGAACCTACGGCCTTCGGGTTATGAGCCCGACGAGCTACCAGACTGCTCCACCCCGCGATAGCGGCACAGAGTATACTCCATTTAATGCAGTAATTACAATGGGATAAAACATTCTAATTGTGTCTTTATAACTTCCTGAATTAATCGTAGGTTTAGCTGAAAAATAAGCTTTAAATCCCAGGTTAGCACTCTTTTCACGCATTGAAAAATCAACTCCAGCATGTCTACTGCTCAGGAATTTAAGGAAGTTACTTAGCGTTTAAATGTACATACTGACAAATCTTCAGACATTGCTATCTCAGTGGCAAAACAAGAAAGAGGAGGATTATGAGGGTTCACTGGAATCTCTCTCTCTTCTAAAGGTTTTTGTATAGGGTGTGTATAAAATTGCCAACGAAAGCTGATGCAAGAGGTATATAAAACCTTGTTGCCATTTAAAGGGGTAGAATTTAACTCTAATAAGCGTAGTAGGTCCGAGAAAAGTTGATACAATTTCATCTTCCAAATAAAAATCGGCGTATTTACCTTCAGAGATTCCAATGATTGTAGTTTTAAAGCTTGTAAATTAATATTAATCAAAGGTCTCAATGTTTGCAGCTTCTTATTGACAGTGTAGGCATTTCCACCGCCTAAGCTAGCTACCACAAATACGATATCCTCATTTTCTAGCGCTAACTTTAGTTCCTCTAACGTATAATTATATTTTATAAAATTTTTATTCTTAGGTAAGGGTATATCGTAAAGGACAGTTAATTCTTTGCGCAATGTAAATGGATCCACTGCATACAGACTCTGAATACTCATTCGTAGATTTTGAGCCCTATTTTCGATACATTCAGACACATAGAGAGTTTGTGCAAAAAAATTAAGGAAAGCTTGTTTACTAGAAAAACCCAAACTTATTGCAGTAAAATGTAAACTGTAATGGTAAATAT
>Ga0075365_10001734_pt1 | contig 10117 bp, 16 predicted proteins | sample EndMetdeltDD1765_FD_71387 | JGI IMG/M metagenome (GOLD analysis project Ga0075365, IMG submission 71387) | Populus endosphere microbial communities from Tennessee, USA - Endosphere MetaG P. deltoides DD176-5 | ecosystem: Host-associated > Plants > Roots > Endosphere | place: USA: Tennessee... | reverse complement strand
CGACTATTCCTGGGCGGTGTGGGAGCAGGGCTACGTCGGCCGCCCCGAATTCTGCTTCCTCCGCCGCGACGACGTCTCTCCCATCACCAGCGTTCCGGCGCCCGGATCTGCGGCGCGTCTCGCAGCGAAAGAACCTTCATGAAACACCCCATCCCGACCGCCGCGCTCGATGATCGGCTTGGCTTTATCGGCACCTCCGGATCCGGCAAAACCTACAATGCCGGTACCGCGATCGAGATGCTGCTGGGCAGGAAGGCGCGCGCCGTCATCGTCGATCCGCTCGGCGCCTGGTGGGGGCTTCGTCTCCTCGCCGACGGCAAGACCCCGTCCGGCTTCGACGTCGTGATCTTCGGCGGCGAGCACGGCGATCTGCCGCTCAACGACCAGGCCGGCGCGCTGATCGGCGAGACCGTCGCGACCATGGCGGAAAGCTGCATCATCGATCTGAGCAAGCTGCCCAGCCGATCGGCCGAGCGCCGCTTCATGGTGGCGTTTCTGGAAACCCTCTACCGCAAGGCCGGCGCCGGCGACCCCTTCCACCTGGTGGTCGACGAAGCCGACCTGTTCGCGCCGCAGAAGCCGCAGAAGGGCGACGAGGTCCTGCTCGGCCACATGGACAACATCGTCCGCCGCGGCCGCATGCGCGGCTTCATCCCGTGGCTGATCTCACAGCGGCCGGCGGTGCTGAACAAGAACGTCCTCAGCCAAGTCGACGGCCTGCTGGCGTTCAAGCTCACCTCGAGCCAGGACCGCGACGCGATCGACGCTTGGATCGAGGGCCAGGCCGACAAGGCGCAGGGCAAGGAAATCAAGGACTCGCTGCCGACGTTCCAGATCGGCGAGGGCCTGATCTGGCTGCCCGGCCACGGCATCCTCGAGCGAAAGACGTTCCCGCAAAAAATCACGTTCGACAGCTCGCGCAAGCCAAAGCGCGGCGAGAAGGTGAAGAGCCGCAAGCTCAAGCCGCTCGATGTCGGCAAGCTCGAGCAGCAGATCGCGGCGGTGGTCGAGCAGGCCAAGGCCTCCGACGTGCCGACTTTGCAGAAGCGCATTCGCGACCTCGAGCAGCAGCTGAAGAAGGCGGAGGCCTCGCCGGCGCCGGCGGCCGACCCGGCCGCGATCGCCGCGGCCGAAGAGCGTGGCTTCAAGCGGGGACTTGTCGAAACCGAGGTGGCTTACGGCGCCTTCACCAAGATCCTGGCGTTGATCCAGGCGCCGCTCGAGCGCGCGATCGCCGACACCGAGAAGCGCCACGGCATCGTCATCGAGCAGATCAAGAAATCGGGCCAGCAGGCGGGAAAGCAAGCCCCCGTGGGCGCCTCGAAGCGCGAGCCGGCTGCTTCTGCCGGTAACGTGCGTAAGTCATCGCCGGCGTCTGATGGCGGCGGTGGCAATCTCACGAACCCTCAGCTGACGCTTCTTCAGGCGTTGGCCTGGTGGAAGGCGTTGGGTCACGACGAGCCCGGCCGGCCACAGATCGCCGCGATCGCCCGCTGGAAGCCGACGGGCAGCAACCTCTCGGATCGGCTGTCCGAGCTCAAGCGGTTGGGCCTGGTTGAGTACCCGCGCACAGGAGTCGTACGGCTGACCTCGGAAGGCATCGCCGCGGCGCCTGAGCCGGACATGGGCGCGACCATGCTGGACGGCGTCCGTTCCGTTCTGACGTCGCCGCAGCTGAAGCTCTTTGATGTTCTCTGGGGCCACGGCCAGAACATCATGGAGCGTCCGGACATTGCCTCCGAGTTGGGATGGGAGGCGACCGGAAGCAATCTCTCGGACCGGCTGTCCGAGCTCAAGCGGATGGAGCTTGTGGAATATCCGACGCGTGGCCAGGTCAAGCTGGCGGGTTGGCTGTTCCAATGACCGACCTCGCCGCCCTCCTCAAACGCTGCACCGTGATCTACGCGCCCGCCGGCAACGCCGGCGAATATTCCGAGCTCGCCGCCAATCCCTACACCGGCTGCGGGCACGAATGCCTCTACTGCTACGTGCCGCTGGCGATGCACATGAAGCGCGACGTCTTCAACGCCGGCGCGAACGTGCGGCCTGGCTTCCTCTGCCGCCTGCAGGATGACGCCGAGCAATTCCAGCGCGCCGGTGTACCTGCGCAGATCTTCCTGACCTTCTCGTCCGATCCCTACCATCTCGACGATACCCAGCCGACCAGGTGGGCGCTCGAGATCCTGCGAGACCACGGCCTCGGCTTCTGCACGCTCACCAAGGGCGGCCTGCGGGCGCTGGCCGATATCGACCTGTTCCGGCCCGATCGTGACGCCTTCGCCTGCACGCTGACGTCGCTGTCGGACACGTTCTCGCGCAAATGGGAGCGGCGGGCGGCGCCGCCGGCGGAACGCATCGCGGCCCTTCGCGCCTTCCACGGCCGCGGCATCTTCACCTGGGTGAGCCTGGAGCCGACGCTCAACGTCGAAAGCTCGCTCGCGATCATCGACGCCACGGCGCCGTTCGTGGATCTCTACAAGGTCGGCCGCGCCAACTACCTGAAGGAGATTACCGAAACCACCGATTGGGCGGCCTACACCCAGCGCGTCATCGCCAAGCTGCAGCGCCTCGGCAAGGCGCACTACATCAAGAAGGATCTGCAGCCGTACCTGCCGGCGGGCTACCACAACCCGCTTCGCGTGCCGCAGCATAATGGGGCGAGGGCCGCGGCATGACCACCCTGCCCCGCCTCGAACTCGCCAATCCCGACAACCTCTCAAGCTACCGCGCCGACGGCGAGATCTGCCAGTTCGACGAAGCCGTCATCACCATCGCCGGCCGGGAGGAAGACACCATCGTCGTCGCCTGCGAAGGCGCCCTCGATCTCGCCGATCGGCTGATCCGCTACATCAACGCGCACGGGGAAATCGAGCGGACACTGACCGCGGCTCTGCATGCCCTGCGCCACTACGAACGCGGCGATGCCGCGCCCGGCCTGGCGCGCGACATTGCCAACGATCTCGAAACCCTCATCAAGCAAACGGGAGAAGCCGCGTGACAGGCACGCTAGAAGATCGCGTCCGCGCGTTCATGCAAGAGGATCCGGATTTTCCAGAGACTGGCGCCGGCGCGGGTCGCGTGGCGGCCGCCATCACTCGGTTCGTAGCCAGCGAGTTGGAGCGAGAGGCCGGAGGCGTCACCGGTGAGCTGCGTCTTCCCGAAACGATGACGCCGTCGATCGACCAGGCGCTCGGCGAGATGGTGTTTCATACGGCGCCGATCGCGCATCTATTCCGCGACACCGGAGAGAACACCCCTCCGAAGGCCGAACGGGAGCAGGCCTTCGTGCTGTTCTGGTTCCTGCGGTTGGCGCTCGAGCACCACGACAATTGGCGCAAGGTCGCCGGCGCCGAGATCGAGCGCCGCCTCCAGATCCTGAAGGCGAATAAGCCGGACGCCGGGCTCGCCGGCCGGGCCGACGGGTGACCAGGTCATGAGCCGCAAACAGAAAAACCGCCCCGTCCGCCAATTCCGCGTCAGGGTCGACGGCTTCTGCGACTACGACACTGAGGCGAACAGCATCGCCCAGGCGCGCTGGCGCGCGTTCAAGGCCGCGCGTGAGGCCGGCTATTTCCGCGACGAAGTGCGCCGCGGTGACGGCTTCAAGTATTTTCTCGGCCGCTGCGGAAGCGTCTTTGAGGTGCGGCGATGAGCATCCAGCAGCATCCCGACTATCACGAGGGCTTTTTCGACGCGGCCGATTTCACGCCGCTGTTCGAGGGCGAGTGCTCGCCGGAATACGAGGCCGGCTGGCGGGCCTATTGGGCCTGCCGCGACATCCTCGCAGCCTTTGACGGCGGCGAGCTGCCGGCCGATACCGCGGCGATCATGCCGGCCCATTTCGTGCGAGCGGATCGTTGATGGCCACGCGCAAGAAGGATTGGCGCGCGCCGTCACAGCGCAGCCCGTATGACCCTCTCTCGAAAAGGAATAGACCTGTGATTGAGAAGCCTAGACAACCCGAGGTCAAATGCGAGGACCCCAGCGCTGCGCAGGCCAGCGACTGTACCTGTCCGATCTGCCGGCCCCCTACCATCAATGATGCAGGCGGGCCGGCTGGCTTCCGGCCCGCGACACAGGCCGCCGGCACCGCACAATCCGAATTTATCGCCTGGGCCACCCGGAACATAGCTCGGCAGATTATTGGGCCAGGCGTCGCGATGCCGTCGACGAAAAGCGCTGCGATCGAGGCCGAAGAGAAAGCCCGCGAACCGGTCAAGCAATTCCTGTTCAAGGCCACCGCCAAGGTCGGCTGGAGCGACATCATCGGCAACGAAGAGGCTCACCGCGCCATGCGGGAGGCAATCGAGCTGCCGGTCAAGCATCGCGATCTCCATACCTTCTACGGCAAGAAGCCGACCAAGGGCATCCTGCTGTGCGGGCCGCCCGGCTGCGGCAAGACCATGTTCGGCAAGGCGGCCGCATCCGTGCTCGGCGAGCTCCACGGCGTGGAAGCAAGCCTTCTGCACGTCAAGGCAACGCAGCTCCAGACGCCCTTCGTCGGCCAGACCGAGGCGATGATCCGCTGCATCTTCGCCTATGCGCGCGCCTACTGGGCCCGCTACGGGCACCAGCTGGTGGTTTTCATCGACGAGGCCGACGCCATCCTGCCGAGCCGCGACGGCGCCGGCGGCCGCCGCGCGCTGCCCTGGGAGGAAAGCAACGTCTCGACCTTCCTGACCGAGATGGACGGGTTGGAGGAATCCGGCGCGCTGGTGATCCTCGGCACCAACCGGCCGCACGTGATCGATGCCGCCCTGCTGCGCGACGGCCGCTGCGATCGCAAGATCGTGGTCCAGCGCCCGACCGAGGATGCCGCGCGACAGATCCTGGCGAAATCGCTCGCCGGCGCGCCTGTCATCGGCGATGCCGCGGCGCTCGTCGACGTCGCGATGTCGGAATTCTTCTCGCCGCTGCGGCACTTGCTCCAGATCAAGACCGACAAGGGCCTCGACTATCTCTGCCTCGGCGATATCGTCTCCGGCGCGATGATGGTGGGCCTCGTCGAGCGCGCCAAGTCCAACGCCCTGCATCGCGATCTCGCCGCCGGCAGCCGTTCCGGCATCACCGCGATCGACATGCAGGCCGCGGTCGACCAGGTCATGGCGGAAAACACCGGCCGGCCGGATTTCTACGCGCTCGAGGAGAAGCTGAAGCGGATCGGCGCCAAGGAAGTCGAGCTGATCGAGGTCCGGCCGCAGATCCGGCACGCGGGATCGGGGACGTTGCAGTAATCACGCCATATCCCCGCAAGGGCCTTACTTGCGCGGCCTCTCGGCCTGGATATGAAGAATGGTACTAGCGGAATCGACTCTTCCATCACGTCATGCTTTTGAAGCCGCATGGATCTCTACCTCCGCAAAGTTATCCACACGCAGGCGCGCGACAATTATCGCGTGCTGTTGAAGCTGGATGGTGACGACGAAATCGAGATCGGCTCGATCGGGATCCAAACCTTCGCCAGCGACGATACGGCGTGGACCTGGGGAATCGACAGCGTGATCCCCTTGCGCGCGATGGAAACGCAGGGCCGCGGCGCCGATCGGCGAGACTGCATGGCGAAGTTCCGGGCCGCCTGGGACAAGCTGTCGGCCGACCCCGGCCGGCTCGCCGAGTTCATGGCCGCCAAGCGGCGCGCGAGGCGCGGGTGACAAGTCGCCCCGTCGAACCAGGGCCGGTGATGGCGCTCACGGAACCGGCGCTCCCAGTGGGAACGAATCCTCGGTGAAGGACTCGAATCCACGTTGTTCGTTGCGTGGAGTAGGTGCAGTGGCGTTGCGTCGCGAGAAGCGGAAGGCGATCGGGATCAAGGCCCCTTTTCCGGGCTTCATCGAACCCGTGCTTGCCGAGCAGGCCGACCGCGTCCCCCGCGGCGACCGCTGGATCCACGAGGTCAAATACGACGGCTACCGCGGCCAGCTTCACATCGCCAACCATGCGGTCAAGATCTTCACACGCAGCGGCCTCGACTGGACGCGGCAATTCGCCAAGGTCGCGCATGACGCCGACCTGATCAACGCCAGCTCGGCCATCATCGACGGCGAGATCGTGGCGCCCGGCGAAGACGGAAAGACCGACTTCGCCACCTTGCAAAAGAGCCTCAAGGGCAATTCCGATAACATCCGCATGATCGCCTTCGATCTGCTCTATCTCGACGGCCGCGACCTTCGGAAGGTGCCGCTGCTCGAGCGCAAGGCCGCGCTGAAACAGCTGCTCGCAAGATTGCCGATCGAATACAGCGAACACTTCGACATGGACGGTGCCGAGCTGTTTCGGCGAGTCTGCGCAGGTGAGCTCGAGGGCGTGGTCTCCAAGATTGCCAATTCGCCCTATGGGGGCCTGCGCGGCAACTACTGGGTCAAGACCACCTGCGCGCACCGCGAGACGCTGGCGATCGCCGGCTTCAAGATCAAGGACAATCGGTTCGAGGGCATCTATGTCGGCCGGCAGGACGGTGACGAGCTGCACTATGCCGGCAAGGTCGAGCTCGGCTTTGAGAAGGAGACCGTCGAGGATCTGCAGCAAAGGCTGAAGAAGCTGGTGCGCAAGACCCAGCCCTTCGCCAGACGCATTCCGAACAGCGGGATCTGGGTCGAGCCGCGCCTGGCGGCCGAAATCGAGTATCGCGCCAAATCCGCCAACGGACAACTCCGGCATCCGTTCTTCAAGGGCCTGCGCGAGGATCTCTGAGCATGGCACGCCTGACCCCGGCCGAGCAGATCGAGCAGAGCTACGACCTCGCGATGATGGCGCTGGCCGACTACCTGACGGACGAGCGCACTGCCATCGCGACACTCGACAGGCTGATCCGAATCCTCGATCGCGACAGCCTGCGCGACGCAATCACCGAGGTCCTGGTCGACTCCCGTGTACATCCGCGGCCGGAGGCCCATGAACCGGCGCCGCCGCCGCGGGCCAGAACGCTGTTGCCGTAGCTACGGTTGCGAGGTCAGCCACCACAGGCGAAAGTTTTTCCGCCTTAGGGAAGCACTGCGTAATAGCGCCGTCCGTTTGTACTCGGGTTGCTTCCGTCGCTGGTGGTGATCGTCACGTAGCGCCAAACGTTTTGCGGCCCGAGCCCCTGAAACTCGTAGCGCTCGGGCGGCATCAACGCGGCACCCTCAAAGACCACCAGCGGCGCAGGATCGGCCGTATACGTCTTGCTCAGCTGAAACTTGTAGGTGCGTGTCTGGAAGCGTCCGTCCGCCGTCGGCTCGAAACCGCTGATCTGCTCGATCACGCGACCCCGGGGCATCTCGACCCGCAGGGGGGATCCACCGTGCAACAGGGTCAGAGGGGTCCAGAACAGGATGTAGACGACGCCGACAAAGACGAGCATCGAGCGAAACCGTAGCTTGAAGTCCGGCTGCAGCTGCTCGGCCGGGGCGCTCCGGTAGTTTGCGGCGACGGTCCGCAATGCGTCGGCCTCACGGGGATCGGCGTCCCGGGCAAGGTCCAGGCAGAGCTTTTCCATCTGTTGATATGAGTAGGTCATTTGTCCCAGCCGCGCGAACAATATTAGCGAACAACCAGCGGACGAGCAACCCACGGTAGGAGGTAGGTGCTTACTGTAACCCCTGCGATGCACGCGCTCGCGCGACGGAGCTGAAGGCAACGATCCCTTAAGGGAGTTATGGAATATTTTGCCCGCGCGCGGCCCCTTGTCCCGTGTTCCGCGCGCGACCAGGACCGGCCATGCCCGCCATCGAACCGGATGCCAAGACCCTCAAGAAGCGGCTGGAGCTTTGTCTCGAGGCGCTCCGCCTCCGGAAGAAGATCAACGCGACGACGATCCGAATCGAAGCCATCAAGGCGGAGCTGAAGATCTTCGCCAAGGATCTCGGCCGCGGGTTCCGCGAAACCGACGTCAAGCTCGGCCACGTCTCCGTCTCGCCTGAAAAGCCGGAGCGATTCGACGGTGACTTCCCCGTCGTCGACGTCCGCAAGTGGCAGTCCCTGTCCGACAGCGACCGCAAGAAGCATCTCGAAAGCGGCCTGGTGGTCATCGAATCCCAGTGGTCCAAGCCCTATCACGGGCGCGTCGACATCGAGCTTTACTGAGAACTCCCGTCGTCATCACCACCGGCGCCTGGCGCGGCCGCCGCGGATCGATCGCGGGCACACTCGAAGACCGCAAGGCGCGCGGCATCACCAAGGCCATCGTTCGCGCCGGCGCCGAGGTCGAGCTGCTCTCGATCGAAAGCTTGCGCGCCGATGATCAGGGTGATCTGTTTGCGCAGGAGATGATGAATGGCCTGGCGCGATGCAACGCTCCTCGGAAGCCCCTACGAGCAGCAGATCAACGAAGAAACCGGGCAATGGCGTCACCGCCGTCTGGTTTTGACTGACAAGCCGCCGCGTGATTCGCTGGAGGATCTGCTGGGTCGCCCCGGCAGGCTGCACGTCCTCGATCACGACGGCCCCTGGACGGGTGGTCCCGCGCCGAGCTGACCCCGGAAACGAAAACGCCGCCGGCGCTGGCGGGCGCCGACGGCGTGATGAGCCGATCTGGATGAACCTGATCAGTGTCCGGAGAAGAACTTCCAGATCGCGATGCCGGCGACGCCGATCGAGCCGGCCATGCCGATATATTTGAAGCCGCCGTCGATCAGCTCCTTCATCCCCTTCGCCTTGGTCAGGAGCGTGACGAGCTCGTCGAGCTTGGTCTCGATGCCCGCAAGGCGCGCCTCGCGCTTCTCGTCCTTCTCGTCGCGCGCCCGCTCCCGCTCCTCGAGCGCGGCAATGCGCTCGACCTGGGTGGGCGGCTTGACCGACGTCAGCGCGCGCATCATTTGCCTCCCTTCCCTGCATAGTCCAGCCGCTGCCGGCGCAGGCATTCCTGGGCCAGCGCGATCACGCCGTGCTGCTCGATCACGATCGCCTCGAGCCACAGGAAGGCCTGGATAGCGTCGTAGTCGGGCCCGAACGCCGGCAGCGGAATCTGCTCGAGCAGATCCTCGCAGGTGGTCGGGATCTCGACCCGGAGCGGCGGCGCAAGGTTAGCGAGATGCTGGGGGCCGCAAGAGGCCAGCAGCATCGCCGAGGCGGCAAGCAGAAGGCTTGCCAGCGGCGGCCGCCGGCGGCTTTTGTTTGGCATAGGCTTTCACCTTCTCCTCGAGGACGGCGTTCTGCTTGCGAAGCGCGTCGAGCTTCGGCGTGAAGAAGTCGCCGAGATCCTTGGCTGCATCCTTGTCGCGCTGTGCGGCGGCGGCAGCGGCCTTACGGTGATCGATTTCGATCCGCTCCTCGCAATGCGCGACCTCCTCGCGGTGCACGTGCAGCGCGGTGAAGCCGACGGCGACCAGCACCGCCAGGATTTTGAGACAGGTGCCGCAATGGAGCAGATAGTCGAGCGCCTTGGCGCCGGCGGCGACGCTCGCACCGCCGCCGGGAATGAGCGCGATCGCGCCCGCGATGGCTGTCAGCATGTCAGCGCCCCATGTTGGCGGCGGAGCGGTGATCCTCGAGCCTGATCCGGGCGATGCGGGCCGCGTCGATCAGCACCAGGATTCCGATCGCCGCGGCGGCGACGCCGATCGGCAGCGCCCAGGAGCTCGAGAACACGGCCTTGAGCAGCGGCCGGACCTGGTCGAGCAGCCCGGCGGCCTGGTGGGCCTTGTCGATGCCGGCCTGGATGGTGTCGAGGTCGAAGCCGCCGGCCTGGTCCGCGCCGACGCCGCCCAGCGTCGTCAGGCCGAACAGAACCTTGAGCTTGCCGTACAGGCCGATCCGGTCGGTTCCTGCGATGGTCCGCGAACCCGCCTCGCGCAGATCCCGGACGGTGGCGGTCGCCCGCGCCTCGGCGATCGGCGCGCCCTGGGAGCGCGCCAGGGCCTCCCTGGTGGCCTGGTCGACAACACCGGTCGCCGGAAGGCCATGGTTGAGCTGGAGGCTCGCCACGGCGCCCCGTGTGGCCTCGTGAAACTCGCCGTCATCCCTGCCGACCCCGTAGCCCTTGGCCTTCAGCTCGGCCTGGAGGCCCTTCACCTCGAAGCCGGCATCGCCATAGCCCAGCTCGCCCTCTGGACGGGCGACAGGCGCGGGAAATAGCGCCGCCTGGCCATGCTCGGGCAACAGGGCGGCCTTCCAGCGCCGGGTCCAGTCCTCGCGGTCCTTC
>Ga0075365_10001732_pt1 | contig 10122 bp, 8 predicted proteins | sample EndMetdeltDD1765_FD_71387 | JGI IMG/M metagenome (GOLD analysis project Ga0075365, IMG submission 71387) | Populus endosphere microbial communities from Tennessee, USA - Endosphere MetaG P. deltoides DD176-5 | ecosystem: Host-associated > Plants > Roots > Endosphere | place: USA: Tennessee... | reverse complement strand
AGCCACAACCCGCCGGGCGACAACGGCCTCAAGGTCTACGCCCACGACGGCGGGCAGGTCGTCCCGCCGGGCGACCAGGCGATCGCCGCCGCCATCGAGGGAGTGACCGGCGTGCGGGAGCTCCCGCTCGCCACGGCGACCCCGCTGGGCCCCGAGGTGCTCGAGGCCTACCTCGACGCGGCCGCCGCCCGTGTGCCGTCCGGGGCCCGAGCGGTGCAGACGGTGCACACCGCCCTGCACGGCGTGGCCGGGACGCCCCTCGCCCTGCTGTTCGAACGTGCCGGGCTTCCGGCGCCGATCGCCGTGAGCTCGCAGGCGGCACCCGACCCCGACTTCCCGACGGTCCGGTCGCCGAACCCGGAGGAGCCCGAGGCCCTCGAGCTGGCGATCGGCGAGGCGGCTCGCCACCACGCCGACCTGGTCCTGGCGACCGATCCCGACGGTGACCGACTCGCCGTGGCCGTGCCCGAGGGGGCCCGGTGGCGCCGCCTCGACGGCGACGAGATCGGCATCCTCCTGGCCGACCAGGCCCTCGCGTCGACGAGCGGCCCCGGGCGCGTCGTCGCCAGCTCGATCGCCTCCTCACGCCTGCTCGGCGCGCTGGCCGCCGAAGCAGGTGCCGAATGGATGACCACGCCACCCGGCTTCAAGTGGATCGCGCGCGCCGCCGACGGCCGACCGGGCGCCCGCTTCGTGTTCGGGTACGAGGAAGCACTCGGGTACGCGGTCCACGACCTCGTGCGCGACAAGGACGCGCTCACGGCGGCGGCCGCGTTCGCGGTGCTCGTCGCCGAGCTGGGCGCCGCCGGGGAGTCGGTCGCGAGCCGGCTCGACGCGCTGGAGCGGCGCCACGGGGTCCACGCGACGCGCCGCTGGTCGTTGCCGCTCCCCGGCGCGGCGGGTGTGGCCCGGATGCAGCGAGCGATCGACCACTTCATCGAGGCGCCCCCGCGCGTCGTCGGCGGGCTCCGCGTGCAGGCCATCACCAGCGTGGCGGCGGATCTGCTGGTCCTCGAGCTCGACGACGACGCTCGGGTGGTCGTCCGCCCGAGCGGCACCGAACCCCGATTGAAGGCGTACGTGGAAGCCGTCGCACCGGTCGGCGCATCGCTCGACCGGGCGCGCGCGAGCGCGCGTGACCGGGCGGAGCGCATCCGCACCTCGCTCGCCGCCCTGCTCACGGAGGCGGCCTCGGAGCTCTGAACCGGAAGCGCACGCGACCGGCCACCCCACGCCGTACCGTGGACCCGGATGGTGGTGCTCGCCTGGCTCGTGGCGCTCGGCGCCGTCCTCCTCGCTGCCACGCTGGTCCGCCGCGCCCGAGCGAGCGCCGCCGAGGACGCCGACCCACTGCGCGCCCTCGACGCCGTGCTCGACTTCGCCCCGCTCGGCGTGGCCGTGCTCGACACCGAGCTCCGTTTCGTGCGGGCCAACCAGGCCCTCACGCGCTTGAGCGGACAGGCATCCGAGGACCTGCTCGGTCACACGTTCGGCGAGGTCACGAACCGACCCGACCTGTTGGCGATCGCCGAGTCGGTGCTGGCCAACGGCGAACCGGCGTACGGCCTCGACGCCAGCGGTCGGAGCACCGACGGGCGCACGTTCCGCGCCGTCGTCGACTTCTACCCGGTGCGGATCGACGAGCGCATCGTCGGCATCGGCGTCATCGTGCACGACATCACCGCTGCGGCGCGTGTCGACGAGGAGCGACGTCGTCTGCTCGAGCGCCTGACCAACCTGCAGCGGATCACCGAGGCGCTCGCCCTGGCGCGCACCTCCACCGATGTCGTGCGCATCGTGGTCGACGACATCTGCGAGGCCGCGGGCGCTGGCGCGGCGACGCTCCTCCTCGGCGACGAGCGCGAGCTCCGCGTGCTCGGCGCCACCGACGACAAGGCCGCGATCGAGCAGTGGCTGCGCGAGGTCCCTGCCGGCGACAACCGGCTCATCGTTCGGGCGATGGCCGAGCGCCGCGTGGTCGTCGCCGGACCTGCCGAGCTCGCCGCCCAGTGGCCCGCGATCAGCCGGGTCGTGCCGGCCGGCGAGACGATCGTCGCTGTCCCCCTGCTGTTCGACGAGGGCGTGCTCGGGGGCATGGTCCTTCGATTGCCCGCGTCGAGCGGCGGCCGGCACGACGAAGTGTTCCTCACCGCCGCCGCGGTGCAGACCGCCGAGGCGTTGCGCCGGGTGCAGCGTGAGGAGGCCGACGAGGTCGCGCAGGCCGAGACAGCCGTGACGACGGCCCGTCTGTCGCTCGTGGCCGAGGCCAGCGAGGCCTTCGCCTCCTCGCTCGACTGGCGCATCACCCTGCGGCGGATCGTCGACCTCTGCGTGCCGCGCGTGGCCGACGTGGCCATCGCCTTCGCCCTCGACGGTGACGAGATCGTGGCAACCGAGCTGACCGGCCCGCCCTCCGACGAGGACCGGCTCCGACCAGTGCTCGAGCGGTGGCCCGACGTGGTCCGCCATCAATCGTGGTCGGCACCGACGCTGCTCCCCGACCTCGCTGCCGTCGACCCCGCCGATCCTCGCTCGCCAGCCGCCACCGACCTGGCCGAGGCGGGGCTCCGTTCGGCGTTGACCGTCGCGCTCCGCGCCGACGATCGCATCGTCGGCCTGCTCGTCCTGGCGACGACGGGCTCCCGCGAGCTCGACGCCAACAGCCTGGCCCTGGCCGTCGAGATCGCCGGTCGGGCCGGCCAGGCGATGCGCAACGCCGCCCGCTTCCAGGAGCGCTCGCACGTCGCCGACACCTTGCAGGCGAGCCTCCTGCCGCCCGCCACCCCCAGCGTTCCCGGCCTCGAGGTCGCGACGCGCTTCTTCGCCGTGGGCGAGGGCATCGACGTCGGGGGCGACTTCTACGACGTGTTCCGGATGGGCACCGCCGGTGCCCCGCTCGACCAGTGGGCCGTCGTCATCGGCGACGTCCGGGGCAAGGGGGCCGAGGCCGCGCGCATCTCGGGCACCGCCCGCCACACCATCCGCGCCGCCGCGCTCCACCAGCGCTCGCCCGCGGCCATCCTGCGCCAGCTCAACGAACTGCTGCTGGTCACCGGCGGCGACGACCTCGAGCCTCGCTTCTGCACGGCGGTGGTCGCCACGGTCACCCCGCAGGGCGACGCCGCCTCGATCACCCTCGCGGTCGCCGGGCACCCGGCCCCGTTGTTGCTCCGCTCCGACGGTACGACGCAGCCCGTGCTCGCTTCGGGAACGATGCTCGGGGTGCTCGACGACGCCGAGCTCGCCGACGTGACGCTGCAGCTCGGCACCGGTGATTCCCTCGTGCTCTACACCGACGGCGTCACCGAGCGCCACGTCGGCGGTCGCTTCTTCGACGAGGAGACGTTCGCGTCGGTCCTGTCCCGCTGCACCGGCTTCACCGCGCCCGTCCTGGCCGAGCGGATCGAGACCGCGTCTCGGGCGTTCCTCGAGGACCTCCCCAGCGACGACCTCGCCGTGGTCGTGATCCGGGTGCCGGAGCCGCTGGCCAGCGCGTCGGCGGCGAGCACCGACCTACCCAACGACCTCACTGCACCCATGCTCGGACGTCGCTTCGTCGCTGCCGCCCTCAGCGCGCTCGGGCTCGACCGGCACGCGGAGACGGCAGCGCTGCTCGCCAGCGAGCTCGTCACCAACGCGTTGGTCCACGCCGACCCGCCGTACCGCATCGCCGTCGAGAGCGGTGACAGCGTCCTGCGCATCGCCGTCAACGACGCGTCGGTCGCCGGACCGCAGCTGCCGCCCTACGACGAGCACGCCACCTCGGGTCGGGGCATCCGCCTCGTCGACTCGCTCACCGACCGGTGGGGCGTCCTCCTCGCCGAGGGCGGCAAGGCCGTCTGGTTCGAGCTCGACACGTGAGCATCGCCGAGCTCGTCGAGACCTGGCCGGTGCGCACGGCCGCTGTCGGGGTGGTCGACCGGACCGGTCGCCTCGACGCCGCCGGGCCGGTCGGGCAGGCCTTCGCCTGGGCGTCGGTCACCAAGGTCGTGACGGCGCTCGCGACGTGGATCGCGGTCGAGGAGGGGACGATCGCCCTCGACGATGCCGCCGGGCCTCCCGGGTCGACCGTTCGCCACCTCCTCGCCCATGCATCGGGCCTCGCCCCCGACCGCGACGTCGTGCTCGCCGCGCCCGGCGTGCGCCGGATCTACTCCAACCTCGGCATCGAGCTGGCCGCGACGCACGTCGCCGAGCGGGCCGCCATGCCGTTCGAGGACTACGCCCGCGAGGCCGTGCTCGAGCCGCTCGGCATGCGCGGCACCCGTCTCGCCGGGTCGCCGGCCAGCGGGTGCACCGGTCCGCTCGTCGACCTCGAACGCCTCGCCGCCGAGCTGCTCGCTCCCACGCTCGTGAGCGCCGGCACCCTCGGGGCCGCAACCACCGTGGCCTTCCCCGGCCTCGACGGCGTCCTGCCCGGCTTCGGCCGCCAGCACCCGAACGACTGGGGGCTCGGCGTCGAGGTGCGCGACCACAAGGCCCCGCACTGGATGCCCAGATCGGCATCTCCCCGCACGTTCGGTCATTTCGGGCGAGCGGGGGGCTTCCTGTGGGTCGATCCCGACGCGGCGATCGCCTGCTGCTCGCTCAGCGACGAGCCGTTCGGCCCGTGGGCGGCCGAGGCGTGGCCCGCGCTCGGCGAAGCCGTGCTCGCCCGTCGCTGACCGCGACGCCTTCGGCCCGCAGTCGCTGGGCGTGCTCGCGCTCGTGGCCGGGAACCAACCGGCCGGCGGCGGTGACCACCCGCCACCACGGCACGTCGGTCAGCCCGCTCCCCCGCAGCAGGTTGCCCACCGCGCGCGCCGCTCCTGGGTGTCCCGCCTCCTCCGCCACCTCGCCGTAGGTGACGAGCTCACCCGGTCGCAGGCGCAGGAGCACGGCAAGCACGTCGTCCTCGAACGCCAACGAACGCGCTCCTACTCGGCGACGATGCGCTCGAGGGTCAGCTCGGGCTTGTCGGCCGCGAGCCGGTCGAGCCAGTAGGGGCTCTCGAAGAGGGCGAGGATCGTGCCGTCGGCCCGTTTCAGCACCCGAACGCCGGTGGTGTGGCTCAGCTCGACCGCGGACGCGGCGTCGGTGCGCCGCGCCACCGAGTAGGTGGTCGACGACAGCTCCACCGGGGCGCCGAACTCGTGCTCGAGCCGGTGGGCGAACACCTCGAACTGCATGCGGCCCACCGCCGCGAGCACGGGTGCGGTGTCGCCCAGGTCGTCGTCGCGCAGGACCTGCACCACGCCTTCCTCGTCGAGCTGGGCGAGACCGGACCGGAACTGCTTGAAGCGTCCCGTGTCCTTCGGCCGGGCGACGACGAACTCCTCCGGCGCGAAGCTCGGGATGCCGGGGAAGCGGACGGGCTCGTCGAGGTGCAGCGTGTCGCCGATCAGCAGGTCGGTCGCGTTCACGAAGCCGAGCACGTCGCCCGGGAAGGCCTCCTCGACCGTCTCGCGCTCGGATCCGAAGACGCTCGTGGCGTACTTGGTCGCGAACGGCTTGCCGGTGCGGTCGTTGGTGAGCGTCGTGCCCCGCTCGAAGCGACCCGAGCACACGCGCACGAACGCGAGGCGGTCGCGGTGCGATGGGTCCATGTTCGCCTGGATCTTGAAGACGAACGCCGAGAAGGGCGCGTCGAGCGGGCGGGGCTCACCGTCGACGTCGAGGCGTGGCGCCGGCGAGGGCGCGAGATCGACCACCGCGTCGAGCAGCTTCCGCACGCCGAAGTTGGTGAGGGCGGAGCCGACGAACAGCGGCGACGTCTCGCCGGCAAGGAACGACTTGACGTCGAGGTCGGCACCGACGGCGTCGAGCAGGCCCAGCTCCTCCTGCGCGGCTTCCCACGCGGCGCCCTCGCCGGCCGGGTCGACGATCTCCTCGCTCGCCTCCGCCGCGCCGCGGGCGCTGCGGCCGTAGCGGGTGAACACCCCGTCGCGCCGGTCGACCACGCCGCGGAAGTCGCCCGGGATGCCCACCGGCCAGGTGACGGGGGTGGGCTGGATGCCGAGCTGGTCCTGGATCTCGTCGATCAGCTCCAGCGGGTCGCGGCCCGGCCGGTCGTACTTGTTGAGGAAGGTGAGCAGCGGTACCCCGCGGTCGCGGCAGACCTCGAAGAGCTTGCGGGTCTGGGGCTCGATGCCCTTCGCCGTGTCGAGCACCATGATCGCCGCGTCGGCTGCAGCGAGGACCCGGTAGGTGTCCTCGGAGAAGTCGCGGTGGCCCGGGGTGTCGAGGAGGTTGAGCGCATGGTCGCGGTACGGGAACTGCAGCACCGTCGAGGTGATGGAGATGCCGCGCTGCTGCTCCATCGCCATCCAGTCCGACGCCGCCGAACGGCGACCGGCGCGCGCCTTGACCGCACCGGCCTGCTGCAACGCCCCGCCGTAGAGCAGGAACTTCTCGGTGAGCGTCGTCTTGCCGGCGTCGGGGTGGCTGATGATCGCGAACGTGCGGCGGCGCGCCGCTTCGGCGAGGACATCGGCCATGGCTCAAGAGTACGGGCCGCTTGCGCGGACTAGATCAGTCGGCGGTCGGTGGCCCAGCGGGTCAGCTCGTGGCGGCTCGACAGCTGGAGCTTCCGGAGCACCGCCGACACGTGGGTCTCGACCGTCTTCACGGAGATGTCGAGGCGGCGGGCCAGCTCCTTGTAGGTGTAGCCCCGGGCGATGAGGCGCAGGACCTCGCGCTCGCGGTTGGTGAGCTGGTCGAGCTCGGGGTCGACGACCGGGATGTCGGCGGCGCCGGCGAAGGCGTCGAGCACGAATCCGGCGAGGCGGGGCGAGAACACGGCGTCGCCGTCGGCCACCCGCCGGATGGCGTCGGCCAGCTCGTCGCCGGAGATCGTCTTGGTCACGTAGCCGCGGGCACCCGCCCGGATCACCGAGATGACGTCCTCGGCGGCGTCGCTCACCGACAGGGCGAGGAACTTCACCTCGGGATGCGTCGACGCCACCGTCTCGAGCACGGCCTTGCCGCCACCGCCGGGCATGTGCACGTCGAGCAGGACCACATCGGGGGACGTGCGCCGGATCAACTCGATGGCCGACTCCACGTCGGCGGCGTCGCCGATCACCTCGACCCGGTCACCGAGCTCGACGCGCACCCCGGCGCGGAACATCTGGTGGTCGTCGACGATCACGACGCGCGTCATGTGAGGACCCGTTCCACGCGCAGCTCGATCTCGGTCCCCTCACCCGGCGCGCTGCGCACGGTCGCCGAGCCGCCGTGGCGCGCCATCCGCCCGACGACAGAGTCGGCCAGGCCGCGCCGATCGGCGGGCACGGCGCCAGGGTCGAAGCCGACGCCGGTGTCGCGCACGAACACGGTGGCGCTCCGATCGTCCACCTCGGCGAACACGTCGGCGTGGTCGACCTGGGCGAACTTCGCGGCGTTGACCATGGCCTCGCGCGCGGCGCGCACCATCGCCTCGAGCCGATCGTCGAGTGGGCAGTCGCCGACCGTCACCACGTCGACCGGCAGGCCGTGATCGGTCTCGACCTCGGCCGCCGCCGCCTCCACGGCCGACGCGAAGGTCAGGCGCGGCCCGTCCTCGTCACGGCGGGCGTAGAGCCACGCGCGGAGAGCCCGCTCCTGACTGCGGGCCAGGCGCTGCACCTCGCCCGGCGAGTCGGCGCGCCGCTGGATGAGCGCCAGGGTCTGCAGCACCGAGTCGTGCAGGTGGGCGGCGAGGTCGGAGCGTTCCTGCGATCGGATCCGCTCGCGTCGCTCGGCGCTCAGGTCCTGGACGAGCTGCCACCACCACGGCGCCAGCATCAGGGCCAGGCCGGCCACCACGACGCCGGTCGCCACGAGCCCTTCCCGTGCCGCCTGCAGCTCGTGGTTGGACGCGAGGAACCCGACCACGCCGGCGAGCAGGAGCGCGGTGCCACCCGCGATGCGCATCCAGTGTGAACGCTGGTCGGTGACCGCGCCGAACCACCGGGCCCGGCTCGACTCGTCGGCCTGGCGCCACACGATCCCGAGACCGGCCGCCACGACCAGCACCGGCCACACGAAGCCGAGGCCGAGCACGCCCAGCTCGCCGGCCAGCAGCGTCCCCCCCACGACGAGTGCGCCCATCGCCCAGAGCTGCAGCGGATCAGAGCGCACCGCCGACTCCTGTCGGTGGCGGGGCAGCACGAACCAGAAGGCGCCGTAGAGGACGAGCCCCGAGCCGCCCGCGATGGTGAGCAGCACGAACGCCAGCCGCACCTTGAGGGGGTCGACTCCCAGGTGCCGGGCCAGGCCCGACGCCACACCCGCCACGAGGGCGCCGTCGCCGCCGCGCTCGAGCGGCGGGCGGGGCAGCGATCGCATGGCTCGATGTTCACACGGATGCCGTTCGCTGGCATCAGGGCGACGGTCAGGGTCATCCCCGATTGGCGGGCCTTCGTCGACGCCGGATGATGAGGCCATGACCGACAACCCGACGTCGCCGAGCCCCGTCCGGCGGCTCACTCGCAGCAGCGACGACCGCGTGCTGGCCGGCGTGTGCGGTGGGCTGGCCCGCTTCACCGGTATCGACCCCGTTGTCTTCCGCGTGGTGATCGCCGTCGCCGCCCTCCTCGGCGGCACCGGTGTGCTCGCCTACCTCGTCGCCTGGCTGGTGATCCCGAAGGACGACGCGCCGAGCCACGCGCAGTCGTTCGTCGACACCCGGGGGCGCAACCTGCCCCGCTGGGTGCTCATCCTCCTGGGCGTCGTGGTCGCCGTCCCCGTCCTCAGCACCTTCGACGGCCCATGGCCGTTCTTCCGTGGCGGATTCGGGCTCATCGCCCTGCTCGTGTTCGGCGTGTGGCTCTGGGTCCGCCACGACGACCACCACGGCGACGCTCCACCGACGGGACCGCCCGCACCGATGTCGGCGCCGGCCAGCGGGCCGGGCCCCGTGGCCACCGAGGTGCCGCCCGTCGCTCAGGGCGGGCGAGGCAGGAGCGGCCTCGCCCGCGTGACCCTGAGCGCCGTCGCGATCGTGATCGGCGTGCTGGTCGCAGCGATCTTCCTCGGAGCCGACCTCGGGCGCGAGGTCATCCCCGCAGCTGTGCTCGTGACCATCGGAGCCGGTCTGCTGGTGGGGAGCCAGTGGGGCCGGGCCCGACTCCTCATCCCCCTCGGCGTGTTCGTCCTCGCCATCACCACCGTGGCGTCGGTCGTCGACGTGCCGATCCGTGGCGGCGTGGGTGAGCGTGCGTGGTCGCCGACCGCCGCCGAGCTCGACTCGAACTACCGCCTGGCCGCCGGACATGCCGTCCTCGATCTGCGTGGCCTCTACCTCGAGGCAGGCGAGCATCGGAGGATCACGGTGACCGTGGCCGTCGGCTACCTCGAGGTGTGGCTGCCCGACGGCGTGGGCTACACGGTCGAGATGCACGTCGGCGCCGGCCGACTGGATACGCAGCGTGGGTCCGATCTGGCCGAGAGCATCGAGCACTCGTCGTCGTCGATCCGAGCGGCGGGTAGTCCCTCCGTCTCGATCGATGCCAAGGTCGGCATGGGCCGCCTGGGGTTCTACCTGTGAAGCGGCACCCGTTCGACCTGCTGTCGTTCGTCGCCGGGGCGCTGTTTGTCGCGCTGGGGATCGCCTTCCTCGCCGCAGGCGCCGACGTGCTCACCCCGGCCCGTTGGGCCCTGCCGGCGTTGCTGATCGCTGTCGGTGGCGCCGGCCTGGTGACGGCGCTGCGGCGGGACTAGGCGCCGACCAGCCAGCGCATCGGGTTCTGCGGCACGCTGCCGAGCCGCACCTCGAAGTGGAGGTGAGGGGCGGTGACGTGGCCGGTCGACCCGACGGTGCCGATGGGCTCACCCTGCGCCACCCGCTGACCGGAGCGCACGAAGATCCGGGCCTGGTGGGCGTAGAGGGTGACGATGCCGCCACCGTGGTCGATCCGGACCTCCTGGCCGTAGCCCGACTCCCAGCCGGCGAAGGTGACGACGCCCGCCCGGGCGGCGACGATCGTCGACCCTGCGGGGGCCCCGATGTCGATCCCGGTGTGGCGACCGCTCGACCGGTTGCCGAAGCCCGACCAGATCGCCCCTCGGGCCGGCCAGATGAGGCCGTTCGAGTTGGGCGGAGGCGGCGGCGCGGTGGTGGTCGTGGTCGGGCTTCGGCAACCGGTCGAGCGGTCGCCACAC
>Ga0075365_10001731_pt1 | contig 10123 bp, 13 predicted proteins | sample EndMetdeltDD1765_FD_71387 | JGI IMG/M metagenome (GOLD analysis project Ga0075365, IMG submission 71387) | Populus endosphere microbial communities from Tennessee, USA - Endosphere MetaG P. deltoides DD176-5 | ecosystem: Host-associated > Plants > Roots > Endosphere | place: USA: Tennessee... | reverse complement strand
GCTCGGTTCGCCCCGGATTGTGTAGGGTCGCCAGCGACCGTCGCGCGAACGCCGAGGCAGAGGAGTGACATGGCAGGGAGCAGAACGCGCCTGATCGCAGTCGCAGCCGCCGGGATGTTGTCCTCCGTAGCCCTGGCAGCATGTGGCGGTGGCGGCAGCTCCACCGCGACCAGCGGATCGAGCGGCGCCAGCGGCGCGGCCGGCGCCGGGCAGGTGAGCGCGTCCGATTACGTCGCCTCGGTGTGCTCGGCCGTCGGGGACTACAAGTCGACGCTCCAGGCCGAACAGGCGTCGGTCCAGCAGGACCTGGCCGGCCAGGGCAGCGATGTGGGTGCCGTCAAGGACGAGCTGGGCAAGTTCATCTCCGAGATGGGCAGCGCGACCGAGCAGGTCGCCACCAACGTCAAGGACGCCGGGACCCCGGACGTCCCCAACGGCGACCAGATCGCATCGCAGCTGAACAGTCGTCTCGACCAGCTCACGACGGCGGTCCAAGGTGCCCAGGACAAGGTGAACGCGTTGCCGACGAGCTCTCCCGAGGCATTCGGCTCGGCGGTGCAAAGCTTCACCACCAGCTTCCATCAGCAGACCGAGCAGATCTCCCAGCTCGACCTGACTGACAGCGGCAGCCCCGAGCTCAAGCAGGCCGCTGAGCAGAACCCCGACTGCAAGTCCCTCAAGAGCGGATAGTCCGGCACCACCGCTCGATTGAGCGGAGAGGGTGGGATTCGAACCCACGAGGCGGTTTGACCCGCCCACGCGATTTCCAGTCGCGCACCTTAAGCCGCTCGGTCACCTCTCCGGGGCGGCCTGACGATAGCGCCGGTAGGCGGCTCAGGCGAGCGCCGGAGCGTCCGGGAGGCGGGCCAGAGCCTCCTCCATCTCGGCCTCCGAGAACTCGAGATCCTCGAGCTTGCCGGAGTGGTACGCGTCGTAGGCGGCCATGTCGAAGTGGCCGTGCCCTGAGAGATTGACCAGGATCACGCGCTCCTCGCCGGTCTGCTTCGCCGCCTCAGCCTCGTCGAAGACCACGCGCAGCGCGTGAGCGGCCTCGGGCGCCGGGATGATCCCCTCGGCCTGGGCGAAGCGAACGGCCGCATCGAACGCCGCGGTCTGCGGGACCGCCTGCGCCTCGACCACGCCCTCCTTCACCAGGCCGCACAGGCTCGGCGCGTCGCCGTGGTAGCGGAGGCCGCCGGCGTGGACCGGCGGCGGGACGAAGTCGTGGCCGAGCGTGTACATCGGCATGAGCGGCGTGAGACCGACCGTGTCGCCGAAGTCGTAGCGGTAGGCGCCGCGCGTCAGGGTGGGGCAGGCGGCGGGCTCGGCGGCGACGAAGCGCGTGTCGCCTCCCTCGCGCAGGCGCTTGCGGATCAGCGGATACGCGAGGCCCGCAAAGTTCGATCCCCCGCCGACACAGCCGATGACCACATCGGGATACTCGCCGGCCTGCTCGAGTTGGTCGATCGCCTCGGAGCCGATGACCGTCTGGTGGAGCAGCACGTGGTTCAGCACCGACCCAAGCGAGTAGTTGGTGTCGTCCGACTTGGCGGCGGTTTCGACCGCCTCGGAGATCGCGATGCCGAGGCTGCCGGTCTCGTGCTCGGCCTGGGCCTTGCCGGCGTCGGTCAGATCCGAGGGGCTGCGGTGGACGGTCGCGCCCCAGGTCTCGATCATCGCCCGGCGATAGGGCTTCTGGTCGTAGCTGATGCCGACCATGAACACCTCGCACTCGAGCCCGAAGAGCCCGCACGCGAGAGCGAGCGCAGAGCCCCACTGACCGGCGCCGGTCTCGGTCGCGAGCTTGCTCACCCCCTCCTGCTTGTTGTAGTAGGCCTGCGCGACGGCCGTGTTCGGCTTGTGCGAGCCGGCGGGGGAGACCCCTTCGTACTTGTAGTAGACATGCGCCGGGGTGTCGAGCTCGCGTTCGAGGCGAAGCGCGCGGTAGAGGGGGGTAGGACGCCACAGCTTGTAGACCTCGCGGACCTCGTCGGGGATCTCGATGTCGGGCTCGGTCGACACCTCCTGCTGGATCAGCCCCATCGGGAAGATCGGGGCGAGGTCCTCGGGGCCGAGCGGCTCCTTCGTGCCCGGGTGAAGCGGCGGCGACGGCGTGCCCGGGAGATCGGGCAGAAGGTTCACCCAGTGCGTGGGAATGGCGCTCTCGGGTAGGAGGTACTTGACTGGCTGGCCCACCGTGCCCGCGATTCTATGCCCAGGCCGGTGGTCGTTTCGGCACGCGTGAAACCTCGACCAGAGGAGGCAGGTAATGACGACGACAGCAGTCAGGCTCACAGACAGCGCGAAGAACATCCTGAGCAAGCAGACGTTCGGCCACCTGGCGACGTTGATGCCCGACGGCTCTCCCCAGGTCACGCCGATATGGGTCGACTTCGAGGGCGACGAGGTCGTCATCAACACCGCCGAGGGGCGGACGAAGCCCCGGAACATGCGAAATGATTCCCGCGTGGCACTGTCGGCGACCGATCCGGACAACCCCTATGAGGCGGTCATCATCCGTGGCCGCGTCAGGGAGATGACCCACGAGGGCGCCGACGAGCACATCGACGCGATGGCCAAGAAGTACCTCGGCAAGGACAAGTACCCGTTCCGCCAATCCGGCGAGCAGCGGGTCAAGGTCTACATCGAGCCGGAGTCGGTGAAGGGCGCCAACGAGTGACCAACGGCGACGGAACCTGGAGCGTCTACCTCTCCGGGGAGATCCACTCCGACTGGCGCGAGCGCATCGCCGAGGGAGTGCGGGAGGCCGGCCTGCCGGTCGAGCTGCTCGCGCCGGTCACGGACCACTCGGCATCCGACGACGTCGGGGCGAGCATCCTCGGCGAGGAGGACGAGCAGTTCTGGCGCGACCACAAGGGCGCGGGGGTGAACGCGGTGCGCACGCAGACCCTCCTGCGCCGCGCCGACGTCGTCGTGGTCCGCTTCGGCGACAAGTACCGCCAGTGGAACGCCGCCTTCGAGGCCGGCTACGCCGCCGCGCTCGGCAAGCCCGTGGTCACCCTCCACGACGCCGAGCTCACGCACGCGCTGAAGGAGGTCGACCGCGCGGCGATGGCGGTCGCGGAGTCCCCCGAGCAGGTGGTCGAGATCCTGCGCTACGCGATCGAGGCCTGAGCATGCGGTTCCCCAGCATCTTCACGATCATCTACGTCGCGATCGGCGTCATCGTCGCGTCGAACCACAGCTACTTCACGAGCCTCGGCACCGCCAAGCTCGTCGCCGAGATGGTGCTGGCCGTGCTCCTGTGGCCGCTGCTCCTCTTCGGCGTCGACTTCCGGTTCTGAGCGCCCACGAGTTTCGGCGTCGTCCCGCGCGGGTACCACGGGACCATGCCACTAGCACTACTACTGATCATCATCGGAATCGTCGTCGCGATCCTCGTGCATTACGCGCTCGGAATCGTCTGCATCCTGATCGGTCTCGTCTTGCTGATCTGGCCGCACGTGACGAGTTCGCGCAGCACGGGCCGCGTCTGACGCCCGCCTGACATCTGCGGACGGGGGAGGGTGACCGCCGCTAGCCTCTGCGCTGCCGTCCGGAGGGGTGGCAGAGTGGTTGAATGCGGCGGTCTCGAAAACCGTTATGGGCGTTTTCTCGTCCATCGAGGGTTCGAATCCCTCCCCCTCCGCTAGACAGCTGAAGGCCCTGCAACTGGGCCCGCTCATCCCACTTGTGCGCGAAGATCCGGCCGATGGGGGATGTCATCTCACGCTTCCGTGCGACCACCGAGGCTGGTGACGTCGAAGGCTTCATGGCGCTGATCGAGCCGAACGCCGAGCTGGTTTCTCCGATCTCGGGCCGGCTGGTGATTCGGGGCGAACGCGATCTTCGGACTCTGTTCACCGCGGTCTACGGGAGCATCAAAGGGCTTTCGTGGGTCGATCAGATCACCGAAGGACAACTGACGCTGCTACGCGGCGAGGCTCGGATCGGGCCCGCAAAGCTCGATGACGCGATGGTCCTCGAGTTGGGGGCCGATGGCCGGATCCACCGAATCCGCCCTCACTTCAGGCCCTTGCTCGGAAGCACGCTCTTCGCTCTCATCGTCGGGGCGAAGCTCATTTCCCACCCGGGTCTGCTGATCCGCGCGACACGCCGGTAGCCGCTCTCGCCCCGAAACTCGCGCTGGACAGGTCCCGGGCTTCGGGGGTTGAGCCCCGAAAGGCCGGGGTACGGGGGAACGAGCGGTAGGAGTCGACTGCAAGGAGCGGCATGGGGCTGAGGGCCACAGCAGCGAAGGCTGTAGGAGGGACGATCACGGCCATTCGAATTCCGGCCGATGCGACCCTCAGGCTTGTCGGCCGCGGGCCGCTCGGCGGTGTCCTCGAGGGCGTGGTCGAAGCGGCCGATGCCACTTGTCGCGTTGTCGCCGGGCGGGTCCTCGGCAGCGACGAGCTTCGCGAGCACACCGAACGCCGGCGGGTGGTGCCCGACGAGCGGGACCGCGCTCCCTCGGCCAGCGAGGAAGCGCCTGCGGAGCAATCGAAGGCCGAATCGAAGGCCGGGGAAAGAGCCAAGGCCCAGCGCAGGCCCGGCCCATCCAGTGGCGCCAAGACCTCGCCCCGAAAGACTCGCGCTGTGCGCCGCAAGCCGCGAGGCACGCAACCAAGGCAGGCCCGACCCGGAGAGGCGGTCAGCGGATTCCCCGAGCCCCCGGGCGAGGACCCCGGCGACATTTCGCGCGACACGGAGCCCCACCATGCACTCTCCAATCCGGTAGTCGAACCGGATCCCACGGAATGGCCGGATCCGTACGATCCGCGCGAGGACCCGCGGGATCCACCCGATCCCGACGGCCAGCCATTCGGCGAGGAGCCGCACGTCGCCACGGGCAGCATGAGCACCAGCGAACCCCACCCCCGCGAGGATCCCGAGGCCGGCGAGCGCCAGAACGCACCGGAGCGGGACCGCCTCGACGACTGACCGGCGGTCTGCTCCCGGACCTGCGCGGCGAGGCGGATTCCGCCGCCCGACTTGCTTGACTCGCGCGCCAGGTTGGTCGGGCCAGGAGAAAGTCAGGTGACGCGGTACGCGCGAGAGGCGTCTGAGTTTGACCGCGCGATCGCCTTCATCGATGCGACCTTCGCGGTCGCGTTGACGCTGCTGATCACCACGCTCGACGTCGATGACCCGGTCTCGTCGTTTTCGAGCCTCTCGGCCTTCGGCGACGCGGCGGGGGCGCAGCTCCTCGCTTTCGCGATCGCGTTCGTGGTCATCGCCGCCTACTGGCTGGCGAACCACCGAATGGTCGGCGAGTTCGTCGCGCTCGACCGGCCGACGATCGTCGCCAACCTGTTCCTGATCGCGGGGATCGTGCTGCTTCCGTTCACGACGAGGTCGGTTGGGGACCCCGCCGTCGCGGACCTTCCATTGCCGACCGTCCTGATGGCGGTCAACATCGCCATCGTGTCGGTGCTGCACCTGTCGGTCTGGGTGATCGCCAGCCGGCGGGGGCTCCTCGACCACAAGCCGACCCCGGGTGAATCGCGCGAAAAGATCATCGACGGGCTGGTGCCCCCGGCCGTCTTCCTCGCGTCCGTCCCGATCGCCTATCTGGCTTCACCCGGGGTCGCGAGGCTCTCGTGGCTCGCCCTGCTCGTCGTGAATCCCGCGGCTGGCACCTTGACGGCGCGCGCCCGCCGGCAGCGAGACCGGGAGTAGGTACATCCGTTGACTTGACCCGGGCCGGCGAGTAGCGTGCCGGCCATGGGGGTGGGGACCGGTCCCATGAAATCCGCTTCGGGGAGGGCACTCGTGATCGCGGCCGCGATCCTCGGCTTGGCGCTTGTCGCGTTCCTGGTCCTCGCCGGCGCTCAGCGCGCCGGGGCCACGTTTCCGGGGGCCAACGGCCGGATCGCCTTCGACAGCGACCGCGACGGCGACTTCGAGATCTTCCGGATGAACGACGACGGCACAGGGCAGCGTCAGCTCACGGACAACACGGCCAACGACTACGGCGCGAGCTACGCGCCGAACAGCGGGAGGATCGCGTTCCAGAGCGATCGGACCGGCGACTTCGACCTATTCGCGATGAGGGCGAACGGATCGCACGAGCGCAATCTGACCAAGAACCCAGCCACCGATGACGAGCCGGCGTTCTCGCCCAACGGCAGGCGCATCGTCTTCGACAGCAACAGGGACGGCGACTACGACATCTACGTGATGCGGGCCGACGGCACCCACGTGAGGCAACTGACAAACAATCCCGGGAACGACGCGGTGCCCACCTTCTCCCCGCGCGGTGACAGCATCGCCTTCGTCAGTGATCGCGGTGGCATGTTCGACCTCTTCCTGATGAAGGCCGACGGCTCGCACGAGCGCGACATCCGCCCCGACAAGGCCACGGAGAACTATCCGAGCTTCTCTCCGAGCGGCGGGCGGATCGCCTTCGAGAGAAGGCAGGGCGCCGACGACATCGAGGTGGCGGTGGCGCGGATCAACGGGTCCAAGCTGAAGGTGCTGACGGACAACGACGACGAGGACTTCGCTCCCGTGTTCTCGCCGGACGGGAAGAAGATCGCCTACGACTCGCTGGGCAACATCCGGGTGATGAACAGGGACGGGTCCCACAGCCACCGAGTAACACTCGACCCCAACACCGACGAGTACGCGGACTGGGGAGCGCGGCCGTAGGGTCTGCGCCTTGCGACCCGGCGCCGCCGCAAGCTCTCATATCCAAGGGGCTAGCCTGTTGGTTGGAGCTCGTACGGGATGACCTATTTGCGTCGCATCTCAACCCGCAGGCTCCTGGCGCTGTGCGCGGGAGTCGTAGTCGTCGGTGTGGCGACGGCCGCGATCGCGCTGGCCGCCACCAGCGGCGGGCCCACGCCCCCGCCCAAGCCGCTGCCGAACGCCATCCACGATGCCCTCACGGCGCCGAAGGTGGCCGGGGTCTCGGCGCGGATCGAGTTCACCAACCACCTGCTGACCTCGTCGAACGTGCGGGGCTCCGATCCGCTCCTGACCGGCGGCACGGGCAGGCTGTGGGCGACCGCCGACGGTCAGCTGCGGCTCGAGCTCCAGTCCGACTCGGCTCGCGGCGACAGCGAGGTCGTCGTCAACAAGCACCGCTTCCTCGTCTACAGCGGCGACAACGGGACCGCTTACCGAGGGAGGCTCCCGCGCGAGGCGGGGAAGCAGCCGCATTCCTCCGCTGACAAGAGCCCGCCATCGGTGAGCCGGATCCGCCACGGGCTCGAGAAGCTGGCGAAGCATCTGAACCTGAGCGGGGCTGTGCCCACGGACGTCGCCGGGCGCCCCGCGTACAGCGTCCGGGTCTCGCCCAAGCGACACGGCGGCCTCCTCGGGGGCGCGCAGCTGGCGTGGGACGCGGTTCACGGGACGCCATTGGAGGCCGGCGTCTACGCGAAGGGCTCCAGCTCGCCCGTCTTGGAGCTGAAGGTCACGGACATCTCCTTCGGCCCCGTTTCCAGCTCGGTCTTCGACATCTCGCCGGCCCCCGGGACGAAGGTCACCAGGGTTGATGCCTCGAAGGGCCATTCGACCCATCGCCGAGCGCCCGCGCCGGTCACCGGATCAGAGGCGGTCGCCTCCGAGCTGTCCTTCCCGCTGCGGGCGCCGAGCTCTCTCGCGGGCATGGATCGCACCGGGCTCCGCTTGATTCGCGGCGAGAAGGCGAACGGTGCGCTCGTCACCTACGGCCGCGGCTTGGACGGCATCGCCGTCGTCGAGTATCCGGCGTCGGACCACGGCGAGTCGGCGGACCACGGATCGGGCCGCTCGGGCGAGCTCAGCGTGCCCAAGGTCTCCATCGGAGGCGTCTCCGCCGATGAGCTCGAGACCGCGCTCGGAACGGCGCTTCACTTCAAGCGCCACGGCGTCGAGTACGTGGTCGCGGGCTCGGTCCACCGCGCCGTCGCCGAGCAAGCTGCCCGAGGCCTCTAGCGGTGGCGGAGAAGCCCGCGGTCGCCGGCGCGGCGCCGATCGAGGTCCGCGGCCTCACCAAGCGCTACGACGAGATCACGGCGGTCGACGGGGTCGACCTCACGATCGAGCCCGGGGACGTCTTCGGGTACCTCGGTCCCAATGGGGCGGGCAAGACGACCTCCCTGCGGATGATGCTCGGGTTGATCCGCCCCACCGCCGGGTCAGTGCGGCTGTTCGGGCGCGATCCACAGGTGAGCGCCGCCGCGCTCGAGGGCGTCGCCGGATTCGTCGAGGCGCCGTCCTTCTATCCCTACTTCAGCGGTCGCCGCAACCTGGAGCTCTACGCCGCCCTCGACGGACCGGCGAGCGGGGCGGCGGCGCGCATCGACGAGGTCCTCGAGACGGTGGGGCTGCTCGACCGCGCCAAGGACAGGGTGCGCGGCTATTCCCACGGCATGCGCCAGCGGCTGGGCATCGCCTCGGCGCTGCTACGCAGCCCGCGCCTCCTGATCCTCGATGAGCCGACCACCGGGCTCGATCCCGCCGGCATGCGGGACATGCGCCAATTGGTCCGCGACCTTGCCGCGCGGGGGATCACGGTCCTGCTCTCCAGCCACCTCCTCGTCGAGGTCGACGAGCTCTGCAACCGGGTGGCGATCATCCGCAGGGGACAGATCGCCTACGAAGGGTCGCTCGCCGAGCTCCGGCGGACCGCGGGCCTGAGCTACCGGGTGCGCACGACCGACGACGAGAGCGCTCTTCAGATCCTGTCCCGGCAGCCGGCCGTCTCGGCGGTTGCGGTTGACTCGGCGGGAGGGCTCTCCTTCAAGGTCGCCGACGAGGCGACGGTCGGCGACTTCTCGCTCGGGCTTGCGGAGGTCGGCATCGCCGTTTTGGAGCTGACCCCGAAGCACGCGACGCTCGAGGAGCTCTTCTTCCGCCTCACCGAGGATGGGGCCGGGCCGGCTGAGGGCGTGCAGGAGCCGGGCCGGGCGGCGGTGACGGCCTGATGCCCGGCGTCCTCGCGATCTACCGGTGGGAGCTGCGGAAGCTGAGGGCCCAGAAGCGGACCTACCTGGGACTCGGCGCGGCGGCCGTGATCCCGCTCATCTTCGTGATCGCCCTGGTGGCGGAGGGCGGGAGGCCCGAGGACGTCGCCTTCGGTCGCTACGTCCACGACACGGGCCTCGCGATCCCGCTGGTGCTGCTGCTGTTCGGATCGATCTGGATGTTCCCGCTGATCACCGCGCTCGTCGCCGGGGACATCGTTGCCGCGGAGGACCGGCACGACACCCTCAAGGCGATCCTGACTCGCTCGGCCGAGCGCCACCAGATCTTCGCGGCGAAGGCGCTGGCGGCGGGGAGCTACGCGGTCGCGGCGATTGCGATCACCGGTGCCGTCGCGCTCGTCGCCGGCATCCTTGCCTCCGGGTTCAACCCGATCACGAGCCTCTCCGGGACGGAGGTGTCCGCGCCGCACGGGCTGGCGCTGGTGGGGGCGAGCCTGCTCGTGTACCTGTTGCCGATCCTCGCGATCGCGTCGGTTGCCGTGCTCCTGTCAACAGCCCTTCGGAACAGCGGCGCCGCGATCGTCGGCACGCTGCTGTTCTCGTTGCTACTGCAGCTCGTGGACATCCTGCCCGGGCTGGGGACCCTGCACCCGTACCTCCTCAGCACGCAGTTCGATGCCTGGCAGGGCCTGCTGCGAACTCCGATCGACTGGGCGCCGATCGTGCGAGCTGCGTGGGTCTGCGCTCTCTACGGGATTCCGGCCCTGGTCGCCGCCAGCCTGATCTTCCTGCGGCGCGACGTCGCCAGCGACTGATTCAAGGCAAAGACGCGGGGTCGCGACCGGGTTCGATGTTGCGACACGCCCCTCGAACGGCTACCTTTGGACGGGCTCCGACCAGGAGGAGTCCACGGAGCCCGTAGTTGGCCGCGACGGCGGCCGGACAGGATTTCCACGAGACGATGGGAAGGAAGCTCACTCTCGCGTTCACGGTCGCTGTCATCAGCGGCGCGGTGGCCGCTGGGCCGGGAACTGCTCAATCGGGCGTCCTGAAGGCGTCCGCCAAGAGCTCCGGGACGCTCGCGAAGGCGGGCATCGTGCCCCAGTGCTCCAACAACCTCGATGACGACAACGACGGCCTCGTCGACATGGCCGATCCGGGGTGCTCGGGCCCGCTCGACGACAGCGAGTACAACAAGCCGCCGC
>Ga0075365_10001730_pt1 | contig 10125 bp, 12 predicted proteins | sample EndMetdeltDD1765_FD_71387 | JGI IMG/M metagenome (GOLD analysis project Ga0075365, IMG submission 71387) | Populus endosphere microbial communities from Tennessee, USA - Endosphere MetaG P. deltoides DD176-5 | ecosystem: Host-associated > Plants > Roots > Endosphere | place: USA: Tennessee... | reverse complement strand
GAGCTGGCGCTGGTCAACCTGGCCATGGAGCAGGCCCGCAACGCCGGCTTCACCCAGGTGGTCGCGCCGTCGCTGGTGCGGCCTCGGGCCATGGAGGGCACCGGCTTCCTGGGCCAGGCCGCCGACGACGTCTACCGGATCGAGGGCGAGGAGCTCTACCTGGTCGGGACGTCGGAGGTGCCGATGGCGGCCTACCACTCCGACGAGATCCTCGACGTCGCGTCGCTCCCGCTGCGCTACGCGGCGTTCAGCCCCTGCTTCCGCAAGGAGGCCGGCTCGCACGGCAAGGACACCAAGGGCATCATCCGGGTGCACTGGTTCGACAAGGTCGAGATGTTCGTCTACACGACGGTCGAGGAGTCGGACGCCGAGCACCAGCGGCTGCTCGCGTGGGAGAAGGAGTTCCTCGACAAGCTCGAGCTCTCCTACCGCGTGATCGACACCGCCGCCGGCGACCTCGGCCTGTCCGCGGTGCGCAAGTTCGACTGCGAGGCCTGGATCCCGACCCAGGGCCGCTACCGCGAGCTCACCTCGACGTCCAGCTGCACGGAGTTCCAGACCCGCCGGCTCGACATCCGCGGCCGGTTCCCCGAGGGGACCCGGCCGATCGCGACCCTCAACGGCACCCTCTGCGCGATCCCGCGCACGATCGTGGCGATCCTCGAGACCCACCAGAACGCCGACGGCTCGGTCACGGTCCCGCAGGCGCTGCGGCCGTTCATGGGCGGCGTCGAGGTGCTCAAGCCGGACACACGGGGGGCTCCACCCCCCGTGGACCCCCCGAAACCGCGCGTGGCCGAGTAGTGGTGGGCGGTTGGGTCCCGCGGCTGGTCGCCCTCGACATCGACGGCACGCTGCTCAAGTGGGTCGAGGGCGCGGGCACGACCTACGAAGAGATCGCCCCGGCGGTCGGTGACGCCGTACGCCGCGCGCGCGACGCCGGCTGCCACGTGGTGCTGGCCAGTGGCCGGTCGCCGCATGGCATGACCCCGGTCGCGGACCTGCTGGAGCTGCACGTCGAGGACACCGAGCCGCTGTGGATCGTGGCCAGCAACGGAGCGGTGGTGTTCCGCTACCCGCCGCTCGAGGTGGTGATGGAGGAGACCTTCGACGCCGCGCCCGCCGTCCGGGCGATCCTCGAGCGGCACCCCAAGGCGCTGGTCGCCGTCGAGGAGCGCGGGGTCGGCTACCGGGTCACCAAGGAGTTCCCGACCGGCGAGCTATCCGGCGAGATGATCATCACCGAGGTCGACGACCTGGTCGCCGCCCCGGTGAGCCGGGTGATCATCCGCGACCCCGAGGCCACCGCGGACGACTTCGTGACGCTCGCGCAGGAGCTCGGCCTGCACGGCACCGACTACGTCGTCGGCTGGACCGCGTGGCTCGACCTCGCCCCGGTCGGCGTCTCCAAGGCCTCAGGACTGGCCCACGTCGCCGAGCAGCTCGGTGTCGACCAGGCCGACGTGCTGGCCGTCGGCGACGGCCGCAACGACATCGAGATGCTGGCGTGGGCCGGGCGCGGCGTGGCCATGGGGCAGGCGGTCCAGCAGGTCATCGACGTGGCCGACGACGTGACGCTGCCGGTCGCCGAGGACGGCGCCGCTGTCGAGCTCGGGAAGTACTTCTGATGGTGGCGCCAGGCGTCGACACCGAGCGGCTGCGGCTGCCGCTGTGGACCGCGGAGGACGTCGACCGGCTGCGCGGCACCGACCGGGCCGCTGACTGGCACCCCGACTTCCCGCGCGAGGACGACCGCGACGCGGCCTCGATGTGGCACGAGGGCGACCCGTGGGGCCCGCGCTCGATCGTGCTCGCCGGCACGGTGGTCGGCTCCATCGGCTTCTTCGGCCCCCCCGAGCAGGCCGCCGACGGGGTGCCCGAGGCCGAGGTGGGCTACGGGCTGGTGGCCGACGCCCGCGGGTCCGGCGTCGCCACCGAGGCGCTGACGGCCCTGCTCGCCCGGGCCGACGCGGCCGGCGTACGCATCCGCGCCAGCGTGCGCCCCGACAACACCGCGAGCATCCGGGTGCTCGCCAAGTGCGGCTTCACCGAGCTCCGCGGCAGCAACGAGGACGGCGAGCTCGTGATGGCGCGCCCGCTCCGTTGAGCCGCCCGCGCCTGGTTGCCACCGACCTCGACGGCACGCTGCTCGACTCCGCAGGCGAGCTGTCCGGTCGCACCCAGGACGTGCTCGCCCGGCTCCAGGAGCGCGACGTGCCGGTGGTGGTCGTCACCGCCCGGCCGCTGAGGTGGATGACGGAGCTCTGGCCGCTGGTCGGCCGGCACGGCGTCGGGATCGTGTCCAACGGCGCGATCGTCTATGACGTGGCGGCCGGGAGGGTCCACGAGCTCGAGGGCATCGAGGCCCAGGCCGGGCTGGAGCTCGTCGGGGCGATCCGGGCCGCGGTGCCGTCCGCGGTGTTCGCCTTCGAGCTCGAGACGGGCTTCGCCCACGAGCCGGCGTACGACGAGCCGCACCACGTCCCGCCGGGGAGCCCGTCGGGTCCGGCCGAGGAGCTGCTCGCGGCGCCCGTGGTCAAGGTGCTGGTCAAGGCGCCCGGCACCGAACCTTCCGCGCTGCGGGACGCCGTCACCGCCGCGGTGGGCGACCAGGCCGTCGCGACCTGGTCCGTCGACCACCTGGTCGAGATCAGCGCGGCCGGGGTCACGAAGGCGGCTGCCCTGGCGCGGGTCTGTGCCCGGCTCCGCGTCGAGGCGGCCGACGTGGTCGCGTTCGGCGACATGCCCAACGACCTGCCGATGCTCGAGTGGGCCGGCACGTCCTACGCCATGGCGAACGCCCATCCGAGCGTGCTGTCAGCGGTCGACCACGTCGCCCCGAGCAACGACGAGGACGGCGTCGCGGCGGTCCTGGCTGGCATCTTCGAGGTGTGATCTGTTGTGATGCTCCGGTGCCCCGCCGCCTCCTGACGACCGTGCTCGTGGCGATCGTGGCGGGGATCGTGGCGGCGCTCGGTGTGCTCATGGCCGCGGCGCCCGTGCACGCGGCGGCCAAGCCGAGAGGCGTCCCCACCTGTGCCCCGATCACGGTCGAGGACAGCTCCAAGGCCGCCATGGCGGTGTTCAGCGGCACCGTCACCGAGGTCGAGAAGCAGCCCCGGACCGACGGCGCGCCCGGCGCGATCTACCTCCAGACCGTGACCGTGGACCTCGTCTACCGGGGCCAGATCAGCACCGAGACGGTCCAGGTGCAGACCGACCGCAACCGGGCCGAGTGCAGCCTCGGTGCGCTGGCGGTCGACACCGAGTACATGTTCTTCGTCACCGGCACCGGCGAGCCCTGGGTGGCGTTGGGCAGCAGCGGTACCCGCGTCGCCAACGACAAGGTGGTCGAGCAGGTGTCCGGCCTGCTCGGACAGGGCCAGCCGCCGATCCAGCCCACGCCGGAGCAGGCGGTGTTCACCCCGGTCGACACCAGCGAGCCGCAGTCGCTCTCGCGCGCGGCCGCGCCCGGCGCCGCGCTGGTGCTGGTGGGGCTGCTCGGACTGCTCGTCGTCGGCGCCGTACGCCGACGCCTCTAGCCGCCTAGAGATACATCCCGCCGGAGTCGCCCGGCTGGGGCGAGGGCTCCTCGTCGGCCTGGGGTTGCCCACTCGAGCCCACCGGCAGCCCGCGGCGCATCTGCTCGAACTGCATCTTCGCGGCCATCTGCTGGGCGTACATCGCGGTCTGGATGCCGTGGAACAGCCCCTCCAGCCAGCCGACCAGCTGGGCCTGTGCGATCCGCAGCTCGCTCTCCGAGGGGGTCTGGTCGTCCGAGAACGGCAGCGTCAGCCGGTCCAGCTCCTCGATCAGCTCGGGGGCCAGCCCGGCCTCGAGCTCGTGGATCGATGCCTGGTGGATCTCCTTGAGCCGGTTGCGACTGGCCTCGTCGAGCGGCGCCGCCTTCACCTCCTCGAGCAGCTGCCGGATCATGCTGCCGATCCGCATCACCTTGGCGGGCTGCTCGACCAGGTCGGTGATCGCCCGCTCGTCGGACTGCCCCTCGGAGTCGCCGCCGGCCGCCATCGCGAGCGCGGACTCCGGCACCGAGCCCATCGGCTGGCCGTCCGGGCCGATGATGACGACCTGGCGCTCGCCGTCCTGCTGGTCGCCGGGCTCGGTGGGCTGCTCGTCGCTCATGGCCCCAACGTATCCAGCGGGTGGAGTCAGACCGTGAGCAGGATCTTCCCGGTGTGCGCTCCGGACTCCATCAGCTCGTGTGCCCGGCCCACGTCGTCGAGGGGCAGCGTGCCGTGCACGATCGGCCGCACCTGCCCGTCGGCGACCAGCGGCCAGACGTGCTCGACGACCGCGGAGCAGATCGCCGCCTTCTCCTCGGACGGCCGGGCCCGCAGCGTGGTCGCGATGATGGCCCCGCGCTTGCGCAGCAGCGCGTTGAGGTCGAGCTCGCCTTTGGTGCCGCCCTGCATGCCGATGACGACCAGCCGTCCCTCGGTCGCGAGCGCGGTGACGTTGCGGCCGAGGTAGGACGCGCCCATGTTGTCGAGGATGACGTCGGCACCCGCGCCGTCGGTGTGCTCCTTGACCACCTCGACGAAGTCCTCGTCGTGGTAGTCGATCGCCACCTCGGCGCCGAGGGACCGGCAGAACTCCCGCTTGTCCTCGCTGCCCGCGGTGGTGAACACCCGGGCACCCAGGGCTGCGGCCAGCTGGATCGCGAAGCTGCCGATCCCGCCGGCCCCGCCGTGCACGAGGAACGCCTCCTCCGGCCGGAGGTGGGCGACCATGAAGACGTTGGACCACACGGTGCAGGCGACCTCGGGCAGCGCGGCGGCCTCGACCAGGTCGACGCCCTCGGGGACCGGCATCAGCTGGCCGGCAGGCACGGCCACGTGGGTCGCGTAGGCGCCCGCCGAGAGCAGCGCGCAGGCTTGGTCGCCGACCGACCAGCCGTCGACGTCAGAGCCGACCGCGGCGACGGTGCCGCTGCACTCCATGCCGAGCACGTCGGAGGCACCGGGCGGCGGCGGGTAGAACCCCTGCCGCTGCAGCAGGTCGGCGCGGTTCAGCCCGGCGGCCGCGACCTCCAGCACCACCTCGCCCGGAGCGGGCTCGGGGTCGGGCAGCTCGCGCACGACCAGGACCTCGGGGCCACCGGCCCCGTCAGCAAAGACAGCACGCATCTGCCCAGCCTAGGGAGTGTGGTCAGACCTCTTCGTCGACGAGCTCGTCCGCGCGGTCGTCGTCGTACTGCTCGCCGGTGTGGTCCACGGCCCGGTCGTCGGGGATCGGGTCGTCCACGTCGACTGGGTCGGGGGCGTCGGCCGGCCGGTCCCAGCCCTCCGCCAGCACCTGGGCCCGAGCGGCGAGCCGCTCGACCTCCTCGGGGTCCGCGCCGCGGTCCGCCGCCGCGAAGCCGAGCAGGTAGGCCGTGACCGGCGCCGCCAGCTTCTCGACGTTGGAGGCGGCGGCCTTGGTGAGGTCGGCGAGCAGTCCTTCGTCGACCTCCACGTCCTCGAGCTCGAGGACGTCACTCAGCTCGTCGATCCAGTCGTGGAGGTTCACGGCCCCAGACTTGCGCGCACTTTCGTGTCTCGCAAGGTCCGAGCCAAGGGCCGAGCTTGCTCGGACCTTGATTGGCGAGGAGGTTGAGGGTGTCGGTGGTGGAACTCGCGCCAGCGAGGGACTCCGCGACACGTCTCGAAACCATTTAGGTCAGGTCCCGCACGTCGGCCCAGGTGTCCACGTCGCGGTGCTCGCGTCCCTCGGCCCCGACCTCGCCCAGGTCCAGGGGAGCAAGCAGCCGGTGCAGGGCCAGCCCATGCTGCTCCTCGAGGGTGGGGCGTACGGCGTCCAGACGGTCCAGGTCCAGCACCATCGCGAGCTGGCGGCGCCCGTCCGGGCCGACCAGGACCGCGCCGTCGCGGCCGGTCGCCGCCTCGCGCAGCCGCGTGAACGTGGCCGGGGTGAGGTAGGGCATGTCGCACGCCAGCACCGCGAGCGCGGGCCGCGGGTCGAGCAGTGCGTCGCGGCCGGTGAGCAGGGCGGCGACCGGGCCACCGTGCCGCGGGTCCTCGCGAGTGAAGGTCACCGGCCGGTGGGTCGGCACGGGGTCGCCGACGACGACCACCTCGGCGGCGTCGACCACGGCGTCAAGCGCCCAGGTGAGCAGGGTCCGGCCATGCAGCTCCACCGAGGCCTTGTCGGCGCCGTCGAGCCGCGCGGCCACCCCGCCGGCCAGCACCACCGCGCTGAACGCGCTCGTCATGGCACCAGTGTCTCCGCACCGCCGTCGGGACGCGGGACACTGTCCCCGTGAGCATGCTGTCGGTCACAGTCGTCCAGGCGGCCTCCGGCCTCGAGCCGGCCGGCAACCGCGCCCGGCTGCACGAGCTGGTCCCCTCCGACAGCGACCTCGTGGTGCTGCCCGAGGCGTTCGCCCGCGACTTCGGCGAGGCCGGCTCCGACCTCAGCCCCTACGCCGAGTCGCTGGACGGTGCCTTCGCGACGGAACTGTCGGCGGTCGCGGCCGAGCACAACACCACGGTGGTGGCCGGGATGTTCGAGACCTCCGGCGACCCCGCGCGCCCCTACAACACGCTGCTCGTCCGCGGCGCCGCGGACGCGTCGTACCGCAAGATCCACCTCTACGACTCGTTCGGCTACCGGGAGTCCGACGCGTTGACGGCCGGAGCGCTGACGCCGGTGCTGGTCGACGTGGCAGGACTCCGGCTGGGGCTGATGACCTGCTACGACCTGAGGTTCCCCGAGCTGGCCCGGCTGCTCGTCGACCGGGGCGCGGAGGCGCTCGTCGTGCCTGCCGCCTGGGTCGCCGGGCCGCGCAAGGTGGACCACTGGCGGACCCTGGTCCGCGCGCGGGCGGTCGAGAACACCGTCTTCGTCGTGGCCGCCGCGCAGCCCGGGCCGCGCTACACCGGGCACTCGATGGTGGTCGACCCGCTCGGCGACGTGCTCGCCGAGGCTGGTGACGACGAGGCAGTGCTGCGCGCGACCCTGGACCGGGCGGTGCTCCACGAGGCCAGGCGCACCAACCCGTCGCTCGCCAACCGAAGGCTTCCCTCGACCTCTCTGTAACCTGTTCTGTCGTGCCACGGACCGCCCCTCGACGACGCGCCACGCGTCACGACCGGGTCAAGGTCCGTCCCGCCGAGCCGGTGCACGAGGAGGTCGTCCCGGGCCCCGTCGCCGGTGCCGCGCCCGAGCTGACCGTCACGGTCGCCGACGCCGAGCCGGTCCACAGCAGGCTCCTGGTCACGCTCTGGATGCTCGTCGTGGGCGCCGGCCTGGCGGCGCTGGTCGCCGCCCTGGTGCCGGTCGGCCCGTCGTGGCTCGACGGGGCCGGCGCGGTGGCCGTCGTCACGGCGTACACCTGGGGGCTGTCCGCGCGCACCGGCGGCCGGCCGGTCGTCTTCGGCGGGCTCGCGCTGGTCCTGGGCGTTCTGGTCCTGGTCGTCGACCAGGACTACCTGCGCACCGGCGCCGCCGTGATGACCTGCGTGGTCTCGGCCGTTCTCGCGGTGATGGCCACGACGCCGGCAGTGCAGTTCATGCGTGCGGCCCGCGAGTGCGCGGTCGCCGTGCTGCTGGCCGCGGTCGGTGCGCTGGCCACCATCGGCTTCGACCCGGTGGTGTCGGTGGTGCGCTTCGAGTACGCCACCCTCGGCCTCGCGATGGTCGGCGCGTTCGGGGTCGTCTATCGCCTCGGCGCCGGCCTGCACGGCCTCGGCCGCCGCGGGATCGTCGTGGTGGCCATCGGCGGCGCGGTGCTGGCCGTCACGCTGCTGTACGCCGAGATGCTGCGCCGCTACGGGTCGCAGGACTTCGTCGACCGGCTGCTCGACGGCGTGCGCTGGAGCCGCGACCACCTCGGCGCGTTCCCCCGGCCGATCGAGGCCGTGCTCGGGGTCCCCGCGCTGGCCTGGGGCTGCCACATGCGCGCCCGGCGGCGCCAGGGCTGGTGGCTGTGCGCCTTCGGTGTCGCGGCCACCGCACCGGTCGCCAACGCCCTGGTGAACCCCGCCATCTCCCTGCTCGAGTGCGGCCTGTCCGTGCTCTACGGCCTGGTCGTGGGGCTGGTGATCGGCTACGTCGTGATCCGCGCCGACCTCGCGCTCACCGGCTCCCGGGGCCAGGGCGGCCGCCGGCTCGAGGAGGCCGGCGCGGTGCGGCCGGAGCCTCCCCGCACGGCCGCGCTGCTGTAGGTCTAGTGGTCACCACCGGAGGTTCGTCGGCCGTCCCGCACCCCGGGCACGCACCCCGCGGCGTTGCCGTCGCTCGCTGGACGAACGAGTAGAGCATCGCTCCGGCGCCTTGCGATGCACGCACCCGGAGCACGGGCCACCTCGACGAACTTCCGGTGGCAACCACTAGGTTCGTCTCAGTGTCAGGGTGAGGCTCGCCGCTACCTGCGGCTGGTTGGATCCTGATCACCCAGCGTCTGGCTCATAGGCTCGTTGTCGCCTTGCTGATTCTGGCGGGGGCTGATGTGCATGCGTTTTGTCGGCGCTGGGTGTGAAGGACCGGCCGGCGTGACTTGTTAGGAGCGTGGCGTCGCCCCCACTGAGATGTGTCCGCCGACCGGCCCAACCGTCCCTCGCATCTGAGTGAAGGAGGCAACCACCATGGTTGTTGTTGGTGCCGATGTACACAAGCGGTCCCACACGTTCGTGGCGGTCGACCAGGCCGGCCGGCAGCTGGGGCAGATCACTGTCGCGGCCACGACCGAGGGTCACCGCAAGGCGATGAGGTGGGCGTGGAAGACGTTCGGGGTCGAGCTGCGCTGGGCTATCGAGGATTGTCGTCACCTGTCGGCGCGGCTCGAGCGGGACCTGCTGACCGCGGGCCAGGCGGTGGTGCGGGTGCCGCCGAAGATGATGGCCGAGCAGCGCCGTACCGCGCGCACTCGTGGCAAGTCCGACCCGATCGACGCGCTGGCTGTGGCCCGGGCCGCCCAGCGGGAGCCGGACCTGCCGGTCGCTAGCCACGACGAGCAGTCGCGGGAGCTGAAGCTGTTGGTCGACAGGCGCGATGACCTGGTCGTTTTCCGGACCGCGACGATCAACCGGCTGTTGTGGCGAGTCCACGAGCTGGACCCGGCCATGGCGCCCCCGGCCCGGTCGCTGGACACCACCAAGCACCAGCAGACACTCGCCGACCGGCTGTCTGGCATCGAGGGCTTGGTCGCCGAGCTGGCCCGCGAGGAACTGGCTGAGGTCGTCGGGCTGACCGGTAAGATCAACGCCTTGGCCAAGCGCATCGAGGCCGCCGTGACCGTGGCGGCACCCACCCTGCTGGCGCTGCCCGGGTGCGGTGCCCTGTCCGCGGCCAAGATCCTCGGCGAAGCCGCCGGCGTGGCCAGGTTCAAGTCAGAGGCCGCGTTCGCCCGGCACGCCGGCATCGCCCCGATCCCGGTCTGGTCAGGCAACACCAGGGGCAGGGTCCGGCTCACCCGGTCCGGCAACCGACAACTCAACGCCGCCATCCACCGCATCGCCTTGACCCAGATCCGCCTCGACGGGCTCGGCAAGACCTACTACGAGAAGAAGAAGGCCGAAGGCATGTCCAACCCCGAAGCACTCAGATGCCTCAAACGCCGACTCGCACGCATCGTCTTCAACCACCTGACCACCGACCAAGAAGCGTCCGCGACTGGACTCGCGCCCGCCGCTTGACATAGGAGAAAAGCATGGCCCGGGAGCGCGTGTCCGAGATCGTGGCGGAGATGGTGGCCAACGTGATGAGCGTGTCCGTCGAGGCGGGCGACCAGGTCGCCGTCGGTGACGTCGTCATCGTGCTCGAGTCGATGAAGATGGAGATCCCCGTGATCGCCGAGGACGACGGGACCGTGCGGTCGGTCAAGATCGCACCGGCCGATGTCGTCCAGGAGGGCGACGTGCTGCTGGAGATCGTGCTGAGCGACTGACGTGGCGAGCCGGACCGGCAAGGAACCCGCTGTCTCATAGGTTGCAGCCATGGAGAAGCGGCTGTCCGGCAACCAGATCGTCGTCATCGTGCTCGCCCTCTGCGCGGCCCTCCTGCTCACGCCGGTCGGCGTCTACGCCGCTGCGACGCAGAAGGTGAAGCTCGTCGACGCCAAGTCCGCCAAGCGGGCGGTCAGGGTGGACGGTGACGGCCGGTTGC
>Ga0075365_10001729_pt1 | contig 10127 bp, 4 predicted proteins | sample EndMetdeltDD1765_FD_71387 | JGI IMG/M metagenome (GOLD analysis project Ga0075365, IMG submission 71387) | Populus endosphere microbial communities from Tennessee, USA - Endosphere MetaG P. deltoides DD176-5 | ecosystem: Host-associated > Plants > Roots > Endosphere | place: USA: Tennessee... | reverse complement strand
GCCACCGGCGCCGGACCCGTCGTCCCCGCCGCGCCCCCGGCGTCCCCGGCGTCCGGCGGCCCGTCGTTGCCCGAGGACGCCCCCGACCCCGCCGTACGCCGGCGCAAGCGGCTGGTGATCGCCCTGGGCGCGCTGGCCCTGGTGCTCGGCCTCGGCCTCGGCATCGGCGGGGCCGTCCTGCGCGGCGGCGACGACGACGGTGCCGCGGCCGATCCGCCGGCCGCGGGGAGCGACCTGGCCCAGCCGCTCCCGACCCTGGACAGCAAGCCGCTGCAGAGCGGCCCCGCACAGCCGCAGCGGCCCGACGACTCCCTCTCCTTCAACCTGCTGAAGGTGGTCCACGACGGCTCGACCGTCACGGTGAAGTGGAACGACCCGGCGGAGGGCACCGGGGTCTTCTTCCTCAACCAGCGGCTCCCCGACAAGACCATCTTCGGCCCGTTCCCGAGCACCGCCACCGAGGGCGAGGTCAGCCTGCCGACGGTGCCGGGGAAGCGCTACTGCTTCTTCATGACGGTGCAGGACCCCGACGGTGCCCTCGGCGTCAGCAACAACCGCTGCTTCAACACCTGAGCCTCAGCGTCGCACCAGCACCCGCGGGTCGAGGTGCCACAGCACCCGGCGCCACCACGGGGCCGAGCGGCGCGCGGCGCGGCGTACCTCCCGGAGCTGTGCGCGAACGGCGGAACCGTCCGCGAGTCCGGTGAACGGGCCGGGTCCGAAGCTCACCCGCTCGGCCAGGTCGGCCACCCGGCGGGTCGCGGTGGTGCCCCACCGGCGGTCGGCGCGGTCGGCGATGTCGGTGGCCGCGGCCGCACGGGGGGCGGGGGTGCCGGCCAGGGCCAGGACGTCGAGCACCTCGGCCCAGGCCCCGGGAGCCCCGCGGCGCAGGTGGCGCAGCGACCGGACCCGGCGCGCGGCCACCACCAGGAGCAGCGGGACGAGGACGACCGCGAGCCCGAGCCACGGCCACACGGCGCGCGTGGAGGTGGCCGTCTCGGTGCCGGCGGCGGCAGGCTCCTCGACGGCCGGGTCGGGCCGGTCGCCCGGACCCACGTCGGCGGGCGGGGCGTCGTCCTCGATCGGCGGTGCGGAGGTGACCTTCGGACGGTCCTGGGTGAAGGTGTCGTCGCGGGGGGTGGGGGAGAAGGGCACCCAGCCCAGCCGGTCGAAGTAGACCTCCGGCCACGCCAGTGCGTCGCTGCCGCGCACGATCCGGGTGCCGTCGGGCTGCGGGTCGCCGGGCTTGAAGCCCACGACGACCCGGGTCGGCAGGCCGGAGTGGCGGGCCAGGACGGTGAAGGCGGTCGCGAACTGCTCGGACGTCCCGATCCGGGCGCCGGAGGTGCCGGCGTCGCCGAGCAGGAACTTCTCGATCCGCCAGTACGCCGAGCCCGAGATCGAGTCGCCCGACAGGGTCCGGTCGCTCTTGACCGCCGTCTCGATGGCCAGCGCCTGCTCGTACGGCGTGTTGGCGCCGGCGGTGACCTGCTCGGCGTACGTCGCCAGGGTCAGCGGCAGCTCCGGGAGCTCGAGGAACGCCCGGGCGTCCGGCGTGGTGGGGACGGTCGCGCCCACGAGGGTCTCCGGGTCGGGGGCGTCGGTGGCGGCCGTGACGGCGTAGGCGGTCTCGGCGTGGGCGGCCGGGTCGTAGAGGGTGCCGGTGCGCGGGTCGACGACCGCCTCCTCGGCGCTCACCTCCGCCGGGTCCCCCGGGGACGGCAGCCACTGGCCGCCGAGCTTGTCGAGGACGACCTCGACCCGGGCCGTGCGGCGCACCTCGCCCGGCGGCAGGACCGGCGCGCCGAGGGTGCCGAAGGGCGCGTAGCGGGTCGCCGCGCGCCACTGGACGCCGTCGTACTCGTCGAGGGTGACCAGGCGCAGGGGGACCCGGTCGCCGGCGACCCGGAAGAGCGGGCTGTCGGGGTTCTGCTGCCAGGCCCCCAGCTGGGGCAGCGGGCTGGACGCCTCGACCACCACGGTCGGCGGGTCGACCAGGCCGCGGGGCTCGAACGGGTCGTCGGCCGGCACCAGCGCCACGGCGGCCAGGGCGCCGACCAGCACCACCAGCGACGGGCCGGCGACGGCGAGGCGCTGCATCGTGGGCTCGGTGTGCTCGTCGAGCAGGACCCAGCCGAGCAGGCCGAGGGAGAGCAGCAGCACCGCGAGCAGGCCCCAGCGATCGGCGGTGCCGGTCGTGAGCAGAGCGCCGCAGACGTAGAGGGTCAGCGCGGCGACCAGCGGGCCGACCCGGGTGCGGCTCTCCAGACGCAGCCCGGCGAGGAGCGAGAGCAGGCCGGTGAGCAGGACCGGCGCGACGAGCAGGTCGGCGCGGACGTCGTACGGCTGGGGCTCGGTCAGCAGCAGCGGCACCGAGTCGGCCACCAGGTCGCGGAAGGGGGTGCCACTGCCGGCGGCCAGGAGGTACGCCGCGAGCAGCAGCAGGAGCGAGAGCACCGAGGTGGTGGCCCAGCGGGAGATGCCGAGGCCGACCACGACGCGCAGCACGACCAGGGGGACCGCCGCCGCGGCGACCAGGACCACGGCCGGCAGCCAGTGGTGCCAGGCGGCCGCCAGCCCCAGGCTCCCGACGGCGACCAGGCTGGCGCCCCACAGGGTGAGCAGCCACGGGGACTGCGTCGCCCGGGCGCGGGGCGCGGGAGTGGCCCGGTGGACGGCGGCGCCGGTGACGGTGGTCATCGCTGGGCCGCCTCGTCCCACGCGGCCGCCAGCGAGTACGACGTGGTGCCGCGCAGCACCAGCACCCCGCTCTGCTGCTCCGCGCCGACGTGCGGGCGCTCGTCGACCACCGTGATCGTGGCGCTGGGGACCTCGCCCAGCAGCAGGCCCAGCCGGCGCAGGTCCGCACCCTCGCCGGTGACGGCCACCCCCACGTCGTAGCCGTGCGCGACGGCGCCGGGCATCGCGTCGCCGGTGACCTGGACCACCTCGGCGAAGAGCCAGTCGAGCTCGCGGGACTCGCGGCGCGCGACCCGGGTGGGGGAGCCGGGGACCTCGACCCGGTGGCGTCCCGAGAGGGTGGCGAACCGCAGCGGATGGCCGCGCTCCACCGTGACCCGGCACAGCGCCGCCGCCAGCTCGACCGCCTCCTCGAAGGAGTCGGCGGGCTGGTCGGCGCCGTAGTAGCTGCTGACCCGGTCGTCGAGCAGCACGCACACGTGCGGCTCGGACGGGTCGGCGTCCTCGCGGACCATCAGGGCACCGGTGCGGGCACTGGTCGCCCAGTGCAGCCGGCGCAGGTCGTCGCCCATCGCGTACTCGTGCAGGCCGACCAGGTCGGTGCCTCCGAAGTCGTCGCTGCGGTCGCCGCCGGCCGTGGCCCGGCGCCGACCCGGCATCACCGAGGCGACCGGCACCCGGCGGGGCAGCACCCGCACCCGGTCGACCGAGCCGACCTCGGTGGTCGTGGCCGCCATCCCGGACAGGCCGTAGCGGCGCAGGTGGACCGGACCGACCGCGAGCAGCCCCCGGCGTGGGGTGGGGATCGGGTAGCGCACGGACACCGCGGCCCCGCGGACCCCCTCGGGGAGGTCGACCGGCACCAGCCGCCCGTCGACCGCGTCGCTCGCATCGACGCGCACCAGACCCTGACGTCGCCGGCCGGTCAGGTGCAACGCGCCCTCGCAGGGGTCGTGGCGTACGACGACCGGCGGGCTCACCTCGCGGTGGACCACGATGTCGCTCGCCACCAGCACCGAGACCACCTCGGCCACGACGACGAGCAGCAGCGCCCCGCCGAGCGCGGCCACCAGGGGGTAGTCCCAGCTCAGCCCGGCGCCGAGCAGCGCGGCGCCCAGGACGGCGGTGAGCCGCCCGCGGGCGGTGACGACGGACCAGGACCTGCGCACGCCTCGACCCCGGTCAGTGCTGGTCGTCGGGCTGCGGCGGCGCCACCGTGTCGAGCGCCTCGAGCACCACCGACGACGGCGTGTGGCCCGCGAGCACGGCGTCGCGGGTCAGCACGGTGCGGTGGGCCAGCACGGGCTCGGCCAGCCGCTGCACGTCGCTCGGCACGACGTAGTTGCGGCCCTGGGCGGCGGCGTAGACCTGCAGGCAGCGCACCAGGGCGCGCAGCCCGCGGGTGCTCGCCCCGAGCCGCACCCGGGGGTCGTGCCGGACGGCGACGCCGATCTCCCGGACGTAGCGCAGCAGCAGGTCGGCGACGTGCAGCCCGGTCAGCCGCTGGGACATCAGGGCCACCTCGTCGGGCGAGGTGACGACCGGGACGTCGGCGACCCGGCCGGCGGTGCTGCCGGGCCGGAGCACCTCGATCTCGTGCTCGGCGTCGGGGTAGCCGAGGGAGGTGCGGATCAGGAACCGGTCGAGCTGGGCCTCGGGGAGGCGGTAGGTGCCGTCGAGGTCGACCGGGTTCTGGGTGGCGATGACCAGGAACGGCTCGGGCACCAGGTGCGCCTCGCCGTCGACGGTGACGGTGCGCTCCTCCATGACCTCCAGCAGCGCGGACTGGGTCTTCGCCGAGGCGCGGTTGATCTCGTCGGCGAGCACGACGTGGGCGAAGACCGGCCCGGGCCGGAACCGGATCTGCCCGTCGCGGGGGTCGAAGACGGTGGTGCCGGTGACGTCGCTGGGCAGCAGGTCGGGGGTGAACTGCACGCGGCGCACCTGGCCGCCGAGGGCCTGGGCCACCGCCCGGGCCAGGGTCGTCTTGCCGGTGCCGGGGACGTCCTCGAGGAGCACGTGGCCGCCGGCGAAGGCCGCGTCGAGCACCAGGTCGACGGCGGCGCGCTTGCCGTGCACGGCGCTCTCCACCGCGTCGCCGATCCGCTGGTGCAGTCGCCGGAAGTCGGCGATGTCGGCCTCGGTGGGGGTCAGGGGGCCGGCGAGTGCGGTCACGATGCTCCTCGGGGAAGGGTCAGCTGTTCGGGACGGGCTGCTTGAACTCCCAGTAGTACGTCTGGCTGGTCACCGAGCCCTGGGAGCTGGTCGCGGTGAACGTGATGGCGTGCTTGCGGGTGGGGCTCTCGTTCTTCTTCACCCAGCCGTGCGCGATGGTGATGGTCAGGTCGGTGGCGTTGCACGGCAGCGTGCCGGTCTGCTCGCCGTTCTTGTTCCCGGTGTGCTTCCACGAGCAGGTGCCCTGGAAGCCCGACCAGTCGGCCGGGGGGGTCAGGGCCAGGCGGGTGCGGCCGTTGCCGTCGTAGCCGACGCCGTTCCAGAGGGTCTCCTGGCTGCTGACCAGCTGCTGCCCGGCCCCGGGCAGCGGCGGCGCGGTGGGGCCCTCGTAGGCGAGGGTGCCGGTCGTGGCGGGGCCGGCGCCCTTCTCGTTGACGGGAGTGATCGTCACGGTCACCGGACCCGGGTCGCAGTAGGTCTCGGCGCAGGTCGCGGTGTAGCTGGCCGAGGTCTCCTTGGTCGCCGGGAGCGTGAAGGTGCCGCTCACGGCATCGGTCACCTGGATGTCGTAGCGCACGATCGGCGAGCCGTTGTCGGGGGCCGGCTCCCAGCTGAACGCCACCTGGGCGGTGGTGTCGACGTCGTTGCCGGTGGCGGTGCCCTTGATCATCGGGACCGCGGCCGGGCGACCCGAGGTCGCGACCTCGGGAGAGGGCTCGGAGGTGCGCGCGGGCTGGCCCGAGCGCAGCGCGGTGACCGCGAACCGGTGCGGACCGGGGGTCACGTCGACCGTGGCCTGCCGATCGGTGCCGGCGACGGTCGCCACGATGGTGCCGGCCTCCTCGACCTGGAAGCTGGTCGCGGGGGTGCCGGTGTGGGACCAGGTGATCCGCACGCTGCCGTCGGGCAGCTCCACGGCCTGGACGCTGGTGGGAGCCAGGATCGGCTCGGGCGCGACCGGCGGCTGCTTGACGTTCTCCTCCTGGTCGGACCCGTCGTCGCCCTTGTCGTCGCCCTTGTCGTCGCCCTTGCCCTTGCCGCCGGACTTGCCGTCGCCGGTGCCCTGCGAGCCGCCGGTCCCCGTCCCGGTCCCGGTGGTGGGCTGGTCGGTCGCGTCGGTCTCGTCGTCGCCGAGGCAGATCAGGCCGAGCGCGCAGACCTGGCCGCCGCTCTTCGGCTCGTCGTCCTTCGGCTCGTCGTCCTGCGGGTCGGGCGGGGGCGGGGTGGTGTCGTGCTCGACGGCCTGGGCGATCGCCTCCGGGGTGGGCGGCGGCGCGATCTCGCTGAGCCCGCCGGCCGAGACGGTCGGCAGGTCCTCGTCGTAGCGGACGATCGTCTCGACCTCGCCGCCGGTGTGCACGACGGCGCCCTGGTCGGCGCCGGGGACGTTGATCAGCAGCTGGCCGTCGTCGAGGACCAGGTCGGGGTCGCCCTGCTCGGCCACGGCGATGTCGCCGCCGGCCCGCTCGCCCTCGGAGGTCAGCCGCACGACCTTGCCGTCGCCCGGGCAGGGGACGTAGACGAGGCCCTCGAAGACCTCGGGGGACCCGGGCTTCTCGCAGCCGATGCCGGCGACCCCCACCTCGACCACGCGGCCCTCGCCCACGATGGCGACGGTGCTGGTCTGCGGGGACGAGACGGGCACCAGGTCGGAGGGGGCGCGCGCGGGGGCGAGGAGATCGCCGGAGAGCTGGGCCGCGTCGGCGAGCACGTCGTGACCGGTGCCGACCTGGACCACGATGCCGGCGTCGGCACCGAAGACCGTGACGCCGCGGTCGTGCCCGACGAGCACCGAGCGGGCTCCGGCGTAGTCGATGCTCCGCTCGTCCTCGACGACGAAGGTCCCGCCGTCGGTGCCGGCGGACCAGCGCAGCTCGCTGAGCAGCCCGGCGGCGTCGAGGGCCCAGATCCGACCGGCGCCGTCGACGGCGACGTCGGCGATGCCCTCGGGCGCGGCCCACATCTCACCGATGGCGTCGGTGGAGACCGGGTCGACCGCCGCGAGGGTGCCGCGGTCGCGGTCGACGAGGAACATCTGGTCGCCGTGGTGCAGGACGTCGCTCGCCGCGCCGGGGGTGACCCGGCGCTGGCCGGAGGCCAGGATGCTGGCGAGGTCCCACGAGGTGAGCTCGCCGGTGGTCCGGTTGGTGACGACCATCCGACCGTCCCACTGGGCGACGCTCAGCTCGTCGCCGGCCTCGCCCACCTTCACCCGGACCTCGGGCTGGCCGGTGGCGGGGTTGACCTGGATGACCTCGCCGGACGGCTCGTCGCCGAACCAGGTGAGACCGTCGGCGATGTCGACCGAGGTGCGGGTCAGGCCGTTGCCGAAGAGGACCCCGGCGATGAGCGAGGCGGTGACCACGACCACCGAGACCTCGGCGGCTCCCCGCCCCGATCGCAGGCGCTTCGAGGCGGCCCGGCCCGGGGTCAGGGCGCGCAGGCGCGCCAGGGGGTTCGAAGCCTTGCTCATGACGCCTCCCGAGCGTGCGTGGAGCTTGCGACCGCGGACGTGACCAGCTGAGCCACCCAGGCGGTGCCCGACTCGCACCACAGGCCCCGGCCGGGGCCGGTCAGTGGCTCGGTCGTCTTGCTGGGCACCGTGATCCCGAGGACATCGCCATCGTTCCACTCGGGTCCGATGATGAAACCCCGTCGCCCGGCGCGCGCCGCGCTCACGATCCCCTCGGGACCACCGCGCTGCTTGGCGACCGTCACGTCGGCGGTGACGACGACCGCGACGGTGCGGTCGTGCCCGGTCATCGCCCGCAGGACGACGTCCCGCGCGGCCCGCACGTCCTTCTCGCCGGTGGCTCGCTGGTCCCACAGGTGGGCGTCGTCGACGAGCAGCACGGCCCAGCCCTCGGCGCCCTCCTCCGGGTCGCGCGCCCACCACGCCTCGAGGTCGCGGGCGGCGGCGACCAGGTCGTCGGCCCGGACGACCCGGGCGGGGCGGTCGCCGCGGCGTACCAGCGCCGCGACGCCGTCGAGCGCCGAGCTGCGCCCGGAGCGGGACCTGCCGGCGATCAGCACCGGGGCACCCACCAGGTCGACCTCCACCACCGCGACCGCGTCGGCGTCGACGGCGAGCGCGACCCGGGTGCCGCTCGGCGCGGGCAGCTGGTCCTGGTCGAGGCGGGCCGGCATGTTCGGCACCGCGGCGGTGCCGCGGCCGGCGACCCGGGGGGCGAGGAGGTCGCCGATCGCCCGGACCCGCTCGGTCTGCACCGGGGTGCCGGCGCCGCCGGTGGTGGCGACCTGGACGCTGCTGCGGTTGAGCAGGCCGGCGCCGGGGACGCTGTCGGCGTCCAGCACGTTGGCCGGGGCACCGAGCATCAGGTAGTCGTCGGTGGTGGTCATCCGCAGGATGATCCGGCGCCCGAAGGTGGCCCCGATTGCGGTCGGGACGCCGGTGCGGCCCGGGGCCGTGGCCACCACGTGGATGCCGACCCGGCGGCCGTTCTGGAGCACGTTCGAGACGTGCTCGAGGTGCTCGCGGGCCACCCCGCCGGAGGACTCCAGGCTGTCGACCAGCGCCGGCAGGTTGTCGATGACGACGTAGACGCGGGGCAGCACCGTGCCCATCCGGGCCAGGTCGTCGAGGTCCGAGCAGCCGCGGGCCGCGAGCGCCGACGTCCGGTCGGCGACCGTACGACGCAGCAGCCGCAGCAGGCGCAGCACCCGGCCCTGGTGGCTCTCGGGGACGATCGCGGCGACCGTCGGCAGACCGGCGATCGCGCCCAGCCCGCCGCCGGCGAAGTCCAGCCCGTAGACGTACGGCGCGACGCCCTGCGCGCCGTACGCGTCGCCGAGCGAGGCCGAGAGCACCGTGGTGCGCAGCAGCTCGGTCTTGCCGGACCCGGAGGCGCCGTACACGAGGACGTGACCGACGGTGGAGAAGTCGAGCATCAGCTCGGGCTGGGTCTGGCTGGCGGGCTCGTCGACGCGGCCCAGGACCACCCGGCCGGTCGGGCGGCTCGCCGCCGCGGCCATCACGGCGTCCGGCTCGAGCAGCAGCTCGCCGGGCAGCGGCGGCAGCCACGGCCGCTTCGGCGGGGCGTCCTCGGTGCGGGCGAAGGCGGTGCGGATCGTGGTCACGCAGCGCTCCAGGTCGGTGCGCGGGTCGAGGCGCAGGTCCTCGCCGGGGCCGTGGTCGAGGGCACCGGCGGCGCTGAAGGCCTGCACGCGGACGGGCGACTCGGCGCCGTCGACGGCCTGGCGGGCGCCGGTCCACGCCGACTGCACCAGCTCCGCCGTGCCGTGGCCGGTGCGCCGGATCCAGGCGCGCCCCGGCGTACGACGGGAGATGCGGGCCGCCTCCGGGGAGTCGATGACGTCGCGGGAGTCGTCGACCGACGAGACGCGCAGCGCGATCCGCAGGTCGGTGTTGGCGCGGATCGGGCCGGTGACGACGCCGGCCGGGCGCTGGGTCGCGAGCAGCACGTGCATGCCGAGCGAGCGGCCGCGCTGGGCCAGGTTGACCATGCCGTCGACGAAGTCGGGGACCTCGCTGGTCAGGGCGGCGAACTCGTCGACGCAGATCAGCAGCGACGGAGGCGCGGCCTCCGGGTGCTCGCGCTCCAGCTGGACCAGGTCCTTGACGCCGTACTCGCCGAGCAGGTGCTCGCGGGCGGTGATCTCGGCGCCGAGCGAGGTGAGCGCGCGGGAGACCAGCGCCGGCGTCAGGTCGGTGATGTAGCCGACGGTGTGCGGCAGGTCGGCGCACTCGCGGAACGCGGCCCCGCCCTTGTAGTCGACGAGCAGGAAGTTCATCCGGCTCGGCGGGTTGTTCAGGGCCAGGGAGCAGATCAGCGACTGCAGCAGCTCGGACTTGCCCGAGCCGGTCGTGCCGGCGACCAGGCCGTGCGGGCCGTCCTCGCGCAGGTCGATGGTGACGACTCCGTCGACGCCGGCGCCGATCTGCGCGCGCAGGCCGGACGACTGCGACCAGCGCCGCAGCACGGCCACGATGTCGTCGAGGTCGGAGAAGTCGCTGCTGACCTCGGGCAGCCGGACGACCGAGGGGATGGCCGTGCTGGCGGGCAGGACGGCGGCCTCGTCGACGTACCCGGTCATCGAGCGGGCGCTGCGCCAGGCGTGGTCGAGGGAGACGGCGTCGGGGACGTCGAGGACGCTGATGCCCCCGCGGTCGCGGACGCCGACCTGGCCGGTCGCCAGGTCCACCCGCAGGCCGGTCGCGGCCGGGACCTCCTCGGGGGTCGAGCCGAGCCAGACCAGGTGCAGGTTGCGGG
>Ga0075365_10001728_pt1 | contig 10129 bp, 8 predicted proteins | sample EndMetdeltDD1765_FD_71387 | JGI IMG/M metagenome (GOLD analysis project Ga0075365, IMG submission 71387) | Populus endosphere microbial communities from Tennessee, USA - Endosphere MetaG P. deltoides DD176-5 | ecosystem: Host-associated > Plants > Roots > Endosphere | place: USA: Tennessee... | reverse complement strand
GTGCAGCGCGCCGGTGTCGATGCGCTGGTCGTCGATCAGGGGGATCTGGCAGCCGGCAGCGTCGCCGAGCGGCTCGGCCTTCCGTTCGTCAGCGTGAGCTTCTTTCCACCGCTCTTTCTCGACGCCGAGGTGCCGCCCACCATCGTCGGCTGGGGTGCGGGCGGCGGCGTGTTGGCCCGGCTGCGGAACTGGGCCGCCAACCGGGTGTTGAGCCGCGTGCTCGCGCCGACCCTGCGCGTGGTCAACACGCAGCGGCGGACGTGGGGGCTGCGGCCGTTTGCGCACCTCAACGAGTGTGTCTCGCGTCGCGCACTCATCTCGCAGTTGCCGGAGTGCCTCGACTTTCCGCGTCGCCGCAGGCCGCCGCAGTTGCACTACACGGGCCCGTTTCTCGATGCCCAGGGCCGCTACCCCCTCGACTTCCCGTGGACCGCTCTGACCGGCGCCCCTCTGGTCTACGCGTCGATGGGGACGGTGCGGAACACCTCGCCGACCGTGTTTCAGCAGATCGCCAGGGCCTGCGACGGACTGCCGGTCCAACTCGTGATCTCGCTCGGCGGCGGCATCGAGCCCGAGGCGCTCGGGCCGCTTCCCGGACGGCCGATCGTCGTCCACTATGCGCCGCAGCTGGAACTGCTCCGGCGGGCGACCGTGACGGTCGCGCATGGAGGGCTCAACACCACACTCGAATCGCTTGCGCAGGATGTGCCGCTGGTCGTACTGCCGGTGACGGACGACCAGCCGGGAGTCGGGGCGCGCGTCGCGCGGGCCGGCGCCGGATGCGTGATTGGCCGGCGGCGGCTGACGGTGCGCCGGCTGCGCCGGGCCCTCCGCGAGGTGACGACCGATCCGCGCTACCGCGCGGCGGCACGCCGGATCGGCGACGAGCTTCGCTCCGTCAACGGCCCGCAGCGCGCGGCCGCCATCATTGACGCGGCCTGCGCGTAAAGGTCCACGAACAGTGATCACGAACCGCGAGCCCCGTTTCGCCGACAGCCTGCACGCGGCCTTCGAGGCGCAGGCGCGGGCCACGCCGGATCGCATCGCGGTGTCCTCGCCCGCGCAGAGGATGTCCTACCGCGAGTTGGACCGCCGGTCGTCCCAATTGGCGAGCCACCTGCGCCGGCTCGGCGTGGACGTGGAGTCCTGCATCGGCCTCTGCGCCGCGCGCGGTCCCGAAATGATTGTCGGCATGCTCGGGATCCTGAAGAGCGGCGCCGCCTACGTCCCCATCGATCCGGAGTATCCGGCCGAGCGCATCCGCTGCATCGTCGAGGACGGTCCGATGCCCGCGATCGTCTGCTCTCCCGGCACGTCGTCCCGCGTCGACGCGTTCGGCATTCCCCTGGTGCCGACGACTGCCGGACGAGACGACGAGCCGGCGGATTCGCCGCCCTGCGTGTCGCGCGGGAACCTGGCCTACGTCATCTACACGTCCGGATCGACCGGCCGCCCCAAGGGCGTGCTGATCGAACACGGGAGCGTTCTTCACCTGCTCGAGCAGACGCTCGACCGGTTCGGATGCGACGAGCGCGATGTGTGGACGCAGTTCCACTCCATCAGCTTTGACTTTTCGGTGTGGGAGATCTGGGGCGCGCTGCTGACCGGAGCCCGGCTGGTCGTCGTCCCCGCGTCGCTCGCCAGGGCCCCTCTGGCGTTCAGCTCGTTCGTGGACGAAGAGCAGATCACCGTCCTCAACCTGACGCCCACGGCGTTTCGCCGATTCAGCCAGGCGTATCTCGCGGGGTCCCGCGCCGCGACCTCTCTGCGGATCGTCATTTTTGGCGGTGAGGCGCTGTCGATCTGCATGCTTGGCCCGTGGATGTCGCGCTTCGGGGACGCCTTCCCGATGATGTTGAACATGTACGGCATCACGGAAACGACCGTGCATGTGACCTGCAAGCGAATCCTGACGCGTCATCTTCACGAGACGCGGAGCCTCATCGGCAATCCGATCGACGGCATGAGGATCCAACTCCGCGACGCCGCCGGACGCGCGGTTCCGGCCGGGTGTCCCGGGCGCATCTATGTGTCCGGCGCCGGCGTGGCGCGCGGCTATCGCGGCCGTGACGACCTGACGGCGGCACGCTTCCTTGCCGATCCGGATTCGGCCGTCGAGGGCGCTCGTCAATACGACTCCGGCGATCTCGCCGTTCGGCTGGAGACGGGGGAGTTGGCGTTTCTCGGACGCGCGGACGATCAAATAAAGATCAGTGGATATCGCATCGAACCGGCCGAAATCGAGTCATGCCTGTTCCGGCATGCGGCGGTGACCGCGGTCCTCGTCGTGGCAGAGGAACTGGGACCGGACGTCACCGGCCTGGTCGCCTACGTCGTCCCGCGCGAGGCGGTTCCCCCGCGCGCCGAGGGATACGACGATCTCGCCGCCGGACTTGCAGGCCTCGCCAAGTCGACGCTTCCTCCGTACATGAGGCCCTGCGAGTACCGCTTCATCTCGTCCTTTCCCCTCACGGCGCACGGCAAGATCGATCGCGCGGCGCTCTCGTCCTCCTACGTCGGCGCAACGGAAGAGGCGAGCCATGCCTGTTGACGCGAAGGGACGCGACTGGCGAGCCGTCCCGATCACGCTGAATCAGGAACGCCAATTGTTGCGCGAGGAGGCCGCCGACCTGCTCGGCATCGCGACAAGGCCGCTTCACACCGCGCTGGCCCTCGAGATGGACGAACTGGACGTGCCGGCGTTGGAGCGCGCCCTGCAGCTGGTCGTCCAACGCCAGGGTGCCTTGCGGGTGTCGTTCACCGGTTCCGGCACGATGCGACGCGCCGAGCCGATCGAGCGGCTGCTGAAGGACGGGGTGATCGAGCCTGGTTTGTACCAGCAGCGGCTGCACGCCACCGCCGCGCTGCCGCTCGAAATCCGCCGGCTGCGGCCCGGCGATGGGCCGGGCGTCGTGGCGAGCATCGCTCGCGAGACGCTGCTGCGCCGGTTCGACAGGGAGATTCCGCCATTGGCGCGGGCCGTGCTCGTCGCGAGAGACGGACAGCCGTTCCTCCTGCTCGTGGTGGTCCACCACCTGATTAGCGACGACGAATCCCTTCGCCTGCTGCATCGCGATCTGGAAGCGTCGTACGCCTACGTGATCCACGGCGACGAACCAGGCTGGAGTCCGACGCCGCTCCCCTACGAGCACGCGCTGGCCCGGCTCAGGGCAGGCTATGAGGGCGACACACAAGGCGCGCTCGCCCACTGGACGCGGCAATGGCGCGACTACGAACCGCACCAGTTCCACTCGAGGGACTTCCAGCGTGAGCCGGCGATTGGCGAGACCACCCGTGTTTCCGATCAGCCGGGGAGGCTCGATCGGTCTGGAGTGCTGAAGGTCCGGGCCCTGGCACGCGCATCGAGACTGACGCCCACGATGGTCTATCTCGCGGCGTTCGCCATTGTTCTCGCGAAGTGCACGACCCGGGACTCGTTTGGCGTCTGGAGCAATGTCGACAACCGGTGGCGGACCGACACGGATGGCGTCATGGCGTGGCTGGTCCACTCCCACCTCCTCGGCATCACCGTGGATCCGTCGGCGCCTGGCCGTCAGCTGCTGGCGCAGGTGCGGCAGGTCGTGATGCAGGCGATCGCACATGGGCATGTCCCGCTCGCCGAGCTGTGGCGGCGGACCGGACGCTCGCTGGACTGGGGTTTCCGGGTCCGCTTCAGTGCGGCGACCGAGGAGCCGGCAGGCCAGGGAAGACCGGCACCCGTGATGCGGCGGGTCGGGATTCCGGGCCGCACGTGTCGAGCGGACGGACTCGAGTTCGCGGTGACCGAGCGTGAGGGACTCGCCTCGTTCAAGGTGCGCTATTCGGACACCTGTCTCAGACCGGCCGTTGACGACATCCTGAGGTCCTACCTGACCACTCTGGAACGTCTCGCCGCCGATCCTGGGGCAGCTGTCTTGACCATGTGAGGACGACAGCGTGACACGACCACTGATCTCCTGCCTGATGGTGACGAGAGCGCGACTGTCGATGGCGACGAGGGCCATCGACATGTACGCCGCGCAGGACTACGAACCTCGCCAGCTGGTCATCGTCTCGGACGGACGAGAAGAGTTTACGGCCCTGCGCGACCATGCCGAGCGCGTGTGCCGGTCCGGCGTCGCGGCGACGTGGGTCGAGCGCGGTTCGCTGTCGCTTGGCGCCCTGCGCAACCTGTCGATCGAGCTCGCCGCCGGCGACATCGTCGCGCAGTGGGACGACGACGACCTGTCGCACCCACGCCGGTTGTCCGTTCAGTACGACTGCATGCAACGAGAGGGCGCGCTTGCCTGCGTCCTGGCCGATCACCTCCACTGGGTGGCCGGCACGCGCAGCCTGTATTGGTGCGACTGGACCCGTCCGCGCGGCGTGGCCTCGCGGACCTCCGGCCTGCCGTGCACGATCATGTGTCACACGGCGGCCGCGCCGAGATACCCGGACAGCGGACCGCTGTCCCGGCGCTCGGAAGACGCGGTCTTCGCCAGAGCGCTCCTCGAACGCGGCGCCGTGGCGAGTTCGAGCGGGTCCGGCTGGGCCTATGTCTACGTGGTTCATGGCGCCAACACGTGGGACGAGCCGCACTATCGGAGGATCGTCGCCGCCACCGCCATGACGGCCGACGATCTGGAGTGCCGCCGGAACGAGCTCGCCGCCGCGGTCGAGACCTACGCGCTCGGCGCCGACGTGACGGTCCGCGATCATCTCGACCTGCCGGTTTTGTCTCTCTCGCAACAAGGCGCTCACGAGCCCGCTACGTCGCGGTTCGTCTAGCTATCAACATCCCCTGAGTGGAGGTGCGCGGTGGAGGTGTTCGACGTCATCGTCATCGGTGGTGGACCAGCGGGGTCGACCGCTGCGGGATTCCTGAACAAGATGGGCCATCGCGTGCTCCTGCTCGAGCGCGACGTCTTCCCGCGACATCACGTCGGGGAGTCGATGATCGCCGCGACCCTGGACGTGCTGGGAGAACTGGGGCTCGAGGAGAAGCTGGCGGCGGCGAACTTTCCGGTCAAGTACGGCGGCTGTTTCATGTGGGGGCGCTCGGCGGAGCCCTGGTGCATTCGCTTCAAGGAGATTCCGGGACGCCGGACGTCCTACCAGGTGAAGCGGTCGGTGTTCGACAAAATCCTGCTGGACCATTGCGCCGAGCAGGGCGTTGACGTCAGGCAAGGCTACCGCGTCACCGATCTGTGCATGTCGGATGGAAGGGTCTCGGGCGTCCGCTTCTGCGGCGCCGACGGACAGGAGCGCACCGCGACCGCGCGCTATACCGTTGACGCCTCCGGCCTGGCGGCGGTGGCTGCCAACCGGCTGTCCAGCCGCGTTCCGGCACCGGACCTCGAGAACATCTGCCTGTATGGATACTGGCGCGGCGAACATCCCGCACCCGCCAAGTTGGGCGGACAGATCCGCGCGGACGAACACAACAACATCATCATCAAGATGATCGGCGACGGGTGGCTGTGGTTCATTCCACTGGGGCGCGCCGGCGATTCAGCGGACCAGCCGTCGCAGCCCGAGATCAGCGTCGGATTCGTCGCGCCGCGGCGGAATATCCCGACCGCCGGCGGCAGGCGTGCGCTCGAGCAGTATTACCTCGAGCGCATTCGGGCCACGCCCGAGTGGCAATACCTGCTGGGAGAGGCTGCCTACAGCGGAGAGTTCCACACGGTTCGTGACTGGTCGTACCGGAGCGAGCGAATGGCCGGTCCCGGCTACTTCGCCGTCGGCGACGCCGCGTGCTTCGTCGATCCGATCCTGTCCTCCGGAGTGTTCCTCGGCGTCCTCTACGCGAAGATGTGCGCCATCGGGATCAATACCATCCTGAAGACGGCCGCACCGGAGTCGCTCATCCAGGACTGGTACGAGGGGCTGTATCACGACACCTACGCCGACTATCTCGAGATGGCGCGCTATTGGTACCACGGCCAGCGCGCCGCCGAGCTGTGGATGGGACACGCCCAGCAGCAACTCGGCGCCGAACATCAGCCGGTCTTCGCGGACAGCGGGCGCGAGGCCTTCATCGGCCTGGCGACCGGAAACACTCACGCGCACCGGGACTACGTGCTGTTGCGGCAGCTCGATTCGTTTCCGCTGCCAGTGTACCTGCGCAAGCACAAGCGCGGCACCGCGTTCAGGGACATGACCGCGGTCCTGAGGCGGAAATTGCAGCCGGCCGTCGACTCGTCCGACGGTTCCGCCGAGGTCCTCGACGTGCCCGCCGACGTCCGGCAGCGGCTCATCGACGCGTTCACCGGGCGGCATCAAGGCTCCTCCCGCGTGGTGCCGGGCCCGGTGCCGCTCCCGGCCCTGACGTCGAATCCGACGCTCGTCGTCGCCCCGAAGACACGGTGTGACCTCGAAGCGAACGACGACGAGGTTCGTCTCGTCGTCCGATCGCCGACAGGGTACAGCCGGACCGTCGGCTGGAGTCACGAGCACGCGTTGCTGACGATGTTTGCCGATCCGACGGCGTTGTCGGAAGCGGCCGCACGCGCGGGACTGCTCGAGAGCGACGTCCAGGCGTTCTGCGCGGAAATGTGCGCGGCCGGCATTCTCGCGCCCGGCAACAGCTGAACAGGGGAACCCGCATGGCACGTCACTCGCGCGAGCTGTGGCCGACGTTCGTCATTCCCGTGGCCGACGCCGTCTCGTGTCCCGTCGAGGCGATCCACCTCGAGACGCTTGGCGCGCCGCACGTCCGCTTCGACGCGCCTCTCCCCGAGCGGGCGGAGCGGTTCTGCCGCGTCTACGAAGGGATCCTTCGCCGCCTGTTCCGGGAATGCACCGCGTTCGACGACGTTCTGCACGTCGAAGGCGACCGCGTCCGTCTCAATGCCATTGACGACATGTCGTCGGTGCTGATCGCCGATTTTCTGAGGCAGCCCAACCCGGGCGGCTACGCGCAACTGCGACAGATACTGCGCCGCCACGCGGCGAGCGCCGACGTCGCGACGCTGATCATCTGCCGCAACCTCGGCATACCGGCGCGGCGGCTGGCGTCGCTCGAGGACCGCGCCGCCTACTGGGAGACGCTGACGAGTCCGGCCACGGTCTACCGGATGCAGAAAGGGCCGCCCAGCCCGAAGGAGATGTGGGCGAGAAACGTGCAGTACGTGGTGATCGAGGGGGATCCGCCGCTGGTCATGTGCGGCCAGATGAGCCCTCATTCCTCGCCCACGACGCAGTCCCTGCTGCAGGACAAGGCCCGCGCCTCGCTCTTCCTGCGCCGGCACGGTCACCGCGCGCCGGACCACGTCCTCATTCGAGAGGAACGGGATCTGGCCAGCGCCAGCAAGTTCGACACGGTCATCTTCAAGCCGACGCACGGGTCCGGCCGGCGGGCGGTGGTCGGCCCGGTCGCCACCAGCGACGCGGCGCGCGTGCGCGTCTGCTATCAACGCTGCCAGGCGCAGATGCCCAGCAGCGCCACGGTCATGGCCGAGCAGTACATCGAGGGCGTACATCACCGCGTCAACGTGAACCACGGACGGGTCACCTTTGTCGCGCAGTCGGTGCGCAACCAGATCGTCGGCGACGGAACCGCCACCATCGCACAACTGGTGGCGGCCAAGCGCCAGGCCGCCGGCACCCACGCGTGGCACGCGGACGATTACCTCGAGAACGTCATCTGCGGCCTCGGATTCGACATGGCCGCGATTCCGGATCGTGGCGAGCGCCTGACGCTGTCGCACGACGGCAACGAAGGCGGCGTGCGGCTCGACGTGACCGACACCTTTCCGCGCCAGTTCAGCGCGGAAGCGCTCGCGATCGCGGCGACCTGCCGGTGCCCGGTCATGGGCATCGACGCGATCGTCGACGCGGCACAGCGACTGTGGATCGTCGAGATCAACGCCACCCATCCGGCCGTGTCGTTGTTCGACGATCCCACGCGCGCGTATCAAACGATGGAGCACATGATTCGCACGGTGCTGCGCGAGAACAATGTTGGCGTGCGCACGAAAGTCTGACGCTTCTTGCATGGACGCATCGGCCGAGAGCCGCGATACTGCGACTTCAAGTCTTCGACACGCCGTTTCACATCGTGTCGAGAGAGTTCAATGGAGCAGCCAATGAACGTCACTACACTCCGCCGTACGCCGTCCGCGGGAGTCCGATCCGTCGCCGTTGACGACAATCTGGTGTTGGTCGATCAGGTAAGCGGCCAGTATTTCGGCCTGAACGAGGTCGGGCGCGAGATCTGGCAGCTGCTCGAACAGGGCCATGACGTGGCCGCGATCGTCCAGGCGATCGCGAAAGAGTTCGACGCCAGCGAGGAGCTGATCGCCACCGACACCCATCGCGTGCTGGACGATCTGGCCCAGGCCGGACTGATCGTGTAGCCAGCGACACCGCGCTGACGTGTCGGCCACCATCCGCATGTCAGCGAGGCAATCTCGTGGATCCCCAAACTGAGAGGAGGTGAGCACCATGAAGAGAGCCTACACCGCGCCGTCGTTGATTGTGATCGGACGAGTAACCTCGCTGACCGGGATGTGGAGGAACTACAACTACCTCGACAACACCAACGGCAGCGACGCATGGCAGAAGGCGAACGGCGCCAGCTAGAGCGATGACCTCGGATCGCCACAGTGAAAGGAGGTGAAGACCATGAAGAGAGCCTATAGCGCGCCGTCGTTGATCGTGATCGGACGCGTCACATCGCTGACCGGTATGTGGAGGAACGACAACTACCTCGACAACACCAACGGTAGCAACGCCTGGCAGAAGGCCAACGGCGCCAGCTAGCACGTGCTGGCAGTAGCGGTCGCTGCAACGGCAGGCATCAGTGGAGCATGAGGAAATGGTGCAACACAATCAGATCGCTACGCGTCAGACGACACAGTCCGCTGCCGGGGGGCTGTACGAGGGTCGATACGGGCACGCGCCTGGGGCCGAGGCCCCAGGATGCGTGCCCCCGCCGCCGGCGCAGGAGCACGTCCGCAGACCGTACCGGCTCTCCTACGTATGCGTGGCGTGGGTCTACATGCATGCGATGAGCCTGTTGCTCGCCCTCGACGGGTTCGACCGGGCCTATCGATTGGCGACGGGAGGCGTCGTCTTCCGACGCCCCGGAACAGCCGCCTCGACGCAGAGCGCCACGAACGCCGACGTGAGCGACATCGTCCTCGAGGTGAGGCGAACGATTGGCATCGCCAAACGGTGGCATCTTCGCTCGACGGTGGACGATTGCTTGTCAGTGGCTCTGACGGGAGTCTGGATGCTTCGCTGGTATGGCATCGACGGCCGTCTGATGCTCGGCGTCAAGGGACATCCGTTCAGCGCGCACGCCTGGGTCAAAGTGCGCGAGTTGATCATCGACTTCCCGCCGGATTTGTACGAACGATACCAGGCAATTGACATGGGCCGTAATTCATAGAACAGGTCAACGACGATGCTGCTCACTCTGTTTCAACGACGCACCGGAACGATTGACGACGTGGTGAGAGGCTGGGCGCTGCCGCCCGACTCGGTTCTGTATCGCTCGGCGCGATGCGTCATCTTTGGCGGCCGGACGGTCAGTACGCATCGTCTGCAGCGTGGCGCTGACGCCGATCAGAGCGTCTTTGCCGCGTTCGACGGGCGAATCGACAACCGGCAGGAGTTGTTGGCCGCATGCGGCGCCCGGGCCGACGCGTCCGACAGCTCCCTGATCTGCGACCTCTACGTCCGCCACGGGCGAGACTGCGCGGCCAAGGTCGTCGGCGACTTCAGATTCGTTGTCTACGACGAACGCGATCGCGTGCTGACCGGCGCTGTCGATATCGCCTGCACGCGCCGCCTGTGGTGGCGTGAGCGCGACTCGCTGTTCATCCTGGGTTCGAACGTCGGCGACCTGTATGGCGACGACGAAAGCGTGCGCCCCGACGCCGACTATCTCGCCGAGTTGCTCGCCTGCCTGCGCGTCAGCGGATCCCGCGGACCGTTGGCCGGCACGTCGCGAATGCTGCCCGCGGAGTCGCTGCGCGTCGCCGAACGGTCGATCCAGGTGAGCAAATACTGGTGCCCGACGATGTTCGGGGCAACCACCAACGCGACGAAGCCCCAGGAGCACGTCGCCGAGTTTGCCCACCTGCTCAGGCAGGCCGTGCAACGGCGGATCCCTGCGTCGGGTAGTTTCGTGTGCGACTTG
>Ga0075365_10001727_pt1 | contig 10132 bp, 8 predicted proteins | sample EndMetdeltDD1765_FD_71387 | JGI IMG/M metagenome (GOLD analysis project Ga0075365, IMG submission 71387) | Populus endosphere microbial communities from Tennessee, USA - Endosphere MetaG P. deltoides DD176-5 | ecosystem: Host-associated > Plants > Roots > Endosphere | place: USA: Tennessee... | reverse complement strand
CGCCGGTTCATCGAAGGCCCCGACTCGGTCGTCGCGAAGTGGCTGACGGCGCCGTATTCGCTCGACGGCTGGCGCATCGACGTCGCCAACATGACCGGCAGGTACCGCACCGACGACCTCAACCCCGTGGTGCGGCGCATCGTCAGGGCGACGATGACCGAGGTGAATCCCGACACCCTGCTGCTCGGCGAGTTCACCGGGGATGCCGCCGCCGACTTCGCCGGCGACGCCTGGCACGGCGCGATGACCTACGCCAACTTCACCCGCCCGGTCTGGAACTGGCTGCGCACCCCCGGCAGTCCGGCGGGCGGCGGCCTGTCGATGATCGTCGGCGAGACGCAGGACTGGGACGGTTCGGAGGTCGTCGCGTCGCACCGCGAGTTCGTCGCCGGGTTCCCCTGGCGCGTGCGCACCCGCACGATGAATGCGCTCGACACCCACGACATCCCCCGCTTCGTGAACGACGCGCGCGAGGGGACGGTGCCGGTCGCCGTCGGACTCGCGATGACGATGCCCGGGCTGCCGGTGATCTGGCAGGGCGACGAGTTCGGGTTGACCGGGGTGGACGGCGAAGACTCCCGCACCCCGCTGCCGTGGTCGTCGGTGGATGCCGCGGCCGACCGGATCGCCCTGTACTCCCGGCTCGCCTCACTGCGCGACACGCGTCCCGAACTCGCCGAGGGCGGTCTGCGCTGGCTGCACGCGTCGGCCGAGGCGATCGCGTTCGCCCGCGAAGCCCCCGAGGGAGTGCTCGTCGTCGTGGCCGCGCGGTCGGCGACGACGGTGGATGTCGGGGTCGACCTCACCGACGCGACCGCGGTCGTCGCGGAGGGCTCGGCGCACGCGGCCGGCACGACGGTCAGCACGACCGGTGCCGCCTTCGCGGTGTGGGCGGTGGCCGGTGCGACAGCCCCCGCGTGGGACTGATCCGCCGTTCGGACACCCGGCGGCCGGATGCTAAAGTCTCCTGGTGCCTCGGCTCGTCCGGGGTCACGCCCCGATAGCTCAGTGGTAGAGCACTTCCATGGTAAGGAAGGGGTCGTCAGTTCAATCCTGACTCGGGGCTCGGCGCTCTCGCCGGTGCACCAAGCGGCGACGAGGGCAGCCCTTGGCTGAGTAGCTCAGTTGGTTAGAGCGCACGACTCATAATCGTGAGGTCGCGGGATCGTGCCCCGCCTCAGCTACCGATACGATGAGGCGTTCTCGGCCGTCTCACCCGACTTGGAGTAGCGATGAAGCTCGCTGTCCGCACCACTGCCGCCGCCTTCGCCGCGGTCACCACCGCGGGCGTCTCGACGCTCGCCTTCGGCGCGACCGCCGCCTTCGCGGCGCCGTCCGAGGCCTGCGGGCCCACGGGTGACCTGGTCGCCGCGGGCATCTGCGAGCAGGTCTTCACCGACGCGACCACGATCTCGGCGTTCACCCCGCCCACGACGACGCGGCTCGACGCGCTGCTCGTCGGCGCGGGCGGCGACGCGATCGCCGAAAGCGGCACCAACGGCTACGCCGCGGGAGGTGGCGGCGGCGAGGTGAAGGTCGTCGACCTCACCGGCGTGACGACCGCGATCGACGTGGAGATCGGCGACGCCGGCGGCACGACGAGCCTGAGCGGCGGCGCGACCGAGACGGCAGTCGGCGGCGACACCGGGGGCTACGACTCGACCACGAACACCGCGACCGGCGGCGACTCCCAGGCGAACACGGGCGCGTCGGTCACCGAGGCGCCGGGCACGTTCCCGGCGGCGGGCGGCGCGGGCAACGGGGGTTCGGCGACGACCCGCGACGGCGGCGCGGGAGTCACCGCGGCGACGGCCGGCCCCGGCTCCCTCTTCGCGGGCGACACGCGCTGCTTCGGCGGCGGCGGCGCCGCCGGCGTGCCCGGTTCGGTCGGCGTGGCGGCGGCGGCCTGTGGCGGCGGCGCCCCGGACGCGGCCGGCACCGGCCTGATCGCGCCGCGGGCGAACAGCGGCGGCGGCGGCGGGGCGGTTCCGGCCGACGCGTCCGACGGCGCCACCGGCATCGTGATCTTCCGCTGGACGGCGGCGACCGTGACGCTCGACTTCTCGGCGAACGGTCACGGCACCGCGCCCGCGTCCCAGGCGATCGTCGCCGGCAACGCGGCCACGAAGCCCGCCGACCCGACCGCGACCGGCTACCAGTTCGAGGGCTGGTACACGGATGCCGCTCTGACGACGCCCGCCGACTTCAGCGCCGGGGTCACGGCGTCGACGACGTACTACGCGAAGTGGGTGGCGGCGCTCGCGCCGACCGGCTCGGAGCCGAGTGTCGTCGCCCTGGGTTCCGCCCTCGCCGCGCTGCTCGGCGGTGCGGCGATCCTCGCGGTGACCGCACGCCGGCGGCGCAGCGCCGACTAAGCGTCAGCTCCCGCTGAACCGTTCCGCGAGTTCGCGGCGCTTCGGCTTGCCGGTCGCCGTGCGCGGAATCGCCTCCAGCTTCGCGACGAGCGCCGGTGAGGCGACGCCGAACTCGGCGCTCAGCGCGGCGACGACACCCGGGATGTCGGCATCCTCGGTCGCGACGAGCGCCAACCCGATCCGTCGCACGCCGGCCGCACCGTCGTACTCGAAGCTGCACGCGTCGAGCACCCCGGGATGCGCCAGCGCGGCGTGGTCGAGGCGGCTCGGGTCGATCTTGACGCCGCCCGCGTTGAGGACCTCGGATTCGCGGCCGGTCAGCGTCAGGCCGCCGTCGGGTCGGATCACCCCGAGGTCGCCGGGATAGAACCATCCGTCGCGGAACGCCCGTGCGCTCGCCTCGGGATCGCCGAGGTACTCGTGCACCATCCCGAAGCTGCGCAGGCGGATGCGACCCTCGGTGCCGTCGGGCACCACGTGGTCGTCGTCGTCGACGATCTCCAGCCGGGTCCCCGGGCCGACGTGGCCGGCGTCGAACGGATCGTCGGAGGTGTAGACCCGGCTCGTGCCCGCGCCCGCTTCGGTCGAGCCGTAGTTGACGACGATGGTGCAGCCCTCGGTCGCGCGCCGGGTGCGCGCGGCGAGGTCGGGCGGCATGACGGTCCCCGCGACGACGACGACCTGGATGTCGGGGAGGGTGCGGTTCTGCGCGTCGAGCTCGTCGACCACCGCGGCGACCTGCTGGGGGGAGCCCTTCAGCGTGCGCACCCCCTGCTCCGCGGCGAGCCGCACGATGTCGGCGGCCGGGGCCCCGCCGACGCACAGGTAGGGCTGCCCGCCCTTCACGCTGAGGAAGAACTCGCCCATCCCCCACGCGGTGCCGGTGTCCATGAGCGTCATCGAGGGTCCGGTCTGAAACCAGGTCTCGAGGGCGGCATCCATCGCCTGCTCCATCTCGCGGCCCAGGGCGATCGCGTGCGGGCGGCCCGTCGTGCCGCTGGAGAAGACGATCCGCAGCACGTCGAGCGGGGCGTCGCTCGGCCGGATGCCGTACGGATTCTCTTCGACCTTCTGCAGGAAGCGCGCGTCGACGGTGACCACCCGGGACCCCTTGGCCGCACCAGCGGGGTCGGTCGTGAAGGTCCAGGCGATGGGGAACAGGCCGTCGGCCGAGGCGCCGCGGGGGATGATCGTGCCCACCGCGCCCTCGTGGTAGAGCGCCTCGGTGAACAGGATGCTGAGCCGGTCGGGGAGATGCAGCGCGACGTTGTCGCCGGCGCGCACCCCGAGGCGGCGCAACTCGAACGCGAGCTTGGTGACCGCGACGAGCGCTTCGGCATTCGTCAGCGTCTCGTCGGGCGAGCGGGAGAAGATCCCCCGGGGGTTCTCCTCGGCGTTGCGCTTGAGGTGGAGGAACGGGTTGGTCAGCGCCATTCGGTCAGGCTACCGGGGCGTCGTCACCTCGACGGCCAGCGCGGACAGCCGGTCCTCGAGCTCCTCCTCGTGACCCGTGATGGTGATGACGGCATCCCGATGGATGACCACGAACTGGCCGTAGCGGCCCTCGAGTCGCCACGCCTCCGGGCCGGGGCCGCCCCAGGTGGCGAGCCCGTACCGGTCCATCGGGGCTTGGCGCCCCGTCTCCACCCAGTCGGCGTGCATCGCGTCGATCCACGCGGCGCTCACCAGTTGCCGCCCCTGCCAGGCCCCGCGGTCGAGGAGCACGTCGCCGATCCGGGCGACCTCGGAGGTGCGCAGCAGCAAGCCGGTGCCGCCGAGCACGTGCCCGAGCGGGCAGCGCAGCCACTGGGGGTTGTCGATGCCGAGCGGGTCGAAAAGGCGCGGCACGAGCCAGTCGCGGACGTCGCCGACGCGCGAGGAGAGGATGCGCATCGCGACGTACGTACTCGCGTCGGAGTACTGCGTGACGCGTCCGCGGGAGGGGCGGCGCAGCATCTCGGCGGCGAGGTCGGGCCAGGGGGCCGGCTCGTCGCCGAACCAGAGGAAGTCGATGCCGCTCGTCATGGTCAGCAGATCGCGCAGGGTGACCTCCGCGACGCCGTCGCCGAGGTCGAGCCCGGCGAACACCGACCCGACGGTCGTGTCGAGGGCGAGCAGGCCTTCATCCATCGCCATCCCGACGGCGAGCGCGCAGACGCCTTTCGACAGCGAGAACACGTTCTCACGGTCGTCGCTTCGCCAACGGTGGGACGCCCGCTCGTCGCCCACCCGGATCTCGACGCCGTACACGCCGATCCCCTCGGCATCCACGGTTTCGACGAATCGACGGCGGGCGTCGTTCGCGGTCATGCGCCCACCCTGCCACAGCGGGCCGACGGCGCGATTAGGACGCGTTGAGTCTCGATCGAGACGGAGGAGTGGGATTGACGCTACCAAAGGGAAATGCTACAAATACGGGTCAGTGGTCAGATTTATGTCACACGTCTCACACTCGCAAGGAAGCGGAGGTGTTCTGCAGTTCCACGGCATGGCGTGGCGTGACGAAGTGGGAATCCCACGCGGCCCGCGGCCGGCATCCCCCAGATCGGGTCGACGGAGTGACTCCACGTCCGCCTCCCGCAACCACAGCATCGAAAGGAAGAACGCAATGAAGCTTTCTCCACCGCTCAAGATCGCGGCGCTCGTCGTCGCCGGCGCGACCATCCTCGGAACGAGCGGGTGCTCGCTCGGAGGCGGCACCTCGTCCGACTCCGGCGACACCATCAAGATCGGCTACGTCACTCCCGAGACGGGCTCACTCGCCGCCTTCAGCGAGTCCGACGACTTCGTCCTCGAGCAGATGACCGCCTACTTCGACGAGAACGGCATCACCCTCGCCGACGGCACGACGCACGACGTCGAGATCATCAAGAAGGACACGCAGTCCGACTCGAAGCGCGCCGCGGATGTGGCCAGCGAGCTCATCCTCGAAGACGAGGTGGACATGATCCTCGTCTCGTCGACGCCCGAGACGAACAACCCCGTCTCCGACCAGTGCGAGGCGAACCAGGTGGTCTGCATCTCGACCGTCGCGCCGTGGGAGACCTGGTTCTTCGGCCGCGGTGGTTCCGACACCAAGAGCTTCGAATACACCTTCCACTTCTTCTGGGGCCTCGGCGACGTGCTGCCGATCTACAACGACATCTGGGAGAAGGCGGCTCCGGGCGAGAAGAACCTCGGCGCGCTGTTCCCCAACGACGGTGACGGTGCGGCCTGGGCGGGAGCGGTCCCGCCGTACGTCGAGGGCGAAGGCTTCACCCTGAACAACCCCGGCGCGTTCCCGAACGGCACCACCGACTTCTCGTCGCAGATCGCGTCGCTGAAGCAGAACGACGACAGCGCGCTCGTCGGGATCATGGTGCCCCCGGACTTCATCACCTTCTGGAAGCAGGCGGTGCAGCAGGGATACCAGCCCAAGGTGGCGACCATCGCCAAGGCGATCGAGTTCCCCTCGGTCGTCGAGGCGCTCGGCAACCTCGGCAACAACCTGTCGACCGAGGTGTGGTGGTCGCCGTCGTACCCGTTCTCCAGCAGCCTGACCGGTGACTCGAGCGAAGCCTTCGCGGCCGCCTACGAGGAGTCGTCGGGCAAGCAGTGGACGATGCCGCTGGGCTTCGCGGAGGCGCTGTTCGAGGTCGCGAACGCGGCCTTCTCGAAGTCCGAGACCACGAACGCCGACGACCTCGCGGCGGCGATGTCGACGCTGAACGTCGACACGATCGTGGGCAACCTGGACTGGGCGAACGGCCCGATGCCCGGTGTGGCGATCTCGCCGGTGACCGGTGGTCAGTGGCGCCTCACCGGTGATGCCACGTACACGATCGAGATCGTGTCGAACGTGGGTCACCCGGAGATCCCCACCACGAGCGAGGTTCAGCCGATCGACTGGCCGAAGCAGTAGTGTCCGCCGAGCTTCTCGCCGCCACGGGGATCAACGTCCGGTTCGGACGCCTCCAAGTGCTGGTCGACCTGGATCTGACGGTTCACCGCGGCGAGTTGCTCGGGATCATCGGCCCCAACGGTGCCGGGAAATCGACGCTCCTGTCCGTCCTGGGGGGAACGACCTCCCCCCAGGACGGCAGGATCGTGCTCGACGGCGTCGACATCACGTCGAAGAAGTCGAGCTGGAGATCGCGGCAGGGGATCGCCACCAGCTACCAGATCCCCCGCCCGTTCCTGGGCATGACCGTGTACGAGAACGCTCTCGTCGCGGCCCGGTTCGCGGGCAACCTCCGCGGGCGGGAGGCTCAGGAATCGGCCGTCGAGGCGATCACCCTGGCCCACCTCGAGGAATTCGCGGATGTCCAGGCGAAAGAACTGCGCCTCCTCGACCGCAAGCGTCTGGAAGTCGCGCGCGCGCTGGCCTCCCGGCCCCGCCTGCTGCTGCTCGACGAGATCGCCGGCGGGTTGACCGAGAGCGAAGTTCCCGAACTGTTGAGCCTCGTCCGTGGCGTCCTCGACGCCGGCGTGACGGTGGTGTGGATCGAGCACGTCGTGCACGCCCTGCTCTCCGTCGCGACCCGCATGATCTGCCTGACCTACGGCAGCATCCTCGCCGAAGGCGACCCCCACGACGTGATGGCCTCGCCCGCGGTCCGGCAGGTCTATCTCGGAATCGAACCCGATGACGACGTCCTCGGCGTCGGGGAAGCGGAGACGGAATGACTCTCATCGTCGACGACCTCTCGGCCGGATACGGCCAGCTCGTCGCCCTTCGCAACGTCTCGTTCCGCGTCGAACCGGGGGAGATCCTCGCCGTCATCGGCGCCAACGGAGCCGGCAAGTCGACCCTGCTCAAGACGATCGCCGGCCAACTCCGCGCCCTCACCGGCTCGGTGACGGCCGACGGCGTCGACGTGACCGGCCTGTCCGCCAACGCGCGGGCGCGCCGCGGCATCCTGATGGTGCCGGAGGGCCGACGCCTCTTCCCATCCCTCACGGTGAAGGAGAACCTCCAGCTCGGCACCTCGACGGGCCGGACGGGCGACTGGAACCTCGAGACCGTGTGCGAGCTCTTCCCGCTCGTCGCGGAGCGGCTGAATCGCCGCGCCGGTCAGATGTCGGGAGGCGAGCAGCAGGCGACCGCGATCGCTCGCGCCCTGGTCGGCAATCCCGACGTGCTCATGCTCGACGAGATCAGTCTCGGCCTGGCGCCCGCGATCGTGGTCGGGTTCTACGACCGTCTCTCCGAGATCACAAAACGCGGGACGACCGTCATCCTGGTCGAGCAGGACGTCAAGCGCGCCCTCTCCGTCGCCGACCAGGTGATCTGCCTCCTCGAGGGGCGCACCTCGCTCGCCGGACGCGACCTCGATGTCGCCGAGATCGCGGCGGCGTACTTCGGAACGGGACGCTCATGAATCTGCTCGATGCCGTCGTCCAGGGTCTGATGCTGGGTGGCCTCTACGCCATCTTCGCCGCCGGCCTGTCGCTCATCTTCGGCGTGATGAAGATCGTGAGCCTGTCGTACGGCGCCTTCGCCGTGATGGCCGCGTTCATCGCCCTGCACCTGACGGAGGCCACGGGGTGGTCGCCGGCACTCGTGCTCCTCCTCGTGGTGCCGGTGATGGCCGCGTTCGGCTTCGTGCTGCAGCGCTTCGTGCTGCAGCGCACGCTCGGCGACTCCGCCCTCCCGTCGATCCTCGTCACCTTCGGCCTGGCGATCATCATCGAGAACGTCCTGCTCATCACCGAGTCGGCCGATCAGAAGCGCATGACGCTCGGGTCGATCGACACGGCGGCGTTCGACCTGGGATTCATCCGGGTCGGCGTCTACCCGCTCGGGCTGTTCGTGCTGTCGCTGGTGCTGCTCGGCATCCTGGCGCTCGTGATGGCGAAGACGCAGTTCGGTCGTGCCGTGCGCGCCATCAGCGAGGATGCGCCGACGGTCGAACTGCTGGGCATCCGCCCGAAGACGATCTACGCGTGGGCCGGGGCGATCGCGCTGGCGCTCGCCGCGATCGGCGGAGTCGCCTCCGGCGTGCAGACCTCGTTCAGCCCGACCTCCGGCGGCATGCTGCTGATCTTCGCCTTCGAGGCCGTCATCATCGGCGGGATCGGCAGCCTCTGGGGGACCTTCCTCGGGGCCCTCGTCCTCGGGGTCTCGCAGACGGTCGGCGCCAGTTTCCTCCCGTCCCAGGGAATCCTGATCGGGCACCTCGTCTTCCTCATCTTCCTGGCGTTCATGCCCCAGGGAATCAGCGGAAAGGTCCGGCGCTCATGACGATCGCTCCCGACGTCTCCCCGGTCACCGTCACCCGATGGTCCCGGCTCTCGAGACGCAGCATCCCCGTGATGGCACTGCTGGTCGCACTGCTGATCGCGCTGCCGTTCCTCACGGCGCTCTCCAACATCCGGTCCGTCACCGACCTGCTGATCTTCATCATCCTGGGGTCGATGTGGAACCTGATGGCCGGGTACGGCGGCATGGAATCGGTGGGTCAGCAGGCGTACATCGGCATCGGCGCGTACGGGCTCGTCGTCCTGGCCGATCAACTCGGCACCAACATCTTCCTGGCGGTGCCCCTCGCCGGGATCATCGCCGGAGTGATCGCGCTCCTGCTGTCGTTCCTCGCCTTCCGCCTGGTCGGCGGCTACTTCGCGATCGGCACGTGGGTCATCGCCGAGGTGGTCAAGCTGATCATCACCCAGTTCCCGTCCCTCGGTCTGGGCAGCGGGATCTCGCTGTATGCGATGTCGATCTTCGACAAGGACCTGCGGATCGCCGTGAGCTTCTGGATCGCGCTCGGCGTGACGATCCTGGCGGTGCTCGCCTGCGTCTTCCTGGTGCGTTCCGGGTTCGGTCTCGGGCTGACCGCGGTCCGCGACGACCCGACGGCGGCCGGCACGTCCGGGGTCGACGTGGCGCGGGCGAAGCGCCTGGTCTTCGTCGTCGCCGGCGTCGGCACGGGCATGGCGGGGGCGATCATCGCGATCTCCACGCTGCGCGTGCAACCCGACTCCCTCTTCTCCGTGCAGTGGTCGGTGCTGATGATCTTCATGGTCGTCATCGGCGGCGTGGGCACGATCGAGGGGCCGATCGTCGGAGCCCTCATCTTCTGGGGGCTTCGCGAGCTGCTCGCCGACTACGGGTCGCTCTACCTCATCCTTCTGGGGGTGCTCGCGATCGTGTTCGCCCTCTTCTTCCGCGGCGGGGTGTGGGGGCTCGTGCAGCGGCGGCGTCGCACCTCGCTGTTCCCGATCGGCTACACGACCTCGTTCGGGTCCCGCCCGAAGCTGTGAGCGCCGTGCGCTGAGTCGCGCCGTTTAATAGCTGGATGCCCGCTCTCTCCGAGACCCTCGTCGACTACCCGACCGGAGCGACCTCGTCGCACGGCACCGTGCTGGCGACCGTGTCGCTCGAGGCGGGTCGGGGGGTGGTGCTCGATCGGACGGCGTTCCACGCGGTCGACGCCGGGTGGCCCGACCAGCCCGCCGACCGCGGCACGCTCGGCGGGCATCCGGTGCTCGACGCGATCGTCGGCGCGACGGAGGGCGGCGAGATCTTCGTCGGCCGCGACATCCCGGTGCGCAAGGGCGCCGAGGGGTGGGCGTTCGTCGTCGTCCACGTCCTCGCCGCCGATGCCGCCGTTGCGGAAGGCGACGAGGTCCAGGTGACCGTCGATGAGGGTTACCGTCGCGGGCTCTCCGTCGGCCACACCGCCTGCCACCTGGCCTCGCTCGCCCTCGACGCGGCGCTGCGGGAGGCCTGGACGAAGGAGGTCGGCTCCGACGCCCTCGGCAACCCCGACTTCGAG
>Ga0075365_10001726_pt1 | contig 10133 bp, 9 predicted proteins | sample EndMetdeltDD1765_FD_71387 | JGI IMG/M metagenome (GOLD analysis project Ga0075365, IMG submission 71387) | Populus endosphere microbial communities from Tennessee, USA - Endosphere MetaG P. deltoides DD176-5 | ecosystem: Host-associated > Plants > Roots > Endosphere | place: USA: Tennessee... | reverse complement strand
CAACCTGATCCAACGATTGACGGTCTGACAGACAGACCGAGATACATTGCCCGGATGAGATCGACCCGCTGCCTAGCCGTTGCCGCGGCGTCCCTGGCGCTGGTTGCCGGCGCGTGCAGCAGCGACTCGAAGTCGGCCGCCACGACAAGCGCGGCCGCGACGTCTGCTGTCACCACAGCTGTCGTCGAGACGACGGAAGCGCCGGAGACCACCGGCGCGCCTGCGCCGACCGAGCCGGTGACGAGCCAGCAGGCCACCACCGAAGCACCGGACGCGACTGAGACCACTGAGCCGCCCGAGACCACCGAGCCGCCCGAGACCACCGGGGCGCCCGACACGACCGAGGCTGTTCTCTCGGCGCCGTTCCCGACGCAGACCGTCGAGCAGTCGTTCGTCGACGCATCCCGTCCGACCCCTGCGACCGCGTCCTCGCCCGAGGTTGCGTCGCGCACGATCGCGACCACGATCGTGTATCCGCAAGCGCCCGGCCCATTTCCGCTGATCGTGCTCAACCACGGGCTCACCGGAATGCCGTCCAAGCTCTCGCGCATCTCGACTGCCTGGGCTGCCGCCGGCTACGTGGTCGCGATGCCGGCCTTCCCACTCACCAACGGGTCGGTCATCGATGCCTCGGCCAACGTGGGCGACGTCGTCAACCAACCGGGCGACGTGTCGTTCGTGATCGACAGTGTGCTCGCCCTGAACGGCGACGACTCCTCGCCGCTGTTCGGGCGCGTCGACGCCGAGCACATCGGTGTCGCCGGGCATTCGCTGGGCTCGGCGACGACGTACGCAGTCGCGTTGAACAGCTGTTGCCTCGACGAGCGCATCGACGCGATCGTGATCATGGCCGGCTTCGTCTTCATCGCCGCCGACAACGACTACTCGCGCGCGTTGCCGGTGATGATCCTTCACGGCGACGCCGACCCGGTGTTGAACATCAGCCTTGATCAGGGCGTGTACGACCAACTCGCCGGCCCGAAGTGGTTCGTCACCCTCTTCGGCGGAATGCACTCGACCGGTTTCGAGGATTACCACACACCGCATGACGCGGTCGTCGACCGGGCGACCACCGACTTCTGGAACGCGTACCTCTCCGACCGACAAGGAGCGACGGATGCGCTGCGCGCCGATGCCGTCGTTGCCGGCCTGAGCACCTTGCAGACGAGCGAATGACCGACATCTCGGCTGCGGCCCACATCGGTGCCGCGGCAGCCGCGATCGGCGCTGGAATGGTGAACGCGATCGCGGGCGGCGGCACGCTGATCTCGTTCCCCGTGCTGACCGCGATCGGAGTTCCGTCGGTTCGCGCCAACGCCACGAACACGCTGTCGTTGCTGCCTGGCTACGTCGGTGGAGTCGTTGCCCAGCGCGACGACCTCCGCGGCTTGAGCCGATCGGTGCGACCGCAACTGATCGCAGCCGCGCTCGGCGGTCTGCTGGGGTCGATCTTGCTCATCGTCACCAGCGAGTCGGTCTTCCGCCAGCTGGTGCCGTTCCTGATCCTCTCCTCGACGATCTTGATGGCGACCCAGGATCGATTGCGGGCGTGGATCTTCAACCCCGCCAAACCGCATCAGACCCATGCCGTCGCTCAGGTCGTCTGCGTTGGCCTCGCCGGTGTGTACGGCGGCTACTTCGGCGCCGGTCTCGGCATCATGCTGCTGGCCGTGCTCGGCCTGTTCTCGGACATGCCGTTGAACAAGCTCAATGCGGTCAAGCTGTTGCTCGCCTTCGTGGTCAACCTGTTCGCGGCGATGTTCCTGTCGTTCTCGGGCAAGATCGAGTGGACCTTGGTTGCGGTGATGGCGCCGGCCGCGCTGCTCGGCGGCAACCTCGGTGGCCGGCTGGCGTCGGCGCTCCCCGCGCGGAAGCTGCGCACCTTCGTCGTCGGCTTCGGCGTCGTCGTCTCGATCATCTACTTCCTCAAATGACGCGTGATCACGGGGACGGGCAGTCGCGGCCGGTCGGTTTGAGTTCCGGGTCCGACTTCTGGCACTAGCCTTGTCATCCAACGGTCGTGATGCGACGGAGATACAGGTATGGGAATCAGTCTTCAAAAATTCGAAGAGCAGGGCGGTCGCCTGAAGACCGACGACATCGACTTCGAGAGCTTCCGCACACAGCCGCTCCCACCCGACGTGCTGCGTTGCATCTCGTACATGCACGACATCGAGTACCAGACGGTGCTCTACACGCGCGAGTTGCTGATGATGCCGTCGTACAAGGATCCGCAGTTCACCGGGTTCCTCACCCTGTGGAACTACGAGGAGTACTGGCACGGCAATGCGCTCGGGCGCATCCTCGCGATGCACGACTGGCCGGCGCACGATTCGCGGCTGATCGACATGCGCGTGTTCAACAAGCGTTACCTCTTCTGGAGCCCGGCCATCTTCTGGTTGCTCGGCTACGGCGTGCGCAAGTTCCCGGCCGTCCACATGACGTGGGGCGCGATCAACGAATGGACCGCCAACGCGGCGTACAACCGGCTCGCTGCGATTGCCGACCATCCGGTGCTCACCGAGTTGCTCACGCGCATCATGCGCCAGGAGGGTCGCCACGCCGGCTACTACGCGAGCTGGGCGCGCGACATGCTCGCCGACGACCGCAAGGCGCAGAAGGTGACGTCGTGGTTCCTGCGCCACCAGTGGGCACCGGTCGGCAATGGCGACGTGCCCAAGATCGAGACCTCGTTCGCCACCGCCTACCTGTTCGGGTCCGGCGACGGCATGGAGCTGATCGACCGGATCGAAGATCGCATCGATCTGTTGCCCGGGTTGAAGGGCCTCAACCTGGTTCGCACCGGCATCGCCAACGCCCGCGAGCACGTCATCGCCGAGGAGGGCTTCCTTCCACCCCCGCCGGTGCGCGTCGGTGGCGAACGCAAATCGGTTGCCGACAACGAGACGGTGCTGCAGGGCCTCTGAGCCCGCACGCGGTCACGCGCCGGCGGTCGTGCGGGTCATGGCAGGTCGAACAGGCGGGTGGCCGTTGCCGTCAGGACCGCCTTGGTCGAGTCCAACGACAGTCCGGCGTTGCGGCGTAGCTCCATGAACGACTCGACGCTGGTGATGAGGTGCAGCGCGGCGACGGCCTCAGCGGGCTTGAGGCCGTTGAGTCGATCGATCCGCTTCAGCCCCTTGACGATGTGCTCCATCGACTGCCGTTGATCGGCCCGCTGCTCATCGATCAACACCACGACGCCTGGCTCGAGCTCGGCGACCGCCTTGAGGGTCAGCAGGATGTGGCCCTGGCGCTCCCAGTGGTTGCAGCCGGCGATGATCACGGCGCGCACGGCTTCGACGGGATCTTCGAGGGCCACGGCGGCTCGGATCGCGCGCATCTCCGTTCCGCCCGCGCAGCGCACGGACAGTTCCTGCAACACACCCAGCTTCGAGCCGAACCGGCTGAACACCGTCGCTCGCGACACCCCGGCGAGATCAGCCAGTTCTGTGACAGTGGCCTGGGCGAAGGCGCCCTTGAGGATCAGATCCTCGGCGGCTTCGAGGACTCGGTCGCGGCTGACACTCGGATCGATGCCCCGACGCCGACTGCCCACTGCGGTGAAGGTCATGGATTCACCCTAACACCCTCTTGCGATCTTGAGTCCAGACTAATAGTCTATACTCATGGTCCAATCATCTGCAGTCCTCACCAACCTCCACGACCTGCCGGCAGCGTTGCGGGAAATCATCGACCTTCACCGCGATGAGGCCGAAGCCGCACGGCGTCTGCCACACGAGCTGACCGAAGCCCTACGCGACGCCGGCGCCTTCCGTCTGCTCACCCCGCGCAACCTGGGCGGCTTCGAAGCCTCCCTTGGCGATGCCGTGCGCGTCTACGAGGCGTTCGGTCACATCGATGCCCCCGTGGCGTGGAACATCTGGAACGGCAACGTGGGTTTCGCCGCGGCGTTGCTCGACGACGACGCGGTCGAGGACATCTGGGGTGGCGAATCCGATCCCATCATCGCCAACTCGGCCCGAGTGGCGGGAGCAGCGACGGCGACCGACGAAGGGTTCGTGCTGTCGGGCCGATGGGACATCGTCAGCGCGATCGACATCGCCGACTGGGTCGCGTTGTTCGGAGTCGTGCTGGAGAACGGCGCGCCGCGGATGTTGCCTGTCGGCGCGCCCGACGTGCGCGTGTTCTTCGTCCGCCGCGGCGAGATCGAGGTGCTCGACACGTGGCACACGACAGGCATGCGCGGCACCGGCAGCAACACCGTCATCGCCGACGGTGCCTTCGTGCCCGCGCGGCGAGCGATCAGCCCATTCAGCCCGCCACGCGGCGATGCCCCGGCGGTGTACCGCATCCCGGCCTTCACGCTCGCGTCGCATGGCGCCGCGTCGATCGTGATCGGCGCAGCGCAGGCCGCGATCGACGCCGTGATCGCGATCGCGCCGACCAAGGCCACCGACAACGGCATCCTCGCCCAACGAGCACATGCCCAGGCGCAGATCGGCGCCGCGCAGGTGAAGGTGCACGCGGCTCGGCTGTTGCTGCGCGACGCGGCGGCAGACATCGATGCCGCTGCACTCGCCGACGAGCCGGTGACGGAGATGCTCCGGGCCCGGTTGCGAGCGGCGATGAGCCATGCTGCGATCGTGAGTCGCGAGGTGCTCGGCACGTGTCAGCGGCTGGCCAGCTCGACCGCTGTCTACACCGGCAACCCGGTCGAGCGCCACGTCCGCGACGGCATCACCGCGGCCCAGCACATGATCCTCGCCGAGACCCACCTCGACATCCTCGGTCGCCTGCTCCTCGGTCTCGATCCCGGCACGCCGATCATCTGACCTCGCTCCGACCACGCGCCCGTTCCGCCGACGATCGCGCCGACGCTGCGCGATTCGCCACAACGGTTGTGGACGATCGCGCAGCGTTCCGCGGCGATGACCGGCCGCTATGCGCCGCCGGGGACGCGGGATTCGGCCCAGCCGATGACGCGGTCTCCGACTCGCCACACCACGGGCAGGAGCACGCCGGTGGCGCCGACGACGACGGCCATCATGATCAGCGTCCCGCTCGGCGGGTCGCTGAGGGCGAAGTAGTCGCGCAGCGGATCGAAGAGCAGCGCGAGACCGAGGAACGCCGCCATCGACGCGATGAGGACGATCTTCCACATCGCCAGCGGACGGGCGACCCGGGCGAGGATCAAGATCGCGCACGCGGCGAGGACGGCCGTGGCGACGGTGCGCTCCTGATCGAGCGAGACACCGCCCGTGTGCCGTGAGATCGTGTAGGCGACGTAGGTCGCCAACGACGCGAGCGCGCCACCGGGAATCGCGATGCGCAGCACGCGACCGAGGAACCCGGCCCGCACCGGCGTGTCGTTGGGTGCGAGGGCGAGGAAGAAGGCGGGCACACCGATCGTGAACGTGCCGACCAGGGTCAGGTGGCGCGGCAGGAACGGCGCATCGGCGCCGCTGATCACGGTGGCGATGGCGAAGAACAGCGCATAGCACGTCTTGACGAGGAACAGGCTGGCCACCCGCTCGATGTTGTTGATCACTCGCCGGCCCTCGGACAGAACCATCGGCAACGACGAGAACGTGCTGTCGAGCAGCACCAGTTGGGCCACCGCCCGTGTCGCCTCCGACCCGCTCGCCATCGCGATCCCGCAGTCGGAGTCCTTCAGCGCGAGCACGTCGTTGACGCCATCGCCGGTCATCGCGACGACGTGGCCGCGCGACTGCAGCGCCTTCACCATCGCCCGCTTCTGATGGGGGTTGACCCGGCCGAAGACGGTCGAACCGACGACGGCGTCGGCGAGCGCCTCCTGCTCTGATGGCAGGTCGCGAGCGTCGATCAACGCATCGGCCCCGCCGAGACCGACCCGCTTTCCGACTGCGCCGACCGTGCGCGGGTTGTCGCCGGAGATCACCTTGAGCGTCACACCCTGGGCGGCGAAGAAGTCGAGCGTCTCGTGCGCGTCCGGGCGAACCTGGTCCTCGAGCAGCACGAGCGCGGACGCACGCAGATCGGCGGGAAGGCTCTCGCCGCTCAACGCCTGATCACAGTTGGCGAGCAGCAGGACGCGGTTGCCGGCATCGGCGGCGGTCTCGACCTGCTCGGCGATGGATGCGTAGGCGTCGCCCGACATCATCATCTCCGGTGCGCCGAACACCCACGTACCGTTGCCCTCGAACGAGGACGCGCTCCACTTGCGCGACGACGAGAACGCGACCGATCCCGACGAGACCCATTCGGACGTGTTCTCGAACCGTCCCTGCAGCGCCTTCTGAGTGGCGTTCGGGTTGGGGTCCGACCACGCCAGTGCCGTCAGCGCCGCTTCGACATCACCGACGGCGTAGTCGTCGAGCACGACGACGTCGGCGAGGTCCATCGAACCGGACGTGATCGTGCCGGTCTTGTCGATGCAGATCACATCGACGCGCGCGAGCACCTCGATCGCCGGCAGCTCCTGAACGAGCGTGCGGCGGCGGGCGAGACGTACGACACCGACGGTGAAGGCCACGCTGGTCAACAGGATCAGGCCTTCCGGCACCATCGCGACGACGAGTCCCACCGAGCTGACCAGACCGTCGCGCACGCTGTCGGAGCCGGCCAGGCGGCGGATGAAGAGCGCGATGCCCGTCGGCACCAGCGCATAGGTGACCAGGGTGACGATTCGGTCGATCGCGCTGCGCAGCTCGCTGTGCACCAGCGTGAACTTGCGGGCCTCCTCGGCGAGCTGAGCGGCGTAGGCGTCGGCGCCGACCTTGCTGACTTCCGCCCGAGCATTGCCCGCGACGATGAAGCTGCCCGACAGCAGCTCGTCGCCGGGCTGCTTGACGATCGGGTCGGCCTCGCCCGTCAGCAGCGACTCATCGACCTCGAGGTTGGATGCAGTGAGCACGGTGGAGTCGGCGACGACCTGCTGGCCCGGCAGGAGGTCCATGACATCGCCGAGGACGAGCTCGTTGACCGCCATGTGCTCGGGTTTGCCGTCGCGGATCGCGGTGACCTTGGGCGCGTTGATCACCGTCAGCTTGTCGAGCGTTCGCTTGGCCCGCAGCTCCTGGATGATGCCGATCAGCGTGTTGGCGACGATCACCCCGCCGAACAGACCGTCGCGGTAGGCGCCGCAGGCCATCACGATCGCGAACAGCGCGCCGATCAGGGCGTTGAACCTCGTGAACAGGTTGGCGCGGATGATCTCGCCGAAGGTTCGCGAGGGAGCGTCGGGAACGTCGTTGACCTCACCGCGAGCGACACGCTCGGCAACCTCGGCCGCGGACAGGCCGGTGGTTGCGCGATCGGGGACGGCACGGGTCTCGGTCACCCGGCGAGCGTACCCGCCGCCACCGGACCGATAGCGTGAACGCATGCGGTTCGGGTCTTGGCGTCGGCGTCGCAACGTGGAAGAGGTTCCCGTCGCCTTCACCGATGAATGGCGGTCCCTGCTCGCTCGTCAGTGGTCGCTGTGGAACCGGCTCAGCGAGGATGAACGCCCCCGGCTGGAGCGGTTGACCGAGCGCTTTCTTGCCGAGAAGCGCTGGGAGGCCGCCAACGGGTTCGAGCTCACCGAGGCGATGCAGGTCCTGATCGCTGCCGAGGCGTGCCTGCTGCTCCTCGGTTTCGACGACGGCGCTGAGCCCGGCGACGCGTTCGACCTGTACCGCGGTGTCCGCACCGTGCTCGTCCACCCGACGACCCTGGTGCTCGAGGGCCAGCGGTCGACTGGCACCGCCGGCCTGGTCAGCAGCGACCCCTATGCGATCCTCGGTCAGGCCGAGTTCGGCGGGCCGACGATCTTGGCGTGGGACGCCGTCGTCCGCGAGGCGAGGCACCCCGGCCGCGGCGAGAACGTCGTCTACCACGAGTTCGCGCACAAGCTCGACATGCTCGATGGCGTGATCGACGGCACCCCGCCGATGGTCGACGGCGAGGCCCGCGGGCGATGGATCGACGTCTGCACCCGCGAGTTCAGGGCGCTCAGCCGCGGGACCGGCGGAACGCTCCTGCGCGACTACGGCGCCGAGAACCCGGGCGAGTTCTTTGCCGTCGCGACCGAGGTCTTCTTCACCAAGCCGGTGGCGATGCGTGCCGAGAAGCCCGACCTGTACGGAGTGCTGCTCGGGTTCTACCGCCAGGATCCCGCGGCGAGGTTCCCTGCCGCGGCGGCGAGCGATCTACCCGCTGTCTGCTGAACGGGCAATCAGCTCCTCGATGGCAACCTTGGCGACGACGATGGTCGCGACGCTGCTCAGGCTGGCCGTGAGGCCGATCGTGCCGGCGAGCAGACCGGCCAGCAGGACGAGCGGGACGGCCGCGTAGGCGACGAGGTCGAAGCGGCGGTGCCCACCGTCGACGAGCGGTCGAATCATCGCCAGCAACAACAGGGTCACCGCGATCGGGATCGCGACGACGAGGGCCTGCCCGGTTGTCGACAACACCTTGTGCCCGGCGGCTCCGGAGCCGTGAGCGCCGCCGGAGAACGAGGCGATGGTGGCGATGCCCGCCCCGAGCGCGGCGATCGACGCGAAGAGCAGGTAGTGGCCGTAGCCCCAGACGAACACCAGCTTCGAACGACCTTCCAACATCCGCTCCGGTGACACTCTGAAGTAGCTCCACCACAAGCCGAACATCGACACGAGACCCGCGCCCGCCAGCACGGCGAGGTGGGCCGACGTGCCGTGCGCAGTGCGGGCGGTGTCGATCGCGACGAACGCGGAGAGGATGCACTCGCCGAACACGATGATGGTGAACAGGCCGTACCGCTCGGCGATGTGCTTGGGGTGCCACTGCGTCATGTCGCCGGTGTGCTCGGCCCAGTACGGCCCGGCCAGTTCAGCAGCGACGAGCAGGAGGAACGTGAGGTACCGCCAAGCGGCCGGCGCGAACAACGACGTGACCCATCCGATCTGGATGACCGTCAACGACCCCGCGTAGCGCAGCGCGTTCGTCCGCCGGGCGGCGTCGCTCGCGGCGGCGCGCAACCATTGCGCCGTCAGCGAGATGCGCATCACCACGTAGCCCGTCGTGACCACCCGGAAGTTGCCGTTGAACGCGTCGCCGACACCGGTGGCGAGGATCAGCACACCGGCGATCTGGACGAAGGTGAGCAGCCGGTACGGCACGTCGTCGGTGTCGTAGGCCGAGGCGAACCAGGTGAAGTTGAGCCACGCCCACCAGATCGCGAAGAACACCGTCAGGTAGCCGGCGACGGCGTGACGGATGTGGCCGGAAGCGATCCCATCGTGCAGTTGGCCGGCGACCTGGGACACGGCCACGACAAAACAGAGATCGAACAGCAGCTCGAGCGGCGTCGAAGCTCGATGGGATTCCGTCGGATCGCGCCCCGTCATCGTCCGTGTCATCCATGGGCGGCGCAGGAGGTTGTTCAGAGCCAACGAAGCTCCGCGCCTGGTCCGTGCTCGTGGTGTGCCGGGCTTTCGACGATCGTCAGGCACGACGGGCACCACAGCTGCACCTGCAGCGGTGTGCCGCACGCGGCGTGGGTGAGCGGCTCGCGGCCGGCGCGCCGGGCCGCCCAACCGGCCAGCGCGGGGAGCACGGTGGCCAACTCGCGACCGGACTCGGTGAGGTCGTACACGTAGCGACGCGGCCGCTGCGAATATGGCGACGACGTGATCAGGCCGTGACGCTCCATGCGGCGCAGGCGGTCGATGAGGATGTTGGGCGCGATGCCGGGCATGTCGGCACCCAGATCGCCGAAGCGCCGCGCACCGTCGCGCAACGCGCCGAGGGCGAGCAGCACCCAGCGATCGCCGGCGATCTCCGCCGCTTCCTGCAACGAGGCGTCCGGCGTTCGTGACTCGTTCATCGGGACATTCTCGCGTGTGTGGTCGTCGCGCACTCGGATCAGTGTATAGTCAGTTGCAAATCACAAGTAACATTCCCGCATCCACGGAGGAACCCACGATGCCAGCCGACCCCACTCCCGACGCAACACTGCAGGCGATCACCGCAACCATCCAGTCCGTCTCCGGCTCGGCCGGTCCGTCCGTCGTCAGCATCGGCCGCAATGGTCGCGGCAGCGGCTTCGTCGTCGCCGCCGGCCGAGTGCTCACCAGCGCCCACAACCTGCGCGACCAAACGGTCGCGGTCACCTTCGCCGACGGCCGGTCCGAGCAGGGCTCCGTACACGCCGTGGATGCCGACGGCGA
>Ga0075365_10001725_pt1 | contig 10135 bp, 7 predicted proteins | sample EndMetdeltDD1765_FD_71387 | JGI IMG/M metagenome (GOLD analysis project Ga0075365, IMG submission 71387) | Populus endosphere microbial communities from Tennessee, USA - Endosphere MetaG P. deltoides DD176-5 | ecosystem: Host-associated > Plants > Roots > Endosphere | place: USA: Tennessee... | reverse complement strand
CTCCGGGAGCACCACCCTGACGTCGATGGTGGCACCACTGGCGAACGTCGTGAAGAACCCGGGGGTTCCGCTCTTGGACGGGTCGATCAGATCGATGTACACGCCATCGCAGCGATGGAGAAGGGCGATCCGCGCCAGGAGGGTGTCCAGACGTTGGCCGAGCTCGCCTCGCGGTGCCGACAGCGCCAAGTCGGCGGCCGCCACGAGCGAAGATGCCAGTTCGTGCGACCGGAACCTCGCGTCGAGCGCGGCGGCCGATGCGGCGACGGAGACCAGGAACTCGATCTCATCGGGGAGCCAGTCGCGTCGCTGCCCGGGGCTCGATTCGACGGCCAGTGTGCCGTAGACCCGCTCGTTGACCTTGAGCGCGACGCGGACCTGCGGACCGGGTCGATGGCCGAACATCACCGATGTCTCGGCGAGCCACTGCGGGATCGGTTCGTCGCCACCGTTGTAGACGAGTGCCGTGTGCCGATCGAGTGCGTCCAGCGTCGCCGGCAGGCGCGCCGCGGGCAGGACTGACCCGAGCTGGATCCCGTCGGCGGGAGTGTGGTCGACGCCACGAGTCCAACCCGCCGCTGGGACCACCGTGCCGGCCGAGTGGTCGATCAGATCGAGGAAGGTCCGTTCTGCCTCGAGCAGCTCGCCGACGTCGCGCACGAGGTTCTGCAACAGATCTGGATGCTCGAGGCCGGCCCTGGCGGGCAGCGAAAGACATGACTGCGCGAACCGCGACGCGAACTCCTGTGCTGCTTGCTGTCGCCCGACTTGGCGAGCGAGCATGTGTTCGCGGGTGACGTCGCGGCGTATCGCAATCCAGTGCGGATCACCGGATGCGACTTGGATCGGAGCGGTGACCTCGTCGAGCGGGTACACCCGCCCGGTGACGTCCACGGCGGCGCGATATCCCGGGTCGACGTCGGGTTCGAGCAGCGCCGGCGGCTGGCCCAGCACCTGATCCGGACGCCATCCGGTTTCACGCTCGAACGCCGGGTTCGCATACGCGATCCGCCGTTCGCTGCGGATCACCACCGACATCGGCAGCGCGTCGAGTGCCGAAAGCAGTAGGCGCGACCGTGGGCTCTCGGACCAGTCATAGTCGTGACGAGCCGAACTCACGTCGAGGTCGCGACCTGCCCATGTGCGCCCGAGCATCCCGAGCAGTTCCTCGCGTCGGACGGCGCGAGCGAACAGCCAGCCCTGCACATGATCCGCCTTGAGGTCGATCAGCGAGGCAAGTTGTTGGACTGTCTCGACGCCCTCGGCGACGATCACGAGGCCGAACACGTGGGCGAGCTCGATCACCGCTTCGACGATTGCGCTGTCCGCGAGGGAACCTCCGACCCCCGTGATGAACGTGCGATCGATCTTGACGACATCGAGGGGAAGCCGCCTGAGGTACTCGAGCGACGAGTGACCGGTGCCGAAGTCGTCGAGAGCCGTCGCGATTCCCAGGTCGCGCAGCCGAGTGAGGGCCTCCACGGCGCCGTCGAGGTTGGCCATCAGCGTCGACTCGGTGACTTCCACACCGAAAGCGCTCGGCGCGCAGCCGTGACGCTCGAGCGCTCGCTCGACATCGGCGACGAGATCGTCGGGATCGACGAACTGCTCCGCGGCCAGATTGACCCAGACCCGCATCGGTGACGCGACCCGGCTGTTCGCAACGAGCCACGCTGCGTCGCGGGCGCCCATGTCGATGACCTCCGAACCGACGCGTCGGATCTGCCCGGAACGCTCCGCCGTCGGGATGAACGCCGCGGGCCCGATGAGACCTCGACAGTCACTTCTCACGCGGGCGAGGCCCTCGGTCCCGACGACGAGTCCCGACGCGACATCGACGATCGGCAGGTGGCAGATGGTCAGTCTTCCGTCCGCCAGCACCTTGGCGACATCCCGCGGCGACATCGGGTTCGTCTCGATGTCGTGCGCGGGCGCACTCGAGTCGGCGCACTGGACACAGGCGCCGAAACCCGATGTGCGGATAGCCCGCACGTTCCTAGTAGTGGGCATCGCTGTAGGACCGTCCCGTCGCCGGCGCCGTGGGCCACCATATGGGCCCGAAGCGTCCGCGATCCTTCTCTGGAATCACGTGTTTCCCCTTCGTATCGAGGACAATGCTGACATCCTGGCCAGACCTCAGACCTTCCCGCAGAAGGGAGCAAATGATTGCGATGAGCGTAGACCGCCAGTGAGCCCGGGCGGGATTTGGTGCACATGCAGCCCGATTCCCGCCCTTGCACAGCGCCCGGAGCCGGCGTTCGGGCGGATCCAGCACTCCGCCGGCGGTGACTCGACGGTATTCATCATGATGATAATTTGTTTGCTGCGATGGACGCCGGACCGAGGAACCCGCTCTTCGGAGACTCGCCTCAATGCCGTACCGAGCCACAGTTCGGACACACGGTCGATGCTGCGGCGAGTTGCATGTCGGCGTCCCGAGCGGCGTTCCGTTGGTTCTTCATGTCGCTGAGATAGCCCTGGTATGCGCTCGACATCGCCTTCGCTCCAGCCGCGTTGGAGTTGGCGTACCCGTATCCGCCGCCACGCCAACGCTGCTGCCGAAGACGTACTCGTCTCGGCACGCTCCACTCATGTCCGCAATCCAGACACCGGTATCGGTCAGGTCGCCCCCACATCATCCGCCTCCGGCAGCGTCGCCGTCGTCGGCGATGGACATCGCCACCGGCGCCCCGATCTCGACCGTTCTGCTGACCGTACACAGGCGATCGTGGGTGCGAGTGATGGCATCGGGCAGGACATCCGCAGCGGCACGACCACCCTCGTCGTCTGGAAAGGCGACGTCGAAGGTCATCGCGAGATTGACGAGGTGGTTGCCGTGATCGTCGCGGACCTTGTTCGCCGTCATCGACACCTCGAAACGCAGGGGCTCGGAACGCTTCGAGGTGATGAAGTCGACGTCGATCGCGGAGCAACCTGCGATCGAGGCGAGGAACAGTTCGACGGGTGTGAACGTCTGCTCACGATCGGTCGAGAACTCGACTGTCCCGCCGCGAGCATTGATCGCTTCATACCGTCCGAGTCCCAACCGGGTCAGGCTGATCGCACGTGTCGTGTCATCATTCATCACCTCACAATTGCACGAATGTCGCGACGCGGATCGGTCGTTCTGTTCGGTTTGTCGATGAGCTGCCGCGGTCGTTCTGCGGTGAGCATGATGGCGAGGGGCTTGATCGTCTGCGGGGCGGGGCGGCGGATGCCGTGAAGGGACCGTCACTGCCTCAGCGATCGACTCATGTTGAGATTCGTTCTCGTTTGAGTCTCCCTGCGGAGACGGCGTCTGAACAGCACTTCGACCTGGGATGCAAGCGCGGGCCAAGCGCGCGTCCAGCGCGCCGTGGGAGAACATCACAGTTCCCGAACCGCCGGAGGCCACGTGCATCTAGGAGTCTTGCTTCGCCATCTCGGCCCGCACACAGACGTCGACGCCGTCCGCGCGGCGGCGCGGTCCGCCGACATCCTGGGCTACCACTCCCTGTGGGCGGTCGACCCCCGTCTCGCGCCGTCTCCGATGGCGGGTGGGCCCCCGAGCGGGCTTGCGCCGGTCGCCGCCCTGATCGAAGCAGCGGCCTGTACCGAGAGAGTGCAACTCGGGCTCCACCTGTCCGCGGGTCACGGCAACGTCTCCGGCTCGGATCCGTCCGCGCTCGCCGAACTCCCGCCAGCACTTGCCCGGCGGCTGACAGTCGCGCTCGACGTCGGTGACCTGGGGATCGACGGCAGCGCACCCGACGGCAGAACGAGCAATGGCGCAGGCTTCGATGCGGGCCCTGATGACGCAGCTGTCCTCACCGCTCTGCGGGCGATGCGTCCACGAGTTCGCTCCGTGCTGCTGTCGACGCGATCACCCGATCGATGGGGACGGTTCGCCGCCCTGGTCGATGGATGGTTCCTCACCAGCGCACCGCATGGCCACGCGGACGTCAGCTGGCGCACCGTGGTCACGGCCGCGGTCGCTGATGCATTCGATGCGACCAAGGTGTCGCTCGTCGTGCGCGCAGATGTCGTGCTCGCGGATCGTCCCTTGAGCCGCCACCGCTCGACGTTCTGCGGCTCCGTCGAACAGGTGGTGGACGACCTGCTCGAGGTCGAAACCATGGGCGCCAACGTGGTGGTGCTTGCCGTGGCTCGGTGTCGTCACCTCGACGAGGTGCTTGGTGGCTACGCGGCGATCGCCGAGGGGCTCGAGCTGCGGTCATCGTCGTGAGCGTGACCGCCGTTGCGGTCGCGTCCTACAGTGCGGCGGTGCGGTTCGGAGTCCTTGGTTCGTTGGAGATCGTCGATGCGAACGACTGTCCGATGGACGTCGGCGGGAGACAGCCTCGGGTCGTCGTCGCGCTGCTGCTCTTGGCGCGTGGTCGGCCGGTCACGGCCGACGTCCTGATCGACGCGATATGGCCGGGCGGTCCACCGGCATCGGCCGCCGGCACGGTGCAGAGTTACGTGTCGCGGCTGCGACGTCTTCTCGAGCCGATGGGCGCGGTGTTGCGGTTCGGCGAGCTGGGTTACTCGCTCGATGTCGGCGACGCCGACGTGGACGCGTTCCGTTTCGAGCAGCTCGCGGAACGAGGCCGGCAACTGCTCGCGGCGGGCGACGCCGCGGGCGCTCGCGCCGTTCTCGTGGAGGCCGAGTCACTGTGGCGAGGCCCGGCTCTGAGCGAGGTGCGCGACGTCGACGCCACTGCGGGCGCAGCCACTCGCCTTGATGAGCTGCGACTCGCCGCGATCGACGACCGGCTCAGCGCCGATCTCGAGCTCGGTCGCCACACGTTGGCCATCGGGGAGTTGAGCGCTCTTGTCGACATGCATCCGTTGCGCGAGGGGCTGCAGGCGAAGCTCGCCCTTGCGCTCTACCGCTCCGGGCGACAAGCTGAAGCGGTCCGGACGATTGCCAAGGCAAGCAGTGCGCTCCGCGAGGAGCTCGGCATCGAGCCGGGTCGCGCCTTGCGCGAGCTCGAGCTGGCGATCCTCGCGCAAGATCCCGCACTCGACCTTCCCGGCAACACGTCGGCGCCCGCCGACACTCCGGGGGCGACGCGTGACGTTCCCGAGTCCGAAGGGGCGCTCATCACGGCCGATTTGGTCGCAGCTGATGCGACGGCATTCGCGAGAGATCTCGTCGGTCGCGGCGAAGCGTTGCTCGATCTGATCGCGGCCTGGCACGAATCGCTCGCGGGACCGTCGCGATTCGCGGTGATCGAAGGGGAACCGGGCATCGGCAAGACGCATTTGGCCGAGGCGTTCCGTGCGTGGGTGGCGATGTCGGGCGCGACCGTGGTGTGGGGTCGATGCGACGAGGCCGGTGCGACGCCGGCGCTCTGGCCATGGCTGGCGCCGTTGCGCACCTTGGCGACCGAGCACGACGTCGACCCGGAGCTTGCTCGCACCCTTTCGCCCGACCTCGAACCGGACCGCTCCACGCAGCCGTCCGGCTCGGTCCGCTTCGCGTTGTCCACCGCTGCGGCCGAGCTGCTCGACCGGGCGGCGGCCAAGTGTCCCGTGCTCGTCCTGATCGATGACCTGCAGTGGGCGGACGAGAGCTCGCTGGAACTGCTCACCTCGTTGGCCGCACGCTCAGGCGGAAGGTGGATGGTGCTGGCGACGATGCGCGAGCTCGAAGTCGGTCGGAACGACCAGCTCGTCGAAGCGCTTGCCGCGCTGGCCCGTCGGATCGGTTCCAGACGAATTCATCTGCGCGGGCTCGGACTCGAGGACACAGCGGCAATGCTCTCCACGGTCGCGGACCTCGACCGATCGGCCGCGGAGGCGATCCATCGTCGTGCCGAGGGCAACCCGTTCTACGCGATCGAGCTGGCACGTCTGCGCGACGATGACGATCGTGCTGTGCCGGCCGGTGTGGGCGACGTCATTCGGCGGCGAATCGCTCGCCTCCCTGAAGCCACGATCGACCTGCTCGGCATCGCCGCTGTCGCGGGCCGCGATGTCGACGTGCCGTTTCTCGCGATGTGCGCCGAAGCGGATCTCGGTGGCGTGCTCGACCACCTCGACCCGGCCGTGGCGCACCGGCTGCTCGTGGTCGACGCCGAGCGCCCGAGCGTGCTCAGCTTCAACCACGCGATCGTGCGCGAGGTGCTGCTCGACGGGCTCACCGCGCTGCGTCGAGCGCGGCTGCACCTGCGAGTCGCCGATGCGATGGAGGGCGGCGGCGCGGTCGGCATCGACGATGTCGAGATGCACGCCGAGCATCTGTGGCGGGCGGCACCCGCCGGCGCCGGCCGACGCGCAGCAGAGGCGCTCGAACGCGCGGCTGAGGTTGCGGTGCGGCGCGTCTCGTTCGCCGCCGCCGAGTCCCACCTCCGCCGCGCGGTTCAGCTCCGCCGCAGCCTCGGGAGCTCGGAGGAGGATCTGCGCTCCCTGTTGCGAACCGTCGACCGGCTCCTTGGCGTGATCGTCGCGACGCGCTACTACCAGGGGGCCGACGACGAGCTCGTGGCACTTGGGCGCCAGCTCGCGCGGCGGCTCGGCGAGGGTGACCTGCTCCGCCAGCTGCTGTGGTACGAGGCGTCTGCGCTGCTCGCCGCCACGCGAGGTCGCGAAGCTGATCCAGTCGTGGCTGAGCTCGTCGAACTGACTGCCAATGACCCGCATCCTTCCGTTCAGGCGATCGGCCACGAGAAGCGGGCGATTCTCCTTTGGAACCGCGGGTGCGTCACGGATGCGGTTGCCGAGATCGAGCGCTCGGCGGCGCTGTTCGCCGACGTGCCGATCCCACAGGATCCGCTCACCGAGGAGCAGCGTTCGGTGACGCTCATGTTCTGGTTGCTGTTGCACGGCTTGCGGGGCGACGTACCCGCCGACGAGATCGTCGCCAGATTCGACGACGCGATCACGGCTGCACCAGATGCCGCCGCGGCGTCAGCCATTTGCGGCTTCGCGGCGACGACCGCCGGCGTCCTCGGACGTTGGACCGACGTCGAGCGGTTCGCGAGGATGGCGACCGACGACGATCGGATCTCGCAGTTCGCCTTTTGGGACGGCCAATTGCGGATGTTGCGAGGTGTTCGGCTCGCCGGTGACGCGAGCGTGGATCCGGCGATTGCGATCGCGATGTTTGTCGAAGGCCGAGATCGTTACATCGGAGTCCGAGCTCGATCCTCGATCGTGACGCTCGAGGCAAACCTCGCGATCCACCTCGCACGACGCGGCCGCGTCCAGGAAGCGGCTGAGATCGCCGCCGCAGCTCGAGTCGAGCTTCAGCAATACGACGAACGATGGAACGAACCAACCCTCCTGGCGGCGGAGTCTGTCATCGCGATTGCTGAGGGCGACCACAGGGCTGGCGCGGGCCTCCTGAGCGATGCCGTGTCGCTCGCGGAGAGCCAGGGAGCGGACGGCCTCGCTGCGCGGCTACGCACCTTGAGCGAACCCGTACCGCAGGTGTGACCTCACGCGGTGGGAGCGAGTGGTGGGTGCTCGAGCACGCGAGGGCGGTATTCGACCAGCTGGATGCGGCCGTCGAAGGTGCGGTGATCGATCATCTCGAGGGCGACGTCCGGGTAGCCGTCGTAAATGCGTTCTTCTCCGGTCGCGCCGGTGATCACCGGGAACATCACGACCCGGAAGCGGTCCACGAGTCCGGCTCGCAGCAGGGACCGGCACAGGCTGACGCTGCCGATCGTGCTGATGAGCCCTGAGGCGCTCTCCTTCATCGCCCTGACCGCGTCGACCGCGTCGCCGCGCACGAGCGTGGAGTTGGCCCACGTGAGCGGCTCGTCGAGCGAGGAGGAGAACACCACCTTCGACGCTTGCGTGAGTCCGTCGACGGACGCCTCCTCGTCGGGAGTGAACTCCGCTTGGCCCGCCGGGATTTCCCCTGCGGCGAAGCCCGACATGAGCCGGTAGGTGTTCGCTCCCATCAGGTATGTGACCTCGGGCTGCTCGCCCAGCCACGCGAGGTACTCAGGCCCCTCGAGACCCCAGAAGCCGGGCCAGCCCTCTCCCGACGCGTACCCGTCGAGGGATGTGATGAAATCGACCAGAAGCTCTGGCATGTGGTGTCCTTTCGTCAGGTGTCACGTCGCCGCTCGCGCTGCGCTCACCGCCGCGGCACACGTTTGGACGAGCCGCGAGTCGCGAAATCATCGCGATCTGCACCGCTGGTGGTCCTGCACGTCGTTTGTCTACTATTCATCCTGATGAATATGGACGAACGACGCGAGCGAGGTATTCGATGAGAGCTGCGCCCAACATCATCGGCGACGCGATTCCGGAGCGTCTCGCGGCCTACTACGACGCGATCGACGCCGGCCGGTCCGACGAGGCCGCCGATCAGTTTGCCGGCGACTGCCTCTACGCCGTGCCGCCGGCAGGCATCGAAACTCAGCCGAGAGTCGTGACCGAAGGCCGCGACGCGCTGCGCAACCGATTCGATGCGCGCGGCCATCGTCCGCGGACACACGTCGTCCAGCTCTGCGTCGCCGAAGCTAACCAGTGCCTCCTCGAGGGCATCGTCACGGACGCAGCGAACGGAGCGCCGGTCGCGACGTTCGTCGGCTCGGCCGGATTGTCGTCGACGGACGGGCGGATCGAGCGCTACCTCGCCTACGCCTGCGACGGGGCCCGTGATCCGATCCCTGCGGATTCGCCGCAGGCGGCGCCGGCGTCGGTATCGGACGTGCTCGACGCGTACTTCGGCGCATTGGACAGCGGTCAGTTCGAAGCCGCCGCCGACTGCTTCTCCGACTCGGTGCTCTACTCGCATCCGCCGTACCGGCACACCCAGATCGACGGCGACCAGCGCGTCGAGTTCCGAGGACGCTCCGAGCTGCTCGCCGCGTTCCGCGCACGCGGGCGGCAGTCCTTCGGGCACGAGATCCTCACCTGCATCCAGCGCGGTCCGCACGCAATCCTGGAGGGCGCCGTACGCGACCTGCCGGGCGGGGGCAGTGGCAGCTTCATCTCGAGCCTGTCGCTCGCCCTCGACGGTCGGATCAGCCGATATGTCAGCTTCTATTGCGAACCTTCCGTCCCCACTGGACGAGCAACGCTGGGGTGACTGAGCACCTACCGGTTACCGGCTTGGGAGCCATCGCGGCAGCCCGAATGACGAAAGCACACCCGCCTCGAAGCGGGTCATGGCGCAGATGCAGTCGTCGGCGAGGGTGAGGACGTAGAGCCCGACGCCGTGGCTGGTGCCGTTGGGAGTGCGTAGGTAGGCGCCGAGCGCCGGCTGCCGGTTTGCGCGTGTCGGCACGAGGTCGAACCTGCGGCCGGCGCCGAAGATGCGGGCGCAGAAGCGGCCAACGAGCTCGCGGCCCTCGTTTTCGAACGGCATCGGTGGCATCGAGACGAAGACGTTGTCGGTGAGCAGTGCGATCAACGCGTCGAGATCGGCCGACTCCCACGCGCGTACGAACTTCGCGACGATTGCGTCCTCGGCGACAGGGTCGATAGCGGACGGGTCGGGCCGGTCGCTGGATGCCCACCGCTGCTGCAGGTTGGCCCGAGCCCGCTTGAGCGCGCTGTTGACCGACTCGGTCGTCGAGTCGAGCATGTTGGCGATTTCGTGTGCGTGGAAGCCGAGGACGTCGCGCAGGATCAACACAGCGACCTGGCGTGGCGGCAGGACCTGGAGGGCCGTCACGAACGCGAGCGAGATCGATTCGTTCTGCTCGTAGCGGGCTTCCGGTCCGAGCGGCCCGCCGAGCGCGCCTTCGAGGAGGGCGTCGGGATAGGGCTCGAGCCACAGCACCTCGCCGAGTCGGGTCGGCGCGGGTGGTTCGACGTTGGGGACGTCCCACTCCTTGATCGGTCGGCGGCTGGCCGAGCGACGTGCGTTGAGGCAGCGGTTGGTCGCGATCCGGTACAGCCATGTGCGCACTGACGCCTGTGCCTCGAAGCCCGCGAAGCTCCGCCAGGCGGCCAGCAGTGTTTCCTGGAGGGCGTCCTCGGCATCCTGGAACGAGCCGAGCATCCGGTAGCAGTGCACGTGGAGCTCGCGCCGGTGCGGCTGGGTGAGCTGCTGGAAGGCGTCCTCGTCGCCGCCCCGTGCCCTCGCGATCACGTCGGTCGTCATCACTGCAGCGTCTCACCTTCTGGCGCGCAGGCGCGCGTCCATCCTGATCAGACACCGGCGGATGGATGAAATGGGCGGTCC
>Ga0075365_10001724_pt1 | contig 10135 bp, 5 predicted proteins | sample EndMetdeltDD1765_FD_71387 | JGI IMG/M metagenome (GOLD analysis project Ga0075365, IMG submission 71387) | Populus endosphere microbial communities from Tennessee, USA - Endosphere MetaG P. deltoides DD176-5 | ecosystem: Host-associated > Plants > Roots > Endosphere | place: USA: Tennessee... | reverse complement strand
CTTAAGCCCCGTTACATTTTCCACGCAGGATCTCTTGACGAGTGAGCTGTTACGCACTCTTTAAATGAATGGCTGCTTCTAAGCCAACATCCTCGCTGTTTAAGAAATCCCACCTTGTTTCCCACTGAGTATATATTTAGGGACCTTAGATGATGGTCTGGGCTGTTTCCCTTTCGAGCGCCGATCTTAGCACCGACGTTCTAACTGCCGCGCCTTGGCAAACGGTATTCGTAGTTTGATAGGAGTGGGTACCCTTGCGGGCCCCAGTTCCTTTCAGAGCTCTACCCCCGATTGTTGCTACGCGACGCTAGCCCTAAAGCTATTTCGAGGAGAACCAGCTATCTCCAAGTTCGATTGGCATTTCACCGCTAACCACAGCTCATCCGGGCATGTTGCAATATGCTACGGTTCGGTCCTTCACGTAGTTTTACCTACGCTTCAACCTGGCCATGGTTAGGTCACTTGGTTTCGGGTCTAATCCGCAGTACTTATCGCCCTATTCAGGCTCGCTTTCACTATGGCTCCGCCAGATGGCTTAACCTTGCACTGCAAATTAACTCGCTGGATCGTTCTACAAAAAGCACGCCGTCACAGAATAAATCTGCTCCGACTCCTTGTAGGCATGCAATTTCAGGATCTATTTCACTCCCCTCCCGGGGTTCTTTTCACCTTTCCCTCACGGTACTTGTTCACTATCGATCACGTAATGTATTTAGCCTTGGGAGGTGGTCCTTCCAGATTCAGACAGGGTTTCACGTGTCCCGTCCTACTCGAGAAAACACATATAAGGTTAGCTTAGTTTTCGCGTACCGGGCTATCACCGTCTTTGGCGCAGCTTTCCAACTGCTTCTGCTAACTAAGCAAATTTCTTACCTTATGAGAGACATGACAGATCTCTCTCGCATACCAGAGCGCTCGACGAATCAAGTGCTTTGGCATGGTCTTGTGTAATCTCACAACCCCTTATAGATATTCGTCTGTCAACTTATTTGCCCTTAAGATAATTTACAAGTAAATTACCAGGCAAAAACCTAAAAGGTTTGGGCTCTTCCAGTTTCGCTCGCCGCTACTCCCGGAATCATTTGTTATTTTCTCTTCCTCGCCCTACTAAGATGTTTCAGTTCAGGCGCTTACCTCGCACTTAGCCTATATATTCAGCTAAGGGTAACACGACATAACTCGTGCTGGGTTTCCCCATTCGGATATTCCCGGATCAAAGCTTGTGTGACAGCTCCCCGAGACTTTTCGCAGTCTTCCACGTCCTTCATCGGCATTACGTGTCAAGGCATTCATTGCATGCCCTTGAGTAACTTTTTATGCATTGGTTTAACTAGTGATTGGTACTTACCAATTCACTGTGTGTCTGTCCTTTACAAAAATTTTTCAGCCAAATTGTTAAACTGCAAAACTCCACTTTGAGTTTACACAATGGCGAGCTCATTTCGGAACTCACTCTTGTCTAAGCTCAAACTTCACCCAGGCTACCACCTTGCGATAAGGTTGTAAAGATATTTTGTAGAGATGAGTATATAAAACAACAAACAACTCTTCCCTACAGGTGTCAGAGGTTTTTCTCGTCTCGCAAGAAGAACAGTGACTTACTAGGCTTCATTATACCCATTGACCGTACAAATTGCAAACACTTTCTTGAGTATTTTGCACTAAGTATTGGTGGGGCTACCTGGACTCGAACCAGGGACCTCGTCATTATCAGTGACGCGCTCTAACCAGCTGAGCTATAGCCCCAATTTTTAAAACTGATGGTGGAGCGTCGGGGACTCGAACCCCGGACCCCCTGCTTGCAAAGCAGGTGCTCTAGCCAACTGAGCTAACGCCCCATCAATCGAGATTTATTTTACTTCAAAAACGCATCTAATGCAAGATAAAACCCCTATCTTACCTCAAGGGAATTTGCTAATAGCGCCATAATGACCTATATTTGGGGCATGTCTATAACAAGCTTTTTCCTGGGCCTCATCATGATGGCGCTCGGAGTACTTGGGCTGAAGTACAATTATCAGCTCACCAACAACTTTGGTTCCTTTGGCTCGCTCACAAGCTTCCTGGGGACCGGTAACGAATATGCCGTTTTTAAACTGCTCGCACTGCTGCTTGTATTCGCCGGCTTTGTGACCATGTTTGGACTTGGCGACAACGTGCTTAATTTCCTGCTCTCCCCACTCCGCGGCATCCTCGGCGGCGCTAGTTAGTACAGCTTCGCAACACAAAAAACCGTCTCTATAATGAGACGGTTTTTTGTGTTGGAGTCATTGAGTATTTAGTAGTGCAGTCAACATCAGTCATTTTTGAATCTAAACCTATCTTCGAAAAGATGAACTATTGTTTGGTAGATCCGGCCAAACAATAAGGTCGACCTCGCTCTACATGTGATTGCTCGACGTGTAGGCTAGTACTCCCTAGAAAGGAGGTAATCCATCCGCAGCTTCCGCTACGGATACCTTGTTACGACTTAACCCCAATCATCCCCCCCACCTTAGGCCTTACAAGTAAGGACTTCGGGTGTTGGTGACTTTCGTGGCTTGACGGGCGGTGTGTACAAGACCCGGGAACGTATTCACCGCAGCATGCTGATCTGCGATTACTAGCGATTCCGGCTTCATGCAGGCGAGTTTCAGCCTGCAATCCGAACTGGGACCAGCTTTGATGAGATTTGCTCCCCCTCGCGGGTTGGCTGCTCATTGTACTGGCCATTGTAGCGCGTTTCTAGCCCCGGACGTAAGGGCAATAAAGACCTGACATCATCCCCTCCTTCCTCCCCGTTACCGGGGCAGTCTGGCTAGAAAAATACAACTAACCATAAGGGTTGCGCTCGTTGCGGGACTTAACCCAACATCTCACGACACGAGCTGACGACGGCCATGCAGCACCTGTCACTGCGCTCCCGAAGGCACAAATTCCTTTCGGAATCCTTCGCAGGATGTCAAGTCCGGGTAAGGTTCTTCGATTATCATCGAATTAAAGAACACGCTCCACCGCTTGTGCGGGTCCCCGTCAATTCCTTTGAGTTTTAATCTTGCGACCGTACTCCCCAGGCGGGATGCTTAACGCGTTAGCTTCACTACTGGACGGGTCGAGCGCCCAACAGTTAGCATCCATAGTTTACGGCGTGGACTACCCGGGTATCTAATCCGGTTCGCTCCCCACGCTTTCGTGCCTTAGTGTCAGAAATGAGCCAGTAATCTGCCTACGCCATTGGTGTTCTTCCCAATATCTACGCATTTCACCGCTACACTGGGAATTCCAATTACCTCTCTCATTCTCAAGTTAGCCAGTTCAGATAATAGCCTTAAGGTTGAGCCCCAAGATTTCACTATCTGCTTAACTAACCACCTACGCAACTCTTTACGCCCAGTCACTCCGGATAACGCTCGGATCCTCCGTCTGACCGCGGCTGCTGGCACGGAGTTAGCCGATCCTTATTCATAAGTTACCGTCATATTCTTCGCTTATAAAAGCGGTTTACGACCCGAAGGCCTTCATCCCGCACGCGGCGTTGCTCCATCAGGCTTTCGCCCATTGTGGAAGATTCCTAACTGCTGCCTCCCGTAGGAGTCTGGACCGTGTCTCAGTTCCAGTCTGGCTGATCATCCTCTCAGACCAGCTATCGATCGTAGCCTTGGTGAGCTATTACCTCACCAACTAGCTAATCGAACGCGGGCTCTTCCCAAAGCGCATAAAGCTTTAATCCGAAGACCACATGCGGTATTAGACTCCATTTCTGGAGCTTATCCCTCACTTTGGGGTAGATTCCCACGCGTTACTCAGCCGTTCGCCGCTCGCCGCCAGGTAGTAAACTACCCGCGCTGCCGCTCGACTTGCATGTTTTAGGCACGCCGCCAGCGTTCATCCTGAGCCAGGATCAAACTCTCCATAAAAAAATGTCCTAAAGACATCGTGTACTGACGTTGACTTGCACTACTAAATTATCAATGTACTCCACTCTCTGATGGCCCTCTGAATAAAAAGGCGATCAAGCGATCTAGCTCATAGTACACAATTCCCAGGGGAGCGTCAAGGGTTTTGTACGAACAAAATGAAACAAGCGATTAGAACACCCAAAAGTGCCCCAGCCAACACTTCCACTAGGGTGTGCCCACGAATGATTTTAGGCGCTTTTGTCCCCTTTAAATCCTTGTGACTCGCAAGTAGTTTGGTAATGAGCATGCCCTGTTCGCCAACAATATAACGAACGTTCATTGCGTCATAGATCACAATAAGAGCAAATATGGTGGCAATCGCAAAATCAACTGAATCAAAACCCACCTGAAGGCCAACGGCCGTAGCAAGTGAAACTACTACGGCCGTGTGAGCGCTGGGCATACCTCCCGATCGATAAAGATTGTATATATCAATCGTCTTACCGCTGCGAAAGAACAATTTTAGAAATTGTGCCAGCAGCCAAGCGCATAATGGCGCAAGGAGATATGGGGAGAGTATGCCACCCTTCATTAACTATTCCTCAGTGCTTTCGATTTCATCTTCTTTTTCGTCTTCTTCGTTAACTACTGCGAATGACGCAACTGCATCGCCGCCATTCAAGCGCATAATACGAACGCCCTGCGTAGCACGGCCGAGCACTGGAATGTCTTTCATGCGTAATCGAATAGCTTGGCCCTGGGTCGAGATGGCAATAATGCCACTAGCCTCTGGCTCCAATGAACGAACAGTCACTAGGTCGCCGGTCTTAGTGTTCACCACACCAGCCTTAATACCCATGCCACCACGCTTGTGAGTTGGGAAGTTTTCAACTTTAGTTAGCTTCCCGTAGCCATTAGTACTTAGTACAAGTAGCTTACGATCTGGGCGAACAAGATCCATACCCACAACTTTGTCCCCTGCTCGCAGACGGATACCGCGAACACCACGGGCAGTTCGGCCCATTGAACGAGCATCAGTTTCGGTAAAGCGCACTGCTTGGCCATGAGCGGTAGAAATGATGACATCATCCTTACCAGAGCTCAAGTGGATCCAACGCAGTTCATCGCCTTCATCAAGGTTAATAGTAATTAACCCTGAAGTACGGATGTTATTGTAATCCGACAAAGGCGTCTTCTTTACTACGCCTTGGATGGTAGCCATGAACAAGAAATGCGTCGTGTCCTGGCCCTTGGTTACTCGAATGATCGAAGTAACTGATTCCTCTGGCTGCAGCTGTAGTAAGTTCACAATTGCAATACCCTTAGCCGTCAGACTTGCTGCTGGCACTTCATAGGTTTTGAGGCGGAACACTCGGCCCTTATTGGTAAAGAAGAGTAGCCAATCATGAGTACTCGCCATAACGAGCTGGTCAATCACATCCTCTTCTTTAGTAGTCATGCCACGCTTACCCTTGCCACCTCTGTGCTGCTGACGATATTCGTTGAGCAAAGTGCGCTTGATATAGTTTCCTGTAGTAAGCAATACAACAACCTGCTCATCAGGAATAAGCTCTTCGTCGCTAAACTTATCAAGCTCTTGCGGCACAATCTTAGTACGGCGCTCGTCGCCATGCTGCTGTTTCATTTCCAACAACTCTTCTTTGATGATTGCCAGGATTCTTTGCTCATCAGCGAGGATTGCTTCAAGTTCAGCAATCAGCTTGCGCAGTTCGGCCAGCTCATCTTCGATCTTTTTGCGCTCCAAGCCTGCCAAAGTTCGCAGCTGCATGGCCAAAATGGCACGAGCTTGGATCTCTGAAAGACTAAACTGCTGCATCAGGTTTGCCTGAGCTTCATCGCTTGTTTCACTGGCACGGATGGTGGCAATCACTTCATCAATGTGATCAAGCGCAATGCTCAACCCCTCAAGAATATGTGCACGTTCGTTTGCTTTACGCAGCTCATACTCAGTTCGACGGCGCACGACAGACTGACGGTGTTTAAGGTACTCGCGAAGAATTTCCTCAATACCCAGCACTCGAGGCTGAATACCATCAATCAGGGCAAGCATGTTGTAGTGGAAACTTGTCTGAAGCGGCGTCATTTTATACAGCTGGTTCAGGACCTTCTTTGGATAAGAGTCCTTCTTCAGATCAATTACGATGCGCACGCTGCCACGGGCACTTTCGTCACGCAAGTCACTAATGCCTACAATTTTCTTATCTTTGACAAGATCAGCGATCTTTTCAATAAGCGAAGACTTATTGAGCATATATGGGATCTCGGTGACTACAATGCGCTGTTTGTTTTTGGCAGCTTCTTCGATCTCAGCCACTGCACGAAGTACCACACCGCCACGTCCAGTGGCATAGGCTTGGCGCATAGAAGCGCTGCCAAAGACGATACCACCAGTTGGGAAGTCAGGTCCTTTCACATATTGTAGGATGTCATCGAGAGAGGTTTCCTCATGTTCGATGATATGGATAATCGCATCAACGAGTTCATTTAGATTGTGCGGCGGAATACTCGTTGCCATACCTACAGCAATACCAACCTGCCCGTTCAAGAGAAGGTTTGGCAATTTTGCAGGCAGAACCGTTGGTTCTTGGAGGCGGCCATCATAGTTTTCGCGCCAATCAACAGTGTCTTTTTCGATATCAACGATCATATCTTCAGCCGCTTTGGCCATACGGGCTTCCGTATAACGCATCGCTGCTGGTGGATCGCCGTCCATTGAACCAAAGTTTCCCTGACCATTCACCAGCATATAGCGCATAGACCAATCTTGAGCCATACGAACCATTGAGTCATAGATCGCCGAGTCGCCATGGGGGTGGTAGTCACCCATCACACCACCGACGACCGTTGCGGACTTACGGTGTTTTGAACCTGAGCGCAATCCATCGCGATTCATCGTAAAGAGAATACGGCGGTGCACTGGCTTCAAGCCGTCTCGCACATCTGGCAACGCTCGAGCAACAATCACACTCATAGAGTAACGGAGGTAGTTATCCTCCATGACATTTTCTACAGTACGAAGCTCGAGTGTGCGAGAGTGGTCAACATCTTCAGTGGTGCGAAAGCCCATTTTTTGGATTTGCCCTTCTACAGGCGCTTGGCTTGGAAGCATAAGGCCGCCAGCTTGCTCCTCTATCGGCTCTTGGCTTGGTTGTACGGGGGTAGTATTCTGGTCGTCCATCTTAAATATCCAAGTCCTTTACAAATTTCGCATGGGTTTGAATAAAGTTCTTTCGAAGTTCCACTTCAGTTCCCATCAACTTATTGAAGATCGCGTCAGCCTTTTCGGCATCCTCAACGCTCACTCGCACCAGCACACGATTCTCGGGATTCATAGTTGTTTCCCAGAGTTGTTCGGCATCCATTTCACCAAGACCCTTGTAGCGTTGGATTTCTGAAAGTCCGGCTTGCTTGCGACGATCATCTTTAGCATCAATTTTAACACCCTTTTCGCGACGGTCGGCAATAAGCTTATTGATAATCGTATCGCGCTCGTCATCACTGTAGGCGTAGTATTTTTTACTACCGCTCGCTTTTAAGAGGAAAAGTGGCGGCTTTGCCAAGAAAAGATGTCCCCCATCCACAATCGGTTTCATGAACCGGAAGAAGAGCGTCAGCAGCAAAGTGGCAATGTGCGAACCATCAACATCGGCGTCAGTCATGATAATAATGCGATCATACCGCAGGTTATTTACATCAAACTGCTCATCAATGCCCACGCCAAGAGCGCGAATCAGGCTCACAATTTCGTTGTTACCCAACATCTTATCAAGGCGGGCACGTTCAACGTTGAGAACTTTACCACGAAGCGGCAAGATGGCCTGTGTCTTACTGTCACGACCACTTTTAGCCGAACCGCCTGCCGAGTCACCCTCTACAAGGTAGATTTCGGAGTTCTTAGGATCTTTAGAAGAACAATCTGCCAACTTACCTGGGAGCGAAGTACTCTCGAGCACACCCTTACGGATGACGTTCTCTCGAGCTGCACGAGCGGCTTTGCGAGCACGGGCAGCTAGAAGTGCCTTACCGATAATCTTCTTGGCAATCGCCGGGTTCTCTTCCAGATAGTAAGAGAACCATTCGTTCATGACCTGCTCAACATAACGGCGAACCTCTGGATTACCCAGCTTGTTCTTGGTCTGGCCTTCAAATTGGGGATCAGGAATTTTTACCAAGATTACCGCCGTCATACCTTCACGACAGTCTTCACCAGTAAGATTCTCTTCTTTTTCTTTAAGGAGGCTGTTCTTACGAGCATATTCGTTAACTACTCGAGTGAGCGCCGAACGAAACCCAATCATGTGCGTTCCACCTTCAGGGTTGAAAACGTTGTTGGCAAAAGCCTTGATGGTTTCGACGTATGCATCAGTGTACTGCAATGCAATCTCAACCATGGACTCATCAACCTGCTTCTCTACATAGAAGATGTCTTCGCCAACAATATCCCTACCCAGGTTGAGGTGCTTCACATAAGAACGAATACCACCGTCGAAGAAGAAGGAGTATCTTTCGCCCGTTGCTTCATTCACAACAGTGTTCTTAATACCCTTGGTCAGGTACGCCTGATGGCGAAGATAATCAACTACCCATTCGTAATCAATCTTTACTGTTTCAAAAATAGTTGGGTCTGGGTAGAAAGTAATGCTTGTGCCATGCCCCTCGGCTTTCCCAACCATTTTGATGTCACTCATTGGTACGCCAATCTCATAATCTTGGACGTACAATTTGCCACCTAGTCTTACCTCTGCATGTAATTTGGTCGAAAGCGCGTTTACCACGCTCAAACCAACACCATGCAGACCACTCGATACTTTGTAGCCACCGCCGCCGAACTTACCACCTGCATGCAGCACAGTAAGTACAGTTTCCAAGGCGCTTTTACCCGTCTTGGCGACTTTGTCTACAGGAATACCACGCCCATTGTCCTCAACACGAATACCACCATCAGCCAGAAGCGTAATAATCACGCTATCGTTGTGCCCGGCAATGGCTTCGTCGATTGAGTTATCGGCGATTTCCTTAATTAAATGGTGGAGGCCGTCCTTACCGGTCCCTCCAATATACATACCCGGCCGCTTACGTACCGGCTCAAGGCCCTCGAGCACCTGAATCTGACTTGCGTCATATTGCTGTTTTTGTTTGGTCATATACCCTCACTGACTAACTAGAAGTGCTGAACATTTACAACTCTCCTATTATATCGGGTAATTTTTATTCATTCAACTACTTGCTTTGAACATATTTCTTATGCTAAATTTAAAGCAACCAGCGGGGAAAAATAAAAAAAATGTTATTTCGAAAAGTTGTCTCAAACCTGCCGTTCAGTCCGGCCCTTGTGAGTCAGCTTGGCTTTTACGCCAAAAGACTAAAAAGAGAGCAAGCAAGCAGACGTCTCGGTATCCTATTTACTGTACTAGCCCTTCTAGTGCAGTCTTTTGCATTACTAAGCCCACCAGAGGCGGCACTCGCCTCAAATCCAAACAATATTATCTTTAGTGGCATCAATTCCAAGGCAGACCTTCTTAATGCCTGGGACCGCAACAGTGACGGCCATGGACATAAAGATATACAACAAATCTTCAAGTTTTTCCTAGGCTCTGACTTTTCGCGTAATGACTTAGAGGCCACTAAAAAGGGTAAATTTGGTTCCCGCGACAAAGTAAACGGTGGTGGCATCTTAAGTCTCGGACGCACCCAACAAACAAGCGATCCGGCTCAGAAGGCGCACACTATCAGGGATGCAAACGGCAATAAATCAACTATTTGGTCGCGTCATCTCTCTGCATTCGATAGCGGCGCGAACAAAACCGGCCGTGGTTCAATGTACGACGCTTTTATTGGTAAACACGAAGGAAAGTGGTTCGCAATTATGTTTAATTGTGGCAACCTCGCCTTCTCCGACACAGTAAAAGTGCCAACTATTACCCCTCAACTGACGGTAAAAGCGACCTGTCGTGAAGTTACCGGCTACGCCTACGACAAGAGTAACCTTAAAGCATCCCTCAAGGTCTACCTCTACATTGATGGCGGGGATAAAATCGCCACCACGGCCAACCTGAGTACGCCAAGTGACGGCGTCACCGGGAGTCATGGGTTTAAGTTTACTGTGCCCGCCAAATACCACACTGGTAAAAAATACTCTTACACAGTTGCGGCAATCCCTGCCTACGCTGAAAATCATACAGCCCAGTATAGAGGCACTATCGATACTACAAGTTGCAAACCCACTACCCCGACCC
>Ga0075365_10001723_pt1 | contig 10139 bp, 8 predicted proteins | sample EndMetdeltDD1765_FD_71387 | JGI IMG/M metagenome (GOLD analysis project Ga0075365, IMG submission 71387) | Populus endosphere microbial communities from Tennessee, USA - Endosphere MetaG P. deltoides DD176-5 | ecosystem: Host-associated > Plants > Roots > Endosphere | place: USA: Tennessee... | reverse complement strand
CCGCCGACGAGCTCGCCGCCGTGCTGAAAACCCGGGACTACTCCCGCCTGCGCGACATGGTCCGCAACCGCCCCGCCAACGACCTGGCGGAGCTGCTTGCGGAGCTGCCGAGCGACGAGCAGGCCGTCCTCTTCCGGCTGCTGCCCCGCAAGGACGCGGCCGCGACGTTCGAGTATCTCGAGCAGGACGCCCGCGAGGCGCTGCTGAAGACGCTATCCAAGGAAGACGTCGCCGCGCTGCTCAACGACATGGCGCCGGACGACCGCACCGAGTTCCTCGAGGAGCTGCCCGCGGCGGTGACGCGCGAGCTGCTGACGCTGCTGACGCCCGGCGAGCGGGCGATTGCCGTGACGCTCCTCGGCTACCCCGACGGATCGATCGGGCGTCTGATGACGCCCGATTACGTGGCGGTGCGCGAGGCCTGGACGATCCAGCAGGTGCTCGACTACGTGCGCACCCACGGCCAGGACAGCGAGACGCTCAACGTCCTCTACGTCGTCGACGACAGCGGGACCCTGATCGACGACGTCCGCATCCGTGAAGTGCTGCTGTCCGATCCGGCCAAGCGGGTCGCCGACCTGATGGACCGCCGCTTCGTGGCGCTGAAGGCGACCGACGATCAGGCGACGGCGGTGGCGCTCTTCCGCCAGCACGATCGCTCCGCCCTGCCCGTGACGGACACGGGAGGCGCGCTGATCGGCATCGTCACGATCGACGACGTGCTGGACGTGGCCGAGGCGGAAGCGACCGCCGACATCCAGCGCATCGGCGGTTCGGAAGCCCTCGACGAGCCCTACATGGAGATCGCCTTCACGAGCATGATCAAGAAGCGCGCGGGCTGGCTCACGGCGCTGTTCCTCGGCGAAATGCTGACCGCCACCGCGATGGGCTTCTTCGAGACGGAGATCTCGCGCGCGGTCGTCCTCGCGCTCTTCGTTCCGCTCATCATCTCGAGCGGCGGCAACTCGGGCTCGCAGGCCTCGACGCTCGTCATCCGCGCGCTGGCGCTCGGCGAAGTGACGCTGCGCGACTGGTGGAAGGTGATGAAGCGCGAAATCGCCGCCGGCATGGCGCTCGGCGCGATCCTCGGATCCATCGGCTTCCTCCGCATCACCGTCTGGTCGGCGTTCTCCGATCTCTACGGTCCGCACTGGATGCTCGTGGCGATCACCGTCGCCCTGGCCCTGATCGGCATCGTGCTCTGGGGCACGCTGGTCGGATCGCTGCTCCCCTTCGGCCTGCGGCGTCTCGGCTTCGATCCGGCGACGTCCTCCGCGCCGTTCGTCGCGACGCTGGTCGACGTCACGGGCCTGGTGATCTACTTCTCGGTAGCCCTGGTGGTGCTGCGCGGCACGCTGCTCTGAGCGCGCGGAGATCGCAGCGAACGCCGCCTCGAAGCATCCGGACCGCGGGATCGCGCGAGCTGTTCCGGGCTTCTCTCCGTGCTCCGCGCCTCTGCGCGCGCGCCGCGATTACTGCTGCGGCGCCGTAGCCGACGTCGTCCAGAGCGTATTCATCACGTAGATCAACACGACTCCGCTGACGACGAACACGAGACCGAGCAGCAGCGCCGGCTGCAGACGGCCGTAGAGGAACTCGCCCGTCCCGAGCAGCGACGACCAGATCGTCAGGCAGCCGGCGACCCAGCCGAGGGTCGCCTTGCCGAGGTGATCCGAGCGGCGGGCGGCTTCGGCTTCGCTGACGCCGGCGGCGATCCGGATCAGTGTCCAGCCGGGGCCTGAGGGATGCACCTTGCGGTAGAACTCGACCAGGCGCTCGCGGCTGGTCTGCGCGCCGAAGAAGGCCGTCAGCAGCCAGGCGGCCGTCGTGAAGGCGACCGAGTAGATGACGCTGTAGGCGAACGGCAGCGGATGTCCCACCTTGCGCATGAGGAAGAACGCCACCGAGATCGAGAACGAGCTGACCATGGCGACCACTTCGCACCACGCGTTGACGCGCCACCAGTACCACCGCAGCATGTAGAGCAGCCCCGTGCCCGCGCCGATCGAGATCAGCACCTCGAAGGCGTCCTGCGCCGACTCGAGGAACCGGCTGAGGATCGCCGCGACGACGTAGAGCAGCACGGTGCAGAGGCGCCCCACCGTCACGTAGTGCTTCTCGGTGGCGTCCGGCTTGACGAAGCGGCGATAGAAGTCGTGCACGAGGTACGAAGAGCCCCAGTTCAGGTGCGTGAGGATGGTCGACGAGTTCGCGGCGATCAGCCCGCCCACCATCAGGCCGACGAAGCCCACCGGCAGGAACTTGAGCATCGCCGAGAACGCGCTGTCGTGGCCGATCAGCCTCGGGTCCGCCGCCGGGAATGCGGCCTGGATGTCCTTCAGCTCCGGAAAGATCAGGATCGAGCAGAGCGCGGTGATGATCCACGGCCAGGGGCGGATCACGTAGTGGGCGAGATTGAAGAACAGCGTGCCGGCCAGCGCGTCCTTCTCCGACTTCGACGCGAGCATGCGCTGGGCGATGTAGCTGCCGCCGCCGGGCTCCGACCCTGGGTACCAGTTCGCCCACCAGCCGATCGCGATCGGGACGATGAAGACCATCAGCGCCAGCTCGCCCGTCGAGAAGTTCGGCAGCAGCGCGAGAAACGGCTGCCCGGTGCCGTCGATCGGCGACACCACCGGCTGCGCGCCGTGCATCGCCACCTGCTGTCCGCCGAGCACGCTGACGAGATGCCCGAGGCCCGTCGCGGCGCTGTCGCCGAGACCCGCATGGCGCGCGACTTCCTTCAGCGAGAAGTAGGCCGCCGCGATGACGGCCGTCATCTTGATGAAGAACTGGACCATGTCGATGACGAGCACGCCCCACAGGCCCGAGTGGGCGGCGAAGACGACGTTGAGCACGCCGCAGATGACGATCGTCTGCCAGGGCGGCAGCCCGAACAGGATGTTGGCGATCTTGCACGCGGCCAGCGTGACCATCGCCATGATGAAGCAGTTGAAGAACAGCCCGAGATAGATCGCGCGGAAGCCGCGGACGACGGAGGCGGCGGTGCCCGAGTAGCGCAGCTCGTAGAACTCGAGATCGGTCATGACGCCGGAGCGGCGCCACAGCCGCGCGAAGAAGAACACCGTCGCCACGCCGCTCAGCACGAAGGCCCACCACTGCCAGTTGCCGGCCACGCCGTACTGGCGCACCTGCTGCGTGACCCAGTTGGGCGTGTCGCTGCTGAACGTGGTCGCCACCATCGACAGCCCGGCGAGCCACCACGGCACCGACCGGCCGGAGGCGAAGAACTCGGCGGTGTTCTTCCCCGCCAGCTTGCCGAAGAACAGCGCCGGGAAGAAGCAGATGACCAGGGTGACGGCGACGATCGCCCAGTCGACGAATTGAAGGTGCATGCGCGGACCGATGATACGTCAGCGTGACGCGGCCGCGGCAGGCTCAGGCGCCCCAGCGCCCCTGGCGATGGCCGCGCCGATCCAGGGCCTCGCGCAGCGCCTGCAGGCTCTGCCGGCACGGCGGGATCACCTGCTGCTTCTGATCCAGCGAGAGCGCGATCGACCGCACGTTGGTGTTCCGCCTGGAGAGCGCGACGATCCTGGTGTTGACTTCGACGAAGCGGTTCAGCGCCGCGCTGGCGGTCTCGACCGCCGGCCGCGTCCTGGTGTCGACGAGCGCCGGCAGGCTGGCGAGCGCGTCACGCGCGATCTTTTCTGCCGCCGCCATTCGCGCTTCGATCCGCGTCATCGACGCATCGTCGAGATCGGCGATGTGCGGCGCCTGCATCACCTGGATCTCGCGGACGGCGGCCGACTGGCCGGCGTCGAACGACAGGCGCTGCGCCGTCAGGTTCGAGTTCTCCACCGCCAGGTCGAGGATCTGCCGATCGAGCTTGTCGTAGGCCGCGAAGCGGCTCTCGAACTCACGGAGGATGCGCGCTTCCTCGTCGTAGTGAAGGGCATCGAGGAGTGGGCGGATCCGATCGATGCCGCGGCGCACGTCCTGCTTCTCGGCGTTCGCCTCGCTCGCATACGCGACCGACGCCGCGTCGGCCTGGGCCATCACGGCCCGGTTGGCCGCGTCGGTCGCCTTGATGAAGGCCACCTGAAGATCGCCGGCGGCATTCCGCGCGTCCGAGAGCTCCTTGAACGCGGCGTTCGTGTCGCCGCCGCACCCGGCGGCGGTTGCGGCAATCAGCACCGCCGCCATCACACGCGTCATACTCATAAGGGCACCACCTGCACGGCCGCGTCCTTGACCTCTTCGAGGAATCGATTGAGGGTCGAGCCTTTCATCAGGATCTCCAGCCGCGTGCGCGACGACTGGCCGAAGATGACGTGCGTGATTCCCTCGCGCTGGGCGAACGCCACGAGGCCGTCGGCCGGACGATCGGCCTTGACCCGGACCACCGTCGCGCCGAGGCTCTCGGCGAGCGCGAGGTTCTTCTGGAGCTGCTCGCGGTCCGCGCTCTTGATCCGCTCGGGCAGCTCCGACGGCGTTTCGACGTAGACCGCGTACCAGCGGGCGCCGAGGCGGCCGGCGATGCGCGCGCCGGTGCGGACCACACGCGGGGCGCTCGCGCTGGAGCTCATGCAGACCATCACGCGCTCCGGAATCAGGCCCGGCTCGAGGCCCTCGCGCTGGCGGTACGACGCCGCCTTCTCCCCGACTTCGTCGGCCACCGTGCGCAGCGCCAGCTCGCGCAGCGTCGACAGGTTGCCTTCCCGGAAGAAGTTGGTGAGCGCCTGCTGCACCTTCTCGGGCTTGTAGATCTTTCCCTGCCGCAATCGCGAGCGCAGCTCCTCCACCGTGACGTCGACGTTGACGACTTCGTCGGCCCGATCGAGAAACGTGTCGGGCACGGTCTCGCGCACGCGCACGCCGGTGACGCGGCTCACCAGATCGTTCAGCGTCTCGAGATGCTGGATGTTGACCGCCGTCATCACCGTGATGCCGGCGTCGAGCAGATCGATCACATCCTGGTAGCGCTTCTCGTGGCGGCTGCCGGGCGCGTTGGTGTGCGCGAGCTCGTCGACGACGCAGATCTGCGGCTTGCGCGCCAGAATCGCGTCGACGTCCATCTCCTCGAGCTCGACGTTCCTGTACGGCAGCGTCTTCTTCGGGACGATCTCGAGATCGGCGATCTGCGCATCGGTGTCGGGACGGCCGTAGGTCTCGACCAGGCCGATGACGATGTCGGCGCCGCCCGCCTTCAGCGCCACGGCGTCCTTCAGCATGCGATACGTCTTGCCCACGCCAGGCGCGGCGCCGATGTACACGCGCATCCTGGCGCGTGTCTCGCTCTTGAGGCGCTCCAGAAGCTGGTCCGCGGACGGCCGCAGCGTGTCGGGCACATCTTCATGCTAAACGCGGCGAGCGGCGCGATGGCCGGTACTTACGCTCTTTTTATGGCTTTCTAAGCCCGTTTCAACGCCCGGATTCCTACGCTGATCACGTGACCAGACAGCACACCGCGCTCGTCGGGCTCGTGTGGTGGATCGGCAACAAGACAGGAGCCTGGTAGCCATGCTCGATGCCATCTTCGTCGTCATCTCCGTGGCCTTCTTCGCGCTCGCGGCGGCCTACACGTATGGCTGCGAGCGCCTGAGGAAATCATGACCCTCGACTCCCTCGTCAGCCTGATCCTGGCCGCGGCGCTGCTCGTGTATCTGACGTATGCGCTGCTGAAGCCGGAGAAGTTCTGACATGACTTCGAATGGCTGGCTTCAAATTGGCGTCTTCCTCCTGAGCGTCGCGGCGGTGACGCCGGTGCTCGGGCGATTCATGACGCGGGTGTTCAACCGGGAGCGAACGTTCCTCGATCCGATCCTGCGGCCGATCGAGCGCCTGGTCTACCGGACGACCGGCGTGGACGAGGCTCGCGAGATGCGCTGGACCGAGTACGCCTTCGCGATGCTCGCGTTCAGCGTCGTCTCGATGATCGTGCTCTACGTCATGCAGCGGGTCCAGCAGTGGCTGCCGTGGAACCCGCAGGGATTCGGCGCGGTGCCGCCGACGCTGGCGTTCAACACCGCGGCGTCGTTCACGACCAATACCAACTGGCAGGCCTACAGCGGCGAGTCGACGATGAGCTATCTGACGCAGATGGCCGGTCTCGCCTTCCACAATTTCGTCTCGGCCGCGACGGGCATCGCGCTCGCGATCGCCTTCATCCGCGGCATCGCCCAGCGCGAGAAAGACACGATCGGCAACTTCTGGGTCGATCTGGTCCGCGGGTGTCTGTGGGTGCTGCTCCCCTTCTGCCTCGCCGGCGCGCTGTTCCTCGTCTCGCAGGGCGTCGTCCAGAACCTGCGTTCGTACGATGTGGTGACGACGGTCGAGGGCGCCAGGCAGACGATCGCCCAGGGTCCCGTCGCGTCGCAGGAGATCATCAAGGAATTCGGCACCAACGGCGGCGGCTTCTTCAACGCCAACAGCGCGCACCCGTTCGAGAACCCGACGCCGCTCACGAACTTGTTCGAGATGTTCTGCATCTTCGCCGTCTCCGCCGGGCTCACCTTCACCCTCGGCGACATGACCGGATCGCGGCGCCACGGCTGGGCCGTCTGGGGGGCGATGGCGTTTCTCTTTCTCGCCGGCGTGACGACCGCCTACTGGGCCGAGGCGGCCGGCAACCCGCTGCTCACGCAGGCGGGCGCCAGTCAGGCCGTCACCGCCGGATCGCCCGGCGGCAACATGGAAGGCAAGGACGTCCGCTTCGGCATCGTCAACTCCGCGCTGTTCGCCACGGTGACGACGGACGCGAGCTGCGGCGCGATCAATGCGTGGCACGACTCGTTCACGCCGCTCGGGGGCCTCGTGCCGCTCGTCAACATCATGCTCGGCGAGGTCATCTTCGGCGGCGTCGGCGCCGGCATGTACGGCATCCTGATCTTTGTCGTCCTGTCGGTCTTCATCGCTGGCCTGATGGTCGGCCGCACGCCCGAGTACCTGGGCAAGAAGATCGAAGCCTACGACGTGCAGATGGCGATGCTCGTCGTGCTGGTCTTCCCGCTGACGATCCTCACGCTGTCGGCGATCTCGTCGGTAGCCCCCTCGTTCGGCACGTCGAGCATCCTCAATGCCGGACCGCACGGCCTGTCGGAGATTCTCTACGCATTCACATCGGGCACCGGCAACAACGGGTCGGCGTTCGGGGGCCTGAGCGCGAACACGAACTGGTACAACCTGAGTCTCGCCTTCGCGATGCTCGTCGGCCGGTTCTTCATGATCGTGCCGATGCTCGCCATCGCCGGCAACCTGGGCCGGAAGAAGCGCATCCCGCCGTCCCCCGGGACGTTCCCGGTGACGACGCCGTTGTTCGCCGGTCTCCTTGTGAGCGTCGTCGTGATCGTCGGCGCGCTCACCTTCTTCCCGGCGCTGAGCCTGGGACCCATCGTCGAGCATCTGATGATGCTGAACGGCAAGGTGTTCTGACATGTCGAGTCATCACCCGAAGGCGCGATCGATCTGGGATCCGCAGATCATCAGGCGCGCGTCGATCGACGCGCTCCTCAAGCTCCATCCGCGGACGATGGCCAGGAACCCGGTCATGTTCGTCGTCGAAGTGGGCAGCGTCCTGACGACGCTGGCCCTGATGCGCGATCTGGTGCAAGGCCGTCCCGGCCTGGGCTTCGAGGTCCAGATCACCTTCTGGCTGTGGCTGACGGTGCTGTTCGCGAACTTCGCGGAGGCGATGGCCGAAGGGCGCGGCAAGGCGCAGGCCGATACGCTGCGGCGCGCGCGGACGGAGACCGTTGCCCGGCGCCTCACTCCCGGCGGCCAGACCGACACCGTCCCCGCCTCCTCGCTGCGCAGGGACGATCTCGTGATGGTGAAGGCTGGCGAGTTCATCCCGGGTGACGGCGAGATCGTCGAGGGGGTGGCCTCGGTCGACGAATCCGCGATCACCGGCGAGTCCGCGCCCGTCATCCGCGAGGCGGGCGGCGATCGATCGGCGGTCACCGGCGGGACGCGCGTGCTGTCGGACTGGATCAAGGTCCGCATCACCGCGGACCCGGGACACTCGTTCCTCGATCGCATGATTGCGCTCGTCGAGGGAGCCGAGCGCCAGAAGACGCCGAACGAAATCGCGCTCACCATCCTCCTGGCTGGGCTGACGATTGTCTTCCTGCTCGCCGTCATGACCCTCCAGCCGTTCGCCCTCTACTCGGGTGCGCCCCAGACGGTGTTCGTGCTCGTCTCACTGCTCGTCTGCCTCATCCCGACGACGATCGGCGGACTGCTGTCGGCGATCGGAATTGCCGGCATGGACCGCCTGGTGCAGCGTAACGTGCTGGCGATGTCGGGCCGCGCCGTGGAGGCGGCGGGCGACGTGCACACGCTGCTGCTGGACAAGACAGGCACGATCACGTTCGGCAATCGCCAGGCGACGGACTTCAGGCCGGCGGCCGGCGTCGGAGAGGCCACGCTCGCGGACGCCGCGCAGCTCGCCTCGCTGGCCGACGAGACGCCCGAGGGCCGATCGATCGTGGTGCTGGCGAAGCAGCAGTACAACATCCGCGCCCGCGAACTGGCGCCGCACCAGGCGGCGTTCGTCCCCTTCACGGCGCAGACGCGCATGTCGGGCGTCGATCTCGACGGCCGCGTCATCCGCAAGGGCGCGGCGGACGCGATCGAGAAGTTCCTCGCGCGACAGGGAGCGGCGCTGCCCGCCGAGGTGCGCCAGCAGGTGGATCGCATCGCGCGCGAAGGGGGCACGCCGCTGGTCGTCGCCGAAGGTGCCCGCGCGCTCGGCGTCGTGCACCTGAAAGACGTCGTCAAGGGAGGCATTCGCGAGCGCTTCGCCGCGATGCGCGCCATGGGCATCCGCACCGTGATGATCACGGGCGACAACCCGCTGACGGCCGCGTCGATCGCGTCGGAGGCGGGCGTCGACGACTTCCTCGCCGAAGCGACGCCCGAAGACAAGATGCGGCTCATCAAGCGCGAGCAGGCCGACGGCAAGCTCGTCGCGATGACCGGCGACGGCACCAACGACGCGCCCGCGCTGGCGCAGGCCGACGTCGGCGTGGCGATGAACACGGGAACCCAGGCGGCGAAGGAGGCCGGCAACATGGTCGATCTCGACTCGAGCCCGACCAAGCTGATCGAGATCGTCGAGATCGGCAAGCAGCTGCTCATGACGCGAGGGGCATTGACGACGTTCTCGATCGCGAACGACGTGGCCAAGTACTTCGCCATCATCCCGGCGATGTTCGCGGCGGCGTTCCCGGTGTTGATGGCGCTGAACGTCATGGGCCTGAAGACGCCGGAATCGGCGATCCTGTCCGCCGTCATCTTCAACGCGCTGATCATCGTCGCGCTCGTGCCGCTGGCGCTGCGCGGCGTGACCTACCGGGCGATGAGCGCGGAGGCGCTGCTCCGCCGCAACCTGCTCGTCTACGGCGTCGGCGGCATCGTCGCGCCGTTCATCGGCATCAAGATCATCGACATGGTCATCACCACCTTGAGGCTCGCGTAGCGCGGCAGGCGGGTGCGGGTGCGGACACGAAGGAGAACCAGGAGATGGACACTCGCAGGAATCTCTTCATCGCAACGACGATGACCGTCGTGCTGACGGTCCTGCTCGGGCTCGTCTACCCGCTCGTGGTCACGGGACTGGCGCAGGTCGTGTTCCCCGACAAGGCCAACGGGCAGCTGCGCAGCCGCAACGGGCAGATCGTCGGGTCCGAGATCATCGGGCAGGGCTTCGCCGGGCCGGGCTATTTCCGGAGCCGCGCGTCGGCGGCGGGACAGGGCTACGACGCCACGAGCTCCGGAGGCACGAATCTCGGACCCACGAACAGGAAGCTGATCGACGCCGTCACCAGCGCGGTGGAGGCGGCGAAGCGGGAGAACCCGAACGCGCCGGTTCCGATCGACATGGTCACCACGTCGGCGTCGGGGCTCGACCCGGACGTCACGCCCGACAACGCGATGTTCCAAGTGCCGCGCGTAGCCAGGGCGCGCGCGATCGGCGAGAGCGAGCTGCGGCAGCTCGTCGCCGAGCACATCGAAGGGCGGCAGCTGGGATTCCTGGGAGAGCCGAGAGTCAACGTGCTGTTGCTGAACCTCGCGCTCGACGAGCGGCATCCGCTCCCGGACCTGAAGGGCGGTCCTGCGATCGTGAAGCACTGAGACTCCGGTGCCGGACCTGAAGGTCGGGCCTACGATCGTCC
>Ga0075365_10001722_pt1 | contig 10139 bp, 3 predicted proteins | sample EndMetdeltDD1765_FD_71387 | JGI IMG/M metagenome (GOLD analysis project Ga0075365, IMG submission 71387) | Populus endosphere microbial communities from Tennessee, USA - Endosphere MetaG P. deltoides DD176-5 | ecosystem: Host-associated > Plants > Roots > Endosphere | place: USA: Tennessee... | reverse complement strand
GCGATCGGGGGAGGAACGAGGCCAGGAGACGGGGTGACCGACCGATGACGGTGCTCGGCGACGCCCGAACGCGCGCGGCCACCGCCACCCGCAGTCGCCTGCTGCGCTTCATCCCGCTGACCGCCGCCGTCGTCGACCTCGTCATCACGTCGATCGCCATCGCCGTCGCCGTCCTCCTGCGTGAGCGCCTGCCGGTCTTCGGAGGCACCGCCGAGGTCTCGTCCAACCTGCCGGTCGCAGCGCCGCTCATGGTGGTGGGCTGGATCGCCATGACGTACCTGATCGGTGGATACCGCGCGGACGTGTTCGGCGCCGGCACGGAGGAGCTCAAGCGGGTCTTCAACGCCGGCATCCTGACCGCCGGCCTGGTCGGCGTGGGCTGCTACCTCGCGAAGTTCCCGCTGTCGCGCGGCTTCTTCCTGTTCGCGTTCGCCGTCGGCGTCCCGGCTGTCCTCGCCGGTCGAGCGATCCTGCGCAAGGTCATCAAGAACGCGCGCACCCATGGCGGTCTCCACCAGGCCGTGCTCCTCGTCGGCTCCGCCACCCACGTCGACGAGATCGCCCACGTCCTCCAGCGCGAGCGCTGGCTCGGCTACCGCGTCCTCGGCGCGATCACTCCTCAGCACGACGACCGCACCGAGACGCCGTCCGGCATCCCCGTCGTCGGCGACACGGAGGACATCACGGCTCTCGTCGCGCAGTCCGGGGCGGACGTCATCTTCTTCGCCGGTGGCGGCATGAGCTCCGGCATGCGGATGCGCCAGGTGATCTGGGAGCTCGAGCAGCACGACGTCCGCGTCGTCGTGGCCCCGAGCGTGAGCGACGTGTCCGCCGAGCGGATCCGGGTGCGCCCGGTCGGCGGCCTGCCGCTCATGCACATCGACCCGCCGACCTGGGCGAACGCGGCCCGGCTCGGGAAGCGCACCTTCGACCTGGCCGGCTCGCTGCTCATCCTGCTGCTGCTGTCGCCGGTGTTCCTCTTCGCGCTGGTCGCCATCAAGGTCGGCGACCGCGGACCGATCCTGTTCCGCCAGACCCGCGTCGGCCGCAACGGTGAGGAGTTCTCCTGCCTCAAGTTCCGGAGCATGGTGCTGGACGCGGAGTCCCGGCTCGCGGACCTCCACCTGGAGCAGGGGTTCCAGTCGGGCCTGTTCAAGATGCAGGACGACCCGCGCGTCACCCGCACCGGCAAGTGGATGCGCCGCTTCTCGGTCGACGAGCTGCCCCAGCTGGTCAACGTGCTGCGCGGCGAGATGAGCCTCGTCGGCCCGCGGCCCCCGCTTCCCTCCGAGGTGGCGCAGTACGGCGAGGACACGGCGCGTCGCCTGCACGTCCGCCCGGGCATGACCGGCCTCTGGCAGGTGTCGGGCCGGGCCGACCTCACCTGGGACGAGGCGGTCCGCCTCGACCTCTACTACGTCGACAACTGGTCGATGCTCCAGGACCTGAGCATCCTGTCGAAGACGGTGAGCGCCGTCTTCCGCTCGCACGGCGCCTACTGACGGGACGGCGTCTCCGCGACGTACGACGCGCGGAAGTGCGCGTCCGGGACCAGCCACTCCTCGTCGGTGACCGGGTTGCGCAGCAGCCACTGGCCGGGTGCCGCGGCGGCTGACCCCTCGGGGCTGACCGCCACCTCCCCCGGCACCGCTCGGCGGGCCTCGACCACCCCGACGCGCAGGTAGCGGTCGCCGTCCAGGTGCCGGTGCGTCTCCGGGAACGAGGCCGCCGACACGGCACGGCTCCCGCGCGCGTCGACCACCTCCCAGTCGCCGGCCCGTCCGCGCATCACGTCGCCCTTCGAGGTGTACCAGGTCCACTCCTCGGTGCGCTGCACCGCGACGACCTCGCCCTCCCGCCGGAACCGGCGCCAGCGGGCGTCCGGGTCCTCGAACGAGCGGTAGCCCAGCGTGCTCAGCAGGGCCAGCGACTCGACGACGCCGTCGCGGGTCTTGGCGCGGCTCTGCGCCCCCAACGCCGACCACGGCACCAGGTCGGCGTGGCTGCGACCGTGCTCGGCCTGGTGCCGGCGCCACGACTCGTGCTCGATCTCGGCCATCCGCTCGAGCTGCTGCTCGGTCGGCGGTACGTCCTTCGTCGCCGCTGTGGTGCTCCATGACCGGCCCACCTCGACCGCCGCCCCGAGCGTCGTGATGACCTGACGAACGGTGGACTCGCGGTAGAACTCGGGAAGGTCCCCGTCCCAGGGAAGCCGCGCCGGGTTGCCGGGGTCGGGATAGGCACGCACGTAGCTCTCGTGGACGAGCCGCGCGATCCGCTCCCAACGGTCGATCGGCCTTCCGACTCCGGCATCGAGCGTGGTCCCGTAGGCGACGACCTGGGCCAGGAGCGGGGTGGCGCCCACGCCGCTCACCTCGTTGCGCCGCGAGTAGACGACGACCTCGGGGTGGAGGATGCCCAGCCGCGACGCGAGCCGCTGGTCCTCGGCCTCGACCTCTCCGGTGAAGACAACGGCCGTCACCGGCGCGCCCCCCAGCTCCTCGATGACGGTCTCCAGCGAGTCCTGGGCGCGCACCTCGGCCTCCTGCGAGGTCGTGCCGAACCCGCGCTGGGCCAGCAGGTGCTCGTCCCACACGCGCTGCGCGAGCGGGTCGACCAGCACGATGCGCGGCGCTCCGGCCTCGCCCATCACCGCTGCCTCGCGCGCCTGCTGGGCCACCTCCGCCAGGAGCGCGAAGGTGAGGTCGGAGCGACCCGCCAGCACGAACGTCTCGACACCGCGGGCTCGCGCGTCGAGGGCGATCAGCCGGGCCGTGACCTCGTTGTCGCTGACCGTGTCGACCACCCAGCGACCGGGCTGCCCGAGGTAACGGCGCCGCCAGTCCTCGGCCTGCCACGCGTCGTCGATCCGCAGGAGCGCGCGGACTGAGGTGGCGCCGCGCAGGCCGTTGACGGCCACGTCCACGGAGTGCATGAGGCGTTGGGTCTGGACGGAGTCGGCGGACAGGACGGCGAGCCCGGTCAGGGCGTGACGCTCACCCGGCCGACCGAGGAGCGTGCGGAGGACTCCGGGCTCCTCGGGGTCACCGGTGACGATCCGCCACCCGGCCGTGCGAGCTGCGGACAGCCACGGCGCGGCCGGGTCCTTGGTCACGATCGCCCGGGTCGAACCTCGGGCACCGGACGACAGGGCCGGGAGCAGCGAGGTCGCCGAGTCCTCGACGGCGAGCGCCAGGAACACCTTGCGTGAGAAACGCACCCGCAGTCGGTCGAACTGCCCGCGCAACAGCGCACGGGCCGCGCTGGTCGCCGCGACCAGCAGGACCGTGAGCTGGGCGAGGTGAGCGAACTGGAGGCCCAGCGGCGGTGCCCCGAGCTCGCAGCTCTCCTGCTTGAAGTCGTCGACGTTGTAGTTGTTCAGCACCAGCGCCAGGACGCGGCCGACCACACCCCACAGCGGGCTCTGGCCGTCCTGGGGGCACCGGCTGTACGCCGTCACTCCCAGCACCAGGACGCTGGTGACGCCGATCGCCAGGAGGACCACGGTGAAGGCCCGGTTGCGGTGCCGGTTGACCCATCGCCACGTCGCGAAGCCCGCCAGGCCGAGGCCGACCTGGACCCAGAGCGGCCAGGTCGCCTCTGGATCGCCATAGGCGGACAGCGGGCCCGGGAGGTCGATCCACACGCCGAGCGCGAGCAGGAGGACCCCGACGACGAAGAGCAGCCCGGCCAGGGCGATGGCCACCCGATCGCCTCGGAAGCCGCCGTCGGCCGGGTCGCGTGCCACGCCGCCAATGTAGGCGGTGGCGCGCGCCTAGGATGCGCTGAAACCACGCGACCCGGGGAGGAATCAGTGGCGGACGTCTTCCTCAGCTACTCCTCGGTCGACCGCGACCTGACGAGGGCGATCGACGCCGAGCTCGTCGCCCAGGGCTTCACCGTCTACTGGGACGACATGCTCCGGGCCGGGGAGAAGTTCAACGAGGCCCTGGTCGGCCAGATCAACGACGCGGTCGCCGTCGTCGTCCTGTGGACACCGACGTCGGTCGGCTCGGACTGGGTCTACTCCGAGGCCCGTCGGGGGGCCGACCGGCGCAAGCTGGTCCAGGCCCGCAGCCGCGACCTGACGATCGACGACCTCCCCGCGCCGTTCGACGCCTTCCACTGCCCGTTCATCGACGACGTCGACGCGATCGTCACCGCCGTCCGCGCGCTGCAGGACCCGGACGCGGCCCCGGAGCGGCACGCGCCGCTCGCCGCGCTGCCCACCGGCACCGTCACGCTGGTCGCGGGTGACCTCGAGACCGCCGCCCAGGACGTGCACGGGCTCGGCGGCGCCTGGTCCGAGGTTCTCGAGCAGCACCGCGAGCTGTGCCGCGCGACCTGGCGCGAGCACGCTGGTCGGGAGGTGCCGACCGACAGCGACGCGTTCCTCGTCGCCTTCGCGACGGTGGACGCCGGCGTCGCGGCGGCGCTCGCCGCCCAGCGCGCGATGGCCGCGGCGACCTGGCCGAGCGGTGCCGTCGTCCGGATGCGGGTCGGCGTCCACACCGGCTCCCCCCAGCGGCACGAGGACGGGTACGTCGGTCTCGACGTGCTCAAGACCAAGCGCATCGGCGCCGCCGCGCACGGTGGCCAGGTGCTGGTCTCGGAGCCGAGCGCCCGGCTCGCCGACCAGCAGACCGGGCTCCAGCTCGTCGACCTGGGCGAGCACCGCTTCAAGGACGTGCCGGACCGGGTCCGCGTGTTCCAGGCCGCGACGGCCGACCTGGCGGCGACGTACCCGCCGATCCGCTCGCTCGGCACACCGGGGAGCCTGCCCAAGCCGCTGGGGCCCACCGTGGGGCGCGAGACCGAGATCGCCGAGCTCGCCACGCTGATCCGGGACGACGAGCGCCGGATCGTCACCCTGACCGGACCCGGGGGCACCGGCAAGACCCGCCTGGCCACGGCGCTCGCCGGCACCGTCGCCGAACACTTCACCGACGGGGTCTACCTCGTGCCCCTCCAGGCCGCCACCGAGGCCGAGCACATGTGGACCTCGATGGCCCAGGTCCTCGAGATCCCACCCGACGGTCACATCCCGCCCGGCTTCTTCGGCTACGTCGCCGACCGGCGGACCCTCGTCATCCTGGACAACCTGGAGCAGGTGACCGGCGCCGACGAGGTGGTCGACGACCTGCTCCGGGAGGCGCAGCACTTCACGGTGGTGGCCACCTCGCGACGCCCGCTCCACGTCGCGGGCGAGGTCGAGTACGCCGTCGCACCCCTCGGGGGCTCGGCCGCGGTCGAGCTGTTCGTCGAGCACGCGAGCCGGGTGCGCAAGGGCTTCAAGCTCGGCCCCGACAATGCCGACGACATCGCGAAGCTGTGCGCGATGCTCGACGGCCTGCCGTTGGCGATCGAGCTCGCGGCGGCCCGCACCAAGCTGCTCGCCCCCAAGGCGATCCTGGCCCGCATCGACCAGAGCCTCGACCTGGCCAGCGCCGAGAGAGGCCGCGACGAGCGGCAGCGCACCATCCGGGCCGCGATCGCCTGGAGCTACGACCTGCTCGAGCCCGCCCAGCAAGCGGTGCTGGACCGGCTCGGGGTCTTCGAGTCCGGCGCGTCGTTCGAGGCGGTCGAGGCGGTCGTGCCGGAGGACGCCCTGGACGGGGCCGACGTCGCCGACATCCTGTTCGAGCTCGTCGACGCGTCGCTGGTCACCGTGGCCGACACCGAGGACGGCGAGCCACGGTTCGGCCTGCTGCAGACCGTGAAGCGGTTCGCGCTCGACCGGCTCAGCGCGACCGGTGCGATGGACGACGCCGTCGCCCGGCACAGCCAGTTCTTCTACGACCTCGCGCGCGGCAGCCTCGTCGAGCTGTTCGACGTCGACTACCGCGCCGGCCGGGACGTGTTCCTACGCGAGCTCGACAACCTCCGCGCCGTCGTCCAGCGGGGCTCCGCCGGCGTGCGGGACCCCGACACGTACGGCGACGAGCCGGTCCCACCACTGCACGTCGCTCGGATCGTCGGGCTCCAGGCGCACCGCTTCCGCCGGTTCTCCGACGGGCACTCGTGGTGCGACACCGCGCTCGCCTCCCCCGCGGCCGCCCAGGACCACCTCGGCCGCGCGGCCCTGTACGCGCTGAGGGCACGCCTCGACCGGGGCCTGGGCGACACCACCGGGGCGCTCGCGGACCTCGGCAAGGCCCGCGAGGTGCTGGCGTCCGTCCCCGCCGAACAGGACGGACCGGCCGCGGCGTGGGCGAGCCGGCAGCGCACCGCCCAGATGGCGGCGTACGACGCCGGCTACGCGCACAGCATCCTCGGCCAGGGAGACGAGGCGCGCTCCGAGTCCGCGCTCCTCCGACGGCTCAGCGAGGGCGACGACGACGCCATGACCCAGGCGCTCGACCTGGCGTTCCTGGTCGCCTACTACGACGAGGACTTCGACCAGGCCCGCGCGGTGGTCGCCGAGCTCGAGGCTCGCGGCGGGTCACAGAGCCACGCCAACGACCTCGCGGACATGGACCTCCAGGAGGGCAGGCCTCGGGAGGCCCAGGCCCGGTTGAGCGCGGCAGCGGAGGAGATCATCGACGAGGGCGACCCGGACTCGCTGATCATCGCGGCGCTGACGTTCGGTGCCGCGATCGGCGACCTCGACCCGCTCCTCTGCGCGCGCGTCTACGGCTCGGCGCACCACACCCAGGTCGTCGAGGGGCTGCCCAGCGACGAGTACGGCGAGGAGGAGGACAAGAAGGTCATGGACCGGGTCCGCGCCCTGACCGACGGTGACGAGTTCGACCGGGCCTACGAGTCCGGCCAGGGCGAGGACCTCGTGCAGCTCGTGCGGGAGATGGCAGCCCTTCCGGTCCCGGTCGAGTAGGTCAGAGGATCCCGACGGTGACGGTGCGCGTGGTGCCGTCGTCGAGCTTGACGGTGATCACGTAGGCCTTGCCGGACTTGGCCTTGGCGGTCCCCCAGCGGTACTCCCAGAAGGTCCCGCGCTTGACCAGCACGGTGCCCTTGTCCGGCTTGAGCCTGCTGACCGGCTGGTTGACCTTGCCCTTGGCCTTGCCGGACGCCTTCGGAGCCACCCACGCCGGCGCCTTGGCGGGCGTGACCGCCGCACCAGCGGCGTTGAGGAGCTTGAGCCGGACGACGACCGTCGAGCCCAGCTTGAAGACCTTCATCTTCGACCCCGCCGCGGGCGCGGACAGCGCGTTGGCCTTGTAGACCTGCTTGTAGGTCAGCGTCTTCTGCGAGGTGTTGCCGGCCCGGTCGGTCGCCTTCGCGGTGACCGTCACCGTCCCGACGCCCGCGGCGCCGGTCACGGTGACCACGCACGCGCCGCCGTCGGGGACGCCGGACCCACCCGGGTCGGTGCCCGAGCACTGCCGGGACGGCACGGCACCGATGACGTACGTCGCCCCGTTCACCGGACCCGACAGGTTCACGACCGGCTTGGTCTTGTCGATCTTGAGGTGCTCGAGCTTGCCGGTGGTGCAGTTGTTGCGGCGGTCGCACACCTGCGGCGCGGTCGCGGTGACGTCATCGCCCTCCGTCGTCACCAGCGTGTTCGCGGGCGCGGCGACGGCGCTGTCGTTGTCCGTGACGGTCCACTTCACCGTGACGTTCGAGCCGTACCACCCCTTGTTGTTGGGGTCGGTCATCGCCTTGCCGGTCACGACCGGCACCTCGACGTCGATCTTCGTGCCGCCGCCAGGGTGCCGGATCCGGCCCGCGACCGGGTCCCGGTCCAACGGACCTCCGTCGGTCACGGTCAGCACGATGGTCGTCGGGGTGAAGGACACGTCCGCCGCGGGCATGTCCGTCCACGTCGACGGCGGCCCGGGGTCGTACGAGAGGTAGCCGTTGAGACCCGCGGTGTCGGGCACCGTCAGCTCGACCGTGGTCGGCCCGGCGGGTGCGCCGACGACCGTGAAGTCGAGGTACCCCAGTGGCAGCTCGCTGCCGTCCGGCGGGCCGCCGACGTCGCGGCTCGGCCTGGCAGCCACCACGTCGTCGGTGGCCACCAGCTCCAGGTGCGATCCATCCGGTCCCGCCACGGTGACGTAGTCCTCGACCGAACCAAGGCCCTCGCCGTTCTCCGGGAGCGACGCGACGTCGGCCTGCAGGTAGTCGGGGGTCCCGTCGAGGTTGCCGTCGCCCTGGTGTGGTGCGTACGCCTCCAGCGCGTCCGCGACGCTGTCGTCGTCCTCCGACGTGAACGGATCACTGGTGAGCGTCACGCCGTTCTTGAGGAGGGTGATCTCGGTGTCGGCGGCCGGGTCCAGCGTGATGTCCCGCTGGGTCTCGGTCAGGTCGGACCAGGTCACGGTGAGGTGACACGTCTGGCCGGTCACCGCGTACCCGGGCACCCGGATCAGTCCCGTGCCGGAGCGGGTGACGTTGGTGGACGTGAAGGAGTTCACGTCCCCCGGCTGGTTCCCCTGGCACTGCAGCTTCGCGGTGCCCGTGCCGTCGTTGCCGGTGATGTCCAGCAGGTACAGGTCCAGGTAGTCCAGGTGCGGCGACAAGGAGAAGCTGTCACCCTCGTGCAGGGTCACCCGCCGGTTGAACTGCACGTTCCCCCAGGGCTCGTTCACCCCGACCGCGAGAGTGGCGTCCCCGGCGGCGACCCCGGCGAAGCTGAAGCTGCCGTTGGCCGCGAGGTTGACCTGGTGGCTCTCGTGGCCGTCGGGCGACACGTTGACCGAGGCGTTCGTGAAGGTTCCGTTGAAGGCCGGGTCCGACAACGACACCTGGCCGGTGAAGCTGACCCCCGGGTCGACGACCACGGTGATCTCGTCGCCGCCGTTCGGGACGTCGACCGGGGTCGACTGGTGGACGCCGACCGTCGGCGCGACGTCCAGGTAGCAGGTCCCGTCGGTCTCCGCCGTGGCCGGCAGCACGAAGTCGGTGCCGGTCTGCTCGACGGTCGTGGTGGTCTGGTAGTCGATGAGGGTCTGCCCGACCGGGGTCCCGGCGCAGCTGAGAGTGACCGTCGAGGACACGGGGGTGCCACCAGCGGTCCGCAGGTGGACGGCGAGGGGGTCCGTCGCCGGGGCGAGGTCGAGCGTCTGGTCCGAGGGCACGCTGACGGGGTTGGTGGTCAACCGGTACGTCAGCTGTGACGACGTCACCGTGGAAGTGCTGAGGACGTGGGTGCCCGACGCCACCAGCAGGTCGTACTGTCCGGACGCGTTGGTCTGCGCGCTGCCGGTCGGCTGGCTGGCCGCGTTGGTGGCGTCGATGTTGACGCCGGCCGGCGCGCCGTTCCCCAGCCCGTCGGACAGGGTGCCGGTGACGTGCGCGCCGGGCGTGACGACGTAGGTGAAGCTCGACGCGGCACCCGGGATCGTCGCGTAGCCGATCGGGCCGGACACGGGGTCGACGGTGAGGGCACAGTCCTCGCCGGTCGCGCCGCGGTCGGCGACGAGGAAGGAGAAGCCACCGTCGACGTCCCGGAACGACGAGGACGTGGCGTACACCCAACCGGCCGGGTCGCCGCTCGGACACTGGAGCTGGACGCTGGCCGGTGCTGGTGCACCTCCGGGGTACTCGACGTCGAGGGCGAGGGTGTGCAGCGGGACGTTGAGCGGGACGGTGGCGTTCGCGGAGTACGTCGCCAGCGGCGTCTCGCCGGTGAAGCTCCAGCCGCTGCCCTGCGGCCCTCCGTTCTCGTAGACCCGCACGGCGTAGTCCCCCTGCGGTCCCGTGACCGAGAACGTGTTGCCGGCGGTCTCGTCGAAGTCGTAGTAGGCGGCCGGGCCGTACACCCGGACCAGCCGGTCGGCCGCGTTGCTGCTCGACGACAGGTTGAAGGTGAGGGTGATGGCGTTCGGGTCCTGGGTCACGACGTAGGTGAACGAGGTGGCGTTGCCCGGCACCTCCGCGCTGCCCGAGTCGCCGTCGACGGGGTCGACGCTGAGCTGGCACGGGTCGTCGCCCGCGACATGGTTGGTCATCAGGAACGTCGACGGTCCGTTGACGTCGCGCGAGGCGTACGTCTGAGTACCGGCCCAGCCCGACGGGTGAGCGTCCGTGCAGTACAGGTAGACCGTCGCCGGCGCCGGGCTGCCGTCGGCGTACTCGACGTCGAGGGACAACGAGTGCAGCGGCACCGACACCGGGACCGTCGCGTCGGCGGTGTAGGTCACCGGGGCCTTGGTGCCGTGGAAGCTCCAGTC
>Ga0075365_10001720_pt1 | contig 10140 bp, 13 predicted proteins | sample EndMetdeltDD1765_FD_71387 | JGI IMG/M metagenome (GOLD analysis project Ga0075365, IMG submission 71387) | Populus endosphere microbial communities from Tennessee, USA - Endosphere MetaG P. deltoides DD176-5 | ecosystem: Host-associated > Plants > Roots > Endosphere | place: USA: Tennessee... | reverse complement strand
TTTGTTGTACTCGCAGCAGGATAACTTCCTGTCTGCGTCTTGTACATCTCTAACGCCTTTACAATCGCCTGCATATCACTTACCCGGCGGGCGTCACGCGTGCGTTGCTGTACGCCGCTAAATGCCGATACGGATACCGAAGCCAGTACCGCAATAACAACAATCACTATTAATAGTTCGACAATGGTGAAACCACGTCGGTCCCCTATTCCTATTTCCATAACCATATTGTACCCCACGACGCATAAAATGTGTATATTATGACAACGATTTAATAATTCGTTCATAAGTATACATGGATAGACATGATACAATTTTGATCGGCGTCACAGACGAAAGGATAGCCGTATGTATGTTCATCCGTTTGATCACACATTACGACAGATGGGATGGAAACGACAGGCATTTGATGGATTGCCCGCGCGTGAAGATGCAAAGGTACCCGTCAGCTTGCTTGTGATCACCCCGCCAGCCAACGACAAAAGCAAATATACCGCCGCGATTGTTGATCTACGATTGTGGCAAAAACAGCGCAAGGTGCGGATCGAACTAGTCAGCCCGACGATTCCGGATAGGCTAGAGCCGATCATTATCCGCAGCATTGACGGGATCAGGCCAGCAATACTTGGACTGGCGCCGTGCCGCTGCACTGGCAGTGTCCGACGCTGGGAGCCACACATGTTACCGCTCGTGCCACACAAGACAATGACAGCCGAGCGGCTACAACCTATGGTTAGTCGGTATATACAACTAGTGCGAACGTCTAACTGGACATGCCAGACCCCATCTCATCTGGTGCCATAAAAATCCCCTCGGGCTATACACAGCCCGAGGGGTATATCATTGCTATCAAATTATTGAGGATGGACGTACGGGATATACACCCGCACGTCCATCCTATGTCACAGACGGTATTTCGTGTCGTGTTTGAACTCGAACGATCGGCCCAGTATGTTCGTGAAGTAATCACGAATCACCTGGTCGATGTCCCGAGGGAGCGATCCCTCGTTTAGTTCGATAACCACCAGGATGTGCGAAGGCCGAGTCACTTGGCGCGCGGCGACATGGCGACTCCTACCAATAGCCAGACACAAACCCTGAAACTCCTCGTCAGTGACCTCGCCCACGATCTCGTAGGTGCACCAACCGTTCTCGATGCCGACCTTACACTCGATTCCATCCATTCCTGACTCCTTATCGCTTGACTCGGACCGAACACCGAGCAAGTGTCTACGATTCGGTGAGATTGACCTGCGGGTCGTGCTGAACAAAGAACTTGACGACGTAAGCGTCGACTTCGGCGACCCGCCTGTTCGAGACAAGATCAAGCCAAAGCTGAACATCACTTTTGGTTGACTCGCCAGTTTGACTAGTCACCAATGGACTTGCGCCAACCCATCTCATCAGCGCAGTGCAGTTGACAAGCGTAGCGCCAGTTATGACATAGTGGCGACGCCCTTGCCAATACCTTGCTCTTATTTCTATTGCCATTCGGCACCCCTTCGTAGGTCTTTTTGATAATAACAACCAGCAGTCAAAGCAACAAGTAGTTATGTTTTTAATTATCATATTTTATGGTATAATATTATGGTCTGCACACTCCTGTGCTTACAAGAGCCGAAAAGGATGTTCGATGCCTCGACATGCATTCGATCCCATGCTGAAACGGAAAGGATGGGAGCGTTTGGAGTTCGACATGCTTCCAACCACAAAAGCAAACGGCGTAGCGGTCCGTATGATCCAGCTGATACCTGCAGGTGCGGATAGTCGTAGGGCCCTCGCAATGATCGACCTCACCATGTGGCGCCAGGGTCAGAGGGCATACTTTGACATTGCGACGACACACGTACCCCCTAGACTCCGCACCATGGCAGTTCAGGGCACTGTAGGCGTAACATCACTAAGTCTGGGCTTGAAACCTTGCGGTTGCCGCCGCAATCCTAGCGGCAACCGTCGGTGGAGTCCGCTCGCCATGCCGCTCAGGTGGGAACAGAGCATGAACCAGATCTCTGGGTTCACTCAGGTCATGAATTCGTTTCTTGATCTGGTTCGAACCGATAAGAGCTGGCAGTGCAGTGACATGAGGCATCTCGTCTGATCGGCTTTACCGCCTGCCGCGTAACTGCGGCAGGCGGATTAAATATGTTTTCTATTGCAACAAAAAGTTTTATACTTACCATGTCGCAACCGCGATTAACGACACAAAAGAGGCAGTCGCCATGTCTAAAAGTATGCGCGCCAACAGTCTGGCGCAGATGCTTGACTCTGCCAAGCGCCAGCCCGGAATGACCGGTGTATGGTCTCGGCTACAAGAAGAGGTCGGTCGTTGGGCAGAACGTTACCCGCGCCCGCTGCAAGACAGGTATAGCCTGTACAGGGCAGCGTATCGCGACCTCAAGAACAACCCGGACAACGAAGCCGCCCAACGTGCTATGGTGGCCGCAGCAGACGCCGTATCCGCCACACTCCGCCAGTTGGGCAACATAACCATCGAGGTCTGCGACCGCAGGATTGTCGGCAGCATCGATCCCTGCAACTTCACACTCACCCCTGCTGGTTTGTGCCCGAACGCTGTGAACCACCGATAGTCAAACAGGGAATGTAGGATGCACAGAACACCGCCGCTCAGATTAACCGCCGAATGGATGGCAGATCGACTGGAAAGAGTCGGTGATCTGCAGCCGAGTGGCGATCATCGTGAAATCGCTGATTTGACGCTGCAAGCGAGCAAGTGGCTGGTGTCATATCACTCGCTCAATAAAGCCTTTAATCGGCTTTCATCAACAGGGAGTCTGGTTGGGATCTACCCAAAGTCCACCCAGCGGTGGCAGGATGCCATCCGGGCTGCGACACAACTGGCAGCCGCGTTCAGAAAACTTGGCAGCGCCTACCTAGACCTCTGCGATGCAGAGCGCGGTGACGGCAAAAAGTGCGCCACGGTCATCCCACCCGGTATAGACCACTGCCCACAAGAACACCTACACTACTAACCCGCCTCGGAGACATCATGGCCACCCAGAAAACAGATCGGCTGGAACCGGGACAGATTTTCCGTAACAATCGTAACCGGAAACTCGTCAAGATCAAGACGGTCTTGCTTGATAAGGCGGAGGTCTCCCTCGAGCCCGCTGATCGTGAAATCTCGCCCTACGAGATGGACATCAGTGATTTCCTGAGGCAGTTCCACCTGGCGTAGTGAAGTCATCCTGCCCTGTCCAGATACCTCACGGCGTTTGGACAGGCAGGAATTTTTATTTTCTCGTTTGACAAAAATGACGAATTCATTATTAATTATGAGTATCCACCCTTACCGAAAGAAAGGTGGAGGCAATGTCGGGATTCATACCATATGGACATCCACCCGAGTCGCCCCAGATCAAGGCGTGCGTGCTGCTTTGCGCCAACGATGCGTGCACACAAGCGCCTCTGATCGCGGATGAGAACAACAGGCGCACACCCACAAAGTGTGCGGCGTGCCAGGGCGAACTAGTGCGAGCCACCCTCGATGACAACGACACACCAACAGCCCAGTGTCGTCGAGGCAGCGCCCTCTACACGTTCTACTGCCCCGTCATGACCGAGATGGAGCCCCGAAACGTCGTTCGCGGCTGCTCTCGGGTTAATCAGGCCGATGCCAACGCTCCGACCTGCAAGTCGCACAGGCGTCGCATGACACTGCTGTTCAAGCCTCACTAGAAGGCACAGTCAAGCCCGTTACCACGCTACAGTGTGGCAACGGGCTAAATTCTTTGTTAAAAATCTGCTGTCATAACTACACTCCCCAACTATTAAATGTAGGTGTATGCTAAAAACAAGCTTGAGAGGCTTACACAAACACCAATTAAAACAAACCACAGGAGGTATTTTAATGATACTCAAAAAACCCGCCTTGCAAGAGGTGGATCGTCAAACAATTCGCATTTTTTGGCAAACGGGCCAACGGTACAAAAAACTATTTATCAAGAGTTTGCTTTTCCCGGGCGGTCTGATATTATCTGGCGTTGTCGCCCCGTTGCTGATAAGCAAGACAATCGGTGCACTAGTGATTCCAGGCGACGATCCGCTACGCTACCTAGTCGCGTTTATCGTCGTCGCCGTTATCGGCCTACTATGCAACCGCATCGGGCATCCGGCACTAATGAAATACATGGCGTTAGTATCCCGCGATCTGCAGCTACTCGTCCTTACTACTCTGCTTCATCGCAGTGTGGGATTTCATAACAATACCGTTGGCGGCAAGTTAGTATCCGATGCAGCTGATTATCACATTGCATTCGAGCGGCTAGTTGATTCGGTCGGCACAACAATTATTCCACTGGGTATCACCCTAACGGTCGGCACAATGTTGATATTTTTTGAATCATGGCCACTGGGAATTTTCATTTTGGTCATGACGTCCATTATTATCGGATCAGGTATCCGCGATAGTCACCGCACGGCACCACGGCGTGCAACACGTCAGAAAGCAGGCAAGGATGTCACGGCACACCTATCAGACACGATTACCAACATTCAAACCACGAAAATGTTTGCGCGTGAATCGCAAGAAATCAAAACCCATCAAAAACTCAGCTTTGACTTAGCACAGATACGTATCCGTGATTGGCGCGAACTATCAGTCAACGGCAACACCCGTCTGTTTATTTTAGTGGCATTTCAGGCGATTATGGTATTTTTAATCGTTACATTAGTGCAGCACAATCCAACACTACTAGGAGTTGGTATCTTTGCCTTTAGTTTTAGCGTTACTCTCAGTAATCGGCTGTTCGAGATTAACATGCTAATCCGTAATGTCGAAGAAGCGTTTTTACAGGCGTCGCCAATGACAACATACATTACCGAAACGCCCGAAATCCGCGACCGCCGGGGTGCCAAAAAACTAGTGGTACACGGCGGCGGTGTTACGTTTTCAAATGTGTCGTTCGCCTACCAAGACGACGATGCAAAAGCTGTCTTTTCGGGCCTCGATTTAGCTATTAAATCCGGCGAAAAGGTTGGACTGGTGGGCCCAAGTGGCGGTGGCAAATCCACCCTCACCCGTCTACTACTACGATTTGATGACGCGCAGGCAGGTACCGTTGCAATTGATGGCCAGAATATCGCCCAGGTGACACAAAAAAGCCTGCGATCGGCCATTTCGTATGTACCACAAGAGCCGCTATTATTTCACCGGACCATTCGCGAAAATATCGCCTACGGTAATCCACGCGCTAGTTTAACCACCATTAAAAAAGCCGCCAAACTAGCACACGCCGACGAATTTATCAGTCAGCTACATCATCAATACGATACCGTCGTCGGCGAACGTGGCGTAAAGTTATCAGGTGGACAACGGCAACGCATTGCAATTGCCCGTGCTATCTTAAAAGACGCGCCGTTACTAATGCTCGACGAAGCCACATCAGCGCTTGATAGTGAAAGCGAAAAATTAATCCAGGACGCATTATGGAAGCTAATGAAAGATCGCACGGCAATCGTCGTTGCCCACCGGCTAAGCACCATCCAAAAAATGGATCGTATCGTCGTACTAGATAACGGCAGCGTTGCCGAACAAGGTACTCACCAGCAGCTGCTAAAACAAAACGGCATATACGCCAAGCTATGGCAACATCAATCGGGTGGTTTTATCAACATATAAAAAGATAGCCAGGTACGGGTTACTCGTACCTGGCCACCCCTTGTACAGCGGGCTAGAACACTAGCTTGACGCCAGCAAGGTTTTGAACGATGTCGTCCACCTCACCACTCTTGCCCTGGGGGACAGGAATGAACAGCTGAACGTACTTGTTCGGACCGAGGCGTCGGTGATGGAATTCTACCTTCACCGTCAGCGGATTGGCTCGCAAATCGGCCAGAAAACGCTCCGCCTCCTCGTCGGTGTATTCGGTCGGGATCAGGTAACTGCGCCTACCCTGGTCGTCCGAACCTATCGTACACTGAACTGATGCGGTCACTGCACCACTCCTTAGCTCTACAATGGGACCTTCTTAGCTTAAGAGAGCACGTTCAAGAAAGCAACTTGTTCATCGTGCATAGGAGTTGGAAGTTCATCGAACCAACCACTCTCTCCAGCCTCTTCGTTAATAGTGAATACACCATCAAAGTCAGTTACTTGAAAGGCAATCCCCACAGGACTATCCATGCCATTTAGATAGTGGCTTGGGTATTCGATATAGCCGATCATCTTTTCTTTAATGACTTCGATGCCAAGCTCGCGATGTGCAATCCTTTTTACAGCGTCAGTCAATGGTTCGCCAAACCGCACTGTGCCACCTGGTAGATGCCATAATCCTTTGCAAGGCTCTATGTTGCGTTTCGTAAGGTAGACCTCGCCCTTGTTGTTTTTGATAATTATTTCAACAGTCAGGCGTGGAACCTTGGCGTAAATTGAATCGAATTCTTCTTGTGTCAAAGGATGGTCTGTTGTCATAGTATTCATTATACCAGTATTAGATTGACATTATCACTATAATATATTATATTTTAAATCGTTTGATTCCCAACAGGAGGAGAGGCGGCATGTCCGTCACCAAACAATCCCTCGTCAAACAGATGAGGGAAATCGCCTTGGCTCAGGGAGTCGAGGCGACAAGTGCATTGAAGGCGCTCACCGCGCAGCTGGCAGACGCCTGTAAAACAGAGGCGCTGGCCGAAATCGGAAACTTCAAGATGGTTCGCGAGCGGGGCTTTCAGCTCCCCTCTAGCCGTCTAAGGAACCACCTTTCGGGCAAGCGCGTTCTCGTCACCGGCGGAACCGGCTGTATCGGATCGTCACTTATCAGGCAACTGGTGCAGTACGACCCCGCGCAGATCGTCAGCGTCAGTCGCATGAGCAGTTCGCCATTCAGCCAGCTCCATCCGGATGTCGACTACCGCAAAGGTGATATCCGTGCCGCTCGCGGCATCGGACGCATCTTCGACGACGTCAAACCCGACATCGTCTACCACCTGGCCGCTCAGCGCGATCCGGGTGCTGCCGAAACACAAATGGCGCGCACAATCGGCACCAACGTCATGGGTGTGCGAAACATCATCGCCAGCGCCAAACAACATGGCACTCAGGTGGTGTACGCATCCACGGGTAAGGCGCTGCGTCCTTTCACACCGGACGTGTACGCTGCAACCAAGATGATCGGCGAGTGGCTTTTCGCCGAAGCGTCCGAAGACATCCGATGTTCCGGAACAAGGTTCACTCACGTCGTCGACAACTCGATCATCTACCAGCGCCTGCAGCAATGGATCGCCTCCGACGAAGCCATCCGACTGCATGGGACAGAAATTCTGTTCTATCTGCAATCCGCCCGCGAGTCAGCCCAGTTGCTGCTCAACAGTGGACTCGAAGCAGAAGATGGGACGTTCACCCTACAAGCAATCCGCGATCTGGGGTGGCCGGCAAACCTGCTCGACCTCGCGCTCGGCGCGTTGTCGGATGCGGGCAAGGTCGTGCCGATTCGGGTCGTCGGGCATGAGTCCGGCTACGAAAAGGTGGCCTACCCAGCCCTCTACGACCCGATGTATTCAGGTGAAGTCAGCCCGCTGATCAACGGGCTCGAGGCTCCTCTGACGACACCATCCGACAGCTGCAAAGAATTCGATCGGTTTCCTGTCGTCACGACATCCCACGAGGGTGCACGGACAGCTCTAAGGAACCTTGTTGACGTACACGAAGGCAAGGTGTGCACCAGCCAGCTCCAGCCAAGGTTCACAGAACTCTGCTGGGAGATGCTGACAGCACGACTCCCTTGTGCACCCGAAGAAGCGCGACAACGCGCCGTCAATCGGTACGGCAAGTGGAGGGCACACCACCAGGGGTTGATCATCCCCGAGCATGAGCGCATCAACGATGCGATCGTGCGCTCTCTCGACTAACCCTGCCGAGAGATGACGACCCAACCAGTATCGCTATAGCGAGCTGGTTGGGTTTTTTACTTTCAGCTAAATAATATCGTTTCAAAGTTTACGAGGCCTCCTGCTCCTTGTGAGAACAGGAGGCCTCCGGTCATGCGACTTCGCCTGCAACCACAGGCTGTACTTCGACCACCGGTCGGGAAACATACACCCGTCGAATCAGCAGCGCTCCCAGGATCAGCAACGAGTTGCCGATGACGTACTTGGGATACCAACCCACCATGTTGTCAGTGGCGTACCGCGCCGACAGGTAGGCAGCAGCCGCGGCAGCGACGCCGAACACCCACGTTCCTCGCCGCTCATGCCACGGGTCCTTCCAGACCTTGATGACCATGAGCACCGCACCGACGGCATCAGCCGCCAGAAAGAACTTCATGCCGTCGGATGCGCTCTCGTAACGCGCCCACATCACAACACCCAGCAGCGCAATGCCGATCGCAAGCCAGTCGGTCAGAGTAAGCCGAGGCCAGTTGTGCTTGTGCGCGACCCACACCACGAGCCAGTTGAGGGTGGCATTGCCAACGCTGAACAAGAGTGCCCACTCCCATCCAGCCTCGACAACCTGAGCCGCGATCATCGCGACGCTCAACATGCCCCAGATCATCCAGGGCACCGGGTTTATCGTACTGAGTTCGTTCTTCGACCCCGCGTACATCCAGGCCAGTTTGCAACCAGACAGAGCAAGGGCCAGCAAGCTGAGCAACAACGCCGGTGACATGACGCTCTTCTCTTAACTAGAGGACAGGACCATATAAAAATCTATAACAAATTTGCCGATATAGCAAGCTATATGTATTGGCTAGTTAGTGATTGCGGTGCATCAAGTAGTGCCCGTGGTGTACCCTCGAACAACACTTCGCCACCCTTGCTTCCACCTTCAGGGCCCATATCAATAATCCAATCAGCATTACGAATAATGTCCAAATTATGTTCGATAACAATCACGGTGTTTCCCGCATCCACCAAACGGTTCATTATGGCCAGCAAATGCTCGATGTCCGACATGTGCAGCCCAGTTGTTGGTTCGTCCATTACATAGACACTTCCCTTTTTATGCAGTTCGCTCGCCAGTTTAATACGCTGGCATTCACCGCCCGATAGCGTGTTTAATGGCTGTCCTAGTGTTAAATAGCCAATGCCAACGTCACTCATCGCCTGCAGCGTACGCAAAATCTCTTTTTGATCAAAATATTCTAGCGCTTGATCAACCGTCATTTCTAATACGTCACTGATCGATTTGTCGGCAAGCTTCATTGCAAGCACCTCTTCTTTAAAGCGTTTTCCTTGGCACACCTCGCACGGTGTCTGCACACCGTCCAAAAAGGCAAGATCGGTATAGATTACCCCAGCACCTTGGCAGTTTTCACAGGCACCAGTTGAATTAAAACTAAATAGGCCAGGACTGGCGTTGTTGGCTTTTGCAAACGCCTTGCGAATAACATCCATAATACCAGTATATGTCGCTGGATTCGAACGACGGTTTGTCCCAACAGCAGACTGATCGATCGATATTGCATCAGGGTATTGTTGCAAAAATACCTGGTTAATCAGCGAACTTTTACCCGACCCAGCAACACCCGTAACAGCTGTCATGACCCCTGTGGGAATAGCAACGCTAACATCTTTTAAATTGTGAAGCGTTGCATTTTTAATTGCCAGCTCGCCACGAGCAGAACGGAACGTATCCTTAATTGGCAGCGCCTGTTTTAGATGCCTACCTGTTAGCGTGTCAGCTTGCAAAAGTTCGTCGTAGGTTCCTTCGAACATAATCTGGCCACCCTTGGTACCCGCATGCGGACCAACGTCAACCACATGATCAGCAATTTTAATGACATCTGGGTCATGTTCGACCACAATAATGGTATTACCTTTATCGCGTAGTTTTTGCAATAATTCGTTCAAACGATGCACATCGCGTGGATGCAACCCAACGCTAGGTTCGTCAAAAATATAGGTGACATCAACCAAACTACTTGAAAGATGCTTTACCATTTTGATACGTTGCGACTCACCGCCCGAAAGCGTATCCGTTTCACGATCAAGACTAAGATAACCCAAGCCAATATCGACCATATGCTGCAATCGTTCAATAAGCGTCTCGATCACACTCTCGACAACCGGATCTGTAATTGAGCGTAGCGTTGGCACAAGTGCCTCGACTTCCATACTGGCCATATCCGCAATATTCATACCATTAATCTTGGATGCAAGCGCCGCCTGGCTGAGACGCGC